>Ga0318494_10001224_pt1 | contig 10149 bp, 9 predicted proteins | sample GRESIP108b1f24_FD_203293 | JGI IMG/M metagenome (GOLD analysis project Ga0318494, IMG submission 203293) | Tropical soil microbial communities from Luquillo Experimental Forest, Puerto Rico - GRE.SIPMG.108b1f24 | ecosystem: Environmental > Terrestrial > Soil > Tropical forest > Bulk soil... | reverse complement strand
CCCTCCCCGCTCCTCCTGATCGCGCTCCTCGCGCTCGCCCCGCCGAGCTCTCGGGCCGACGAGCCCGCGGACCAGGTGCAGCTCGAGGAGCAGGTGATCGTCGTGGGCCACTACGACAATGGGATCCAGACGTCGGACGCCGCGAGCGCGGGCGTCATCCTGCGCGAGCTCGTGGAGGATCGGCCGATCCTGCGTCCGGGAGAGGTGCTCGAGCTCGTGCCTGGGCTCGTGATCACGCAGCACAGCGGCGCCGGGAAGGCGAACCAGTACTACCTCCGCGGCTTCAACCTCGACCACGGCACCGACTTCGCCACGGCGCTCGACGGCGTCCCCCTGAACCTTCGCACGCACGCGCACGGCCAGGGCTACACCGACCTGAACTGGCTCATCCCGGAGCTCGTCGGGCGCGCCGAGTACTTCAAGGGTCCGTACTTCGCGTCGAAGGGCGACTTCGCCTCGGCGGGCGCGGCGGACATCCACTACCTCGACGTGCTCCCGCAGAACATCGCCCAGGTCACCGGCGGCCAGAACGCCTACGGGCGCGCGCTCCTCGCCGGCTCCCCGGCGCTCGGCGGCGGGAACCTCCTCTACGGGCTCGAGCTCATGCACGAGGACGGCCCGTGGCTCAACCCCGACGACTACCGCCGCTACAACGGCATCCTCCGCTACACGCGCTCCACCTCGGACGCGAAGTGGAGCCTCACCGCGCTCGGGTACTACGGCACCTGGAACGCCACCGATCAGATCCCGGAGCGGGCGGTGCAGGACGGCGCGATCTCGCGCTTCGGAGGCATCGACCCGACGACGGGCGGCGCCACGCACCGCTTCAGCCTCTCCGGCGTCTACGAGCGGGCCCTCGCCGGCGGATTCCTCACGGCCCAGGCGTACGGGGTCCAGTACCGCCTGAACCTCTTCTCGAACTTCACCTACTTCCTCGATCGCCCGGACACCGGCGATCAGTTCGAGCAGGCCGACCGGCGGTGGCAGCTCGGGACCTCCGGCAAGTGGTCGCGCGCGTTCGCGGCCGCAGGGCTTCCGATGCGCGTCACCGCCGGCTGGGAGGGGCGGCAGGATCGCGTGGATCCGGTGGCGCTCTACGACACGACGGCGCGCGTGCCGACCGCGACGGTCCGGCGCGACGTCGTCCGCGAGACGAGCGGCGCGGCCTTCGCCGAGGGCGAGGTGGGCTGGACGCCCTGGCTGCGCACCATCGCCGGCGTCCGGTACGATCGCTACCTCTTCGACGTCGCGAGCGATCGTCCCGAGAACTCCGGCCATCGAAGCGCCGGGCGCGCGTCGCCCAAGATCTCCGCGATCCTGGGCCCGTTCGCGCGCACGGAGCTCTTCGCGAACGCGGGGCTCGGGTTCCACAGCAACGATGCGCGAGGAGCCGTGACCACCGTCGATCCGAAGACGGGCGAGCCGGTGTCGCCGGTGACGCCGCTCGTCCGCACCCAGGGCGAGGAGGTGGGGCTCCGGACCGAGCTCATCCCCGGCGTCCAGGCCTCGGTGGCGCTCTGGCGGCTCGACATGGGATCGGAGCTCGTCTTCGTCGGCGACGCCGGCACGACCGAGCCGTCGCGGCCTTCCCGCCGGCAGGGCGTGGAGGTGAACGCGCGCTGGCGGCCGCTGCGGTGGTTGCTGTTCGACCTCGACGGCGCGTGGTCGAGCGCGCGGTTCACCGACCCCGATCCGGTCGGGAACCGGATCCCCGGCTCCATCGAGTCGATGGTGTCCGCGGGCGCGACGATCCACGCGCTCGGCCCGTGGACGGCGAGCGTGTACGTGCGCTACTTCGGCCCGAGGCCGCTCGTCGAGGACGACTCGGTCCGGTCGTCCGCGTCGACCCTCTTCAACGCGCAGGCGTCGTACCAGGTGACGCGCGCCGTGCGGCTGCAGCTCGACGTGTTCAACCTGCTCGACGCGCAGGTGGACGACATCTCCTACTTCTACGCCTCGCGGCTCCCGGGCGAGTCCGCGGGCGGAGTCGGCGACGTGCACTTCCACCCCGCGGAGAGCCGGACCGTCCGCGCAGGGCTGGCGTTCGCGTTCTAGGGAGCGCGCGAGCGAGTGGCGACGCGCCGCTCGCCCACCGGGCGTCGAGGCGCGCGGCCGGACGATCGCGAGGCCGATCCGTCCGGCGTAGTGCCCCAAAGGACATCTGTGGCCCCTGTGCCGCGTCTCCATGGAGACGAATATTGGCGACGGCGATTCGAAGACCGGAGCCAGACGGAGGAGGCCACATGGAAACGCCGAGGACGTTTCAATTGCTGAAGGAAGGCACCCTCGCTGGCAGCAACGCGCTCGCCACCATGGGCATCGCGATGATCGTCATCGGCATCCTCGCGATCCTCGCGCCGCTGGCGACCGGGATCGTCTTCAACATGTTCTTCGGCGCCCTCTTCGTCGGCGCGGGGATCGTCGAGCTGGTCGACGCCTTTCGCGCCGGGACGTGGCAGCGCACCGTGATGCTCGCGCTCGTCGGGATCGTCAGCCTGGGTGCCGGCGCGCTCTTCATCGCGCGCCCGGTGGTGGGCCTGGTCACGCTGACGGTCGCCTTCCTCGCCTACCTCGTCTTCGTCGGAGCGTTCCGGATCGTGATGGCCTTCGAGCTTCCGCGGGGAATGCCGGGCAAGGGCTGGGAATTCGCCAGCGGCGCCCTGACGCTCCTGCTCGCGTACCTGGCCATCAGCCAGATGCCGAACATCAGCCAGTGGCTCATCGGGACCTTCATCGGCGTGAGCCTCATCTCCGAGGGCATCTCGCGGCTCTCGCTGGCGCGCGGGGTCCGTACCGTCGTGGGCGCTCCCGCGACGCACGGGGCGCACGCCTGACGCCAGACGGACACCTCGGGCGCGCCGAGCGGGCGCTGCCCGAGGCACTGCCGGATCACTTCTTCGGCTCGGACGCCGTCCACCGATCGTACGACTGCAGGTCGTAGATCTGGGTGAAGCCCTTCTCGCGCAGCGTGCGCGCCGCGATGTCGGTGCGGCGGCCGCTCTTGCAGTAGAGGAGCACCGGCGTGGACGACGGCCCGATCTCCCCGTGACGCGCCGCCATCTGGTCGTGCGGGATGTTGAGCGCGCCCGGGACGTGTCCGGTGGCGAACTCGGCGGGCGTCCTCACGTCGACGACCTTGATCCCGGCCGCGACGAGCTTGTGCGCGGTCGCACCGTCGACGACGCCGGGCGCCACGCCCGCGACCTGCGCGCCTTCACCGCCCTTCTTCTCCTCGGCGCGAGCGCCCCCTGCCACGAGCGCCAGCATGAGCGCACCCATCCGCAACATCCTCGTAGAAGCCACGCGTTACCTCCTCATTGTGACGAGTAATCGGCTCGCCGCCGGCCGTCCACGCTGCCCGTGAAGACGGCAATCGAAAGTTCCGTTCGCGATCACGACACGTAGGGCGCGATCCGCGCCCGCTCCACGGCGGTGAGCAGCCCGCTCGCCAGGAGCCACTCCACGTCCTCCGGCTCGTCCACGTCGCGCACCAGGGAGAGCTCGTGCGCCGTCCAGCCGAGCCGGCGGATCCGCTCCCGGGTCGCCGCCAGCACCTCCGAGCTTCCCCACGGCACGCCGTCGAACAGGGCGCGGTCCACGCGCGCCAGGCCGATCGCCGCGTACCCTCCGTCCCGGGCGGGCAGGAGCACCACGTCGGCGCCACCAGCGAGCGCAGCCCTGCAGGTCACCAGGTGTTCCCTGGAGAGATCGGGGCAGTCGGTCCCCACCAGCACCACCGGTCCGCGCATGAGGTGGGCCTCGAACGCCGCGAGCATCCGGGCGCCGAGATCGCCGTCGGGCTGATCGTGGAGGTCGAGCTCGAGCGACGCGCTGGAAAGCGCCGCGCTGCGGAGTGCAGCGCTCCGCAGCGCCTCGAAGAACGGCGACCGTCGGTCGGGCGCGCACCAGAGCGCGACGGCGTCGAACCCGGACGACGCGGCGATCCGCAGGGTCCGCTCGAGCAGCACGGCGTGCAGCGCCGCGGCGCCCTCGGCGCCGAGCCGCGGGATGAGGCGGGTCTTCGCGAAGCCGGCGATCGGCGCCTTGGCCATCACCGCCAGCGTCGCGCCCTGCTCTCTTGCATCGCGGCGCTCAGCCATAGCGCCGGGCGAGCGCGGCCGGGTCGCGGCCGAGCCGGAAGAGGAGACGGAGCCACCACATGAGCAGGATCGTCCGCAGCACCCCGCGCGACTCCCAGCGGCGCCCGGAGGTGAGCACCCGGAGCCGGAGGCAGGCGGGCCGCCCGGCGCGCCGGAGCGCGGTCGAGAGGGCCAGGTCTTCCATGAGCGGGACCTCGGGGAAGCGTCCCGCCGACTCGAAGTGGCTGCGCCGGACGAAGATCGCCTGATCCCCCGTGGCGATCCCGCTGAGCCGCGAGCGCCAGCCGATGCAGCGGGCCACGACGCGAAGGAGCGGGTGCCGCCCCGCGATCTCCACGTCGAACCGGCCCCAGTCGCGCTTCCCGTTCGCGAGCGCCGCGCGGACGGCCTCGACGGCACCGGGTGGAAGTCGCGTGTCGGCGTGCAGGAAGAGGAGCAGATCGCCCCGCGCTGCCCGGGCGCCGGCGTTGAGCTGCGTGCCGCGGCCGCGGGGCGCAGAGAGCACGACGTCGGCGAGCGGACGGGCGATCTGGACCGTGGCGTCGCGGCTCCCGCCGTCCACCACCACGACCTCGCACCCCTGCGCGCGGAGCGGCTGCAGCGCCTCGAGGTGCGCCGCGATTCCCGCCGCCTCGTTCAGCGTCGGCACGACGATCGAGAGCGCCGGCGCCATCACCGGTTCACGCCGCAGGACGCCCGCTGCGGGCCGGGGGTCTTGCAGAAGCCTTCTGCCGGCACGTCGAGCGCGGCGTTGAACCGGGCCGACATGTTCTGGAACGCGACGAGCGCGCTCAGCTCCACGATGGCGTCGTCCGTGAAGGCGGCTCGGACCGCCTGCCGCACCTCCGGAGGCACGGCCGCGCCGGTGGTGGTCACCGCGTCGGCGAAGGCGAGCGCCGCCTTCTCGCGCGCGCCGAACAGCGGCGACGCGGCGTGGTGCTCGAGCGCCGCGAGCTGCTCGGCCGTCACGCCGCGCTCGAGGGCCCGCGAGCCGTTCAGGTCGAGACAGAAGTCGCACTGGGTGAGTTGCGAGACGCGAGCCATCACGAGCGCGCGGAGCGCCGGCTCGAGCGGCGAGCCCTCGCGATCGACCGCCTTGAACAGGCGCAGGAACGAGAGGAAGGCGCGCGGCGAGCGCGCCCACAGGCGCACCGACTGCGACAGCCGTCCCCGCTTCGCCAGGAAGGCGAGGAACAGGCGGACGTGCCAGGGATACGCGCGCTCGGGCGGCGGGTCGATCCAGCTCACGAGACCCGGCCTCCACCCGCACCGTGCCGCGGCCGGAGCCACTCCACCACGCGCGGACCGGCCATCCACGAGGCCACCAGGATCGCCGCGACGATGGAGAACAGCCAGAACAGCACGCGCACCGATCCGGTGACGCGCTCGCCGAGGTACGAGTACAGGAGCGTCGCCGGGAGCTGCCCGAGGCCGGTGGCGACGAGGAACGGCCAGAAGCCGGTGGAGGTGAGCCCCGCGCCGTAGCTGATCGCGTCGAACGGGACGAACGGGAGCAGGCGCGCCAAGAGGACGGCGTGCTCCCCGTGGCGCACGAAGAACCGGTCGGCGCCGTCGAGCGCGGCGGCCCCACCCATGAGCCGCTCCACGGCCGGGCGCGCGAGCGCCCGCGCGATCCAGAAGCAGATCACGGCGCCGACCATGGCGCTCGACCACGAGAGCGCCGCGCCCCACGCCCAGCCGAACAGGAGGCCGTTCGCGAACGTGATCACGAACGCCGGCAGCGGCGCGACGATCGCCTGCAGCACCATGAGGGCGGCCGAGACCAGCGGCGCCCACGGGCCGAACCCGAGCACGTACGAGCGAAACGCCTCGACTGCCTGGTGAGCGTCGGGCATGGAGAGGACGCCGACGCCCGCGTCGACGCCGTGGCGCACGCCCGGGATCCAGAGGTAGGCCGCGACCGCGGCGCCGACGCCTGCGATCGCGGCCGCGGTGCTGGCTCGTTGCACCCGGAGCTTCAACGCCCGCTCCCCGCGGCGGCCGCCCTCACGGGCGCGGGCCGATCCGCGTCTCGCGGCGCCGCGGTGAGCGCGCCGGAGCAGCTGCTCCCCTGCCCCGCGGTGCAGCCGAAGCAGTGCTCGCCGACCTGGATCGGCGAGCCGTCGAGCGGCGTCGCGAGGAGCTCGCGGAGCCGGCTCCTCGGGCGGCCACCCGCCGCGAAGGGCAGGTCGAGCATCTGGTTGAAGTCGCAGTCGTAGGCGTAGCCCCGCCAGTCGACGCTGAGGAGGCTGCGGCACATCACCTGGTCGAGGTTCTCGTCCCGGTGCGCGCTCCGCAGCAGCTCGAGGTAGCTCTCGAGCTGTCCCGCCGACTCGAGCGCCCGGCGAAAGCGCGCGATCGGCATGTTCGCGAGGGTGAGGAGCCGGTCGAACGTGATGCCGTGCCGCGCGAGCAGCTCCCGCTTGTAGTCCTGCTCCAGCGCGGACTGCGCCGGCGGCAGGCTGGGCCCCCCGGGGTTGTAGACCAGGTCCAGCACGAGGCCGGTGCCCCGCCCGTATCCGGCGCCGTTCAAGGTCCGGAGCGCGCGGATCGACTTCGCGTAGGTGCCGAGCCCGCGCTGCCGATCCACGTTCGCCTCGAGGTAGCAGGGCATCGAGGCGACGACGCGGACCTGCTGGCTCGCGAGGAACGTCGCCAGGTCCTCCTGTCCCGGCTCCTCGAGGACGGTGAGGTTGCACCGGTCGATGACCTCTACGCCCAACGCCCGGGCGCGCGTGACGAGCGAGCGGAACGCCGGATGGAGCTCCGGCGCGCCGCCGGTGACGTCGAGCACCGGCACGGCGTGCGCCTCGAGGAACCGGAGCACGTCGTCCACGACCTCCGGCGGCATCTCCTCGGTGCGGTTCGGACCGGCCGCGACGTGGCAGTGGAGGCAGGCCTGGTTGCAGCGATAGCCCAGGTTGACCTGGAGGGTCTCGAGCCGCTCGCGCCGCAGGGGCGGGAAGGTCCTGCGCTCGTTCGCGGCTGCGATCACGCGAGCTCCTTGGACGTGATCGTGTACTGGAAGCTCTCGGGGTCGAGGCAGTCGAGCCGGCCGTCGCCGCTCTCCGCCTGCGGGTACATGAGGAAGCCGAGCTTGCCGCGCGACGACCGAGGCAGCGTGAGGTCGTGGCCGTAGTTCAGCGCGACCCAGTTCATCTCCCACGAGCCGAAGAGCCGCTTCCGCGCGGCGACCACCATCGGATCGCTCGGCTCCTTCCCGCCGCCCTCCTCGAGGATCACCTTGCGGACGTCGGCCGGATCGACCGGCACCCAGCCGTGCGTGGGCAGGTAGAACTCGGCGCGGCAGTGCTGCGCCTTCGTGATGTTCCCTCCGCCCTTGCCGAGGCTCGCGTACCCGAGCGCCGAGGGCGCCACGCGGATCCCGTACACGTCGCGCGCCGGGATCCCCTCGGCGCGCGCCAGCGCCACGAACAGCGCGTTGAGGTCGGCGCACTTCCCCCAGAACACCCTGTGGTCCACCATGAACTTCACGTCGCCGACGCCGCAGCCGCGGGTCTTGGGATCGCGGTAGGTGTTCTCCACGATCCACTCGTAGATCGCCCGCGCCTTCTCGAGGTCGCTCTTCGCCCCCTTCACGATGGTCGAGGACATCGCCTTCACCGAGCCGTCGGTGGGCAGCAGGTCGGTGGGCGCCGTGTACCGCGTGAGCGTCGCCGCGCTCTCGGCGGGAGCGGTGCCGGGCTTCGAGAAGTCCACGGCGACGTCGCGCGTGGCGAAGCGGCTCGTGAGCTCGATCACCGGCCGCACGCCCGCGGGGAACTCGGCCCAGACGACGCCGGCCCCGTGGACGGGATCGATCCACTGGGCGGTGGTGCCGCCGTCGGCCCGCCACGCGTTGCCGAGGGACCGGTGGAAGCTCGTGTCCTGGGTGAGCGGCGTCGGCAGCCACACGCGCGACACGCCCGCGGGCTTCGCCAGCTCCACCCGCGTGGTCACCTCGTACAGCTTCCAGCCGGACGCGGCCGCCGGCGACGCGGCGGGCGTGGCGGTGCCCTCCGCGTGGGCGCTCGGGATCGTTCCCGGCAGGGCGGCGCCCGCGGCGGCGGCGCCAGTGAGACGAAGGAAGTCGCGACGATCCATGGTCAGGCTCCGGGTGGACCCGCCGAAGAACGGCGTTCCACGGGGGATTAGAGGGAGATTCCACGAAATCGAGCACCCAGACCGGTACCTGCCGCACGGGCAGGCCACTCACGGACGAGGCGCACTCCGGTGGACACTCGAGGGCATCGAGTCCGGAGCTCGGACCGCCGTATTTATCACCGACTGGCTCTCTCCGCTCCCAAGAATCGCCGCCGGCTCAGCGCGAACAACGGTGCGCCTGGCAAGCTCGAGATCCCCACGATCACGAAGAAGAGGAGCGACGCAGCGATGGCGTCCGCCTGCGCGACTCCCGACTGCCCGAAGAAGTACGCGTACGCCGCCTCCCGGACCCCGAGCCCCGACAGCGACACGGGCAGCATCGTGACCGTGAAGATCATCGGGGTGTAGACGACGCACCGGGCCAGGGACACCGGGACCCCCATCGCCTGGAACAGGCAGGCGTTCACGGCCGCGACGAGGAGCTGGAACAGCACGGAGAGGACCACGATCCGGATGAAGAGGCGGGGCGCCCGGACGCTCTCGCGCACGACGCCGACGGTCGCCGAGACCGTGGCCCGAACCCCCGAGACGCGGCGCGGGAGCACCGACGTCGCGACGCCTTCCGCCACGCGCGGCACGAGGAACGCCGCGACGAGCGCGAGGTCGATCGCGAGGAAGGAGAGGACGAGCACGAGCAGCCGAGGGGTCACGCCCACGAACGGCAGCCCCAGGAGCGCGGTGACCCCGAGCGCGGCGCCCGCGACGAGCCGCTCCGTGATCACCGACCCCACCGCCTCCGGGACCTCGCCCGTGTCGCGGGAGGCCTCCCAGGCACGCACGGCGTCGCCGCCGACGGTCGTCGGCAGGACGTTGTTGAAGAAGAGGCCGACGAGGTAGTGGCGGAACAGCCTGCGGTACGGGAGCGGGCGGCGGCGCCACGCGAGGATGAGCCCCCATTTCCACGCGGAGATCACCACCGCCGCGAACACCACGAGGAACGCGGCGGCCATCCAGCGCGCGTCGAGACTCGAGGCCTTCCGCGCCAGCGCGGCGAGGTCGAGGCGCCACGTCACCGCCACGAGCAGCACGGTCGTGACGGCCGCGCGCGCGAGCCCCTTCGCCGCTGCTTTGACGTCGAGGTCGCGGAGGTGCACGCCCTACTGGAACCCGAGGAAGAAGCTCGGCGCAAGGGTCTTCCCGGCGGTGGAATACGCGAGGTCGAAGCCGAGCGCCGGCAGGGCGATGTTCCGGAGATACAGTCGGACACCGCCGCCCGGGGCCACCCAGCTCGTGCGCTCGCCGGACCAGGTGGACACGCCCGCGTCGACGAAGCCCAGGACGGTGAGCGTCCCCCAGCTCGGTCGCCACACCGGGAGCTGGTCGTCGACGGTCGCCGTCACGGCGCGCTCCGTCCAGAGCCCTTCCGCCCGCAGGCCGCGGGAGCCCGGGCGCCCGCCCAGCGCGATGGCGTCCAGCACCGGATCCCCGTCGACGAGATAGCCGGCGACCGTGGCCGAGGCCACGTGGTTGCCCGCGACCGACACGGACCAGGTGGCCTGGGCAGTCGACTGCAGGACGCTGCGATCGCTTCCGAGGGCGGGTAGCGATCGGCGCACGATCGCGTGGACGGCTGGCCCGGCGTTGAACCAGTCCCGGTAGTCCTGCCCCTCGTACGCGAGATCCGCGACGATGCCGAAGTCGTTCCCCGCGGGCGGCGGCGCGGCGTAGCCCTCCGCGGCCTGGCTTTCGCGGAACGACACGAACGGGCCCGCCCGGACCTCGAGGCGCGGCGCGAGCCGGAAGCCCGGGCGCACGCTCGCGTCGATCCGGCGGTCCCGATAGGCCTGGACCACGTCGAACCCGTCGGCCCGCTCGCGGATCTTGTTCTCGGCGACGAGCTCGACCGCCAGGAGCGCGCGGCTGTCGAACAGCGCGGGGTCCCGGT
>Ga0318494_10001219_pt1 | contig 10158 bp, 11 predicted proteins | sample GRESIP108b1f24_FD_203293 | JGI IMG/M metagenome (GOLD analysis project Ga0318494, IMG submission 203293) | Tropical soil microbial communities from Luquillo Experimental Forest, Puerto Rico - GRE.SIPMG.108b1f24 | ecosystem: Environmental > Terrestrial > Soil > Tropical forest > Bulk soil... | reverse complement strand
CCCGAGCAGGGTCAGGACCGCGCGGGGTCTATGCAACCGGCCGCCCCCCGAGCAGGCGGCGCGCGCTGGCGAGCGTGCGGAAGGCGTGATACTTGACGCCGTCGGCGAGTTCCGAGCGGCCGACCGGCGACAGCCGGATCCCGAGCCGGCCGAGCCGCTCGTCGACGTGATACAGGATCTCCCGCCGGTCGGACCAGACCGTCCGGAACGTGATGCTGAAGGACACCGACACGTGGGGACCGTTCTTCACCCAGTGCGGCCAGGTCACCGGGAAGTAGAGGCCATCGCCCGGCGTGAGCTCGAACACCTGGGCCTTGTCCTGATTGGCGTCGTCGAACGTCAGATTGCGGTGGCCGCGCGCGTAGAACTTCTCCAGCTCGCGCTCGGAGAGCAGCGCGCGATCGTCTCCGTCGAAGAGGCTGACCTGCTTGCGCCCCCGAATCTGCAGCAGGAAGTTGTGCTCCGGGTCCATGTGATACGGCGTCACCGAGTCCGGCGACGAGACGAAGATGAAGCCCTCGCGCTGGCCCATCCCGGGCATCGACTCCGAGTGCTCGCGGATCTGGTCGAGACAGGCGTCGAGCAGCGCACGGTACTCCGAATCTCGCTCGACGTTTTTGAACACCATCCACGAGCGGCACTCTTGAATCCGGCGGATCGTCTCGTCGATCGACAGCCCGGTGCGAGGCGTCCGGGACGGGTCGAGGCTCACCGGCACGTCGCCCGCGTTGTACTCGACCCGGTCCTCCGGGAGCGCCCGGGCCAGCTCGATCAGACGCGGCAGCCCGAACAGCGGATGATCCGAGAGCCGGTGGCGAACGACGAACGGCTGACGGGCGAAGCGCTCGCGGAACCGCGCCGGATCGATGTGCAAGAGCGACGCGCGCTCCGTCGTCGCGGCGGACAGCAGGCTCATGACGTGGGTTCTCCTCTCGTGGCCTCGGCGCGGGAGGCCTGCCGGGGCCACCGGGACAGCTTGCGATGGCCCCACCGGAGCAGCGGCATCAGCGACACCAGCAGATCACCCGGAGCTGGGCCGGTGGCGAAGAGGACCGTGGCCATCGTGCGCCGGGCGGGCCACAGCCGATTGATCATCGCGTGCTCGGCATCGGCGCACGAGTCCATCCAGCGGATGTCGGGACGCCGGTGCAGGCGCCGGACGTTCTCGATCTCGAGCAAGAAGCCCGGCGAGAATGCGCGATAGGCCTCGTCGAAGGCGATCTTGAACGCGAAGCCGCCGTCGCCGGACAGGAAGTTGCACTTGAGCGCCAGCGGGCGGTCGTCGAGAAACAGACCCAGCACCATCAGCTGGCCGAGATCGTGCGCCGCGGTCGCCGCGTTGACGAAGAACTCCTGCTCGGACTCGCTGCAGGCCAGCGCGCTGCGCTCACGCCCTTTCCAGCCGCTGGCCTCCAGCTCGACAAACGCGCGCAGCCAGGGCGCCGCGTCCTCGCCGGGCTCGAGCTCTCTCCAGCGGAGCCGACCTTGCTCGCCGAGGCGCTTCTCCTTTCGGCGGACCTCCTTCAACGCCAGGCCCGAGATCGCGCGACGCAGATAGCTTTCGGCATCCTCGGCGGGCTTGAAGAATGCCCGGGTCGACCAGTCGCGCACCCAGAGCGTACGCCGCCGAGCGTGCAACTGCTCCACCAGGAGCTGGTGCACGACGCCCTCGGCGGCGATCGATCGCAGCTCGACCAGCGTCGCGCCGGATTCGCCGATGAGCCAGTCGAGCGCTGCAGCGACGGTCCGTTCGGCGTCGTCGCGGCGCACCAGCGGCGTGCAGAGGAAGCAGTGCATGTGCTGGAAGGACACCAAGGTGGCGACCGGCAGCCCCCAGTATGACGTGGGCCGCTCGAAGGGAAAGAATCCGCAGAGCCGTGCGGGCCGCTGCGGCGCACCCGGGTCGGACCGGTACACGAGGACGAGCTCGAGCCGACGGCCCGCGCCGAAGCTCCGCACCGCGGGCTCGGCCAGGATCGACTCGTAGAAGACGTTGGTTTCGGCCGAATCGGCGGTGAGCTGGTCGAGCTCGGCCCGATGCTCGACCAGCTCGTCGATGCTCCGGACCACGACGATCTGCGGAGCTCCGCTCGGAGCCGCCGGCGGCCGCTCCCGAGTCCGATGCGAGGCTCGGGTAAAGACCCGAGTCATTCCTTCAGGGTTTGTCCGGCCCGGCGGCCGAGCCACCGTCGCGCTCGGAACAGCCCGCTGCTCAGATCGCATCGGCCATCGCCGCCACGGCGTTGTCGGTCTCCCCGCCTTCGATTCTAGCGTGACACGCTAGAGGCGCACGGGGCGACGCGAGTTCCGGGCCTGGCGACGCGTCAGGTCGCCAGGCTCGGGCTCGGCAGCGCCGCCGGCTGCCGGCGCGGCGGGCGGAAGGTGAACGCGATCGCCACGGCTCCGAGGCCGATGCCGAACGAGCCCATGTAGAGCCAGAAGTAGCCGCCGAGCGCGTCGTAGAAGAACCCGCCGGCCCAGGGCCCGAGGGCCATCCCGAGCGTCGAGACCGCGGAGACGGCGCCGAAGGTCGTTCCCATGATGCGGGCGCCGAAGTACTCGCGGATCAGGATCGCGTAGAGCGGCATCACACCGCCGTAGCTGAAGCCGAACAGGACCGACAGCGCGTAGAAGCTGCCGAGGCTGTTCGTGAACACGTACAGGCTCACGGCGATCGCCTGCATCGAGAGACCGATCACCAGCATGGGCTTGGCGCCGATGCGGTCCGCGATGAGCCCGCACACGATCCGACCGCCCAGCGAGGCCAGGCCGGCCACGCTCAGCACGGTGGTCGCGGCCATCGCCGCCACGCCGTGGTCGATCGCGTGCGTGATCATGTGGAAGATCGGTCCGGAGTGTGCCGCGCAGCACGCGAAGAAGGCGAGCGCGATCGCCGCGAACTGCGGCGAGGTGAGCGCCTGCGCCACCGTGAAGCCCGAATCGTCGCTCGCGCCCGCCGCCGCGGCGGCGGTCTGCCCCGAGGGCGCCGGCTCGCGCACCAGCAGGGCGGCCGGGATGATCAGAAGCCACGCGAGGTCGCCGATCACGAGCATGGCCGTGCGCCAGTCGTAGCTGGTGATGAGCCAGCGTGCCAGCGGCCCGACCGTCGTCGACCCGAGGCTCAACCCCGCGGAGGCTCTCGGTCTCCCTTATCTAGAAGCGCACCTCGGCCGGCGGGCCCCAGCCCCGCGACGGCCTGCGGCGCGCACTTCCTAGCCCCCGGCCATGGCCCCGACGATCAGGAACGGCTCGGCGCCGGCGGCGACCGCTTCGGGGAGCGGGTCGTCCGGCGACTCCTGCGAGAGGTCTTCCTCGCAGGCGAAGAATCGCACGAATGCTCGGCGCTGTCGCGTGGCCTGGTCGCGGATCGTCCCGCGGAGCATCGGATAGCGCGCCTCGAGCGCGTCGAGGATCGAGCGCTGCGTCACCGGCCCTTCCACCTCGAGCTTCAGCTCGCCCTCGACGCGCGCGAGCGTTCGCAGATGCGCCGGCAGCACGACCCGGATCATGGCAGCGACTGGACCTCGACCGACACCACGGACGGCAGGTCGCGGACGATCGGCGTCCAGCTATCGCCTGCGTCGGCCGAGGCGTACACCTGACCGCCGGTCGTGCCGAAGTAGACGCCGCACGGCTCGAGCGAGTCGACGGCCATCGCGTCGCGGAGCACGTTGACGTAGCAGTGGCTCTGCGGCAGCCCCTTCGTCAAGGGCTCCCACTCGTGGCCGCCGGTGCGGCTCCTGTACACGCGCAGCTTGCCGTCGGGGAGATAGTGCTCGGAGTCACTTTTGATCGGCACGACGTAGATGGTCTCGGGCTCGTGCGCGTGCACGTCGATCGGGAAGCCGAAGTCGGTCGGCAGATTGCCGCCGACGTCCTTCCACGACTCGCCGGCGTCGTCGCTGCGCATGACGTCCCAGTGCTTCTGCATGAACAGCACGTTCGGCCGCGACGGGTGCATCGCAATCCGATGCACGCAGTGGCCGACCTCGGCGGTGGGATTCGGGATCTGCTCGGAGACGAGCCCCCGGTTCATCGGCCGCCAGGTCTCGCCCCCGTCGTCGCTCCGGAACACGCCCGCCGCCGAGATCGCGATGTAGAGGCGCCCGGGGTGGCTCGGGTCTATCAGAATCGTGTGCAGGCACATCCCGCCGGCGCCCGGCTGCCACTGGGCCGCGGAGGGATGGGTGCGCAGGCCGGGGAGCTCGCGCCACGACTGTCCGCCGTCGGTCGTGCGGAACATCGCCGCGTCTTGAATGCCGGCGTAGACCGTGTCCGGATCGGTGAGCGACGGCTCGAGGTGCCAGACCCGCGCGAACTCGAAGGGCCGCTGCGTGCCGTCGTACCAGAGGTGATTGCCGACCGGACCCTCGTACGCGAACTTGTTCCCGACAGCCTCCCAGCTCTTGCCGCCGTCGCTCGAGCGCTGGATCACCTGACCGAACCAGCTGCTGGACTGCGAGGCGTAGAGCCGATTCGGGTCGGCGGGCGAGCCCTTGAGATGGTAGATCTCCCAGCCACCGAAGTGGGGGCCGCTCACGTCCCAGTGCCGGCGCGTGCCGTCCGCGGTCAAAACGAACGCGCCCTTGCGGGTGCCGACCAGTATGCGTACACGACTCATGTCTTACTCCTTTCCTCGCTATCGCTTCGCCGAGGCTTCCGCCGCCGACTTCATGCTGGCCAGGCCCTTCTCGAACTCGCCACCGAGAGCCTTGTCCATGTTCACGAACAGGAAGACGGCCCGGCTGATGAAGTTGTTGTGACCGTACATGCTCCACGTCACGGCGGTCCGCTCGCCTTCGGGTCTGAACGTGAACTCCGCCGTGTTGGTCGCGTCGAACGGCTTCAGGAACTCGAGCTTGATCCGGATCAGCTCGTTCGGCCGGCTCTCCGTGATCGTCATCCGGCCCTCGCCGACCTTGTTGTTGCCGGCCCACGAGAAGGCCGCCCCCTTGCCGGACGGCGCGCCCTCGAACGAGTTCTTGGCCGCCGGGTCGAGCTTCGCCCACGGCGACCAGGCCTTCCAGTTATGGAAGTCGTCGACCTGCGCGAACACCGCCGGCGCGGGCGCGGCGATGACCGCGCTGCGCTCGATCCGGAACTCGGACGGCTGCATCGCCACGATCAGCGCGAGCACGACCACGACCAGCGCGCCGGCCGCGGCGACGCCGAGGAGGATCTTGAGCAGCACGGCCTACCGCGCTTCGCTCAAGGTCGAGCGCCCGGACGAGCTCTCTATCGGCGCCAGCTTCCAGCGGCCGTACGCCACGAACGCCGCCAGGAGTCCCACGACGAAGGGCATCAGCGCCATCACGACTCCCATCTTCAGGCTGATGAGCGTGGCGCCGATCATCACGATGACCAGCCCCGCGGCAGCCAGCGGCGTCAGCCCCGGACGGATGCGCACCAGCGAGGGCAGGATGAGGCCAACCGCGCCGATGACCTCGACGACCGCGATGAACCGCAAGAACAGGCCCGGCAGCGGGACGTCCTTCGTCATCTCCTCGATCGGCATGACGAGCTTCGCGACGCCGGCGAACAGAAACAGGAGCGCCAGCACCGCCTGGACGATCCACAGGACATAGGTCATCGTCGGTCTCCTCCAAGGATTTTCGGTTTGAGCGCGATGGCGTCGGCGGCCGCGGCTACGCCGGCGGCCCCTCTCGGACCGGACGGACCTCTATCGTACCGACGCGCGCCAGCGGGCCTCGGGCCGCAAAGTCGAGGGCCTCGTCGAGGTTCTCGACGTCGATGAGCATATACCCGCCGAGATGCTCGCGCGTTTCGGCGAACGGTCCGTCGGTCAAGAGGCGCTTGCCGTCGCGCACCCGGACGGTGGTCGCGGTGGACGTCGGATGGAGGGGGTCACCGCCCAGGTATTGTCCGCGCGCCACGAGCTCTTCGGTGACCCGCACCTGGCCCCAGTAGGCCTCCTGGCGCTCGGCCAGACTGCGCTTGTCCCAGGTCTCGTCGAGGTACACGAGCAACAGGTATTTCACATGCGCCTCCATCAGTAGATCGAACGGGACTGGCCGCGATCGACACCCGGCGTAGATTATCCCCCGTGGCAAGCTCTCGAGGCGCCAGCGCCGCCGTCGACGCGGTCTACCGGTCGGACTGGGGCCGGATCGTTGCCACCCTGATCCGTCTCGTCGGCGACTTCGACGTCGCCGAGGAAGCCTCCCAGGAAGCCTTCGCGATCGCCGTCGATCAGTGGGCGACCGCCGGCGTGCCCCAGTTCCCCCGCGCCTGGATCGTCCAGACGGCTCGCCACAAGGCCATCGACCGGATCCGGCGCCGGACGCGGCTCGCGGAGAAGACGGACGCCTACGCGGCGACCGAGTCGACCCGCACCGTCGAGGAGCCCGACTACGATCCCGACCAGATCCCCGACGATCGCCTCCGGCTCATCTTCACATGCTGCCATCCCGCGCTGTCGCTCGAGGCGCAAGTGGCGTTGACTCTCCGAACACTCGGCGGGCTCGAAACGGACGAGATCGCGCGGGCCTTTCTGGTCCCCGTCGCGACGATGGCCCAGCGACTGGTCCGCGCAAAGGGCAAGATCCGCGACGCGCGCATTCCATACTCGGTGCCCGACACGAAGGCCATGCCGGCCCGCCTCGAGGCGGTGCTGACCGTGATCTATCTGGTCTTCTCGGAAGGCTATGCGCCCACACGCGGCGAGCGGCTCGTGCGGACGGACCTCTGCGCCGAGGCGATCCGGCTCGGACGGCTCGTGCGCGCGCTGATGGTCCCGCCGCCGCCCGAGGCCACGGGGCTCCTGGCGCTGATGCTGCTCCACGACTCGCGGCGCGAGGCACGGCTCGACGCGGCGGGCGATCTGGTCTTGCTCGAAGACCAGGATCGCCGGCGCTGGAACCAGGCGCAGATCGCCGAGGCGCTGCCGCTGGTCGACGAGGCGCTGCGGGGCGGCGCTGGTCCGTTCGCGCTCCAGGCCGCGATCGCGGCCCTTCACTGTCAGGCGGCCCGGCCCGAGGCGACCGATTGGCCGCAGATCGTCCGCCTGTACGATCTGCTGGCGCGCGCGCAGCCCTCGCCGATCGTCTCGCTGAATCGTGCGGCGGCCGTCGCCATGGTCGAGGGCCCGCGGGCGGCGCTCGCGATCATCGACGAGCTCGCCGCCGGGCGCGAGCTCGACGACTATCACCTGCTGCACGCGGCGCGCGCCGACCTCTTGCGGCGACTCGGCTCCGACGCGGAAGCGGCCGAGAGCTATGCGCGGGCGCTGGCGCTCGCGACCAACGACGCCGAGCGTCGATTCCTCGAACGGCGCCTGCGTGAGGTGACGCCGCCGGCCGTTCGCGCCCCAGGGGCGCCGCCGCCGTAGCCGGTCAGGACGAGGTCGCGTGGACTCCGCGCGGGCTCGTCGCCGTCGTGTCGTGCGCCCGCGCGGCGGCGTCCTTCGGCGGTGTAGGCCCCGACGATGTCACGCCCCGCGCCGGGCCCTATGCCAGGCGCACGGGCGACGCGGGAGCGCGCCGGCGTCGAATCAGCAGCGTGGCGACGACGACCACCTGTCGCAGCGCGAAGAGCCCCGAGAGCGTCACCGCGTTGATCAGCAGGACCTGGCTGACGATCCCGGGCGCGAACATCTCGGTTCCGCCGAGCCACGCCGCCCCGGCCGCATAGAGTGTCAGCTGATAGAGGACGAACGCCACGAGGAACGCGGCCACGCCGCGAGCGGAGGACGGCAGCGATCCGAGGCGGCGATGAGTCCAGAGGGCCGCCAGGGTGGCGGCGACGGCGGCGACGCCGAGGGCGACGCCCCAGGCGAGCGTCGACACCGTCCACGGATAGTGCAGGAGGCCGAAGCCGACGGCCTGGTTGGTGAGCCACAGCGCGACCGCCAGCATCACCGTGTCGCGCCGAGGTACCGTCAGCGCCGCGATCACCGCGAACGCCGCGAACGGCGTGACGCAGGTGAACACGATCGTGATCGCCGCGCTGATGAGGACGAGCAATCCCAGCCACACCGGACGGAACCACACCGCGTCGCGCTCTGGCATCTCGGACTCCTTCGCGTCGAGCTCGCCGACCCGGGTTCCCGGGGGGCGTGTGACTCCGAGGCTACCCGCAACAGCCCTAGTTGACAATGGGCCGCCGAACCAGGAAAATACTGGGCACATGAAACCGATCCTCGAGACTGTGAGGACGACGAGCGCGGATATCCCGCTCGCGACCCTGTCCCTGAACTAGGCGCGCGTCCCCTCGGGCGCGCGCCGGAAAAGCCTCTCCCGTGACCCGGGGAGGCTTTTTTGTTTGCCCTGAACGTTGTGGCAGTGCGTGCTGCAGGTCGTCGCGGGGCTGGGCCCCCGCCGGCCGAGCGCGCTCAATGAAAAAACTGAAGGAGGCAACTGTGGCGCCGAAGGCCGGTCCGCCCGCACCGATGCCGTTTCATCTCTATCGTCCCTTCACGCCGATCCCGCTCCCGGATCGGACGTGGCCGAGCCGGGTCATCACCCGGGCTCCCCGCTGGTGCAGCGTCGATCTGCGCGACGGTAACCAGGCCCTGATCGACCCGATGGACCCGGAGCGCAAGCGGCTCATGTTCGACCTGCTGGTGAAGTGCGGGTTCAAGGAGATCGAGGTCGGCTTCCCGGCGGCCTCTCAACCCGATTTCGACTTCGTGCGTCTGCTCATCGAGAAGGACCTGATCCCGGAGGACGTGATGATCCAGGTCCTCACCCAGGCCCGCCCCGAGCAGATCGAGCGCACCTTCGAGGCGATCCGCGGCGCGCGGCAGGCGCTCGTGCATCTCTACAACTCCACCTCGACCCTGCAGCGGCGCGTCGTATTCGGTCTCGACCGGGCCGGCATCGTGGACATCGCGGTCCGCTCCGCCAAGCTCTGCCGCCAGCTCGTACCGACCGTTGCCGGGACGGACGTCCACTTCCAGTACTCGCCGGAGAGCTTCACCGGCACCGAGCTCGAGTTCGCCAAGGAGATCTGCGAGGCGGTCATGGACGTCTGGGAGCCGACCGCCCAGCGGCCGGTGATCCTGAATCTCCCCGCCACTGTCGAGATGGCGACGCCCAACGTCTACGGTGACCAGATCGAGTGGTTCCACCGGAACATCCGCGCCCGCGACGCGATCATCCTCTCGCTGCATCCGCACAACGATCGCGGCACCGCCGTGGCCGCCGCCGAGTTCGGGGTGATGGCCGGGGCCGACCGGGTGGAGGGCACCCTCTTCGGCAACGGCGAGCGGACGGGCAACGTCGACGTGGTCACCCTCGCGCTGAATCTCTTCAGCCAGGGCGTCGACCCCGCGCTGAACTTCTCGGACATCGACGCCGCGCGCCGGATCGTCGAGCACTGCAACCGGCTGCCCGTGCATCCGCGCCATCCGTACGTCGGCGACCTCGTCTATACCGCGTTCTCGGGCTCGCACCAGGACGCGATCAAGAAGGGCTTCGAGGCGCTCGGCAAGGACTACGACGTGTGGGAGGTGCCCTACCTGCCGGTCGACCCGCATCACCTCGGCCGCTCGTACGAGGCGGTCATCCGCGTGAACAGCCAGTCGGGCAAGGGCGGCGTCGCCTACATCATGAAGTTCGAGCACGGCCTCGACCTGCCGCGACGGCTGCAGATCGAGTTCTCGTCGGTGATCCAGAAGCTCACCGAAGCCAGCGGCACCGAGATCACGGCCGAGCAGATCTGGTCGGCGTTCGAGTCGACCTATCTGACCGTCACGCGCCCGCTCAGCCTGATCGGCCATCCGGTCATCACGACCTCGGACACCGGCGACGCCACCGTCGAGGCGCACGTGCACCTCAACGGCGCCGAGCGCTGGCTCAAGGGGCACGGCAACGGGCCGATCGACGCGTTCGTCGACGCCCTGCGGGCCGGCGGCATCCTCGTCGAGCTCACCGACTATTCCGAGCACGCGCTGAGCGAGGGGGCCGACGCGAAGGCGGCCGCCTACGTCGAGGCGCGTATCGGGGGCCGGACGCGCTGGGGCGTCGGTCTCGACGCCAACATCGTGACCGCGTCCCTGCGCGCAGTGGTGAGCGCCGTCAACCGCGCCTGACCGCGCGGTCGTGAACGAGCCGATCGAAGTCCTCGCGGCCGAGCTGCCGCGCGAGCGCGCCCGCCCAGCGGACGACGCGCGGCAGCTCCGGCGTCACGACATCGCGG
>Ga0318494_10001215_pt1 | contig 10166 bp, 9 predicted proteins | sample GRESIP108b1f24_FD_203293 | JGI IMG/M metagenome (GOLD analysis project Ga0318494, IMG submission 203293) | Tropical soil microbial communities from Luquillo Experimental Forest, Puerto Rico - GRE.SIPMG.108b1f24 | ecosystem: Environmental > Terrestrial > Soil > Tropical forest > Bulk soil... | reverse complement strand
TTGCTGATGCTCACCGTCGGCCTGTGGCTGATGCCGCGCTCACTGGCGCGGCTGCGCGAGCGAGCCGGCCCGCTGGTTCCTTACCTGCGGCAACGGCTGCGGGAGACCGGCTGGGGGCTCGCGCTGGTCCCGGTGACGCTGATCGGCCTGTCGGTGTTCGGCGTGCGGCCGTGGACGGTCGCGGCCGTTATCGCCGCGCCGGTCATTACGATCTGGTGGCCGAAGGTGGCCGCGGACCTGGTGCCGTTCGTCCTGGTAGTGCTGGCGCTGCGCGGATTCCAGCTCGCGGCGCACTGGGCGGCACTGCCGGCCGGGGTGGGCCAGGCCCCGGGGGTGCCGTATGGGTTCGTCACGGTGAGCGGGCGGCAGAGCGCGCTGGCGGCCGGCGCCGAAGCGAGCGCCCTGATGGCGGTCGGAGCCTGGCTGGTGCCGCGGACGATCGTGCCTCATCTGCGCGCGGGATCCGGGCCCAACCCGGACCTGGCGGGCCGGGTGCAGCGGCTCACCGAGACCCGCGGGCACGCCGTGGACGCCGCCGCCGCCGAACTGCGGCGGATCGAGCGGGACCTGCACGACGGGGCCCAGGCCCGGCTGGTCGCCCTGGGCATGAACCTGCGGGCGGTGGAGCGGGTGCTCCCCACCAGCCCGAACGCCGCGCTGGCGCTGGTCGCCGAGGCACGGGAGACCTCGGTGCGGGCGCTGAACGAGCTGCGGGACCTGATCCGCGGCATCTGCCCGCCGGTACTGGCCGACCGCGGCCTCGGCCACGCGGTCCACGCCCTGGCGCTGGACACCCCGCTGCCGACCACGCTGGAGATCGACCTGCCGGGCCGCCCGTCTCCGCCGGTCGAGTCGGCCTGCTACTTCGCGATTGCCGAGGCCCTGGCCAACGCGGTGAAGCACGCCGGCGCGCACAGCGCCCAGATCCGCATCGGCCATGACGCCGGCCTGCTGCGGATCGAGGTGTCCGACGACGGAGTCGGCGGCGCGGACCCGGCGCTGGGCACCGGGCTGCAGGGCGTGGAGCGCCGGCTGGGCACCTTCGATGGCATCCTGGCAGTGAACAGCCCGCCGGGCGGGCCCACCATGGTTGTCATGGAGGTGCCGTGCGCGTTGTCGTCGCCGAAGACCTGTTCCTGCTGAGGGACGGGCTGACCAGGCTGCTCAGCGCCCACGACTTCCAGATCGCCGCGGCGGTCGACACCGCGCCGGGCCTGTTGTGCGCGCTGCTGGAGCACCGCCCGGATATCGCCGTGGTGGATGTCCGGATGCCGCCGGCGTTCGCCGACGACGGCCTGCAGGCCGCGCTGGCCGCGCGGCGCGAGGTACCCGGCCTGCCGGTGCTGCTGCTGTCGCAGTACGTGGAGCAGTTGTACGCCCGCGAGTTGCTCGCCGACCAGGCGGGGGCGGTCGGCTACCTGCTCAAGGACCGGGTGTTCAGCGACGATCAGTTCGTGGACGCGATTCGCACGGTGGCCGCGGGCGGCACGGTCATGGACCCGGAAGTGGTGACCAAACTGCTCGGCCGCCGGTCGCGCGACGAGCCGATCGCCCGGCTGTCCGCGCGGGAGCACGAGGTGCTGGCCCTGATGGCGGAGGGGCGCTCGAACACGGCGATCGCGCAGCGGCTGTTCATCACCGAGAAGGCCGTCAGCAAGCACACCACCAGCATCTTCACCAAGCTGGGACTCGCCGCCGACGCGGACGACAACCGCCGCGTCCTGGCCGTCCTCGCGTATCTCAACAGTTAGCGCCCTGCTGCCGGTGCGCCGGGTGCGGCGAATGCCGGGTTGCGGCGGCGGGGCCGAGAGCCCGGGACTTCAGGCACTGCCCGGCTGTGCGGGCTGTTCAGGCGGTATATCTCTGTCGTGCGGCTTATCGGGCGTGACCGGGAGCTGGCGGCGATCCGCCTGCTGCTGGATGGCGCGGCAGCGGGCGCTGGCGGGGTGCTGGTCATGTACGGTCCGCCGGGCTCGGGGCGGACCGCGTTGGCCGGTGCCGCGGCCGACCAGGGCCGGCGGCGTGGTTTTGCCGTGGCTCGCGTCGCCGCGGACCCGGCCGGCCCAGCCCGGATGGTCTGGGCGCAACTGGTGCGCGAGTCCGGCGGGCCGGCGGATGTGGCGCGCCGCCTGCTGGACCGGGAGGCAGGCCCGCTGGATCTGGACCGCGCCGCCGAAGTTCTGGTGTCCGGGGCGCCGCGCCTGATCGTGGTCGATGACCTCGACCGCGGCGGCCGGACCGCGGTGGGGGTCCTGCCGGTGCTGGCCGCCCGGGTGGCCGGATCTGCGACGGCGGTAGTGGTGACCGCGTCGGAAGCCCTGGGGACCGGGCAGGAGATCCGCTTGGGGCCGCTGGGCGAGGATGACCTGGGCGTGCTGGTAGGTGAGGACCGGCCCGAGGTCCGCCGGGCGCTGTGGCTGGCCTCGGGCGGGCTGCCGGGACCGGGGCGGTCCCTGGCGGCGCAGCTGGGCGACCTGGGCACCGGGGCCGACCCGGTGGTGCAGCTGGCCCTGCGCGCTCCGTCCCGCGCCACGTTCCTCGCGGCCGACCCGCCGCTGATCCGCCTGCTGGAAACGGCGGCCGGGCGCCAGATGGAGGGTTCAGTCCGCGCCCAGGTGCTGGCCCGGCTGGCCCGCGAGCTGCTCGCCGACCCGGGCGCCGCGGCCCGCCGGCGGGCACTCGCGGATGAGGCCCTGGCCTTGGCGCGGGACGGGGGGGAGCCAGCCGTGCTGGCCGAGGTCCTCGACGCCCGGCTGCATGCACTGTGGGACCCCGCCGCGGCCGTGGACCGGCTCGCGGCCGCGTCGGAGATCATCGATCTGGCCCGCGCCGCAGGTGATGACGCCCAGGAACGGCGCGGCATGTTCTGGCGGTTCATCGCCTTGATGGAGCTGGCCCGGGTGGGCGAGGCGGAGTCGGCGCTGGCCGCGTTCGAACGGTCCGCCGAGCGCGCGGGAGACGCTGAGGCGATGGTGATGGTGACCGCGCGGCACGCCATGCTCGCCATCCTGCGGGGGCGCTACGGCGAGGCGTTGCGCCTGGCCGAGCAGGTACTTCAGGCCGGGGACCGGATTGGGCTGGCGGACACTCCCGCGCTGGTCAGCCTGTTGCGCGGGATGGTGCTCAACGAGCAGGGACCGCCCGAGAAGGCGGCCGAGGCCGTGGACCTGTTGCTGGACTCCGCCCGCCATCAGCCGGGCCACCTGTTCGAGGCGACCGCCGCCGGCGTGCTGGCCTCACTCGGGCGGCGAACCGAGGCGGCGGCCGAATTGCAGCGGATGCTGCCGCAGGTGCTCCGGGCTTCCGGGCCCCGGTGGCTGGGTGCCGCGGCCGCGCTGGCGGTCGCGGCCGGTGCGGTCGGCGACCGGGAAGCGGCCGAGGCGCTGCGCGCGGCGCTGGCTCCGTACCGGGGGCGGCTGGTCATCCAGGGCGGCGCCAACGCCGTCCTTTTCCCGGTCTCCTTCTGCCTTGGGCTGCTGGCGACGGCACTCGACCGGTGGGACGAGGCGATCACGCTGTTTTCGGAAGCCGCGGACCTGGCCGGTGAGATCGGCGCACTGCCAGCCGTGGCGCGCGCACGGGCCGGCCTCGCTGATGCGCTGGCCGCCCGTTCCGGTCCCGGTGACCAAGGCGCCGCCGAGGAACACCGGCGCCAGGCGCGGTCGGTCGCCGAGCGGCTGGGCATGAGCGTCCTTCTCGCGGGCCTGCCACCGGCGGGGAACCGCTGGCGGCTGCGCCGCGACGGTGAGGACTGGCTCCTGGAGGCGGGTGCGGAGCATCTCCGCCTGCGGGATGCCCGCGGGCTCCACTACCTGCGAGCGCTGCTGGCCGCGCCCGGCCGCGACATTCCCGCCCTGGACCTGGTGGCCGGCGGCGCCGGGGTGCACCCGTCCGCCACCGGCCCGGTGCTGGACGAGCGGGCCCGCTCGGCCTACCGGCAGCGGCTCGCCCGGCTGGCTGAGGAGCTGGCGGCCGCCGACCGGGCCGGCGACGCCAGCCGCAGCGAGGAGCTGCAGGCGGAGCGGCAGGCGGTGCTGGCCGAGTTGCGCCGGGCGACCGGGCTGGCCGGGCGGGCCAGGCAGGTCTCCCCGGAGGCGGAGCGGGCGCGGGTCAACGTCACGCGCACCCTGCGCGCCACGCTGGACCGGATCAGCCGGACCGCTCCGCGCGCCGGGGCGCACCTGCAGGCGTCCATCCGCACCGGCGGGGCCTGCCGGTATGAGCCGGGCCCGGGCGGCCCGATCGGCTGGGACGTCTGACCGTACAGGTTGTTCCAGCGGAATTTACGCCTCCGGGGTGAGATCCCAGGAGGTAACCAACCATGACTGCACCCCAGCTCCCCAGCGACGCTCCGCCAGCAAGCGCGGCTGGCCCGCTCCCGGCGGGCAGGTCCGGCCCGCCGCGTTCGCGGCCTCGCATCATGGTGCCCAGCCGGCCGCTGATCGACGAGCCAGCCGGGATCGTGATCAGCGGGTGCGCGCCTGGCCGGCCCCTCACGCTCACCGCGTCCTCAATCATCGACGGGTCCGTTCACGAGGCGACGGCCACCTTCACCGCCGACGGCACCGGCGTGGTGGACACGGCGCGCGACGCCAGCATCGCCGGCAGCTACACCGGCACCGACCCCTTCGGCCTGTGGTGGTCGGCCACACCGGCCGGACCAGCGGCGCACGCCGCTGCGCCGCCCGGGCCGGTCACCTCCCGGCTGCGGGCCGAGACCGCCAGCGGGCCGGTCGCCGCCGAGTACCAGCGGCACTGGCTGGCTCCCGGCGCCACCCTCACCGAGGTGCGCGAACCCGGCCTCCAAGGCGCATTCGCCCGCCCGGCCGGCTCAGGCCCGTTCCCCGGGGTGATCGCCTTCGCTGGCTCCGGCGGAGGCCTCGGCCCGGCGGCCGCGTGGGCGCCGGTTCTCGCCTCGCGCGGCCTGGCCACACTGGCCATCGCCTACTCCGGCGGACCCGGACTCCCCGGCACCCTCGCTGGCATCGAGGTCGAGGTGGTCGAGCGAGCCGCCCGTTGGCTGCTGCGCCGGGACGACGTCGCGCCCGGGACCGTGGGCGTGATGGGAGCGTCGCGCGGCAGCGAGCTGGCCCTGTGGGCCGGTGCGCTCCTCGACACGGTCGGCGCGGTGGTGGCCTTCGCGCCGAGCGGCGTCTCCTGGTCCGGCCTCGACACGGCTGGCCCGGTCGACGCCCCCGCCTGGACCTTCGCTGGCCGGCCGCTCCCTTACGCGCCCGTCGGCGCAGCCGCCAAGGTGGCGGTCGCACCCTCCGCGGGCCCGGTGGCGCTGCGAGCGGCGTTCGAGCCGATACTGGCCAACCCGGCGCTGTTCGAGCAAGCCGTCATCCCGGTCGAGGACATCCGCGGACCGGTCCTGCTCGTCTCCGGCGAAGCCGACACCATGTGGCCGGCGACCCCCATGACCCGGATCGCCCAGCAACGGGCCCACGACCGCGGCTTCCCCCACACGATGACCCATCTGAGCTACCCGGAGGGCGGGCACATCTGCGCCGGGGTACCTGGCACCCCGGTCGTCACCGAGGTCCGCCATCACCCGCTCACGGGCGGGCGCTACAGCTTTGGCGGAACGCGGGCCGGCAACGCCCGCGCCCGGGCCGACTCCTGGCCGCGAGTGGTCGCCTTCCTGCGCGACGCTCTCGGGTGACCGGGCCGGGCCGGTAGGGTTCGGCACGAGCCACGGGAGGCAGGATGGACGACGCTGAGCGCGCCGCGCGGGGGATGGGGGTGCGGCGTGAGGTGCTGGGGGACGCTCACGTGGATCGGGCGGTGGCGGGGACGACCCCGTTCACCGCCGACTTCCAGGATTTCATCACGCGGTACGCCTGGGGGGAGATCTGGTCGCGGCCCGGCCTGACCCGCGCGGAGCGCAGCATGATCACGCTCACCGCGCTCACGGTGCTGCGCCAGGACGAGGAACTCGCGATGCACCTGCGGGCCGCCCTGCGCAACGGGCTCACGCCCGAACAGGTCTCCGAGGTGCTCCTGCACACCGCCGTCTACGCCGGCGTCCCCGCGGCCCACCGGGCGTTCGCGATCGCCGCACGCGTTCTCGCCGAGGCCGGCCAGGCGGGCTGAGGTCGCCTACTACCGGACGGCCGGCGCCGCGGGCTAGAGTGTCCGTATCTCGCACGCTTGTACTGATTGCGGTCAAAAGACGATGAGGATGGCTACCGCGTGCCCTCATCGGGTCAGGAGACACTCAGGCATGGCGCGGATCGTGTCACTCGCCGAAGCCGTCGCCGCGGCCATCCATGACGGCGACTCCGTGGCCATGGAGGGCTTCACCCACCTCATTCCGTTCGCCGCCGGGCACGAAGTGATCCGGCAGGAGCGCCGCGACCTCACGCTGATCCGGATGACCCCGGACGTGATCTATGACCAGCTCATCGGGGCCGGCTGCGCGAGCAGGCTGATCTTCTCCTGGGGCGGCAACCCCGGTGTCGGCTCGCTGCACCGGTTCCGGGACGCGGTGGAGAACGCATGGCCCGGCCCGCTGCAGCTGGAAGAGCACAGCCACGCCGGCATGGCGAACCGGTACGCGGCCGGTGCCGCCGGCCTGCCGTTCGCGGTGCTGCGGGGATACGGCGGGACCGGCCTGGAGAGCCTGTCCGGGCTGGACGGGCAGCCCGCGGTCCGGCCGATCACCTGCCCGTTCACGGGGGAGCGGCTGACCGCGGTCGCCGCGCTCACCCCCGACGTCACGGTGATCCACGCGCAGCAGGCCGACCGGGCGGGCAACGTCCAGCTCTGGGGGATCACCGGCGTGCAGAAGGAGGCCGTGCTCGGCGCCCGGCGGTCCGTGGTCACCGTTGAGGAGATCGTCGAAGCGCTGCCGCCGCGCGCGCAGGCGGTCGTCCTGCCGTCCTGGACGGTCGACTACGTCGCCCGTGTCCCCGGCGGCGCGCACCCGTCCTACGCGCTCGGTTACTCGCAACGCGACAACGACTACTACGTGGCCTGGGATGCGATCAGCCGGGACCGGGAGCGGTTCCTGCGCTGGCTGAAGACCGATGTGTTCGGCGCCCCCGACCCGCCCGGGCTGGCCGGCCCCGGGACGGGCCGGGAAGAATGAGAAGGATGGGACACCGTCCGGCCGGGAACGCGCCGCAGGCAGGCGATGTGAGCGCCGACGAGATGATGACGGCCTGCGCCGCCCGTGCCCTGCGGAACGGCATGACCTGCTTCGTCGGGATCGGGCTGCCGAGTGCGGCGGCCAACCTGGCCCGGGCGACGCACGCCCCGGATCTGGTGCTGATCTACGAGTCCGGCACGATCGGCGCCAAGCCTGGCTGGCTACCGTTGTCGATCGGTGACGGAGTGCTCGCCGACACCGCCGACGCCGTGGTGAGCGTGCCCGAGATCTTCAACTACTGGCTGCAACCAGGCCGGATCGACGTCGGGTTCCTCGGTGCGGCGCAGCTGGACAGGTTCGGCAACATCAACACCACGGTCATCGGCAGCACCTACGCCGACCCGGACGTCCGCCTGCCGGGCGCCGGCGGGGCCCCGGAGATCGCGGCGTTCTGCCGAGAGGTGATCATCATCGTCAGGCAGAGCCGCCGGTCCTTCGTGGAGCACGTGGACTTCGTCACCTCGGTCGGGTACGGCACCGGCCCGGGGGATCGCGAGCGGCTGGGCCTGACCGGAGCGGGCCCGCGGAAGGTCATCACCGACCTCGGCGTGCTCGAGCCGGACCCGGTGACCAGGCAGCTGACCCTGACCGGCGTGTACCCGGGGGTCTCACCGGAGGAGGCGAAGGCCGGGACGGGGTGGGACCTGCTGATCTCCGGCAGCCTTGCGGTGCTCGACCCGCCCTCGCCCGCGGAACTCTCCGCGCTGCGGGCACTCCAGGCCATGACCCCAGGCTCCGAAGGAGCGCACTGATGGCAGTTCACCCTCCGGCCGGCGCCGGGCTCGTCGTTCCCGGCTACGAGCGCCCGTCCGGCGTCCACCCGCCGCTGGACTTCCCCGGGTACCGGTCGACGGCGCTGCGCGCGCCGCACCGGCCGCTGGTCTTGCTGCCGCACCGGCTTACCGAGGTCACCGGGCCGCTGCTCGGGGCGGGCCGGGTCACCCCGGCCGACGCCGACCTCACCAACCAGCACGGGGGCGAGCCGCAGGGCCAGCGGATCATCGTGGCTGGGCGGGTGCTCGACAGCGGCGGCCGGCCGGTCCCGGACACCCTGGTGGAGATCTGGCAGCCCAACGCGGCCGGCCGTTACCGGCACCGGGTGGACAACCATCCGGCGCCGCTCGACCCGAACTTCACCGGTGTCGGCCGGTGCCTGACCGACTCCGACGGGCGGTACCGGTTCATCACCATCCGGCCCGGCTCCTACCCGTGGCAGAACCACCCGAACGCGTGGCGGCCCGCGCACATCCATTTCTCGCTCTTCGGGCGCGCCTTCACCCAGCGCCTGGCCACCCAGATGTACTTCCCCGGCGACCCGCTGTTCTTCCAGGACCCGATCTTCAACGCGGTGCCCGAAGAGGCCAGGGGCCGGCTGATCTCCCGGTTCGACCTGAGCCTGACCGTGCCGGAGTGGGCGCTGGGCTACACCTGGGACATCGTGCTTCGCGGCCGGGCCGCCACCGCCTTCGAGCAGCCGGACGGCAAGCGGTGACCGGGGGCCTTACCCCCGCGCAGACGGTGGGGCCTTTCCTGGAGATCGGGCTGCCGTGGCCGGACGGCCCCTTCGTGGTGCCCGAAGACACCGCCGGAGCGATCACGATCACCGGCGTGGTCTTCGATGGCGCGGGCGACCCGGTCACCGACGCGCTGGTGGAGACCTGGCAGGCGGACGCCGGCGGCCGGTTCGCCCACCCCGACGACCCCCGTGGCGCGGCCGGCCAGGGATTCCGGGGCTTCGGGCGGTGCCCGACCGGCCCCGACGGCGCGTATCGCATCGTGACCCTGAAACCGGGGGCGCTGCCCAGCCCTGACGGGGGGACCGAAGCGCCGCATCTGGACGTGTCGGTGTTCGCCCGCGGGCTGCTGGACCGGGTGGTGACGCGGGTCTATTTCCCCGACGAGGCGCAGGCGAACGCGGCCGACCCGGTGCTGGCGTCGATCGCTGACCCGGCCCGCGTGGCGACCCTGGTCGCGCGGCCGGACCCGGATGCGGCGTCGCTGCGCTTCGACATCCACCTGCAAGGCGACCGGGAGACGGTCTTCTTCGATGTCTGAGCCGCGACCGCCGGTGGAGTTGTCCGCCAGCCTGGCCGGCGCGGCCGGGGCGCCGGTCCTGGTGCTCGGCAACTCACTCGGGACCACCGCGGAACTCTGGCAGCCGCAGCTCGGGCCGCTGGGCCGGAGCTTCCGCCTGCTGCGCTATGAGCACCGTGGCCACGGCGGGTCGCCCGCGCCGCCGGGCCCGTACTCGATCGCCGATCTGGGCACCGACGTGCTGCGGCTGCTCGATCGGCACGAGATCAAGACCGCGCGGTACTGCGGCGTCTCCCTCGGCGGCATGGTCGGCATGTGGCTGGCCGTCAACGCGCCGGACCGGATCGAGGCGCTGGCGCTCTGCTGCACCTCCGCGTGGTTGCCGCCGGCGGAGTTCTGGCGGGACCGGGCGGCGAGTGTCAGGGCCGACGGGACGGCGTCGATCTCCCGGCAGGTGGTCGCGCGCTGGTTCACCCCCGGCTATCGGGACGCGCACCCGGGCACCGTGGCGGGTTTCGTCACCACGCTGGAGCGGGAGGTCGTCCCGGAAGGCTACGCGGGCTGCTGCGAGGCGATCGCGGCCATGGACCAGCGCGGGACGCTGGCCGGCGTCACGGCGCCGACGCTGGTCATCGCCGGAGCCGAGGACCCGGCCACCCCGCCCTGGCACGCGGCGGTGATCGCCTCGGCGATCCCCGGCGCGCGGCTGCGGGTGATCCGCGGCGCCGCGCACCTGGCCAACGTGTCCGCCGCGGCCGAGTTCAGCGCCACGCTGCTGGCCCACCTGACCGCCTGACCCTTCCGGGCCAGACTCCATTGCTAGCGGGACAGGCCGGCCACCGGGGTCACCGGGTCAGGGACCGGGGTGACTGCGCGCGGCGTCGGGACTGACCTGGCAAGGTGGCACTCAACCGCGGCGCGCTCCTCCGCCGCTTGACCCAGGCGTCTACCGTAGGCGGTACCGCGGCCTGCCCGCCCG
>Ga0318494_10001213_pt1 | contig 10174 bp, 9 predicted proteins | sample GRESIP108b1f24_FD_203293 | JGI IMG/M metagenome (GOLD analysis project Ga0318494, IMG submission 203293) | Tropical soil microbial communities from Luquillo Experimental Forest, Puerto Rico - GRE.SIPMG.108b1f24 | ecosystem: Environmental > Terrestrial > Soil > Tropical forest > Bulk soil... | reverse complement strand
GTCCGGGCCCGACGAGGAGGTGGCGGCCGAACTGGAGCGGTCGGCCAGCCGGGCCCAGGCTCGTGCGGGACTGGCGGCCGCCGCCGCCTTCCTGACCCGCGCGACCGAGCTGACCCCGCTCCCGGCCACGCGGACTCCCCGGGCGCTGGCCGCGGCCTTCGCCAACGTTCAGGCCGGCGCCTTCGACACCGCCGGCACCATGCTCACCATCGCCGGCGCCGGACCGGTCGACGAGCTGCAGCGGGCCCAGATCGACCTGGCCCGTGCTCAGATGGCCTTCGCCTCGAGCCGGGGCAATGAAGCCACGCTGCTGTTGCTGGCCGCGGCCCAGCGCCTCCAGCCCTTGAATCTCCGGCTCGCGCGCCAGACCTACCTGGACGCATTCTCCGCCGCCCAGTTCGCGGCCCGGCTCAACGACGGCGTCGGCGTCGCCGAGGTGGCCCGGGCCGTCCGGACCGTACCCCGCCCGCCCGGCGACGAGCCCGCACCCGGCGACCTGCTGCTGGATGCCTTCGTCGCGCTCACCGATGACTACGTCACCGCTGTTCCCCCGGGCCGGAACGCCCTGACCAGGCTCCGCCGCGACCCGGACTCGGCGCGGGAGAACTTGCGCTGGTTGTGGCAGGGGTGCGTGCTCGCCCTCGAACTGTGGGACGACGAGAGCGCGTACGCCCTGTCGGACCATCACCTCCAGCTGGCGCGGAAAACGGGCGCGCTCAGCGAGCTCCCGCTCGCGTTCGGCTCGCGCACGCCCGTCCTGGTGTTCTGCGGCGAGCTCGCCGCCGCCGCCTCGCTGGTGGAGGAAAACCGGTCGGTACAGGAGGCGGCCGGGATCGCCGAGGCGCCGTACGGCGCGCTGGTCCTCGCCGCGTGGCGCGGCCAGGCCCGTGAGGCGAGAGAACTGGTCGAGGTCACGACGCGTGAGGCAACCTCCCGCGGCGAGGGAGTCGGCGTCGCCATCAGCGAATACTCGCACGCCGTCCTGTGCAACGGCCTGGGCCAGTACGACGAGGCTCTCGCCGCCGCCCGCGGCGCCTGCGCGGATCCGCAGGAGATGGTGGCCCACAACTGGGGTATGCCGGAGCTGATCGAGTCGGCCGCGCGGACCGGAAGGACCGATCTGGCGGCGGAGGTCCTCCAGCGGCTGACCAGAAAGGCGCGGGCGTGCGGAACCGACTGGGCGCTCGGCACCGAGGCCCGTTCGCGCGCGCTGCTGAGCAGCGGAGACATCGCCGAGCGCGAGTACCGCGAGGCTATCGGGCATCTCAGCCGAGCTCGGGTGCACGGCGAACTCGCCCGCGCTCACCTGCTGTACGGGGAGTGGCTCCGGCGGGCGAATCGCCGATCCGACGCGCGCAGCGAGTTGACCCTCGCTCACGAGATGTTCAACGCCATGGGCATGGACGCTTTCGCGGAGCGAACCCGCCGCGAGCTACTGGCCGCCGGCGCGACCGTACGCCCGCGCACCGTCGTGGCTTACGACCACCTGACGGAACAGGAAGCGCTCATCGCGAGGCTCGCCCGCGACGGCCTGTCAAACCCTGAGATCGGCGCCCAGCTCTTCATCAGTGCCCGCACCGTCGAATGGCACCTGCGCAAGGTGTTCACCAAGCTTGGCGTCAGCTCCCGGCGCCAGTTGCGACAGGCCCTAGCCGATCACGGCCGCCCGCTCCCCGCCACCTGACCCGGGTGTGACGCGCCCCGCCGGACCGAGCCAGGGCCAACCGCGAGTCGGGCCGCTTACGCGCGGACCTGGTGTGACTCCCCGGTCTCCTGCGTCTCCGACCAGGCGGCACCATCCGGACAGCACGGCGCATAGCCCAATGCCGCGCAGCTTGATGTCGCATCAGGCTGCCGCGACGAAAACGGACACCAGTTGCTCCAGCACCGCCCGTACCAGATCGTAAGGCGTGGATGCCACATCCACGTCGTATGAACAACATGGCTGGGACATCCACGCCGTATCCCAGCGGGAGCGGCCGAGCGCGAGCGCGTACCACCAGTCACGGCAACGCTCCGGGAGCGCAGCAACACCAGAAGGCAGCGCCGGGGCACACCCCGCCTGCCCAGGATCACCTTAAGCTGACCGGGAAACCCCGATTCCGCGCCTGCGCGGCGCCCACCCGGACACATACGGTTAGGCGGTATCGCGGTGAGGTACCAGTGCGCAGGCCAGGGTGTTCACGGCGCGAGGATGGTGCCGGACGGAGGGAGTCGATCGTGGACAACGTGACCGTGCCCGTGGCTGTCGTGGCCAGCCGCGCAGAGGCAGATCTGATCGTCGGCCTGCTGCGCAGTAACGGGCTGAGAGCAGTGGTGTCGGCAGACGATGCCGCGGGACTGGATCCGCAGCTTCAGCTGCAGGGTGTCCGGGTGCTGGTCGCCCCCTCTGATGAGGCCTCGGCCCGCCGGCTCCTGGCCGACGCCGAAACGGGCGACCTGGAAACGGAGACACCATGACGACCGCGTGACCGTCGCCGCCGGGCGCGGAAGGATGTCACAGCTTCGCATGGTGCCTTGTCTTCAAGGGAAAGCATCACGCGAAAGGGAAAGATCATGCGAGTCTTCGTCACGGGGGCGACCGGCGCACTGGGACGGCATCTCGTTCCCGGGCTGGTCGCGGCGGGTCACGAGGTCACCGCCACCACGAGGACGCCCGGCAAGGTCGCGCAGCTGCGCGAGGCAGGCGCGACGCCGGTGGTGGTCGACGGGCTGGATCGCGAGGCGGTGATCGCGGCCGTGCTGGCCGCCGCGCCGGAGGTGATCATGCACCAGATGACCGCGCTGGCGGACATGCGGAGCTTCCGCAACCCCGACAAGCTGTTCTCCACCACGAACGAGCTCCGGACCCGGGGCACCGACAACCTGCTGGCGGCGGCGGAGCGGGCGGGCACCCGCCGGGTCATCGCGCAAAGCTACGCGGGCGCCGGGCCGGACCGGCGTTCCGGCCCGCTGAAGACCGAGGAAGATCCGCCCGACTGGCGGCCCATCCGGTCGGCCGTGCAGGGGCCGGCGGCGATCAGGCATGTGGAGGAGACCGTGCCGGCGGCGGTGCCGGAGGGGATCGTGCTGCGCTACGGCACCTTCTACGGGCCGGGAGCCTCGGAGCTTCTGCTGGACGCGCTGCGGAAGCGGCAGCTGCCGGTGATCGGCGGCGGGACCGGGGTCTGGTCGTTCCTCGAGGTCACCGACGCGGCGGCCGCGACGATAGCCGCTGTCGACCGCGGTGCGCCCGGCGTCTACAACGTCGTGGACAGCGACCCGGCGCCGGTCGCGGAGAGCCTGACGTACCTGGCCAAGGTCTTGGGCGCGAAGCCGCCGCTGCGGATTCCCGCCTGGCTCGGGCGGCTGCTGGCCGGGGAGTTCGTGGTCGCCCAGATGACCACCTCGCGCGGGTACTCGAATGAGAAGGCACGCAAGGAACTCGGCTGGGAGCCGAGGTACGCGAGCTGGCGGGAGGGATTCCGTGCCTGGGTCAGTGCCTGACACGGCCGCGACCGAGTACCGGCCGCTGCTGTTCTCCATCGCCTACGGGATGACCGGATCCGTGGGCGACGCCGAGGACATCGTGCAGGACGCGTTCCTCGGCATGACCCGGGCGCGGCAGGCGGGAACCACGATCGCCGATCCCAAGGCGTACCTGGCCACGGCGGTGACGCGGCTGGGCATCAGCTACCTGAGTTCGGCGCGGGTGCGGCGGGAGACCTACGTGGGGGACTGGCTGCCCGAGCCGGTGGTCGTGCCCGCCGAGCCGGGGCCGGCCGAGCACGCCGAGCTGGCCGACTCGCTGTCCATGGCGTTCCTCGTGCTGCTCGAGGCCCTCTCGCCGGTGGAGCGGGCGGTGTTCATGCTGCGCGAGGTGTTCGGCTACCGCTACCCGGACGTGGCCAGGATCACCGGCAAGACCGAGGTGAACTGCCGGCAGATCTTCGCCCGCGCCAGGCAGCGCATCGCCGCCGAAGGGCCGGTGCGCGACAGCGCGCCGTCCCCGGCGCGGCGGGCCGAAGGCGAGGAACTCGCCCGCAGGTTCTTCGAGGCCGCCGCGGGCGGCGACATGGACGCGCTTCTCGGCATGCTGGCGCCTGATGTGGTGGTTCACGGGGACGGTGGCGGCAAGGCGCAGGCGATCGCCGCGCCGCTGCACGGACGGCAGCCAGCCGCCCGGCTGCTGGTCGGGCTCTTCCGCCGGGGCCGCATCCTCGGCATCTCCATCCGGCTGGCCTGGGTCAACGGCCAGCCGGGCGCGGTCGGGTACGACGCGGCGGGGCGGGTGTTCGCCGTGTTCGAGCTTGAGGTGGCCGACGGCGTGGTCCAGGCGATCCTTGGTGTGGTCAATCCGGACAAGCTCGGTCATCTCGGACCGGTGTCTGATGTGGCACTCCTGCCGGAGAGGAGATTAGCCCGCGGACCCGTCGGCCGGAACGTGCGTATGGCCGCCCTTTCAGCTGGCTGTCCGTTCACGGTTACCTGCGCGCCGGTGGCGTCGGTGACCAGGGCAGCGCCGAACAACTGGCCGGCGGTCCACGCGCCGGGCTTGGCTCCGGCCAGGACGCGCTGGGTTGTCTCGGCGGCGATGGCGGCCGTCGCGCGGACGCCCTCACCGGTGCGTAGTTCGGCGGTGAGAGTCTGCCCGTCGGGCCCGGTGACCTCGGCCCAGGTGTAGGAGCCGGTCCCGCCACCGCGCGCTGTCGGGTTTACGGTGTATGCCACCACGTTGGCGGCGCCGCTGGCCAGCCTGGCCGTCTCGAGGTCGCCGACCGGCCCGGGCAGCATCGGCCGCTGGGCGCCGCCGAAGGTCAGGACCGTGGCGCCGCTGCCGAAGGCCTCCCGGACCACCTGCCCGTCACGGTAGGTGATGGCGACACCCTCGGACAGGGCGTCTTGCATGGTCTGGCGCACGCCGTCGCTTTGCCGGGCCACCTCCGCCGCGGCCGCGACGCGCACGAGGTCCGGTACCGCGCCCATCCCTTCGACCAGGCGCAGGACCAGCGTTTCGGTCGCGGCCGGCCCGAACCCGGCCCCGGTGACGAGCGTGGTTGCGTGCGCACGTGCCTGGTCGTCGCGGTCAAGCAGCCCCCGGACGGCCGGCCATTCGTTCGCTATGTCCACGTAGGGCACTCCGGCGGCGAGACAGGCGTCGATCACCGGGCCGGCCTGCCGGGTGAACGGCCCGATCGTGGACAGGACCACACCGACGCCGGCGATCGCCTCGGTCAGCGACGCCGCGTCGCCGACATCGACGGACCGCACGTCGGCCGTCGCGCCCTCGGCGGCCAGTGCCCGGGCGAGGTCCTCCAGCGGGCCGCGGCGGCGCCCGGCCAGCCGGACGGACAGGCGGCGGGCGGCCAGTTCGGCCGCGATGGGACGGCCGCTGTTCCCCGCCGCGCCGAGCAGTAGCACGTCGCTGGTCACCTGACCAGCACCGGATGTCGTCATAGCAAACCTTTCCCAGGGTTGAACCCGTGCCGTGAGGTCACTCGCGGCCGGCGGGGTTGTCACGCATTGGCGGGCAGGCCGAGCCGGACCTTGGCCAGCAGCTCCCGGAACCGCCCGGGCTCCTCGAGGTGGGGCATGTGCGCGGAATGCTCGAACCACACGAACTGCTTGGCTGGTGCCTGCAGCGACTCGGCGTAGCGCGCCGCCGAGGAAGCGGGCGCGACCTGATCGTGCCGGCCTTGGACCATCACGATGGGGCAGTTCAGGCTGGTGAGCGTGTGCGTCAGGTCAAGCGCCGCCTGTTCGGGCAGCAAGGCGGCTGGCGCAGCCGTGAGTCCCCGGATGGTCCGGATGGTGTCCGCGAGCGAGTAGTCGGGAGAGCGAAGCAGGCTGACCAGCACGCTGCGGAGCATCGAGTTGTAGGTGTGACCGGTGCGCACGCCGCCGAAGTTGGCCGCCCACCGGGCGCGCGTCGCGAACTGCCTGGCCTCGAGATGGGGTGGTGGCCCGATCGCTGCGAGCTGCCGGATCGCCCTGCGGTTCTTCCTGGCTTGCGCGGTTGCGAGCGCGAACTCGTAGGCGTGCTTTTCGGCGGCTGCGCCGTCGATGTCCATGCCCGCCGTGACGAGGGCCGCCACCAGGTCCGGCCGGCGCGCGGCGGCTTGTGCCGCGATCGTCGCGCCGATCGAGAACCCGGCCACGACCGCGGGCGTACCGAAGCGATCGCACAGCATCGCCAGCAGCTGCTCGGTATCGCTGACCATCGCCTTGATGCTCAGGTCGCGCGCGCTGTTCCCGGACCGCCGGGAGCGGCCGCAACCGCGCTGGTCCCAGTAGATGACGGTGAAGTCGTCCTCCAGCGACAGCAGGCGCCCGAACGTCCGGACCTCGTTGATCATCGGCAGGCCCGGGCCCATCTGGACCAGCAGCAGGAGCGGGTTACGGGCGTTCGCCGCCCGGATACGGATCCATTGCGTGGTGTTGCCGAGCTGCACGGGCTCGCGCAGGTCGATTTCCATGTCGTCTCCATCCGACATGCCCAGGCTGGCGTCGCCGTGCGGCTACGGCAGTGATCTCAGTCGCGCGCCGGGTAACTAAAGTCACAGACCAGCCGGGCCGCCGGATTCGGCGTACAGCCGGGCCGGGTCGAGGATCACCACGCTGTCCACCGCGGTGGTCACGATCCCGGCGACGCGCAGATCACGCAGCGCCCGGGCCACCACCTCGCGGACCGACCCGGCCGCATCCGCCAGCTCCTGCTGCGACACGCGGGCCACCAGGCGGCCACCCGGGCGCTGCCGGTCGGAGGCGAGATCGAGCAGGTGACCGGCAACGCGCTGGCGCACCGAGCCGAACGCGTTGACCGCGGTCTGCTCCAGCACCTCGAACAAGCGCCGGTTCAGCTCCTCGGCGATGGCCCAGGAGACCCGGGAATCGCTCCGCGCCGCCGCGATCAGCGTCCGCGCGCTGATCCGGAACACGCTAGATGGCTCCACCGCCTGCACACCGGTGCTGGCCGGCCCGCCCACCAGCACCGCGATCCCCAGCACATCACCGGGCCGGGCGTAGCGGACGGTGACCTGCCGGCCTCCCGGCGAGCTCAGATACACCCGCATCAGGCCCCGGACCACCAGCGCCGCCTGCGGATCGTCACCGGCCCGGTACACCGTCGTACCCGCCGGGTAGTCGGCGCGCTCCCCTTCTGACCGCAGCCTGCCAGCCAGCTCCGCCGGCAACTCCGCCAGGAAGCTCCGCGCCAGGGCATCATCTACATCCCGGTCGACCACGTCTACGACGTTAAGCCGGATCGGGACGAAGCAACAGGAACAGCTGACCTGTGGCAACCGTGACAGATGGTTCTCCCGGCCTGGAGGAGCCGAAGGCACGACCAGGGGGTAAGAGCGCGACGAAGCGGTAGCCGTGTGAGCGGAAGAACTGGATGATCGCTGGCAGGGCGGTGACGGTCGACGGGTTCCCTTGACGCCCGTCGTGCATCAGCACGATCGGGTGACGCAGGGCGCCGCCCTGCTCAGCTAGCCTGATGATGCGCCGCTCCGAGTAGGAGGAGCCCGGGCCTTTCGCCATCCAGTCCAGGGTGTCGACCGACCACAGCCACACCGCCATCCCGCGCTGCTGCGCCAGGCTGAGCGTCGTGGGGTCGTACTCACCGTACGGCGGGCGGAACGCGCACGGCATCGTCCCGGCGATGGACTGCTGCTCGGCACTGGCCTGGGACAGTTCGGCCGCTTGCCGTGCCGCGGACAGCGCGGCCATGTGCGGGTGGTTCCAGGTGTGGTTACCCATCACGTAGCCCTCCTTGACCTCCTCCCGCACCAGCCACGGCCGGGCCGCCATGGCCACCCCGATGTTGAAGAACGTAGCCGGTACCCGGTAACGCGCCAGGATGGCGAGGATCGCCGCTGTACTGCGTCCCGGCCCGTCGTCGAAGGTCAGCGCCACCGTCTTGGAGTTGCCCGGGGCATACAGGCGGGCCCCGTAAGGCGCTGCCGGGCAGTGGGCCACGGCCGGGCCGGTCGCCGTCGGCCCGGCCGCGCTGCGACCGGGCCCGGCGACCACCGGGTGATCCGCTGATTGTCCTGGTCGCGGCACAGAGTGGCACCCGGCGGCCGAGGCCGCCAGGCTCAGGCCAGCTACCAGGACCATCACGCGGGCCAGGACGGCTCCCTCACGCCAGCTGGTCACCATGGCCTGCCTCCGGGAAGTCCTGTTGTGCGCCGCTTCAGGCCCAGCTCAGCGAGTCATCGCGCCGTGGCCCGGCGGCTCGCTGCGCCCGCCGATGCCCTGCGGATCGGCGGTGTTCGCCCGGTCCAGGTCGACCGAGTCCGCGAAGGTGCGGGTGACCGTCACGTCTAGGCGCGCGAGTTCCTCCTCGACCGCCGCGCGGTGCTCCGGGCGGACCTGATCACGCAATTCTTCGAGCATTGCCCGCATGCGACGCATGACCTGGATCGCCTTGGAGCCGTACTCACGGATCTCGGTCACGCCGAGCGTGAGGTAGTCTTCCCAGCTGCGAGTCGGGATCACCACTCCGGCGTGCACGGCGTCGTCGGCGAGCCACCGCGACCGTGAGAAGTCAGTCGTCCCGATCAGGCGCAGAACCTCCGAGAGGTGGTTTAGCGCCTGTACCGCGGTGGTGGGGTCGTTCACGTGCCGGTGGCCATATGGACGACGAGCACCGTGACGGTCACCACGAACCCGGTCAAGGCCACCATCGCGCCGACAATGGCTGAGAGCACCACGCTCGCCGTGGGCGAGGAGTAGGTCCAATACGCCGGAGGGTGCACCGACCGGTCGGCCTGCTCCACCGCCACGCTCAGCAGCACGCCGAGCAGACCGCCGGCCAGCGGCAGCACCCACAGGCTCCCGCGCGCGAATTGACGAAGACGGAAGGCCGTGTTCCAGCTCATCGCAAGTCGTTCAGCCCTGCCAAAGCGACCGTACCCGTAGCCACGCTGCACCTCGCTCTCGGGCGTGACTCTGAGCGCCCCTGCGTAGCAAGTCTCGCACGGGAGCCCACACGCCAGCTCGACCACCGCGCTCATCATGCTGACCAGCGAGGTCCGCAGCTCCTTCGGTCGGCGTTGCCAGGCCGGAAGCCGACGCGCTACCCGGTCTGGACTCAGAACAGAGTCGGCGGTCCGGAGGGGATCGGCTCCGGGAGCGGCTCGACCTCGGGTACCCGGGCTCGCACATCGTCGTGGAATCGGCGTGCCAGCTCGAGAGCGGCGACGTTGTCGGGCGTATGGATGAAAACGGTCGGGGAACGCCCCTCACGCAGCCAGCCGGCCACGGCGTCGAGCCAGGGCCGCCATCCCGCGACCGTACGCGCCGCATCGTCCCGGCCGATGTAGCGGACGACGGGATACGAGGTGAGGGCCCGTGACCGGCGGGGCAGGCGTGGCTTCTTCGTCCACGCCTCCCGTTCGGCGTCGCTTACGGGAGGGCTCCCGAACAGGACGGTGGTGTCGAAGGTCACCCATTCGGCGCCGACGTCACCCAGAGCCCTCTCGAGCTGTTGTTCCGATCGCGGGTCCGCGAAGAACGCGCGGTGCCGTACCTCGACGCAGTACCGGTATTCGGGCGGGAGACGGCGGAGGAAACCGGTGAGAGCGCCGAGGTCGGCGGGGCTGAAGGACGGCGGCAGCTGGATCCAGAGGGCGTGGGCACGCCGCCCGAGGGGTTCGATCGCGGCCAGGAAGGCGCGGAGCGGGTCGTCGGCGTCGGCGAGGCGGCGCTCATGGGTGATCAGCTTCGGCAGTTTGAGGATGAACCGGAAGTCAGGAGCGGTCTGCCCGGCCCACGATTTCACCGTGTCGAGGGTGGGTGTCGCATAGAAGGTCGTGTTGCCCTCCACGGCGTTGCACCAGGTCGAGTAGGCGCTGAGGCGGTCCCGCGGTGACAGCGATCCGGGCAGGTAACGGCCTTGCCAGGGTGCGTAGGTCCACATCGCGCATCCGACGTGGAGTTTCATGGCGCCTAGGCTACAGAACCCCTACTGCGCGCAACTTCGGTGACCGGCCTCTTTCACCAGCATGCCAGGTTGCCGGCACCCGTCACGGTGCGTGAGGGGTAGTTGAGCGCTGCCGCGTCGCGAGATCGCGCCGAATATTTGCCCGGCGCCTGCTGACTGATTCCGGCGGCGGAGGTGTGCAGATTGTCTGTTCGGTGCTGGCCAGACGGCCTCGCGAGTCTTTACTGCGGCCATCCGCCTTATCCG
>Ga0318494_10001209_pt1 | contig 10180 bp, 12 predicted proteins | sample GRESIP108b1f24_FD_203293 | JGI IMG/M metagenome (GOLD analysis project Ga0318494, IMG submission 203293) | Tropical soil microbial communities from Luquillo Experimental Forest, Puerto Rico - GRE.SIPMG.108b1f24 | ecosystem: Environmental > Terrestrial > Soil > Tropical forest > Bulk soil... | reverse complement strand
GCGTTGATCATCGTGTCGCCGACCCAGACGTAGGCGAGAAGCCGCCCGTAACGATCGCGCGTCCGCACGTCCAGCTCGAGACGGACGTGCCGGCCACCGACGAGGTGTCGGTTCACCTCGGCCGCCTCGCGCCCGCCGGGCTCCTCGCCCTTGAGGGGATGATGAAGCTCCGGGGCGTTGACGCCGATGTAGCGGATCTTCTCGACGCGGTCGGTGAGCTGCACGTAGATCGTGTCGCCGTCGACCACGCGCACCACCGTGCCCTCGATGGTAGCGGCCGACACGGACCCTGCCGCCAGGAGCGGCAAGAGCAGCAGCAAGAGATGCCAGCGCCGGCGCAGCACGCCGATACGGTGTCACCTCGAGTCGACGAGTGTCAAGAATCGGAGACGGTCGTGTGGGCAGCGAGCGGGGCGAGAGCTACTGGACGCGGAACATGGCGTAGCCGAGGGACCTGAGCTGCGTGTCGACGAACGGCTGATTGCGGCGATCGCCGCTCCTCCGCTCGACGGTGTCCCCGTTGGCCTCGGCCGTGCGGCGGTCACGTCCGGATCGGCGATCCAGGAAGACCTCGACGTTTTCTTCGGCCGCGAACTGGCGAGTGAGGTACTCGCACAGACTGATCTGGTCGCGAGCCACGATGAAGTAGTGTCGAGTCATGACTGCCACACGGCAATTTTCCACGAAACGCGTGTGAGGGTCAAGGTTGGCGAAGGCGTCCGAGGGCCCTCCGGGCCTGCCTCGCCTTCTTGGAAAGCCGGCGCGGATTGCCGCGCTTTTCCCGGGCCGGCTCGTCCTCGGAATCGTCCTTTATATCCGGCGACTCAGCGTCCGAGGAGGTTTGTGGAACCGTGAGGGCTTCCAGAAATTGCTCGGCGGTCAGAACGGCACTCCCGGCCCGGTGCGCCGCGTCCTGGACCTTGCGGTCCGAGCTGACCACGATCGCGCCGTTTCCGAGCTGACGCGCCAGCCGCACGAGCTCATCGTCGGCCGTCGCGGGAGGGCGTGAGAAGACCACGCGGATGCGGCCGGCCGCGGTGGGCGCGCCACCGGAGCGCCGCGCTCCATCGAACACCACCGTGAACTCGTCGCGCGATGCCTGGGGAGCTCGCGCGAGCAGGTGAAGGAGCGCCCGCCGTCCGGCCTCGAGGCTCTCCGCCTCGCGGGCTCGCAGGTCGGGATCTCGCCGGACCACGTTGTAACCGTCGACGAGCCAACGCATGAGCCCAGTATCCTATCCTCGCGCCCGGCGGCGCACGTTCCGCGGTGCGCGTTGCGGGCCGTCGCCGGGCTGGGGCCCCGCCGGGCGCCGCGCCCCGACACAACATGGACGACCCATCTTTGATCCTCGTGGGGGGTAGCGGCCTGACGCCCGAGTCCGCGCGGGCGCTGGCCCCGGGTATCGTCGTTCGCATGATGGTCTATCGGCCCGCGATCCGGCCGGTCGACGTGGGCGACGTGGTCGAGATCGTCCCGGGCTCGCCAGGGCGGGCCGGCGACCTGGCGCTCTGCGTCCACGCCGATCGCTGCGAGATCGGTCGGATCGTCCGCGACGACGGCTCGCGGGTCGAGATCGAGATCGGGGCGGCGGGCGGCCGTCATGCGCTCGCCGCGAGCGCGGTGCTCGGTGTCGCCTCGACTCTCGAGCAGGGCGATCTGCTGCTGGATCTGCGACGCGGGCGCTGGCGCGCCGCCGGCCGTCTCGCGGCGGCCGTTCCGTCCGGCGTCGGGCGCTTCCTGGTCGCACTGGCGTGGCTCGAGCGCGTGCGCCGCCCCTTCTTCCCGCCCCTCTTCATGGGCAGCGAGGCCCAGCTGCTGACCAGCCTGACCGCCGCGTACGACGCCGAGGCCGAAGTCACCGGTCGCGAGACGGAGCTCTAGCCCGAGGAGCGGGTGTTGCTCGATCGATTTCTGCGGCCGGGTCAGCGGCTGCTCGACGTGGGCTGCGGTGCGGGACGTGAGGCCATTGCGTTCGCGCGCGCCGGTCTCTCCGTGGCCGGGATCGACGTGGCGCCGGCGATGATCTCGCTGGCGCGCGAGCGCGTCCGCGACGCGAAGCTCCCGATCGAGCTCGCCGTCGCCGACCCGCTCACCCTGCCGGCGAACGCCGGCCCCTTCGACGGCCGTGTATTTCAGCCCGGGGATCTACGCCCACATTCCCGGCCGCGATCGCCGCGTGCGCACGCTCACGCGGCTGCGCGATCTCCTGGCGCCGAATGGCCTGATCGTGCTCGGCCCGGTCCTGGGCCAGCCTCTGCGTCCGCTCTCGCGCGCGCGCCTCGTCGACGCCGTCCGCCGCGTGGGCCGCTGGGCAGGCTTCCGAAGGCTGGCGGAGCCCGGTGACCGCTTCTATCGCGGCCACGCGCTCGACCGCGCCGAGACGTCCTATCGCTACATCCACTACTTTCGTGACAGCGCCGAGGCCGAAGCGGAGATGCGCGACTCCGGTTTCGTGGTGACCGAGCGGCTCAACACGGCCTGCTGGATCGTTCGCCCGCGTCCTCTGATCAGCGCCTGACCAACGCCCGGCGCCCGATCAGCGCCGGCGCGCCGCCAGCCAGCACACCCGCAGCGGATGGACCGCGCGATAGAGCGGCACCTGCCACGGCTCCAGCGTGTAGTGGTGCGTGAGCCACGTGGCCGAGGGAAAGAAGGTCCTGGCGACGACGCGCACGGCGTCGGCCGGGCGATCCATCATGAGCGTCTGGGCCGGATAGACGCGTGCGTCGCCGAGCGCGCCGGCGAGGCTCGGCGGTGTCGTGGCGCCGATGCGCCCGGCGACGGCCGCCCGGCGCAGGCGCCCCTGCCCGAGCCGCTCGAGCAGCCCGGCCGGAAGCGGCGTCCCGAACGAGAGCGCGACGACGCCGAGCGCCCATCCGGTGAGCGTCCTGACACGCCAGCGGTCAGCCGCCGTCGTGAGGCGCTCCCAGTCGAGCTCGCGGGCGAACCGGCGCACGACCGCGTCGAGGTCGGCGTACCACAGCACGCGCGCGAAGTCCGAGCCGAGCGTCAGGTGCACGACGAGGTGCAGCACCAGATCCTCCGGCGCGGGCATGAGGCTTCGTCCCTCGGGCGTCACGAGCGGGCGCGCGCGGTCCCAGAGCCCGGCGTGGTCGACCTCCACGATGCCCTCGAAGCGCAGATAGCGCGCGGCGTGCCAGTGCAGGTCGATCCGCGCCCCGTCGCGCACGAGCTCGGCGAAGCTTCGCGACTCGCCGAGCAGATCGGCCGCCTCGCCCGGTGTCCGGTATCCGAGCTCGCGAAGGGTCGCGAGCGCCGTGGCGCGATCATCGGGACGCACGAGCAGGTCGACGTCCGCCATCGGCCGCAGACCGGGCTCGGCGTAGACGACGTTCGCCAGCGCCATGCCCTTGAGCGTGAGCGTGTCGACCCCCGCCCCTCGGAGCGCCGCGGTCGCCTCGCCCCAGTGGCGCGCGAGCACGGCATTCGCGGCCCAGACACCGCGGGCGACCTCGGTCAGGCGCCGGCGCGCCGGACCCGGCAGGCGGGGCAGAAGACCGAGACGGTCGAGATGGGAATCGAGTAGCGGCGCCGTGCCCTCGCGCACCGCGAGCTCGACGAGCCCGGGCCAATCGACGGCGCCCGACGCCAGCGCGGCGAGCTCGCGATCGGCGGCGAGCTCGGGACGACTGCGCGCGCCGAGCAGGAGCAGTCGCGCGTCCGGAGCGAGCTCACCGCGCGCAGGCACGGTCGCTACGACGTCGTGCTGGCGCGACTTCCCTTGCCCATGTTCGTGCGCTGGGCGGCGCTGCACGTTCCGTTGGTGGCGCGGCAGCACGTCGTGGTGTCGGCGCCAAAGATGCTGCTCGGCTCGAGGGTCGGCTTCTCGTACGGGCGCTTGTCCTGGGTCGCCATCGTCAGCTCCTTCCCGCGGTGCGGATCTGATACAGACGGCGCTGGGCGCCGGCGAGCATCCGCGCCCGCTGGTGGCACTGTTTCCACTCGCCCTCGCCGCGCTCGAGCCGGTTGTCGCCGTGGCAGCGGTTGCAGAATCCGACGACCTCGCAGGACGCGCACTCCGGCAGGTCGGCGTAGTGCTGGATCGACAGCAGATCGCGGATCGCCGGCGGCGGCGCCGTCCACAGCTCGCGGAACGGCGTCTGCCGCACGTTGCCGATCGGGACGCGAAACGCGACGCACGGGAACACGTTGCCGTAGGGATCGATGCAGCAGCCGTTCGTCGCGGGCCCGCACGTGCTGCGCTGGCGGGCGACGTCCTCGGGCCGGCCTTCCTGCGGATCGAGCTGCTCGCTCCAGCGGGAGTCGCGCAGGTAGCGGAGCAGCTCGTCGGCGTCCAGTTGATACTCCTGCGGAATATGACCGTCGCGCGGCACGGCGCCGTCGACGCGGGGGCTCACCTCGCAGCTGTAGGTGTGCGTGAACACGCCGAGGTCGCGGCCGAGGCGGTCGAGCTTCGCGAGGCCATCGAGGTTCGGCTTCATGACGACCGTCTTGAGATAGACGCGCAGGCCGTGGCGCTGCAGGCGCTCGATCGCCGCCATGAGCCGCGTGAAGGAGCCCGGCACCCGCGTGATCGCGTCGTGCACGGCCGGATCGGCGGAGAAGATCGACAGCTCGACCGTGAGCGGCTCGAGCGCGGCGAGCCGCTCGACCTTCGCCTCCGTGAGACCGATGCCGTTGGTGAAGACCCGATAGGCGAAGCCGCGGCGGCGCGCGTGCTCGGCGATGTCGAAGAAGTCGGGCCGCACCATCACCTCGCCGCCCGACAGGGTCAGGTAGAGCGCGCCCATCTCGGCCAGCTCGTCCAGGACCCGGCGGATCTCGTCGAACGTCAGCTCGCGGCGGCGCACCTCCTGCTCGCGGCCGTGCTCGACGACGCAGTAACAGTGGACGCACTGCTCGTTGCATCGGTACGTGAGCTCGAAGTGCACGTTGAGGGGCGTCCGGTTGCGATCGGCCTTGGCGCTGATCAGCGCCATCAGCGAGGCGTCGCCGAGTCCGGCGTTCTGGGCGCACCCTTCGAAGATCATCGGCTCTCTCCCGTGCGCCGGCGCTCGATCGCGATCAGCTTGGCGCCGGCGAGCCGTTCGATGAACTCGATCGCATCGGCACGAATCGTCGGCTCGGGTGCCTCGAATTCGGCCGCGAGCAGACCGACGATCTCGTCCACGCTGCGCGCGCCGTCGCAGAGATTCCAGATCCGCGCGCCAACGCTGTTGAGCGGGTAGAGCAGTCCTCCTTTGACGTCCACGACGAGCGCCTCCGTGTCGAGCGTGCGCCACGGCACCGACCTGCGCACCGGAAACGCGTCAGTCCAGTCCATCGAGATAGCTCCACAGCGCGGGCGCCGGCGCGAAGGTGAGCTCCCACGCGGGCACCGCCTCGGCGAGTGCCGCGAGCGTCGAGAGGAGGCGCTCGGTCACGCGGCCGTCGCGCTTGGGCAACATGACCTCGGGGAACGCGCGCGCGACCGCCTCCGAGCACGACAGGCGCCGATGCGCGAAGTGGTCGGCCTTGCGCAGGAAGCAGAGGCCCCGAAGCGGTGCGCGCTCGTTCACGGGCGCCATCGCCGGGCCGCCGGATCCGTAGAAGGGCGTCGCGCACGCCTCCCAGCCGCGCGGGCCGGGACGGAGCGCGATCGTTTCGTCGTTGAGGACGGGCCGATCTCCCGCGAGACTGGCGATCGTCGTCTTGCCACTGCCGGAAGGCCCGGAGAAGACCCACGCGCGGGCCCGATCCACGACGGCCGAGGCGTGCAGCAAGACGCCGCCAGTCTCCATGAGGAGGAAGCTGCACAGCAGACGGAACAGGTCGGGATTGAGGGCCGGTCCGGGACCGGCTCGAAAGGCGACGCGCCGCCGAGCCACATCACCCTCGGCGCGCGAGGGATGGCTGGCGAGCGCGAAGCGGCCCCCGGTCCAGGCGGCCGTGGGTCGGGGCGGCCGCCCCGGACGATAGTGCTCGGTCGCGCGGACTTGGACACCGAAGGTCGGAGCGCGCCGCGACAGGAACGGACCATAGCGACCTTCCACCCAGGATCGGCCCGTCGCGGCGAGACCGGCGACGCGGAACACGAACCCCGCCACCTCGATGCGGGGCGCCCGCTCAGCCAACCTCGGCCTCGTCGCGGACGAGGCTCGTCGAGCCCATCTCGCACCGGAGCGTCGTCACGACACGAGTCGCGAGGTCGAGCGTGTGCTCGACGGCCGGCCGCCGCCGGTCGGCCTGCCAGATCGAGGGCAGCAGCGCGCCCAGGGCCATCGCCGCGCCGACCGGCCGCGGTGCAGGCAGGGCGCCGGGCAGGCTGAGCGTCGTCGCGCGTCGCACGTCCGCCCCGAGCAGGCTGTCGCCGTCGACGAACGGGGTCGGACGCACGAAGACGCCATCCGGTCGCGCCGAGACCGCGAGCCATCCGGAGATGGCAGCCTGCGGCGCGCCGTCGGCAAGCCCGCAGGCGAGCGTCGCCGACGCCGCCGGACCGAGGCACGCCGCACGGATCAGCAGGGTTTGGCGCTCGAGAAGCCAGAGCGCGGCGAGCGTCCGCATGAGGCCGCCCACCTCGAAGCCGGCCGCCATCCTCACCGCGACGCGGCCGCCACGGGTGTCGACGGCCGCCCGATAGTAGCCGGTCGACACGAGGAGCCCTCGGCCGTGGCGCCGCACGTCGGCGGCGTCGGCGACCGTGTCGCCGACCTGGCGCCCCGCGCGGCCGCGGTAGCCCTCCACGTAGTCGATCCGGACGACGACGTCGGGCGGGTGGCGGGTGACGAGCCCGGGCCGACGGCACGCCCAGAAGCTCGGCTTGGGGAACCGACAGGACAGCTGAAACGCGATGCCCGCGACGTCGACGGTGTCGCTGTGGCGCGTCACGCGCGCTGCCACCGCCGTCGTAGCGCCGGCCAGGCCGCGGCAGCCAACGAGCGCGCGGCCGCCACGGTGGCCAGCGCCCGCCGGCGGAGCGTGAGCAGATCGACGGTGACGCCGTCGCGCTCGAAGGCGACCACGACGCCGACGACCTGCGGCGCGGTGACGATCTCCGGCCCGGCGCCGCGATGGTCCGCGCGCGTGAGCCATGCCGCGCCGCGCCGGCCGATCACGCGGTGGCACACGAGGGCGCCCTCGCACTCGTACGCGAGCAGGTCGCCGAATCGAGCGCGCGTGCAGGGCGTGACGAGAATGCGGGCGCCCGGGCCGAGCAGGGATCGCATGCTCCGGCCGCGGATCGGCAGCCAGAGCGATTCGCCGGCGTCGAGTCGTTCGCGAAGGATCTCGGTGACGACCGGGCGCCAGACGGCCGCGGGGCTCGCCATACGGCCTCATCCTACCCTGAATCATCGCCGCCCTCTGCTACCATCGCGCGCGTGACCGCCACCACCCGATGGCCCGAGACCCAGGCCGCGCGCGGTCTGGTGGCCACCCCGCACGCGCTCGCTTCCAAGGCCGGGCTGGCGGTGCTCGAGCGAGGCGGCAACGCGGTGGACGCCGCGATCGCGGCCGGCGCCGCGATCGCCGTCGTCTACCCGCACATGAACGGCATCGGCGGCGACAGCTTCTGGCTGGTCTACGACGGCCGCCACCGCACCCTTCGCGCGCTGAACGCCGCGGGCCGGTCGGCCGACGCGGCCGACCTCGACGCCTACCGCACGCGCTTCGGCATGGCGATCCCCGTGCGCGGCGGCGCGGCGGCGCTGACCGTGCCCGGTGTCGTGTCGGGCTGGTGGGCGGCGCACGCGCTGAGCCGCGACGTGCTCGGCTCCCCCATCACCTGGGGCGCGCTGCTCGAGGCGGCGATCGCGCACGCCCGCGTCGGGTTCTCGCCGTCGCCAGGGCAGCGGCGGGAGACCGCGGACGCCCCGGACCTGTTCGGGGACGAAGCGCCGGCCGATCTCCGCGGCGGGCTCTGGCGCATCTTCCATCCCGACCTCTTGAAGCGCGAGCGCTTCGTGCAGACCGACCTCGCGGCGACGCTCGAGGAAATCGCGCGGAGCGGAGGCGACGCGTTCTACCGTGGCGACCTCGCGCGGCGAATCGCGCGGGCGGCGGCCGCTGCCGGCAGCCCGCTCACGGCCGACGACCTCGCTCAGCATCGGGCCGAGTGGGTGGAGCCGCTGCGCATCCCGTACCGCGGCGGCGAAGCCGCGAGCTTCCCGCCGCCGACTCAGGGATTCGCGGCGCTGGCGATCCTGGCGCTGCTCGAAGGGTTCGACATCGGCTCGCTCGACGAGACCGACTACGTCCACGTGGTCGTGGAGGCGACGAAGATCGCCTTCGAGGACCGCGATCGCTACCTCGCGGACCCGACCGTGGCGTCGGTGCCGGTGGCACGGTGTCTCGATCCAGCGCGCCTCGCCGAGCGGCGGCGGCGGATCTCGCGACGGGCGGCGATGCCGACGGCCGGCTCCGCGTCGACGGGTGACACGATCGCAATCGTCACCGCGGACGGGCACGGCAACGCCGTGTCGCTGATCCAGAGCCTCTACTGGGAATTCGGCTCGGGCGTGATCGCCGGCGACACCGGCATCTTGCTCCAGAATCGCGGCGCCTTCTTCTCGCTCGACCCGGGGCACGTGAACCGGCTGGCGCCGCGCAAGCAGACGGCGCACACGTTGATCCCGTCGATGTATCTCGTCGACGGCCGCCCGCGCCTCGTCTACGGCACGATGGGCGGCGAGGGCCAGCCGCAGACGCAGGCCGCACTCGTCACGCGCATCGTCGACCGCGGCCTCGCTCCGCAGGCCGCGGTCGAGGCGCCGCGCTGGCTCTTCGGCCGCACCTGGGGCGAAGAGACGCGTTCGCTCCGCCTCGAAGACCGCTTCGCCCCCGATCTACGCGAGGCGCTGCGCGAGCGCGGCCACGAAGTCGAGATCGTCGACGGCTGGAGCGACTTGATGGGCCACGCTCAGCTCATTCGCATCGATCCTGCTGGGCTCACCGGCGCGTCCGACCCTCGCGCCGACGGCGCCGCTCTCGGCTTCTAGCGCGCTTCGTTCGTGGAGCGCCCCGGCGCGGGAGGCGGGCGGGGCCTGGCGCAGAGCGCCACCCGCCCGTCTTCTGCTGTTGGTGCTCCTGAACGATGCGCTCTCGAGCTGAGTTCCGCGCGCTCTAGCTGAGGGGGAGCTCGCGCTCGAAGACCGTGAATGGCGTGCGGCGCGCGGCGGCGAGCGCCTGGCGGATTTGCGGTTCGCCGCGGCCCGCGCCCTGACGCAGCAGGGTTTCGAAGAACGCCACGTAGAACGCGTCCGGCTCGACGGCTACTGACGCTCGCGCGCGCATCCCTGACGCGCCGATCTTCATCTGATGCGTGAGTGTCGCGCTCTTGCCGGGCAGCAAGCGCGTGTCCGAGAGCTCGCGGGATAGATCCAGGGCCACCTCGCGACCGATCACCTGCTCGCGCCGGCTGCCGGCCACGACCCGGCCCGCGTCGTCGAGCAGCTCGACACTCATGACCACGCGCGGGGTGACGTAGGTCGGAAACGCGTGGCCGATGCGCGTGCTGGCCACGCGCAGGGTGACGACCGCGACCTCGCCAGGGCGGTAGCGCGCCGTGTCCGCCGTCGCGGTGATCGTGAGGCCCGACCGGACCATCTCGACGTCGTGAATGCCGCGCCAGCGGTGACGGCGGTCGGGCATGTGGCAGTCCTGGCACTGTACGCCCTCGCGCGCGTAGCGACTCGCCTTCCACTCGTCGTAGGTGGCCTGGAGCAGCTTACCGTTGAGCGCGAACCCGTCGGGTTCGAACTGGTGACAGCTCCGGCAGAACTCGGCCTTGAGAAAAGCGGGGGTGCGCGTCACCCCGTCGTGGGGCAGCGTTGCGCGCGGCGCGGTGCTCGTCAGCGAGCCGTCGCGCCGCGGCGGGCCGAAGCGCTCGTGGCCTCGCACGTGGCAGCCCGCGCACGGGACACCCTTCCCGGCGAGCGCCGCGTCGTAGTCCGGGTTCTCCCGTAGCTCGCGACCCACCGCGACGAGCGGGCCCTGCTCGGCGAGCGGGGCGTGACAGGTCAGGCACGCGTACGCCGACGACGGGTCGCTCTCGCGCATCTCGACGAGCTGCCCCGCGACGCCGGGTCCGCTCGCGGCGGCGTGCACGCTCTCGCGCCAGTCGGCGAATTGCGCGGGATGACAGGTCCCGCACGACTCGGGATGCAGCGAGGCCTCCAGCGGCGAGAGCCGGGCGGGCGGCGGGCCCTGGGGCGCCAGC
>Ga0318494_10001204_pt1 | contig 10195 bp, 8 predicted proteins | sample GRESIP108b1f24_FD_203293 | JGI IMG/M metagenome (GOLD analysis project Ga0318494, IMG submission 203293) | Tropical soil microbial communities from Luquillo Experimental Forest, Puerto Rico - GRE.SIPMG.108b1f24 | ecosystem: Environmental > Terrestrial > Soil > Tropical forest > Bulk soil... | reverse complement strand
AAGGTAAGCAGCAGGATGATCGCCGCGGCCGCGATGCCGATGCCCTCGGAGCCGATCGCACCCTGCTCGGCAGCTTGGATCGTCTGGCCGCCGAGTGCGATGTCGAGCCCGGGGCGTTCGGCGGCCTGCGCGACATCGAGCAGCTTCTTCGAGTCGGCGACCGGCATGTCCACCGGGTTGGCGACGTCGAGCTTGAGGTGGGAGACCAGGGTCTTGCCGTCCCGGGAGATGTCACCGGGCGTCCTGTAGGGATCCTCGACCGCCGCGACGTGCGGCATCCCGCCAAGCTCCCGTAGCAGAGCGGTGACATCGGAGCGGACGGCCGAGCCGGTGACCCCGGTATCGGACCGTACGACGACGTCGACCGTATCCCCGGCCTGCACCGGGAAGCGCTGCGCGAGCAGGTCCTGGGCCTGCTTGGAGTCCGACCCCGGCGCTGAGTAGTCCGCGGCGAAGTTGCCGGCGAAGGCCGCGGACAGCCCGATCACCAGGGCGAATGCCGCCAGCCAGCCGAGGATGACGCGCCCTCTCCGCCGGTAGGCCACGCCAGCCAGCCGCCCCAACGGGCCCGGCCTGGCACGCGTGATCCGGCGATCGCCGCTGGTCAGCGCGTCCGAGGCGGGGGCCGGCCTTTGTCCAGTGCCAGCTTCGAGCGGCTCGGGGATTGGGGTGGCCATGACGTTCTCCGTTTGTCGAGCTTGGCCCTGGGGTGGGCATTGCGGTCAACTCGACACTGCCGGGGTCCAGCCGGAGCGGCATCGGCCCGCAAGCGGTTGCTTGTGCACCGCTGTGCGTACACGGCCTGCTGATCAATACGCGTTGTGCAGTAGTGGTCTACGCGGTCACGCGTCCGCGCTGACCAGTCCTGTCTGGTAGGCGATGACGACCAGCTGCGCGCGGTCGTGCGCACCAAGTTTCGCCATCGCGTGGCTGACATGGGTGCGCGCGGTGGCCGGACTGAGGAACAGCTCGGCGCCGATCTCGTCGTTGCTCAGGCCGCGCCCCACCAGGGCCAGCACTTCCCGCTCGCGCTCGGTGAGCACCGCGAGGCGGTCCTCCGCGACCTTGGCTGCCGTTCGCCGCGCGGTGAACTGGCTGATCAGACGTCTGGTGATCCGCGGCGCGAGCAGGGCTTCTCCCGCGGCGACCACCCGGATGGCATGCAGGAGCTCAGCCGGCCCGGCATCCTTGAGCAGAAAGCCGCTGGCACCGGCCTGCAGTGCTTCGAAAACGTTGGCGTCGGTGTCGTAGGTGGTCAGGATAAGGATCCGGACGCGTTCCAGCCCGCGCATCTCGGTGATCTGCGTCGTGGCCTGGATTCCGTCCAGCTTCGGCATACGGATGTCCATGAGGACGACGTCGGGCCGGGCGGCGCGGGCACGCTCGACGGCTTCGGCGCCATTGGTCGCTTCCCCCACCACGGTGATGTCGTCTTCGACGTCGAGCAGCACCTTGAACCCGGATCGCACGAGCCCCTCGTCGTCGGCGAGCAGCACCTTGATCGGGGCGGCGGCCGACGGTGACGCGGATGCTTTGTTCAAAGGCGCGACCCGGTCGGCGCGAAGGGCAGCCGGGCCGTGACTTCGAAGCCACCGCCCGGAGTCGGCTTGGCCTCGAGCTCGCCGCCGAGCAGCTGACAACGCTCGCGCATGCCCAGGATCCCGCGGCCTGGCTTGGCCGAGCCGCCGATGCCGTTGCCGACCGGATGCTGGGCCGGAAGGCGCGGATCCGCGGGGACATCATCCGGCGCGGCCCGGCGGCCTTCGTTGGTCACGCGGATCTCCAGGGCGTCGATCCCGGGGTTCAGCGCAACCGTCACCCGGGTCGGGCCGACGTGGCGGATCACATTGGTGATCGATTCCTGCAGGATTCGGTATGCGGCACTGCCGACGGCGCTCGGCAGCGGCGTCGTCGGCGAGGTTGCCTCCAGTGTGACGTCGAGTCCGGCGTCGCGTGCCTGGGCGGTGAGATCGTCGATCTGTCCCAAGCCGGGGTGCGGCCTGCGGCCGTCGTTGTCGTCACGGAGCACCCCGAGGATGGCTCGCATCTCTCGCAGCGCCTGGGAACTGGTCTGCTCGATGGCCTGCAACGCTTCACGCGCCTGTTCCGGTCGCTTGTCGAGCACGTGCGCGGTGACCCCGGACTGGACGTTGATGATCGCTATGGCGTGCGCGACGGTGTCGTGAACCTCGCGCGCGATCCGGAGCCGTTCGGCGTCGACCCGTGCCCGCGCTTCCTCCTCGCGGGTCCGTTCTGCCAGCTCGGCACGCTCCTGGGCTTCGGCTGCGATGACCCGCCGGGACCGGACGGACTCGCCCAGGGCCGCGCTCATGACTGACGCACCTATGCGGAAGAACACCCAGCCGATGGCGGCGTGTGGCTGGATGCCGCGCGCTGCGATCAGCCACCCGATGGAGAGCACTCCGGTGCCCACCCCGGCGATCACCAATGACCGGCGCCCGTCACCGTAGGCGGCGACGGTGTACAGGGCGACGAAGAGCCCGAGCCACGTGGGCCCGTCCGGGAAGTCGAGACCGTAATACACCAGGCTGGCGAGTGCGGAGATGACGAACACAGGAACCGGCCACCGGCGGCGGACGGCCACGACCAGGCCGCTCACCACCAGCAGCGCGTACCCGAGGTTTCCGAAGTCGGTGAGCGGACGCAGTGCCCCCTCGGCGGCAACCTTGGCGACCGTGCCCTGCACCTGAAACACGGTGACGAAGAGCGCGAGCACCACGTCTTGCGCCACCACGCGCAGGGGGAACGACCTGACGCGGCGTTCCATGCCGTGATCCTACAGTTCTCGCACACGGACAACGCTCCGCCCAGATGCGCGAGCTGCTACGGCGGCGGGCGTAGCGAGACACGAGCCGTCTACGCCCAAATGCGTAGACGGGGCCATCCGCTGTCAGCGGCCACGCCGCCTTCGTCAGGCTGCAATAGCCGAGCAAATCAGCCAAGGCGGTTACACGCGCGGCTGTGCAGGGGCCCGGTCACATCCTGTGGCAAAGGTTGGCGATCTCCGGGTAGCCGCAGGCCGCCTCGACCTGCCATCGAACTGGTGGTCCCGACAGCCCACGGGTTGCAGTTCAGTTCCATCCGGTGTGGTACAGCGACGTATGCGCTGGCCCCTTGGGCTGCGCAGCGAACTGAACCGAACCCGGCCGGACTCGCCTGGGTCAGACTCCTAATCCGCGGGTTCGGGTCCCTGGCGGCGCACCTGCGAAACTTGCCCAAACGGTGTCAAACTTGCGGAGCGCCCGCAGCGCGGCGGGCCAGAACGCCAGCGCGTACCGGGTGGCCGCGCCGGTCACCTCAGGCCAAGCTCGGCCCAGACCTGCTCGGCGGGGATGTCCTCGCCGGGCTCTTCCAGCGCTTCACGGGCAGCGGCGCCATCAGCGAGGTCTTCCAGCAGTTCCCGGGCCTGGTCGGGGGTCATGCCCTCCAGCGCTGCGGCGAACTCGGCCGGGACGATCGCGGCCAGGCGTTGCCCGTGCTCGGTGAGGTAGACAATATGGCCTCGCGCCGCCTGGTGCGCGGCGGCGCTGATGTCCGGCCCGCCGTCGAGCGGCAGTTCGCTCATGATCTCAGGGTATGCCGCACATCCTGCTCGCACGTTTACTTACATGACGCAGCTCCATTTATGTCAGCTCATCACGATGAAAGGTCGTGCTTGCCTGGGGGCTGGCCAGGGCGTGTTCAGCGAGCCAGGCAGCCGTGTACTCCTCCAAGTCCACCGCTGCGCCAGCTCGTGCTGTCCATCCCCATAAATACCGCCATGTTCTGCCCGGGCCGAGAATTCACCCAGGAAGAACTCGAGCACTACGCAGCCGCGGGCGTCCGCGCATTCCTCGTCGCCTACCGGCCCGTCACCCAGCGCTGATCAGATCGGTCCTGCCAAGACACTGCCAGCAAGATGATCATCGTCGGCATCGGGGCTTCGCCACCGGCCTTTCGGCACACCCGAGGAGGTCGCCGCGCTGCCGCGCCCATACGGCGCCTGGCTCACGCATCTCGCAGCCGGAGGAGCAGGCCGCCGGCCAGGAGTGCTGCGGCGGCCCAGGCGGCGAGGACGCCGAGGCCCGCCCAGGGGCCGATGGGCAGGCTGCGCAGGCCGGTGGTGGCCTGGATCTCGAGCCCGGCGCTCATCGGCCCGATTTGCTGGAGGTGGCGTTGCCAGTGCGGGTCGGTGACCACCGCGGCGATGATCGGGAACAGATAGAGCAGGCCGAGCGCGGCCCCGACGGCCGCCGCGGAATCCCGCACGGTGGTGGCGGCGCCGAGGCTGAGCAGCGCGATCAGGGCGAGGTAGAGGACTGACCCGGCGGCGGCGCGCAACACCGGCCCGTCGGCCAGGGACAGCGGCGGGTAGCCGTGCGCCGGGGTGAAGCCGTGGCCGGGCAGGATGAGCCGCCCGGCCAGCACGGACCCGAGCACGGCGATGGTGCCGGCGGTCAGCACCAGGCCGGTGAGGATGGCCGCCTTGGCGGCCAGGACGGTGGTCCGGCGGGGCATCGCGGCGAGGGTGGTGCGGATCATGCCGGTGCTGTACTCGCCGCTGATCGCCAGCACGGCCAGGACGGCGACGACGGCCTGGCCGAGGTAGATCCCGGTGAGGCTGATCTTGGCGGGGTCCTGGCCGCAGCCCGCGGACGGGCACGTCGCCGCCGCGGCTGCCGCGGCGCTCAGCGCCGCGGTTAGCGCGACGACGGCGACCAGCAGCCAGAGCGTGCCAGGCGCGGTACGCAGCTTTGTCCATTCCGCGTGCAGTGCTTCCCGCATGCTCACCCAGTTCGCGTATGGAGCCTGGCTCACGCGTCTCTCCGGCGCAGCAGGAAGATGGCCAGGCCCAGCGCGAGTGCGGCGTAGCCGCACAGCACGGCGAAGCCGGCCCACGGCGCCAGCGGATAGTAGCCACTCGACGGCGTGTAGGCGTTGCTCACCTGCGGGTACTGCGGAAGGCTCTGCTGGATCGCGAACCCGGCGGCGGGGGTGATCCGCAGCAGCCACTGCGCAGCGGCGACGGGCATGACGTGGGGAACCGCGAGGATGTACGGCAGGACGATCACCACGATGACAGCGGCGACGGCCGCGGCGCTGCGCCGCAGGATGGCGCCGATGGCGAGGGCGAGGACGGCGGCGATGGCGAGCAGCGCCGCCGTGCCGGCCACCACGCGCACCTCGGTGAGGGGAGTCACCGGATACACGAGGATCCCGTTGCCGCGCAGCACCCGCCCGCCGAGCAGGACCGCGGCGGCCGCGGCGGCCAGCCCGGCCACGAAGGTGACGGCGCCGATCACGATGGCCTTCGCCGCCAGCACCGGGCCGCGCCGCGGGCTCGCGGCCAGGGTGGTGCGGATCAGGCCGCGCTGGTACTCGGCGGTGATGAACATCGCCGCCACGACGACGAGCACGATCAGCCCGGCAAACGCGCCCGCAAGGCTGTGCTCGATGGTCTGGCCGGGATCCCCTGCTCCGGCCACAGCCGGCGCGATGTCGCCGGACCCGCTCACCGTGAACCGGCCCCCGGCCCGGTGATACCCGCCGCCCTGCACCGGGTACGCGCCGCTGGCGCCGCCTCCGATAAGGCTGCCGTGCCACGCACCGCCGGTCTGGGTGCCGTGGAGGCTGAGATGGTCGAAGACGGCGGTGGCGAGGGTGGGCCCGATGACCGCGCCGGTGCCGAGGAGACGCTGGCTAGTCACTTGCCTGTATGCGGGGGAGCTGACAAAAAGCCCGGTCTGCACGACCGGGGACAGCCCGGACAGGCGGACGGTGCCAACCTTGGTCCAGGCGCTGCCGTTGGCCGACTCGTAGCCGGTGATCGTGTCACCAGAGCGGGTCAGCCGCAGCCACCGCGGCGATGCCCGAGAGACCACGCCAGCCAGGCCGGCCGTGTCGCCGGTGTAGTTGTACTGCATCCGCACCCCGTGGCTGCCGGTGACCACCATCGCGGCGTACGCCGACCCCGGCCTGGTGTTTTCCTTGATAATGATCCCGGCCTTGGCCCACGGCTGCAGGCCGGCCGTGGCGGGGCCGCCCGGGTTGTGCGACGTGTTCCCTCCGCTCAGCGAGGCCACCCGCACGGTGATGCTGCCGCTTCCGGCCAGCGGCTGACGCACGAAGTAGAAGCTGTCGGTCACGGCCTCGCCGCCGGGCCCGGTCGGAACGCTGAGATTGCAGGCCTGGCCGTTGCAAACAGCGTGACCCGACGAGGCGAGCAGCCCGAGCGCCACGGTCACCAGCACCGCGGCCATCATGCCAATCACCCAGCCGCGCACAGTCCGGAACTTGGTCCACTCCGCGCGCAGCAACTGACCGAAGCCGTCGCGCCCGGCCCGCATATCCGAGCGGTAGGGCGTGAGGGTGCCGGTGGTCATCGCGCCCCCTCCTTAGTTCCTGCCCGGGGAGACAGCCCCCCGGGGCCTTCGCCCGCCGGCGTGGCGCGGAACTCGACCGCATCCCTGGTGACCTCCATATAGGCCTCTTCCAGCGTCGCGCGGTGCGCCGACACCTCAGCGAACGGCACCGCGCTCTCGCCGAGCAACGCCACAATCTTGTCGGCTGCCAGCCCGGCGATGGTCAGCGTGTCGCGACCCGTGGCGGCGACGGTGGCACCGGCGTTTGTCAGTACCGTCATCGCCTGCGGCCGGGCGGTGGTGCGCAGCGTGACCCGGCCACTGGAGGCGGCCGCGATCAGGTCCGCCACGCTGGTGTCGGCGATGACCTGGCCGCGGCCGATCACCACCAGGTGGTCAGCGGTGTCCTCCAGCTCGCTCATCAAGTGGCTGGACACCAAGACCGCACGGCCCTCGGCGGCGAGCAACCGCAGGAAGCCGCGCATCCACACGATGCCCTCGGGGTCCATCCCGTTGAACGGCTCGTCCAGCATGATCACCGGCGGGTCGCCGAGCAGCGCCGCGGCGATCCCCAGCCGCTGCCGCATGCCCAGCGAGTAGCCGCCCGCCTTGCGCCGGGCCGCCGACTGCAGCCCGGCCTGCCCGATCACCTCATCGACCCGCTTCGCGGCCAGGCCCTGCGAATGAGCCAGCCACAGCAGGTGGTTGCGGGCAGTGCGGCTGGGCTGCAGCGCGGCCGCATCTAGCAGCGCCCCGACGTGGCTCAGCGGGTGCCGCAAGCGGTGGTAGGGCTGCCCGCCGACCAGCGCGCTGCCCTCATCCGGGGCGTCCAGGCCGAGGATCACCCGCATCGTGGTGGACTTCCCCGCCCCGTTGGGCCCGACAAAACCGGTCACCTGCCCCGGCAGCACCGTGAACGACAGCCCGTCCAGCGCCACGGCCGGGCCGAACCTCTTGCGCAGGCCGGTGACCTCGATAGTTGCTTCCATGCCAGGCAGATTAGGCAGCGGCGCCAAGGGATGTCGTCACGCCAGGGAGCCGTCTTGCCCGTCGCTGGCCGGGGGGACACCGGCGGCAAGCATCCCTCTCGTGGGGGATGGCGATATCGCTGGCCAGAGCGACGCCCACGCCGCCGGCCAGCGGCGACAATGAGCATGTGGGCCTGGCAGATGACCGGCGCAGCAGATTTGCCGGAAGGGCACGGCGCATTGCGGCGGCCCCGCGCGCGCCTACCGTGGCCGCCGCCCTGCTGGGCGTGCTGGCGGCAGCCGAGGCGCTCTGGCGGGCGGTGAGTACGCACGCAAGCGCGGCCAGCGGCGTGATCTCCAGCGGGGACTGGCAATTCGCCGTGGTTGTCCTGGTGCTGCTCAGCCTGGCCACCACGCTGCCACTGGGGTTGTTGTGGGCGCAGCCGGCCGCGGCCGGCGTGGCCATCTCCGCCGCGAGCCTGCTGTCGCTCGGGCTGTTCCACATGCTGACCGTCGCGGGCGTGGTGGCGCAGCTGACCGTGATGTACCGGCTCGGCCGCTGCGGATTGCAGGTCCTGGCGGCGGGCCTGGCCGCACCGTTCCTGGTCCTGGCCCTCGTCGGTCCAGCGGGCGGTGAGACCGGGATCCTCGCCGTGCTGCTGGCCGCGCTAGGCCCGGCGGCGGCCTGGGCCGGGTGCGCCCGGCGGGCGCGCGCCGAAGCCCAGGCGCATCGCGCCGCCCGCCAGGTCATCACCGACACCCTGCTCCAGCACACGGCGCGTGGGGAACGGGCACGGATTTCCCGCGAGCTGCACGATGTCGTTGCCCACCACATCTCCATGATCGCCGTGCAAGCGGAGACCGCCCGGCTGACCACACCGGACATGCCCGCCGCCGGGCAGCAGCGCCTGTCGGCGATCGGCGACACCGCGCGGGCCGCGCTGATCGAGATGCGGCGGCTGCTCGGCGTGCTGCGCGAGGACGCCCAGACCGGTGCCGGCGACCGGCTGCCGCAGCCAGGTCTGCAGCAGCTCAGCGACCTGCTCGACGACGCCCGGGACGCCTCCGGGGCGCAGACCCGCCTGATCGTCCGCGGCTGGCTGCCCGCCGTCGATCCCGGCGTCGAACTCGCCGCCTACCGGATCGTCCAGGAAGCCCTCACCAACGCCCGGCGGCACGCCCCGGGCGCCGCCGTGGACGTGGAACTGAGCTACGCCGGGGACGCGCTACAAGTCCGCATCCGTGACAACGGGCCAGGCCCGCCCCCCGCGTCCGCACTCAGCGGCCACGGGCTGGTCGGTATGCGCGAGCGCGCCGCAGCCGTCGGCGGCGAGCTGCACACCGGCCGGGCGGCCGGTGGCGGCTTTCTCATTGAGGCCACCCTGCCCGCGAAACCGGAGGCGGCCCCATGAGCGGCCCGGCCCCCGCGGTGCAGATCATTGTCGCCGACGACCAGCAGGTGGTGCGGGCCGGGTTCGCCGCCCTGCTCGGCACCCAGCCGGACTTCACCGTCGTCGGCACGGCCTGCGACGGGACCGAGGCAGTACGGCTGTGCCGTGAGCTGCGCCCCGATGTCGTCCTGATGGATGTGCGCATGCCGGGCATGGATGGCATCGAGGCCACCAGGAAGCTGGCCAACCTCGCGCACGACGGGCCGCGGATCTTGATCCTGACGACCTTCGACCTCGACGAGTACGTCTACGACGCGTTGCGCGCCGGCGCCAGCGGCTTCCTGCTCAAGGACGTCACCGCGGAGCGGCTTTTCGACGCCGTCCGCGTGGTAGCCGCCGGAGATGCGCTGCTCGCGCCCGCCATCACCCGTCGCCTGATCAGCGAGTTCGCCCGGCTGCAGCCGCAGCCAGCCATCCCGTCCAGGGAAACGCTCGCCGCGCTCACCCCGCGCGAGAGGCAGGTCCTCCGGCTGGTCGCCGCGGGCCTGTCCAACCAGGAGATAGCGGCCCAGCTGGTAGTCACCGAGGAGACCGTGAAGACACACGTCAGCCGCATCCTGAACAAGCTAGGACTGCGCGACAGGACCCAAGCAGTCGTCACCGCCTACGAATCAGGGCTGGTCGTGCCGCACTCCCGCGAGCAGGGATAGTCCCGGCGCACCTCCGCCAAGGGCAGCCACCGGTCGCCTGAAGCATCCAGCCGGCTCAGCAGAGTTGACCTAACGGCTTCGCCCCAGCCTCCGCTTTCCAATGCTGACGCTGGAGGTGGGGGTGACGTTGCTGGAAGCGCTGCGAAAGCGCCATTTCCCGGATTGAGCGATTCCATCGTCAAGAGGGTTCACTCCATGCGGGTTGCTCCGGCCTATGCATCCCGCCCGCAGCGCGTTGCCGGGTGGGCATTAGAGCTTGACATGAGCAGCTCGAACTGGCCTAGCCGGGCTAGGAACTCGGCGTCGTCGCCGGCGCACCGCCGCCGTGCCTCCGCGGCGGTGCCGAGGCGCTGCCGGCCCGGGCGGGAAGCGCGGCCGGTGTGGACCGGCTGGTGGGGCACAGTGGTTGCCGTGGAGCGAGTGGTGGTCATCGGCTGCGCTGGGAGCGGGAAGTCTACGCTGGCCCGGCAGCTGGCTGGCCGGACCGGGCTGCCGCTGGTGGAAAGGGACGGACTGGGGGTGGAGGGCTCGCCTGGCTACCTGTCAGCCCTCGCGGAGATGGCGGCCCGGCCGTGCTGGATCTTGGACGGCGCGCCGTATTACGCCGACGAGCTGGTCTACTCTGCCGCCGATACCGTCGTCTTCCTCGACTACCCCAAGGTCCTGGTGCTGTGGCGGGTGCTGTGGCGGACGGCGAAGGTCGACGTGCTCCGCCGCCCGGCCGGCGCACACCGGCCGCAGGGCCTGGCAGCGTTGCGGGACCC
>Ga0318494_10001202_pt1 | contig 10200 bp, 9 predicted proteins | sample GRESIP108b1f24_FD_203293 | JGI IMG/M metagenome (GOLD analysis project Ga0318494, IMG submission 203293) | Tropical soil microbial communities from Luquillo Experimental Forest, Puerto Rico - GRE.SIPMG.108b1f24 | ecosystem: Environmental > Terrestrial > Soil > Tropical forest > Bulk soil... | reverse complement strand
GGGAACTAGCCGGATGGCCCCACCCAGGCCCGGGCGCCCGGCGGAGGACGTGCACGCGACCGACGCGCCACTCGCGCGCCTGCGGGTGATGCTCCTGGACCCGCGCGCGCACGCCACGATCCTGACCGCCTGCGCAGCCCTGATTCTGTTCGCGCGCGCGGGCGCGAGCCCGCTCGCCAACTACGACGACGCCTTCTACGCCGAGAAGGCGAAGCAGATGCTGCGTACCGGCGACTGGCTGACCCCGCACTTTGCAGGCAGCGTGCGGCTCGACAACCCGCCCCTCTTCCTGTGGCTCATGGCGATGTCGTTCGCGGTGCTCGGGGTGAACAGTTTCGCGGCCGTGTTGTGGAGCGCGCTCGCCGGCGTGACGTGCGTGGCGCTCACACACCGGTTGGCCCGACGGCTTGGGTCGGATGCGTTCGAAAGCTGGGCGGCTGCCCTCGTGCTGCTCGCAACGGGCTACTTCCTCAAGTACGCCAATCACGCCATGTTCGACGTGTTCACGACGGCGCTGTTCCTCGCGGTGATCCTGGCCTATCGGCGTGCGTGGGAAGGCGGGCGCGCACCGTGGGCCGTGGTGGGGCTGATCACCGGGCTCGGCGTGCTCACGAAGAGCGCGCTGGGTCTCTTCCCGCTGGTGGTCGTGGCGCTGCACGCCTGCTGGTGCCGGCGCGTGTGGCGCTCGCTCGCCACGGGGGCCTGGCTTGCGCCCCTCGCGACGATCGCCGTGGTGCTGCCCTGGTACGGCTATCAGCTCGTCGTGAATCACGACCAGTTCCTGAGCGAGCACGTGGGGTTGCTGTTGCTCCGGAACGGCCTGGGCGTGGGGCTGACGACCTCGCCGCACCCGTCGCCGTTCGCATACGTGCGCGAGCTCTGCCTCATCTACTGGCCTTGGCTGCCGTGCGCAGCGTACGGGCTTTGGATCGTCGCGCGCGAATCATTCGCGCCGGCGACTCCCTACACGTCCGCGAGCCCGGTGCCACGTGAGTGGAAGCCGCGCGACAGCTCGCGGCTGCTGTTCACCTGGGTGGTGGTCGTGCTCGGTGTGCTGTCGGCGGCGCACGAGCAAAAGCTCTGGTACGCGATGAGCGTATTCCCCGCCTTGGCGCTGCTCTCGGCGCGCGCGCTCGCGACGTGGGTCCCGGGCGAACGCCTGCGCGCGCGGTTCGTGACGTGGGGCTTCGGGCTCGCTACCGCGGCCGGCGCGTTCCTGGCGCTTACGCCGATCGGGATGCCGGCGCCGCGCCGGCCGGACATCCAGGCGCTGGCAGAAGCAGCTCGCTCGATGGTTCCCGAGCGGGAGGCCATCCAGTTCTCGGGTGCATACTACCCTGCGGTGGCGCACCAGTTCGTCTTCTACAGCGACCGGTCGCTCGTTCCCGACCAGGGCGAGCTCGCCCCCGCACGCACGGCGCTCGACCACGGCCGCTGGGCGCTCGTCGAGCGCGACCGCTTCCCGCGGCTCTCACCCGCGCGCGACCGGCGTTATGTGCCGGTCGTGACCGCGGGGGATTGGATGCTCGTGCACGCGGCGCCGGCGCCGGCGGTGGTCCTGGGCCGGAACGGACCGGCGGCGACGGGCGCGAGGGGCGTCAGCCCCGAGTGAGGCACCGCGCCCGTGGCTTCGCGGCGCCCGAAACGGGCTCCGGCGGTGCCGGCGCGTCCATGAGCGCGGTGTAATCCTTGGGCAGCTTGCCGAGCACGTCGAGGCGCACGTGGGCGAGGCCCGACTGGGCGAAGCCCAGCTTGCGCGCCGCGGCCGGCGTGACGTCCAGCACGCGGCCCTTCTTGAACGGACCGCGGTCGTTGATGCGCACGACGACCCGCCGTCCATTGGCGAGGTTCGTGACCCGCACGCGCGTGCCGAACGGCAGCGAGCGATGCGCCGCGGTGAGCTGGTTCGGGTCCAGGCGCTCGCCGCTCGCGGTGCGGCGGTTGAAGAACTCACGCCCGTAGAACGATGCCCAGCCGCTCTCGCGCAGCGCCTTCTGCGCCCGGTCCCTGGCCGCGCGCGCGATCGCGTCGCCGGGGACGAGCGAGCCGAGTGCGAACAGCGACAGCGCGAGCAGCGCGGCGAAGCGTTGCGCGCGGGCGAGCCGGTGCCCCGGTGTGTGCACGCGCGAGGTGAACGCCGAGCCGATGCAGGGGTGCGTCGTCATCGTTCATGGTATCGGCACGCGCGCCAGGCGCCCGGACGGTCCAGCTGTGTTCACGGCCAGCGCCGAACGCGCGGGCGTGCGAACCGCCCGCACGGCGTGCCCGGCGCGCACCGGTTGGGCGCGCTCGCGCTGGGTCAGAACGCGCAGGCGCGGCGCCGTGCAACGACCGCGCGTGATCGAGCCCCCGTGCTAGGCTCGGCGGGCCCATGTCCACCCTCACCCAGGTCGCGTGGCCGCCGCTGCTGCTCGCGCTCACCCTGCTCGCCGCGCCGGCGCAGGCGCAGTCCGTGAAGGCGGCCAAGCCGAAGCCCCGGCCCGCGGCGCGGCCCGACAGCGGCCTCGGCGAGTCGGCCCCTGCGCCGTTCATCACCACGCCCAAGTCGGCGGCGCCCGCCCCGGGTGACACGGCGGCCGCGTCGGCGCGCCGCCGCGCGCGCGAGGATTACGCGCGCGGGCTCGCGCTCGAGCGCTCGGCCGCGTACGCCGCCGCGATCGTCTCCTACCTCAACGCGTCGCACCTCGACTCGACGTTGCGCGGCCCGAACTACCGCATCGGCCAGCTGTTCGCGTGGAAGCGGCAGTATCGCCCTGCGGCCGGCGCGTTCCACGAGGAGCTGCGCCGCGATCCCGACAGCCGTGACGCCGCGCGCGAGTACGCGCTCGCGCTCGCCGAGCTGGGCGATACGACGCGCCCGGTGCGCATGCTCGAGGAGCTCACGCGGCGCGCCCCCGGCGACTCCAAGGCGTGGCGCGCGCTCGGCTTCGCCTACGCGCGGCTGGGCCGGATGGACGACGCCGAGCGCGCGCTCAAGGGCTCGATCGCGCTCGATGAGAAGAACGCCGCGGCGTGGCGCGACCTTGGCGTGCTCTACGCCGACCGCGGCGACACGCGCGCCGCACGCGATGCCTACCGGAAGGCGCTCGCGATCGATCCCGACGAGGTGGCCACGGTCATCAACCTCGGGAACCTCGAGGGCCGCTCGGGGAACCACGACGCGGCGCTCGCCCGCTACCGGGAGGCGGAGAAGCGGGATTCCACGTACGCCGACGCCTACCGCGGCGAGATCCGGGAGCTGGTGGTGCTCGGGCGCGAGTCGGAGGCGGGCGCGGTGTGGAAGCGCTGGCTCGACGTGCTCCCCGACGACGAGGTGCGCGAGGGCGCGGCGCGCCACTACGCGCGCCAGGGCCGCACCGACATCGCGATCGAGATCGCGCGCGACGGCGTGCGCGCCGCGCCGAGCGAGGGCGAGCCGCGCTGGCTGCTGGGGGAGATGCAGCTTGCGGCGCAAGACACGCTCGCCGCGCTCACCGCCTACCGGGAGGCATGGCTCCAGTCCACGAGGCCGGCCGACCGCGCGCGCGCGGGGGCGAGCATCTCGGCGCTGCGCGCGGCCCCGGCGTCGGACACGCTCCGCGCCCGGCTCACGGCCGACAGCCTGCGCTACGCGCGGCCCGACACGCTGCTCAAAGGCGCGCGATGACTGGCTCGCGAACGGCCCGTGCGCTAGCGTGGGCCGCGATCCCATGACCGCTCCGACCCGCAAGCTCTGGCTCGCCGCGCCGCGTGGATTCTGCGCCGGCGTCGACCGCGCCATCGACATCGTCGACATGGCGCTCCAGGTCTACGGCGCGCCCATCTACGTGCGGCACGAGATCGTGCACAACCGCCACGTGGTCGAGGACCTGCGCCGGAAGGGCGCGGTGTTCACGGACGACCTCGCGGACGTGCCGCACGGCGCCGTGGTCATCTTTTCGGCGCACGGCGTGTCGCCCGCGGTGCGCGCCGAGGCGCGCGAGCGCGGGCTGCGCACGCTCGACGCCACCTGCCCGCTGGTCACGAAGGTGCATCTGGAGGCGCTCAAGTACGCCCGCGACGGCTACTCGATCGTGCTCGTGGGCCATCGCCAGCACGTGGAAGTGATCGGGACGCTCGGCGAGGCGCCGGAGTCGATCGTCGTGTGCGAGTCGGTGGCGGAGGTGGAGCGGCTCTCGCTCCCGGACCCCGACAAGGTCGCCTACATCACCCAGACGACGCTGTCCCTCGACGACTGCGCCGCCATCGTCGGGGCGCTCAAGCGGCGCTACCCGAACGTGAAGGAGCCGGCGAAGGACGACATCTGCTACGCGACGCAGAATCGCCAGAACGCGGTCAAGCGCATGGCGCCCACGTGCGCCACGGTGCTCGTGGTCGGCGCGCCGACGAGCAGCAATGCGAACCGCCTGGTCGAGGTGGCCGCGGGGCTGGGCGCCCGCGCCTACCTGATCGAGGGCCCCGAGGAGATCCGGCCCGAGTGGCTGACCGGCGACGTCGGCCTCACGGCCGGCGCCTCCACGCCCGAAGCGGTGGTGCAGGCCTGCGTCGACCGCGTGCGCGCGCTCGGGTCCTACGATGTCGAGCCGTTCTCGCTCGTCGAGGAGCGCATCATGTTCCCGCTTCCCTCCGAGCTGCTCGCCGTGGCGCAGGAGAAGGGCGTGGCGGTCGGCGCCGGCAACGAACGCGCGGCCGAGCGCGCGGCGGCGGAGTTCCGCATCCGCCACCACTGACGCCGCGGCGCCACCACGGCGCCCGTCACACGCGCCGGCGCGCCACCAGCTGGACGACGCTCGCGAGGCCAGAGTGCCGAGGCCCCTCGAGCACCTCGCGCTCCTCCTCGCGCGCGAGGAGCCACTGGAGCGCACCGAGCTCGGGCTTGAGCCGCGCGAGGTTCATCATCCGCTCGTCGTCCGGCGGGCCGCCGGTGCCCTTGCCGATCTGCTCGGGGCGATAGGCCTCGAGGATGAACACGCCGCCCGGAACGAGTCCCGCCACGACCCCAGCGTGAACGCGCCGGCGTGTCTCGGGCGGAAGATGGGCGAAGATGCTCACGATGCCCTGCCAGGCGCCCGGCTCGATCGCGTACGTGGCGAGATCGGCCTGCACGGTGGTGATGCTCACGCCGCGCTCGGCCGCGAGCCGCTGCGCCTTCTCGAGACCCATGGGCGCCAAGTCGACCGAGGTCACGTCGAGGCCCTGCTCCGCGAGCCAGACGCCGTTCCGCCCCTCGCCGTCGGCGAGGCACAGCACGCGCCCGACGCCGGCGCCGCCTTCGGCGGGCAGCCCGTGGGTGTCCCAGAGATGGTGCGCCTGCGCGCGCAGGAAATCGTTCGGCTCGGTTCCGAATTGGTAGCCGGGCTCGGCGTAGCGCTCGTTCCAGTCGGTCATGGGGGCCTCCGACGCGGCGTTCTCGAACAGAACGTAGCACAGGGCATGCGCGGTTTGACGCTCCGCGACCCCTGCGCCACCTTCCGTGCCCCATGCTCACCACGCGCGCACTCCTTCTGCCCAGCGTGCCCACCATGCTCATCGACGAGCAGCGGGGCGATTTCACCGAGATGATCGAGGCCGTCACCGCGGCGGGCGAGCGCCTTGCCGCGGAGAAGCCCGACGTCCTGGTGGCGTTGAGCGCCCGCTGGGTGAGCTCCGGGCCCTTCCACGCCGACGACGCGCGCCAGCACCGGAGCGTGATCGACCTGCCCGGCTTCGGCGTCGAGCCGCGCTACGACTGCCCCGGCCACCCGGCGCTCGCCCGCGCGCTGGTCGAGGCCGCAGCGCGGGCCGGCGTGCGTGCGACGTGCGCGCGCCGCGGCACGGACACCGGCCTCTCGGTGCCGCTCCACTTCTTCGTCCGCGACCGCCGGCTCCCGGTGGTGCCGGTCTCGATCGCGGAAGTCTCGCGGGCCGGGCACCGTGCCTGGGGCGAGTCGATCCGGCGCACGCTCGAAGCCCGGCCCGAGCGCGTGGCGTTCGTGGTCGGCGGGGCGCTGGCGTTCAACCTGCACGCGTTCAACCTGCGACGGGATCTCGACGAAGCGAAGGAGCTCGACGACCGCGTGCTGGAGTCGCTGAAGCTCGGCCAGTGGCGCGCGCTCGCCGAGCTGGAGCCGCCGCTGCTCGAGAAGGCGCAGCCCGAGGCGGAGCTCCGCCACCTGGAGGTGCTGCGCGGCTTCCTGCTCGGCGACCTGCGCGGGCGCGTGCTCGAGCACGAGACGTCTCCCGGGGTGGGCACGGCGCTGGTGGAGTTCGCGCTCGAGCAGCCCGCCGGCTAGGGCTGGGCGGACGCCATGCGCGTGCTCATGCTCAACGCGTTCCACTGGCTGAAGGGCGGCGTCGAGCGCACCGTGTTCGACGAGACCGCATGGCTGGAGCGCGCCGGGCACGACGTGGCGCACTTCGCGATCCGTGACGCGCGCAACCTGCCGAGCCGGTTCGCCGACCACTTCGCGCCCGCAGCCGACTACAGCGAGACCACACCGGCCTGGCGGCAGCTCTCGCAGCTGCCGAGGGCGATCTGGTCGGCGCCCGCCGAGCGCGCGCTCGAGGGCCTGCTGCGCGCCTGGCGCCCCGACGTGGGGCACGTGCACGCGCCCAGCCGCTACCTGACGCCGTCGGTGATCTCCGGACTCGCACGTGCCGGCGTGCCGGTGGTGATGACGCTGCACGACTTCAAGCCCTGGTGCACGAACCGCGTGCTGTTCGCCCGCGGCGAGTTCTGCATTCGGTGCAAGGGCGGTCGGCACTGGCACGCGGTGACGACCGGCTGCGTCCACCGCTCGCGGCTCAAGAGCCTGGTGGGCGCGATCGAGGCCTACGACCACGACCGCCGTGGCGCCTACAGCCCGGTACGTCGCTGGATCGCGCCGTCGCGCTTCGTGCGCGAGCAGTCGATCGAGCTGGGTGCGGACGCCGCGCGCGTGCGCGTGCTGGCGCACGGCGTCGAAGCGGCGCCGCCTGCGGCCGCGGGTGTGCCCGAGCTGCCGGAGCGGTACGTGCTCTACGCCGGCCGGCTCTCCGAGGAGAAGGGCGTGCGGCTGCTCCCGGGCCTCGCGCGCGGTATCGCGCCCGTGACGCTCGTGGTCGCGGGCGGCGGGCCGCTCGCCGGCTGGCTCGCCGAGCACGCCACGCCCTCCATGCGACTCCTCGGGCAGCTCGACCAGCAGGTGCTGGCGAGCGTGCGCCAGCGCGCGGCGGCGGTCGTGGTGCCGAGTTTGAGCCCGGAGACGTTCGGCTACACCGTGGCCGAGGCGCAGCTCGATGCGCGCGCGGTGATCGTGTCCAGCGTCGGCGCGCTGAGCGAGCTCGTGGAGCACGAGGTCACCGGGCTCCTCGTGCCGCCGCGGGACGAGGCGGCGCTGGTCGTCGCCACGCAGCGCGCGCTCACGCAGCCGCAGCAGGCGCGCCGTTGGGGCGAGACGGCGCGCGAGCGCGCGCGGGCGGCGTTCGCTCCCGAGGCGCACGCACGTGGCCTCATCGCCGTCTACGAGGAAGCGCTGCGCGGATGACGCTCGCGGCGCCGGGCGTTATCCTCGTCGTGACGCGTGCGTGAGGCAGCCGCCGCGCGTCAAGCTCCCCGGCATCCGGCACCCAGTGGAGGAATCCATGCGTAAGTGGTTCGTGTTCCTGTCGCTCGCCGCGCTGCTCGCGCCGGCGCGGACGGGCGCCCAGGACCTGCCGGCCGGCATCCGCGGCGAGCTGATCGCCTCGATGCTGGACGCCGGCAGCAAGATCGAGGAGCTCGCGACCGCCATCCCCGACAACAAGTACACGTGGAAGCCGAACAAGGACGTGCGCTCCACCGGTCAGGTGTTCCTGCACGTGGTGCAGGGGAACTATCTCTACTCGTCGTTCTACGGCGTCAAGCCCGACATCGACCGGGACCAGCTGATCAAGCTCGATTCACAGACCATGGAGCCGGCGAGGATCCGGCAGATGCTCAAGGAGTCCTATGCGTGGGCGTCGAAGGCGATCACGGACACGCCGGATTCCGACCTCGACACGCAGATGGACTACTTCGGCCAGAAGATCACGAAGCGCGCGATGATGCTGGTCCTCATGTCGCACTCGCACGAGCACCTGGGCCAGCTGATCGCCTATGCCCGCGCCAACAACATCGTCCCGCCCTGGACCGCCCGCGAGCTCGACGCCAGGAAGAAGAAGGACGAGGCGAAGAAGGGCGAGAAGAGCGGAAAGTAGACACGGCGCTTCCCTGCGCACGACGCCAGCCTCCCGCGCCGACGAAGGCGGGCGCCAGGAAAACTACTTCTGCGCCCCGAACTCCCAGGGCGCCATCCCGTCCTCGAGCGCCACGCCGAGCGCCGACGCCACGCGGTTGACAAGGTTGTAGAGCGCCGCGACCTCGGTGAGCTTCAGGATCGACGCGTCGTCGAAGCCGTACTCGCGCAGGCGCTCGATGTCCGCCGACGTGCGCTCGGCCGGCTCACAGGTGAGCGCCACTGCCGCATCGAGGAGCACGCGATCGCGTGCGGCGAGGTTCGCCTCGCGGTAGTCGAGCGCCACGGCACGAGCGAGCGGCTCGCCGACGAGTACTGCGAGCCGCGGACCGTGGTGCGCGACGCAGTAGCCGCAGCCGTTCGTGGCCGAGACCACGAGCGCCACCATCTCCGCCTGCGCCGGCGTGAGCGGCGCGGGCCCGCCCATCAGCGCGCGGTAGTGCGCGTGCAGCGTCTCGAGCCCGGGCGCGTCACCGCCCCATGCCTGCCACAGGTTCGACAACCGCCGGTGCTTCGAGAACGAGGCGGCCTTTTCGTACGTGCTCGCGAGCGCCGGGCCGGCCTCGGCCGGCGGCACCGTTCGGATCCAGGTCATCCGGTCCTCCATCGAGGGACCGGACACTCTAGACAACCTTCACTCGTCGTGCATCCGCGCCGTGACCGCCGCCAACGACGCCGGCAGGTGCGAGCGCCAGTACTTCCATTCGTGCGTGCCCGGGAACTCGCGGTAGGTGTGCGCGACGCCCAGCTTCGTGAGCAGCGCGTCGAACTCGCGATTCTCGGCGACGCTCTCGTCGTCGGCGCCGCAATCGAAGTAGATCACGGGGCTGTCCACCTTCTTCAACGCCTCGGCGGCGTACTCGAGCGGGCTGTGCTCCTGGAGCAGCTTCGTGCCGCCGGGATCGGGGCCGGCGACGCCGCCCAGGCTGTAGGTCCTCCGCACGCGCAGGTCGGCGCTGTGGCTGCCGGCAGCGCCGAACACGTCGGGATGCTGGAGCACGAGGTTGATCGCCGCGGTGCCGCCGTCGGAGAGTCCGACCACAGCGCGGTCCTGCGGCGAGCGGATGGTGCGGAACGTGGAGTCCACCCACGACACGAGCCGGTGCGTGAGGAACGTCTCCACCTTCGACGAGCCGTCGTAGGAGTCGATCCACAGCGAGCGGCCCAGGAAGCCCTTGCCGCTTCCGTTCGGGAACACGAGCAGGACGGACGGGATGCGGCCCGAGGCGATCATCGAGTCCGCGGTCTCGGTGGCGTGGCCCATGCCCGGCCAGTTGCCCTCGGAGCCGGGCCAGCCGTGCAGCACGTACACGACCGGATAGCGCCGCGCGGCCGCCGCCGGGTCGTTGTAGCCGGGCGGCGTGTACACGCGCACGGCGCGGTTCGAGTCGTGCAGCTCGGGCGCGTCGATCTCGTAGCGACGGATCGTGCCGTGCGCGGATGCCGTCGCCGGCGCGGCCGGAGCGGGGGCGGACGTGGCCGGCGCCGGCGACGACTGGAGCGTCGCCGTCACCAGCAGCACGGCGATCACGCCGGCTCCGCGTGTGCGGACTCTTCGCCTCCGCCCGTGACCTCGCCGCCCGCGTCGGCGTTCGGCTCGGCCGCGCCGCGCGCGGTCGAGCCTCGTTCCGCCGCAGCGCTCGGGCTTCGCGACCACGGCAGGTAGGAGAGGAGCCCGGCCGGGCTCTGCGCGCGGATCAGCGCCAGCGCCACGCGGGGCAGCTCGAGCGGACCGGGGTAGACGAGGTAGCGGTCCTCGAAGCTCGGGTCGAAGCGGCGCTTCCAGCGGAACAGCCCCTTGAAGTCGTAGAACCGGGCGAGGTGACGCATCAGGAACTCGCGGGAGCGCTCGGACGCGGCGGTGTCGGCCGCCGGCTCGGCGTCGTGATGCCGCTCGCCCTCCACCATGGCGAGCGCCGAGAGCGACAGCGACAGCAGTGCGTCCCCGCGCTCGCGCGCCGACTGCACCGCGCGCACCACCAGAAGG
>Ga0318494_10001201_pt1 | contig 10200 bp, 7 predicted proteins | sample GRESIP108b1f24_FD_203293 | JGI IMG/M metagenome (GOLD analysis project Ga0318494, IMG submission 203293) | Tropical soil microbial communities from Luquillo Experimental Forest, Puerto Rico - GRE.SIPMG.108b1f24 | ecosystem: Environmental > Terrestrial > Soil > Tropical forest > Bulk soil... | reverse complement strand
GTGTCGCCGCGCGCGAGGGCGGCGAGCTGCGCGAGCTCGTCGGGCCGGCCGCGCTTCCGGCGCCGCGCGGCCACCGCGAGCACGCGACCGCCACCCAGCGTCTTGCCTCGCCCCTCGAGCGCGGCGAAGCCGCGCAGGATGAAGCGCTGCCCGGGGAGCGCCGCCACCGGGGTCGCGAGCCGGAGCTGCGCCGGCGCCTCCGCGCCGGGGGCGAGCTCGCCGCGATCGACGAGCGCCACCTGGCAGGCCACCTGCGCCGTGCCGACGTGGAGGAGCAGCTTCGCCCGGTGCTTCAGCGCCTTCGGCGCGGCGCCGAGGAGCAGCACCTCGGCGTCGAGCATCGTGGAGGTGGGCACCTCGCCCGGGTGGACGAGCACCTGGCCGCGCGTGATCGCGTGCGGCTCGACCCCCGGCAGGTTCACCGCCGTCCGCTGGCCCGCGAGCGCGCGCGGCGCAGACTTCCCGTGGACCTGCACCGTGCGGGCGCGCAGCCCGGAGGTGCCCGGGGCCACCGGCAGCAGATCCACCGCGTCGCCCTCCGCCACCGCGCCGGAGAGGAGGGTCCCGGTGACGACGGTGCCGAAGCCCTTCAGCGAGAAGGCGCGATCGATCGGCAGGAAGAGAGGGCCGTCCGCCGGCCGCTCCGGCACGTCGGCCGCGAGCCGGTCGATCTCGCGCACGAGCGCATCGAGCCCCTCGCCGGTGCGGGAGGAGCAGGGGACGATGGGCGCGTCCTCGAGGAAGGTGCCCTTCGCCACCGCGCGGATCTCCTGCTCGAGGAGCGGCAGCCAGTCGGCGCCGAGCTCGGGGAGGAGGTCGCTCTTCGTCACCGCCACGAGGCCGCGCGGCACGCCGAGGAGCCGGCAGATGTCGAGGTGCTCGCGGGTCTGGGGCATGACCCCCTCGTCGGCGGCGACGACGAGGACGACGAGGTCGACGCCGCCGGCGCCGGCGGCCATCGCGCGCACGAAGCGCTCGTGGCCTGGCACGTCGACGACGCCCGCCACCGCGCCCGACGGCAGCGCGAGGTGGGCGAACCCGAGCTCGATGGTGATGCCGCGCCGCTTCTCCTCGCGCAGCCGGTCCGTGTCGGTGCCGGTGAGCGCCTTCACGAGCGCGGTCTTGCCGTGGTCGATGTGCCCGGCGGTGCCGACGACGATCCGTTTCATTGTCACCACTGCTGCGGCCGGCCCTCTCGCGGAGGGACGCCAGCCGCGAGATCAGACGCCCGCGTCGCCCGGATCGCCGTCCGGGCTTCCGGAGTGGAACTGGTAGTCCCAGCCGAAGATCGTGACGTCGGCGGTCTGCAGCGCATGGAAATCGGGGCGAGCGCCGCCGGGCCGGAGCACGATCACCGCGGTCCGGATCTCGGCTGCGCGCGCCTTCTTCGCGAGCGCGGTGGCCCTGGCGAGCGTGGCGCCGGAGTCCGCGGCGTCGTCCACCACGAGCACGCGCTTGCCGGCGAGCGAGGGCAGCCGCTCGGTCTCGACGCCGCGGCCGGGGAGGTGCAGGTGCACGAGCTCGGCCCGGAGCGCCGGCGCGAGCGCGCCGCCCACGAACACGCCCGCGTTCGCGATCCCGAGCACCACGTCCGGCTCGTACGCCGCCGCGATCCGGTCGGCGAGCTCCACCGCGAGGCCCCCGAACTCGGCCCAGCCGATCTCGCGCACCCCGCCGCGGCTGCGGCGCGGAGGCACGGTCTTCATGAGCCGGCGCACCGCGAAGGCGTCGGCGACGCCCGCGCCGAGCGGCTGCTCCGCGCGGGGCCGGGCGCGGCGGCGGGCGGGGGCCTTCTTCTTCTTCGAGGTGGCGCGGGTCGTGCGCGCGGGCGGGTTGCGCCGCGCGGGGCGCTTCGTCTTGCGGGTCGGGATGGCTCGCCTCCGCGTCGGCCGGCGGGGGCCGGCTCAGCGCTCCGAATGTAGCACGGGCCTCGGAGCGGTTCCGCAGTTGCCCCGATGGGCAACCGCTACCCGTCTCGCTCCGCGAGCCGGCGCGCCATGTCCCGCAGCTCCGCCTCGGCCACCACGTACCGCTGGTGGCAGAACTCGCACGTGATGACGGCCTCCTTCTCCTTCTCGAGCACGTCCTCGAGCTCGGCGCGGCCGAGCGCCGAGACCGCGTTCCGCGCCCGCTCGAGGCTGCACGAGCAGCGGTACGCGACCTCCTGGTCGGCGAGCAGCTCGAACGCGCCCTCGTCGCCGGCGACCGCCGCGATCACCTCCTGCGCGGCGCCGCCCTTCGCGAGCGTGGCGGCGAGGGCGCCGCCGGCGAGCCGGGCGCGCAGGCGCGCGAGGGCCGCGCCGTCGCCGTCGGGGAGCTTCTGGAAGAGGAGCCCGGCGACCTCGCCGAGCGGCTCGCCGTCGCGGGGCAGCACCGCCACGTCGAGCGCCGTGTCCACCTGCTCGCTCTCCTCGAAGTAGCGCGCGAGGTCACGCGGGATCGAGAGGTGCCGCAGCTCCACGTGCGCCCGGTACCAGTTGCCGCTGCCGAGGTCGCGCAGCACGGAGAGGAAGCCCGAGCCACCGAGGGCGGCGTGCGCGCCTCGCGCGGGGTCGCCCGGGAAGTTCACCGAGGGGCCGCGCACGTACCCGCGCACGTTCCCCTCCGCGTCGGCGTCCACGAGCAGCCCGTGCAGCGGGCCGTCGCACTCGACCTGGAGGTTCACGCGCGCATGGTCCTTCTGGAGCGAGCCGAGGAGGAGGCCGCCGGCGATGGCCTCCGCGAAGAGGTGCGCCGAGGTGGGGTAGAGGCCGTGGAGCATGCGGGCCATGCGCGCGGTGTCACCGACGCGCGCGAAGACGACGCGGAGCCCCTGGTCGGGCAGGAGCCCGCGGACGATACGATCCATCCGCAGGGGTATAACGCGAACGGGCCCTGCTGGCCCGCGCGAGCGGGCAGGCCCCTCTCCCCTGCCGGAAGAGCTCGCGAAGCCGGTGGTGGCTCAGCCGCCGACGAGCGTCGCGACGAGCGCGAGCTGGAACTGCGGGGAGGGCGGCTCGGCCTCGGCCGCCAGGCCCGCGAAGTTCAGGATCCCATACCCGGTGCGCGGGAGCCGGGCGCCCCGGTCCATGCAGCCGACCGTGCCCTCGTACACACCCACGCGCTTGCGATCGAGCGTGAACGAGCAGGAGCCCACCCGGCCGCTCACCCGCTTCTCCCCGTACTCGAGCGAGAGCCGCTGGCCGAAGAAGTTGCCGCGGATCGATCGCTTCGCGCCGTCCTTCTCGAGGTGCAGATCGAGGTTCGCGCCGGTGATGCGGGTGGGCGACACGTCGAGGCTCACGTTCTGGCCGCCGATGTCGCCCGCCCACACGCCCTCGGTGTTGGTGAGGTTCGCGCTGGGGCCGATGACCCGCCCGGCGTCGAACGAGGCGCCGTTGCCCACCCCGCCGCGCACGTGGAACGAGATCTCGCCGGATGCCTCGTACGACGGAGCCGCGGCGAGCAGCGACGCGAGGACGACGGCGGAGATCATGCGCAGAGCCTAACGGCTCGGCGCGCGGCGGGCACCTCCCCGCGCGCGACGGATGCGACCTCCAGGGCATCGTTCACGAGCCGCCGCCGAGCACGCTCCGGATCGTTTCACGCAGCGTGTAGTGCGGCCGCCAGCCCACCTCGCGCTCCCAGCGCGAGCCGTCGACCATGCAGAGATACATGACGTGATCCACCTCGTCGGGTGGAAACGAGGAGAGATGCGCGGCGTAGAGGCGCTTCAGCATCGGCCGCAAGAGCAGGTGCGGCACCGGGATCGGGCGCCGCCCCAGCTCGGTGAGCGCCGCCGAGAGCGGCACCTCGCCCGGGCCGTTCACGTTGAACACGCCGCGCACGCCCGGCCTCAGCGCGAGCGCCGCCGCGCGCGCGACGTCGTCCTCGTGGAGGAGCTGGATCATCGGGTCGAAGCCGAGCGCGGTGACCGGCCGCTCGAGGCGCAGGTAGTTCGACGGCGCGTTGCGCACGGTGGGCCCGACGACGTGCACCGGCCGCAGCACCACCGTCTCGACCTCCGGGTGCTTCCACATGAACGACTGCGCGTACATGTCGAGCTCGACGAGGTCGCGGACGTCGCTGTAGCGGTCCGCCGCCATGAGCGGCGTCTCCTCCGGGAGGAAGTTCGAGTTGTCGGGGCGCGGCCCGTAGACGTTGGCCGACGACAGCACGACCACCTTCTTCACGCCCCACCGCACGCACAGGTCGAGCACGCGGTGCGTGCCGAGCACGTTGAAGGAGTGGGCCTCGGAGAACGGCATCCGCGGGTCGTGCATGATGCCGAGGTGGATGAGCGCCTCGGGGCGGCGCCGCCGGAAGACGTCGTCCAACTTCTTCTTCCGGATGTCCACCTGGTGGTGCGCGAGGTCCTTCGGCTTCTCCCGGAACGGCCGGCGGTCGATGCCCACGAGCCGCGTCTCGGTGTGGAGGAGCCGCGCGACCGCCTTGCCGAGGTTGCCGGCGATGCCGGTGATCGCGACCGTCCGGGGCATTCCCGGGAACTGGATCGGCTCGAGGGCGGCCACGTGCCGGTCATAGCACGCACTGCGGCGCCCGGCGGGGCGCCGGGGAGGGCGTCGCGGGCGGTCCCCGCGGGCGGGGAGCGCGCGGCGCCGTTACCCATATCCCCGTGGCCCGCTTCTCCCACAAGGCCCCGGCGAACCTCCCCGGCGACCTGTTCGTCGACGACTCGTGCATCGCCTGCGACGCCTGCCGCCGCATCGCGCCCCACACGTTCGGCGGCAATGAGGACGAGCCGTCCTTCGTGGCCCACCAGCCGTCCACGGCCGAGGAGCGGCGCGACGCGCTGCAGGCGCTCGTCGCCTGCCCGGTGTCCGCGATCGGCTCCGTGGTGCACGACCGGGTGGAGGTGATCCGCGCCGCGCGGTCGTTTCCCTCGCCGGTGGAGGGTGCCGCCGGCGTGTACGACTGCGGGTACGCGAGCCCGCGCTCCTTCGGCGCGTCGAGCTGGCTTGTGAAGCGCGAGGGCGAGGGCGGGAACGTCCTCGTCGACTCTCCCCGCTTCGCCGCGCTCCTCGCGATGTCCATCGACGATCTCGGCGGCGCGGGGCTCATGTTCCTCACCCACCGCGACGACGTGGCCGATCACGCGAGGTGGGCGAGGCGGCTCCACTGCGCGCGGGTGATGCACGCGCGCGACGCGGAGGGCGCGCACACGGCGGTGGAGCGGCCGGTGAACGGTGACGAGCCGGTGGCGCTCGCGCCGGACCTCCTCGCGGTGCCGGTGCCGGGCCACACGCCCGGCTCGTGCGCGCTCCTGTGGAACGAGACGTTCCTCTTCACCGGCGACCACCTGTGGGGCGACGCGCACGGCAACCTGCACGCGTCGCGCGCGGTGTGCTGGTGGGACTGGGAGGCGCAGATCCGCTCGATGGAGCGGCTGCTCGAGCTCCGGTTCGAGTGGGTGTTCCCCGGCCACGGCCGGCCGTGGCGCGCGCGCTCCACGACGCACGCGCACGAGGCGGTGGCCGCGCTCCTGCGCGACATGCGCGCCGGGTGAGTCGGCGCGACCGACGGAAGCACGAGGCTCGAAGCGGCCTACCAGAAGACGTGCTTCCGCTCGCGGAGCCCCTGGTCGAGGAGCGCCTGCACCGCGCCGCGCACCCGCTCCACCTTCGCCTCGAGCACCGCGTCCTCGTCGTCGGGCGAGCCGTGGAAGGTGAGCGGGTCGCCGAACAGGATGTGGTAGCGGGTCGGCAGCGGGATGGGCACGAGGCCGGTGGGCGTGAGCGGCAGGGCCGGCATCCCGAGGAGGCGTGCGAGCGTGGGCAGGTTCGCGATCGAGGGCGACTGCTCCTCGGCGCCCACGATCCCCACCGGCACGATCGGGCAGTCGGTCTCGAGCGCGAGCCGCAGGAAGCCGTTGCCGAACTCCTTCAGGCGGTAGCGCTCGCGGAACGGCTTGTTGAGGCCGCGGACTCCCTCGGGGAAGACCATGAGCGCCTCGCCCGCGGCGAGGAGCCGGCGGCAGTTCTCGGGCGTCCCCACCACCTGCCCGAGCCGCGCGTAGAAGGTGGAGACGAACGGCAGGCGCGGGACCCACTTCTCCACCAGCGCGCGCGCCGCGCGCGGCGGGTCCTTGTCGACGAGGAGCGACACGCCGAGCATCGCGGCGTCGAACGGGAGCTGGCCGGAGTGGTTCGCCACGAGCAGCACGCGCCCCTCGCCCGGCACCTTCTCGAGGCCGGTGGTCCGCACGCGGAAGTACTTCCGGTACAGCCACACGAGCGGCGCGAGCGCGGCGACAGTGAAGTCGGCGTCGAAGCCGTAGGGGTCGACCCCGAACTCGTTCGCCGGCGGCGTGAGCTTCTCGAGCCGCTCCTGCGTGCCCGGCCCCCCCAGCTCGAACGTCCACGCCCTCAAGGCGTCCCTCAGCCGCCCCGCGTCCGTCATCGGGCGAGCAGTAGCAGGCCTACCTGTGGGGCGCGAGTTCGCCTTGCTGCCCCCGGCGGGGTGGTGCTAGCGTCGCGAAATACAAGGGGATTTCATGCGCGTCGCCTGTCCGCACTGCCAAGCCCGCTACAACCTCGACGAGAAGAAGCTGCCCGCCGGGGGCGCCAAGGTGCGGTGTCCGAAGTGTAAGGGGGCCATCGTGGTGCGGCCGCCGGCCGACGAGCAGGCGCTCGGCGCGGTGCCGCTGCCCGCGCCCGACGCCGCGGCGCCCGCCCCGTCCGTCGTGGCGGCGCCGGCGGTGCTCGTCCCGCCGCCGCCCCCCGTGAGCGGGGCCTTCGCTGCCGCGCCGTCCTCCGCCAGCGGCGCGTTCGCGGCCTCCGCCGCCGCGCTCCCCCCGCCGGAGCCGTTCGCCGCCGCGCCCGACGACCCGTTCGCCGCGGCTCCGATCCCGTTCGAGGATCCCTTCGCCGCCGCGCCGGCCGAGGCCTCCTCCGGCCCCGATCCGTTCGCGCGCGCTGCGGCTGCGCCTCCCGCGCCTCCCGCGGTCTTCGCGCCACCGCCTCCTCCTCCGCCGGAGCCGGCCCCGGCCGATCCCTTCGCGCCCGTCGCCGGGCAGGATCCCTTCGCCGCCGCCGACCCGTTCGCCGTGCCCGCGTCCGCGCCGCTGTTCCCGGCCAGCTTCGATCCCGATCCTTCGCCCTTCGACCTCCCGCCGCTCCCCGAGACGCCTGCGCCGCGCGTCGTCACGCCGCCGGCGCCGCCGCCTCCGCCCGCGCCGGCGTTCCCCGCGCTCGGCGCGCTCGGCCAGGAGGACGCGAAGGAGCTCGAGGCGCTCTTCGACGACGGCGCGGCGAAGCCGCGCTCGCAGCCGCCCGCCGCGCCCAGGGGCGCCGCCGGCCTGCACGTGCGGCGCCGCACCGGCAAGGTGTTCGGGCCGTTCGCCGAGGCGGAGCTGGAGCGGATGCTGCGCGCCGGCGAGCTCGCCGGGAACGAGGAGATCTCGCGCGACGGCGGCCAGACCTGGGCGCTGCTCGCGACCGTGCCGTCGCTCGCGGCCGCCGTGCCGGCCCCCAGCGCGACCGCGAGCGCTGCGCCGCCGCCGCCCGCGCCGGTGCTCGGGCGCCGCCAGGAGGAGGGGGGCGCGCCGAAGGCTCGCTGGCGCTTCTCGCTCCCGTGGCGCCGCGCCGCCGCGCCCGCGGAGCCCGAGGCTCCCCCCGAAGCTCCCATCCAGCGGCCCGGCCGCACCCGGGCCACTGCCCTCGATGCCGCGAAGACCGCCCCGGAGGTCGCCGAGGCTGCCCCGTCCCGCTCGCGCCCGAGCTGGCTGCCGCTCGCCGTGGGCGGCGGCGCGCTCGCGCTCCTGCTCGCGGTCGGGCTCGGCGCCGGTGCCACGCGCTACGGCTTCTTCTTCCACAGGCTCCTCCGCGGCCAGCTCGGGCCCAACCGGCCCGGCGCCGCGCTCCTCGCGCAGGCCCGCGCGCGCTTCGCCGAGGGCGGCTACGCGCCGCTCCGCACGGCGCTCGACCAGGCCGAGAAGGCGGTGGACCTCGAGGCGAGCGACCTCGAGGCGAAGGCCGTGCAGGTGCAGGCGGCGGCCGCGCTCGAGCGGCTGTACGGCGGCGGCGGCGAGGCGTTCGCGCGCTCGAAGCAGCACCTCGCCGTGCTCGCGAAGGATGCGAAGGACGCCCCCGAGACGCTGAAGGCGCGCGTCGCCGCGGCGCTCGTGCCCGGCTCGGGCGTGCCGCTCGACGCCGAGTCGGCCCTCGAGAAGGTGCTCGCCGCGGGCCGCGCCGATCCCGACGCCGAGGCGCTGCTCGGCGACGCCGCGGCCTCGAAGAAGGACTGGGCGCGGGCCACGTCGCGCTGGGGGAAGGTCGCGGCGGCGCAGCCGAAGAGCGCGCGCGCACCGCACGCGCTCGGGCTCATCGCCGTGGCGCAGGGTGACCGCGCCGCGGCGGCGAAGCGCTTCGAGGAGGCGCTCACGCTCGACCCCCGGAGCGCGGGCTCGATCCTGGAGCTCGCGCAGCTCGCCTTCGACCAGGGCGACCTCACGCGCGCCGGCGAGCGGCTCGACCAGGCGCTCGCGGAAGGGATGCGGACGCGGCTCGGGCCTCGCGAGCGGGCCCGCGCGCGGCTCCTGAAGGGCACCGTGCTGGCGCGCAACCTCGGCGCCGATCCGGAGACGGCGCTCGCCGCCGCCGGGAAGGAGCTCGAGCAGGCGGTCGCGGAGGACGGAGGCTACGCGCCCGCGCGCCTCGCCTGGGCGCGCTTCCTCCTGCGCCGTGGCCAGCCGGCCGACGCGCTGAAGGCGCTCGGCCCCGCTGCGGCGGGCGCGCCCGAGCTGCAGGCCCGCGCGCTCGTCGCCGCCGGGCGCGCGCTCGACGCGACCCAGCTCGTGGACGGCGCGCTCGCGAAGGCGCCCCAGGATGCGCGGCTCGTCTTCTTGAAGGGGCTCGTGGCCGACGCGAGCGCGAAGCGCGCCGATGCCGAGAAGGCGTTCGCGCAGGCGGCGTCGCTCGACCCCGCCTACCCGGAGCCGCGGGTGGCGCTCGCGCGCTCGAAGCTCAACGCCGGCGACGTGGCGGGAGCCTCCCAGGAGCTCTCGGCCGCGCTGAAGCAGGCGTCGGCCGATCCCGAGGTCCAGGCCGCAGCGGGCGACGTCGCGCTCGCGCACGGCGACGCGTCGGGCGCGCGCGCCGCGTACGAGCGGGCGCTCGCCGCGGATCCCGCGAGCGCGGTCGCCACGCAGGGGCTGGCGCGGCTCGCGCTCGCGCAGAAGGACGAGGCGCTCGCCGAGAAGCTCCTCGCCCGCGCGCTCCGGCTCGACCCGCGCTCGCTCTCGTCGCAGCTCACGCTCGGCGACCTGCGCTGGAAGCGCGGCGATCTCGCGGGCGCGCGCGAGGCGTTCGACGCCGCGGTGCAGCTCGAGCCGAAGAGCGCCGCTGCGCGGACGCGGCACGGCGCGGTCGCGCTCGAGGCGGACCAGGTGGAGCAGGCGGTCACCGACCTCCTCGCGGCCACGAACCTCGACCTCGCGAGCGCCGAGGCCCGCCAGTGGTACGGCCGCGCGCTCCTCGCGAAGGGCGAGGGCCCGGCCGCCCTCGAGCAGCTCCACAAGGCGGTGGAGCTGGATGCGGGTCGCGCCGCGAGCCACCTCTGGCTCGCGGCCGCGCTCGAGCGGACCGGCCACCTCGCCGAGGCGGTGGAGAGCTACCGCGCGGCGAGCGCGCGGGAGCCGCGCGCCGTGGAGCCTCACGAGCGGCTCGGCCAGCTCTGGGCGAGCCAGGGTCGGTTCGGCGAGGCGGCCGTGGAGTACGAGCGGGCGGTGGCGCTCGCGCCGCGCGAGGTGCGCTTGCAGATCGCGCTCGGCGACGCGCGGAAGGAGACCGGGCACCACGCGGAGGCGGTGCGGATCTACCGCGCGGTGCTGCAGAGCGACCCGGGGCAGGTGGCGCTCCACTACAAGATCGCGCGCGCGCTGCACGATTCGAGCGGGATCCGCGAGGCGCTCCCCTGGTACGAGAAGGCGGCCCAGCTCGACCCGAAGAACCCGATGCCGCACTACTACCTCGGGTTCGCCTACAAGGATCGCGGCCAGCGGCCGCGCGCGCTCGCCGCGTTCCAGGCCTACCTCGCCGCGAAGCCCGACGCCGACGACCGGAAGGACATCGAGCGCGAGATCGAGGACCTGCGCTAGGGCCCATCCGGCCCGAAACGCCGCTTGACGGGCCTGCGCTCCCTCCGTAATCGGGGGCGCATGCTCGCTCCCCTGCTCCTCGCAGCCGCCCTCGCACAGGCCCC
>Ga0318494_10001195_pt1 | contig 10216 bp, 8 predicted proteins | sample GRESIP108b1f24_FD_203293 | JGI IMG/M metagenome (GOLD analysis project Ga0318494, IMG submission 203293) | Tropical soil microbial communities from Luquillo Experimental Forest, Puerto Rico - GRE.SIPMG.108b1f24 | ecosystem: Environmental > Terrestrial > Soil > Tropical forest > Bulk soil... | reverse complement strand
GCGCGTGGGTGTGGAACGGGACGTCCTGGACGGCGCAAGCCATTCCGGGCTCCGTCGGCCTTGCCTCGGTGTCCTGTACGTCGGCGAGCTTCTGCGAGGCGGTCGGCGGCGCGCCCTTCGGCAACGCCGAGGTGGACACGTGGAATGGGACCTCCTGGTCGGCCCAGTCCTCCGCCCCGGGTTATACCTCCCTCAACTCGGTGTCGTGCGCCTCGGCGAGCTTCTGCGAGGCGGCCGGCTTCGGTCCACCCGGCGACAACGCCGAGGTGTGGAACGGAAGCTCCTGGTCAGCCCTGCCCACCCCCACCCCCGCGGGAGGCAACTCCCTGGGGCTGACCGCGGTGTCGTGCCCCACGGCGAGCTCCTGTGAGGCCGCGGGCACCTACAACATGCAGAGCACGGGGACCGCGGTGACTTTGGCCGAGGTGTGGAACGGGACCGCCTGGGCCGTTCAGCCCACCCCCAATCCCACAGCCTCCCTGGGCAGCTCGCTGAGCGGAGTGTGGTGCACCTCGGCGAACTCTTGTACGGCCGTCGGCAACTACACCACGACAGCCACCGGGCGCACGGTGGCGCTGGCGTGGAACGGCGCGTCCTGGCGGCTGCAGGCCACCCCCAACCCGGGCGGGATGGCAAACAACATGTTCAACGGGGTGTCGTGCGGCACGAGCAGCATCTGCACCGCCGTCGGCAGTACCCAGCCTGGCCTGGTCCAGGGGACGCTGGCGGAAAGGCGCGGCTGACCTCAGCACCCGGGTCGACGCCGCGCCTAAGCTGGGGTCGTGCCGAGGCTCAGGATCGCGCTTGCCCAGGTCGACTCCGCGGTTGGGGACCTGGCGGGGAACGCGCAGACGATCATCGACTGGACCCGTCGGGCGGCCGATCGCCAGGCCGGCCTGGTGCTGTTCCCCGAGATGATGCTCACCGGGTACCCAGTGGAGGATCTGGCGCTCCGCGACTCGTTCGTGGACGCGTCCATCGCGGCCATGCAGGACACCGCGGCCAGGCTGGCGGCCGAGGGGCTTGGCAGCGTCGCCGTGGTCGCCGGTTACCTGGACCGCCAGGCCGGGCTGACGCCGCGCACCGGGCAGCCCGCCAGCGCGGCGCTGGACGCGGCGGCCCTGCTGCACGGCGGCCAGGTGGTGGTCACCACCGCCAAGCATCACCTGCCGAACTACGGGGTGTTCGACGAGTACCGGTACTTCGTGCCAGGCAACCGGTTGCCGGTCTTCCGCCTGCCGTGCGGAAAGCCGGGCGAAGCGGCCGACGTGGCGATCGCCGTCTGCGAGGACCTGTGGCAGGACGGCGGCCCGGTCACCGTGACCAGGCAGGCCGGCGCCGGGCTCCTCGCGGTGCCGAACGCCTCCCCCTACGAACGGGGCAAGGACGCCGAGCGGCTGGAGTTGTGCGTCAGCCGGGCGGCCGAGGCGGGCGCCGCGCTTGCCTACGTGAACATGATGGGCGGCCAGGACGAGCTGGTGTTCGACGGCGACTCGATCATCGTGGACGCCGCCGGCAACCTGCTCGCCCGCGGCCCGCAGTTCGCCGAGGCCCTGGTCGTCGCCGACCTGGACCTGCCGAACGCCGACCTGAGCGTCCCGCTGGGCGATGCGCCCGCCGATCCCAGGGACGGCACCCACATGACGATCCACCGGGTGAGCGTTCCGCCGCCGGATTCCGCGCCGGCACCTTCCCGCGATGCCGACGCGAGTGCGGGGCCAGGCCCGGTGTGGCCGAGGCTGTCCCCGCAGGCCGAGGTCTACGCCGCGCTGGTCACCGGGGTACGAGACTACGTGGAGAAGAACGGCTTCGGCTCGGTGATTCTCGCCCTGTCCGGCGGGATTGACTCGGCGCTGACCGCGACCATCGCGGCGGACGCTATCGGCCCGGAGCGGGTGCATGTCGTGCTGATGCCCAGCCGGTACTCCTCCGGCCACTCGGTGAGCGACGCCGAGGATCTGGTCAAGCGGCAGGGTCTGCATGCCCGGACGGTGCCGATCCAGCCCATCGTGGACGCCTTCCAGGCCGAGCTGGATCTGACCGGGCTCGCTGCGGAGAATCTCCAGGCCCGGGTCCGCGGCGTGATCCTCATGGGGCTGTCCAACGCCGAGGGACACCTGGCCCTCACCACCGGCAACAAGTCCGAGCTGGCCACGGGGTACTCCACCCTCTACGGCGACTCGGCCGGCGGGTTCGGGCCGATCAAGGACGTGCTCAAGACCCTCGTCTGGGACCTGGCGCGGTGGCGGAACGCGGAGGCGGCCAGCCGCGATGAGACCCCGCCGATCCCGGAGAACTCGATCACCAAGCCGCCCAGCGCGGAGCTGGCCCCCGGCCAGCTGGACTCCGACTCGCTGCCGGACTACCAGGTGCTCGACGCCATCCTCGACGACTACGTGGTCAACGACCTTGGGGTGGCCGCCCTGATCTCCGCCGGGCACGACCCGGCGCTGGTGGAGCGGGTGGTCGCGATGGTGGACCACGCCGAGTACAAACGGCGCCAGTACCCGCCCGGGCCCAAGATCACCCCGCGCAACTTCGGCCGGGACCGCCGACTGCCCATCACGAACCGGTGGCGGGAACCGGCCCAGTCCCTGTCCGGCTGAGATCCCCCGCGGCCGAGCGGACGAAGCCCGCCACGGCGCTGGCGTAACGCTGCGGGTCGTCGGCGTGCACGAAGTGGCCTGCGGCGGGGAACTCAAGCACCTCGCTGTGCGGCGCGGACCGGAAGGCGTCCCGCTGCTCGCGGCTGGTCAGCGGGTCGCACCCACCCACGATTAGCAACGCCGGGGCCTTCAGGCCGGGCAGCAGGTGCTGCACCGGCTCTGCGGCCGCCACGTCGGCGACGATCGCCAGGTGGTGGCGCCGGCTGCCCTCCTCACCCGCGGCACCGTCGGGCTGCCCGTCGGCAGCCCGGCTGCCGCGGATCCGCGCCAGCCGGGCCCGGGTGCCCGGATCCGGGACGAAGAACGCCTCCCGGTCGCCGCCGAGGCCACTCAGGGCGGCCAGGTAGGCCTCCCGCAGGGGTTCGGCGCCTCGCTCCCGCTCCGCGGCCGCCAGCGCCGCCTGTGCCGTGGCCAGGCGGCCCCGCTCGGTCAGCATCGCGGCGAGGCGCGGCAGCGCCGCGCGGGCGCTGGCCGCGAGGTCCCACACGGGGTTCTCGAAGACCACCGCCGAGGTGTGCTGGGGATAGGCGGCCGCGTACCGCAGGGCCAATCGCCCGCCGAAGGACTGGCCCGCCACCGCCCAGCGCTCGATGCCCAGCGCCTGCCGCACCGCCTCGCAGTCCTCGACCAGGTCGGCGACGGTGAGCCTGGCGTCCTCCGGAAGCGGCGCGCTGCGGTCCACGCCGCGCTGGTCGATGCCGATCAGCAGGACCGCCCGGCCGATCAGGTCTCCCTGGATGGTCATGAAGTCGTAACAGCCCTGCCCGGGCCCACCGTGCAGGAACAGCAGCGCCGGCGCGGCCGCATCGCCGCGGACGTCCGCATAGAGCCCGTGACTGGTTATCCGGCGGCCGTTCGCAACGTCATCGCCCATTGGCTTATCATCGCGCGCCCGGGCCCGCCGGCCGCGGGTGTTCGCGGTCAGCATGACCGGGGCCAGCGGAGAGTTCCAAGGGTCCCCCGGCCCGCTGACGAAGCAATCGGGCCGTACGCCGGCGGGGGGTTCCGGGGGTCGCTCCCCCGGGCTAGCTGAGCATTAGTACCGCGTAGCAGGCGAGCCAGTGCTCCACCGCGTAGTCGTCGCCGACCACGTGCGGGAGGGCCGCCCCGGCGTGGGTGCGCGCGGCGGCGATCGCGGGGCCGATGCGCGGGTCCCCGGCGGGCAGCGACTCGGCGATGCGGCGCCAGCACCAGGCGCGGCTGGCGTTCAGCCCATGCAGGTGCGCGATCTGCCCGTCGGCGGGGTCCGACACCACAGCCGGGGTGAACAGCGCGGCCGGTTCCCCGCCGGCGATTCCGGGCAGGAACATCGACAGCCAGAAGCCGAACTCGGACTCGGGCAGGATCCTGGCCATCAGCTCGGCCTCGCACAGCGCCGGGGACAGGAAGTCGTGGCCGGACGGCTCCCATGCGGCCGGGTAGATGGTATCGCCGCCGTACCAGGCGTGGGCCTTCGCGGTGATCGCATCGAGCAGCGCCCGGGCCCCCGCGCGGGCCTGGGCGTGCGCATAGTCCAGCGCGCGCGCCAGGCCGAACGCGCTGTTGGTGTGCACCCCGTAGCGGACCGGGTAGGTCGCCTTGGGCAGCCAGTCCAGGAAGCAGCCGGTCACCGCATCAGCCAGCGGCTGGAGGGCGGCGGACCACTTCTTGCCGTCCGGGTCATCCAGTGATTGCGCCTCGTAGGCCAGCGCCAGTGCCCAGGCCCAGCCGTAGGGTCGCTCCCAGAGGCCGTCCTGGCTGGTGACGAAGTCGGCCTCGGCCGCCAGCGCCACCGGGCGGAAGTGGGCGTTCAGCGCGGACTTGATCTCCTTGACGGGGATCACATCCCCCGCGATGCGCAGGAGCCGCAGCAGCAGCCAGTGCATCTCCACGCAGGAATGCCAGTCGTAGCTGCCGTAGAAGGCGGGGGTGCGCGCCCTGGGGCGGAACGGGAAGTCGCCCGGCGCGGTCATGTTGTGCAGGACCCCGGACGGGAACTCGCGCCTGATGTTGGTGAGCGCCACCTGCGCGTAGCCCGCCGCCTCGGCGCGCAGCAACTCTCCCCAGTCATCCGCCAGCTCCACGTCTCACCTCCGCCGCTGTCCCCCGCTGCTGCGCTGCCGACGGCCCGAGCGTAGCGCCCGGTCGCGGCGGGCGCACCGGCCGGAGCCGGCCCGGCTGGCAGACTGGGCAGATGGCTTTCGACGAATGGCATCAGGTGCAGGCCAATTCGTTCGGCGCGGTGGCTGACGTCTACGAACGGGGCCGTCCGCTCTATCCCGCGGAAGCGCTCGACTGGCTGATCCCGGCGCACGCCACCCGGGTGGCCGATGTCGGCGCGGGCACCGGGAAGCTGACCCGCCAGCTGCGCGAGCGCGGGCTGGACGTGATCGCCGTGGAGCCGTCGGCGGGCATGCGGGCGCAGCTGCGCCGCGCCGTGCCTGGCGTGCCCGCGCTCGGCGGCACGGCCGAGCGGATCCCGCTGGCCGACGGCACCGTGGACGCGGTGCTCGTGGCCCAGGCCTGGCACTGGGTGGACCCAGTGCGCGCCGTGCCCGAGGTGGCCCGGGTCCTTGCCCCGGGCGGACGGCTGGGCCTGCTATGGAACCGCCGCGTCGAGGATGAGGCGTGGGTCGCCGACCTCAGCACGATCATCGGCAGCCGCGGCACCCCCGGCTCCAGCCGGCACTTCCCCGAGATCGGTCCGCCGTTCGGGCCGGTGGAGCGGCGCACCGTGGACTGGGTGCACCGGCTGTCCCGGGAGGAGATGACCGACTGGGCCGCCTCCCGCAGCTACGTGATCACGTTGCCGGACGAGCGCCGCAGCATCGTGCTCGCCCAGGTCCGTGACCTGCTCGACAGCCATCCGGCGCTAGCCGGCCGCGCGGATATCGCGCTGAACATGGTGACCCGCTGCTCCCGCGCCGATCTGCCCGGCTGAGCCGGCGCAGGCGGGCGGGCCGCGGCGCCCTAACGCACCCGCAGGAAGCGCTCGACGTCCGCGGCGTCCGCGGCCAGGGCGGCCGCGTCGGCACCGCCGAGCGGGGCGAACGGCGCCAGCGCGACCTTGCCGCGGGGCAGGCTCCAGGTGCCGACCGCGCGCCCGCGGACCAGCGCGAACGGCCGGAACAGGCCGTTGACCGCGACCTGCCTGCCGTGCGGGCCGACGACGGGCTCCCGCGCGGCCCAGCCCAGCAGCAGCGGATCAAAGGCGCCCAGCAGGCGCGGCGGCGGCAGCGGGCAGTCGCTCAGCCGCCCGGCCAGGGCGGCCAGGCCGTCGTCGCGGTCGGCGAGGCGCGCGGCGATCGCGGCAAGGCCGCGCTGGGCGTCCCGCAGCGGCAGCCCGGCCCACTTGGCCAGGTCGCGCTCGGTGGCCGGGCCGTGGCCGGCCAGGTAGCGCGCGGCGAGTTCGGCGAGGGCACGGTCCCGGTCGAAGCGCGCGTGCTCCGCGGGCGGGGCCCCGAGCCAGTCACGGACCAGGGCGTAGGCGTGCTCCCGGCCGGCCATGGGGCCGCGGACGATGAGCCCGCGCAGGGTGGCCAGCACGAGCACGTGGACGATGGCCTGGCCCTCGGTGCGCACCCCGGCCGCGGCGACCCGGTCCCGCAGCTGCGCCCGGGTCAGCGGCCCCTCGGCGGCCAGCGACCGCTCGATGACGGCGACCCCGCGCTCGGCGTCGGCGGGCGGGACGCCCTCCTGGGCAAGCCTGCGCTCGTTGCCGCGCCGCAGCGGCGGGGTGGTCAGCGGATGCAGCCACCAGTAGTCCTCGGTCCGCACCAGGTGCAGCGTGCCGCGGTTGAGCCAGGTCACCACGACGGAGCGGTCCTTCGTGAGGGCGGCGTCGACGTCGCCGACCGATCGCGCGTGGCTGCGGGCGCGCACGGCCAGCCGGGCCCCGCGCGGGTCCTGCGCCTGGATGGCGAGCAGGTGGCCGGCCACCGCGGCGGTGCCGGCGGCGGGCGTCCCGGACAGCAGCTGGGCCGCCAGCCGCTCCCCCACCAGGGCGGGCGCCGCGTCCGGTGTGGTCATGACGTGGTCAGCGCGGGGTCAGGCCCAGCAGCAGCTCGTCCACCACGCGCTCCACGTACCCGGGCGGCATGCTGGCGGGGTCGTACTTCCCCCGGGCGAGCACGGCACCGGTCAGCATGAACAGCGCCGCCTCGATGTCGGTGCCGGGCCGCAGCTCGCCGGTGGCCACGCCACGGCGCAGCACCGACCTGATCACCTCGCGGCGCGGCTCCAGCATCGTCTCCACATACCGCGCCATCAGCCGGGGGTACTTGGCGCCCTCACCGAGCAGCAGCGCGAACTCCCTGGCCCGGCGCGGGTCGGCGACCGCGTCGCGCATGGCGCCCAGCACCAACACCAGGTCCTCGCGGACCGACCGGCCGGCCGGCTCGGGCAACGGGGCCTGCAGCGCGCCGATCGCGTCCAGGAGGAGGTCTTCCTTCCCCGGCCAGCGGCGGTAGATGGTCGCCTTGCCGACGCCCGCGCGGGCCGCGACCTTCTCGATGCACAGGCCCTCGGTGCCCGACTCGGCGAACACGCTGAGGGCGGCTTCGATGATGGCGCGCTCGGCGCGCTCGCTGCGGGGCCGGCCCGGCCGCCGCCGGTCCGGCCGGGGCTCGGTCTGCACCGTGGCCGAGGACATCTGCCTATCCTTCCACCGCGAGCGAGCCGGCCGGGCTCTCCGCCGCCCCGGCGGCGCGTGCCGCGGCGCTGCCGGGCGCCTCGCGGGCAGGCCCTGGCGCAGACGCGGCCACCAGGGCCGGCGCGGGCGCTGCCGACGGCACCGCGGCGGCGACGCCGGCCGCGGCCTGCCCGCCGGACGCCGCCTGCCGGGCGGTGGCCGCGGCCGGGGCAGCAGCGCGGCCGGGCATCCACCGCATCACGACGAGCGCGCCGAGCAGCGTGATCGCCGCCGAGATCAGCGTGGTGAGGTGCATGGCGTGCACGAACGAGGTGTCGGCCAACCGCGCAAGTTCCCGGCCAGCCGGGCCGAGCCTGGCGGCTACCGCATGGCTGGCGGTGATCGAGCTGGTGGCCGCGCTCCGCACGCCGGCGGGCAGGGCGCCCAGGTGCGGGCCGAGCTCGCTGCGGTAGGCCTGCGCCAGGATGGAGCCCAGGACGGCCACCCCGAGGGCGCCGGACACCTGCCGCGCGGTGTTGGTGAGCGCGGAACCGGCGCCCGCGCGCTCCCTGGGCACCACCGACATGACCGCCTCGGTGGCCGGCGGCATGACCATGCCCATCCCCGCGCCCTGGATGAAGAACGCGACGGCGAGCACCCAGATGGGCGTGGTGACGTTCAGCAGCTGGTAGCACGCCAGCGCGAGGGTGACCAGCAGCAGGCCGCTCGCCACGACCCGCTTGGCGCCGAACCGCCGGACCAGGGCCGCGCTGCGCGGGGCCGTCAGCATCTGCGCCACGGCGAACGCCAGCGAGAAGGCGCCCGCCCGCAGCGGGGTGTACCCGCGGACGCTCTGCAGGTAGAAGCTCAGGAAGAACAGGGCGCCCATCATCCCGAAGAACACCAGCGCCAGCGCGCCGATGGCGGACGACAGCCGCGGGTCACGGAACAGCCGCACGTCCAGCGACGGGTACCGGATCCGGGCCTCGTACCAGGCGAAGAAGGCGAGCACCGCCAGCCCGCCGAGCGCCGGGCCGAGCACATCCGGGTGCACCCAGGAGCCCTTCTCGCCGCCCTGGATGATGCCGTAGACGAGAAGCACCAGGCCGGCGATGGAGGCGAGCACGCCCACGAAGTCGATCCGGCCCGGGTTGGGGTTCTTCGACTCGGGCACCAGCAGCGCGATCGCCACCACGCTCGCCGCGCAGAACGGCACGTTGATCAGGAATACCGAGCCCCACCAGAAGTGGGCGAGGAGCAGGCCGCCGACGATGGGGCCGATGGCGATGCCGATGCCCACGGCGACCGCCCAGATCCCGATGGCCCGCGGCCGTTCCGCCGGGTCGAACACGTTGGAGATGATCGACAGGGTCTGCGGCATCACCGCCGCCGCGGCCAGGCCCATCGCCGCGCGGGCCCAGACCAGCTGGTCGGGCGTGTGCGAGTACGCGGTGAGCAGCGAGAAGAGGCCGAACGAGGCCAGCCCGATCATGAGCATCCGCTTGCGGCCGATCCGGTCGCCCACGACCCCGAAGGTGAACAGCAGGCCTGCGAACACCAGCGTGTAAGAGTTGATCGCCCATTCGAGCTGGCTCTGGCTCGCGCCCAGGCCCGCGCCGGGCTCGGCGATGGTCTTGAGCGCGACGTTGAGGACGGTGTTGTCCAGCACGATCGCCATCAGGCTGGTGATCAGGACGCCAAGGATGACCCACCGGCGCCGGTACACATTGCGATCGGTATCGGCGAGGGGGGCAACGCCGGAGGCGGTTACTCGCGGAGAAACACCGGGCGCGTCCATGTTCCCTCTCCAGGTCTTCGAACCAGTGCCGTGGCTCTTGCATCCCGGGGCGAGCGGATCCGCCCGCCCCAGGCAAGGCCAACAAAACGGAACAGGTCCGTATCGCAAAACATTCCCGATCCTGGCCAGGCACCTGAAGCGCCCGCCGGGCCGGGTGCACGCGGCCCGCCGGGGCTATCCGGGGCCCGCGGCCGCGTGGCATGCTGAAGGCGTCCGGGGACGCCACACCGGCGCCACGAGGCAGGAGGATTCCCATGACCGCACAGCCCAGTGACTCGGGCGCGGCCGCGACCAAGGCGCGGACCGCAGAACCCCTCTACGGCGGCAGCACCGGCCGCCGGGTCACCGTCCGTGACGTCGCCGCGGCCAAGGAACGCGGCGAGAAATGGCCGATGCTCACCGCCTACGACGCGCTGACAGCGCGCGTCTTCGACGACGCCGGCATACCGGTGCTGCTGGTCGGTGACTCGGCGGGGATGGTCGTGTACGGCCACGACACCACCATCCCGGTGACCGTGGACGACCTCATCCCGCTCACCGCCGCGGTGGTCCGCGGCACCCGCCGCGCCATGGTCGTCGCGGACCTGCCGTTCGGCTCCTACCAGATCTCGCCCGGCGAGGCGCTCGCCACGGCAAGCCGGTTCCTCAAGGAGGCCGGGGCGCACGCGGTCAAGCTCGAAGGCGGCCACCGCGTGGTCCGCCAGGTCGAGGAACTGGTGCAGGCCGGCGTGCCGGTGATGGCCCACCTGGGCCTGACGCCACAGTCGGTCAATGCCTTCGGCGGCTACCGGGTACAGGGCCGTGGCGAGGACGGCGAGCGCCTGCTGCACGACGCCAAGGGGCTGGAGGCGGCGGGCGCGTTCTCGGTCGTGCTCGAGGCTGTGCCCGCCGAACTGGCCGCCCGGGTGACCCAGAGCCTGTCCATCCCGACCATCGGCATCGGCGCCGGCCCGGACTGCGACGCGCAGGTCCTGGTCTGGCAGGACATGGCCGGGCTGACCCCGCGCACGGCGAAGTTCGTGAAGAAGTACGCCGACATGGCCGGGGTGCTCGGCACCGCCGCGCGCGCGTTCGCCGAGGACGTGGTGGGCGGCCGGTTCCCCGACGCGGACCATTCCTACCGCTAGCTGAGCCGCCGTCGCG
>Ga0318494_10001178_pt1 | contig 10258 bp, 9 predicted proteins | sample GRESIP108b1f24_FD_203293 | JGI IMG/M metagenome (GOLD analysis project Ga0318494, IMG submission 203293) | Tropical soil microbial communities from Luquillo Experimental Forest, Puerto Rico - GRE.SIPMG.108b1f24 | ecosystem: Environmental > Terrestrial > Soil > Tropical forest > Bulk soil... | reverse complement strand
CGCCAGCATCTCCACGGCGAAGCGAGAGAGCGGCAGGGTACGCATACCTGCCGCCGACTTGGTGGCCGGAACCCACTTCAGTCCTTCGCCGGCTACCCGCACCAACCTCCCGTTGACGGTGACGGTGGCGGCCGTCGTGTCGACGTCGGCCCAGCGCAGCCCGAGCAACTCCGAACGCCGCAGGCCGGTCGCAATCAGCAGGGTGGTCGGGTCCACCAAGTCGTGATCGCGGCAGAATGCCGACGCCCGCAGTTTCGTCAGCAGATCCGGTAACTGGTCGGCGGTGAGCGCCACAGCGCCGCCCTTGGGCCGATCGCCGGACCGGAGCGGCTGCACATCACGCACGGGGTTGGCGCCGAGCACGTTCGCCAGCACGGCCAGCTGGAGCCCGCCGCGCAGGATTGTCTTGGCGTGCTTGGCCATCATCAGCCCGTGTGAGGTTCGCATGGATCGCAACGCTGCGTCCAGCCGCGCTGTGGACGCCTCACCGACGCGCACCCCACCAATGAACTTGGCGAGCTTCCCGGCGGTGAACCGATACGTGTCCAGCGTCCGCGCGTCCGAGCCGATCTGGTCGGCTGACGGTGTACGGCGTTCGGCCAGCGCCTCGACGAGTGCGTCCTCGGCCAACTTGCCGCGCTTGTCGAACTCGTCGGCAGGCCCGATCCGCTGCACTTTGCGGACGACGCCATCGGCGTCGCGAAAGCGGCAGAACGCTTCCCACACACTGCCGCGCTGCCCGATCCGCAGCCGTGGTCTACCAGCCATCGCTCGCCGCCAAATCGTTAGCCCGCCGCTCCAGGTCCGCTACAGCGTCGAAGATCTCCATGCGCTCCGCGTCGGACAGTTCGATCTTGCCCTCGCGCGCATCCGAGAGCCGCTCTAATAGCGCACCCCTGCGCCGGTCTAGTTCCCAGTCCTGTCGCCAGGTCCTCAGCCGTTTGAGATTTTCCCCGAGGGTGGCTATCAGCGGCCGTGTTTTCGATGCGCCGGACAACACGCAACTCTCTCCTCGTCGTTGATGTACCACCCTTCCGGCGTGGTATAGACCACCTCTTCTATCTCCATCGGATTTCCCGACCACACCGCCGTTTCGGCGGTGCACCCCGGTTCGTCGCAGTCGACATAAATCTCAAGTGGCCCAAGAGTCATCGTTCTGCCTCCTCTTTTGGGAACACCTGCCTTCGGAAACACCGCCGGAGTTTATCTGTACGCACGCAAGAAACTCAGGGAAACAATGCCACGCTAAGCGGATTCAAATCTTTAACGTGCCGCGTATTTAACGTGCGTGACTATTGCCCCGTGCCATCACTGACCACCCAGGTGGGTAGCCGCGGGACCCCCTTCGATCAGCGGCCAAAGCGGCCCATGCATTGCGGCGTTTTCACCCCCAGCGGAATAATGTCGAGGGGCTTAAGGAGGGTTTTCAGATGCCTCGAAGGACCGCACTGGCCCGAGCCGCCGCGAGCGAGGATCGAACTGAAGCTGCTGCGTGAGCTACGGACCCGTCTCGTCAATGCGATTGATGAAGTGACCTGTGTCCGTGACCTGGAGCCGCTGGCCCGTCGCCTCGACGCGGTCTCAGCCGAGATTGATGATCTGGCGGCGATGCGGGAGCCGTCCGGTTCGCCGGCTGATGTGATCGCGGCGCTTCGCGCCGAGCGGGTGGCTCGCGGTCAGCCGTGGCGGTCAGTCATGTGGGCCGACGGTTGCACGGCTAGGCGCCGGCGCCCGGCTTATGGGGTCTTCGACAACTCGGTCTCCCGGCACATCCCACCACCGCGCATGAAAAGGAGAATGTGTGATGAGCGTGCACTATCGTTATGCCACGATCAGCGGCCGCAACATCTTCTACCGTGAAGCGGGTGCCGCCGATGCGCCGGTAGTCCTGTTGCTGCATGGATTCCCCACGAGTTCGTACATGTTCCGCGACCTGGTGCCTGCCCTGGCCGACCGCTACCACGTCGTGGCACCGGACCATCTGGGCTTCGGACTGTCCGACGCCCCGAGCGTGGACGACTTCGACTACACCTTCGACGCGCTGACCGACCTGACGGTCGGGCTGCTTGATCACCTCGGGATCACCCACTACAGCCTCTACGTGCAGGACTACGGAGCCCCGATCGGGTGGCGCCTAGCCGTTGCCGCCCCCTCGGCCATCACCGCGATCATCAGCCAAAGCGGCAACGCCTACGACGTCGGCTTCGTCACCGAATTCTGGAAGCCCATCGTGGCCTGGCAGCAAGCCCAGAACGCCGACACCGAACCTGGCGTGCGTCAATACCTCACCCTGGAGGCCACGCGGTGGCAGTACACGAACGGTGTCCCCGACGAATCACTCATCAATCCCGAATCCTGGCACCACGACTACGATTTGATCTCTCGGCCCGGTAACGACGCTGTGCAACTCAAGCTATTCGTCGACTATGCCACCAACTCACCGAAGTACCCCGAACTGCACGAGTACTTTCGCAGCAGCCAGGTCCCCCTGCTGGCCGTATGGGGCAAGGGTGACGGCATCTTCGGCCCGGACGGCGCCACGGCCTTCGCCAACGACCTGCCCAACGCACAGATCCATCTGCTCGAGGGCGGGCACTTCCTCCTCGAATCCGCTCGTCCCCAGGTAACTGATTTGATCCGCGAGTTCCTGGGATCAGTAATTGGAACCCCCTAGACCGGACCCAAATTTCGTCATGATGGATCACTGGTCGCTCACGTCAACATTCCGCCACGTAGCGGCTAAACCCTAGCCCGCGTTCCCGATTCGGGCTCATCAGCGTGTCGATGTAGTCGGGCTCGGTCACCGCGCGGGGCACGCGGGGATCTGGCATCGGCGCGCCGACCGGCTGCCACGCGGACCCCAAATAGGTGTCGGGGTGGTTGATCGCGCGGGCGCCGCCGAGCTCGCGCCCGCGGGTTGTTTCTTTGCCATGACACAAGTTTAGGCTTGGCTGGTTGGGGTTGAGCGCCTCCGAGGTTGAGTTGGTTGGGCGGCGCTCCCGCTCTAGCTCGGGCAAACATGTTGCGGTCGACGCTTATTCGGCGAATATGACCAGTTTAGCTACCTCTCAGCAGTTGCCCTTGATTACCGCTAGTTAGCGACTCTCGGTGCACCCCAACAGTTTCAGTAATCAATGAAGCCCAGTGATAACCACCGCCAGCAAATCCATTACTCGCAGGTCGTGAAGTCAACTCGGTGACCCGGGAGTAAAAGCGCTGTCTTTGGGTAGTTGACGGACGTGCACGCCGACGCCGACGCCGAGGCCGAATGAGGTCAGCGCGTGGCGCGGACCGCGCGGTACGAAGCCACGACACCGGCCGCGCACACCGCGGTGAACACCGTGAACAACCAGCGGGCCGCCATCGCGTCGCCGCCCCGGGAGGCGTTGACCACGACACCGGCCAGCCCGGCGCCGAACGCCGCGGAAACGACCTGCACGGTGTTGATCGCCGCGGCCGCCGCGCCGCCTTCGGCCGGGTCGTTGACGGAATCCATTGCGCGCGCGGACAAATGGGGCCACGCCATCCCGATCCCGATTCCGGCCACCAGCAGTCCGATCGTCCAGAGCGCGACGATCCCTGCCGACGCGTTGTCGCGCTGGGTGAGTGCGCCCAGCGCCAGGCCCGCCGCCAGCACCACCGGCGCGGCCGCGATCACCCGCCCGACCGCTCGCGGGCTCTCCAGCGATGCGCTGACGATCTCGGAGACCGACCAGCCGATCGCCAACGCCGCACCCAGAAATCCGGCCGCCACCGGCGTCAGATGCGCCAACCGCTGACCGAACAGCGGCACATAGGTGTCCACCATGGCCCCGGCCATCAGCGCCGCCATCGTCAGGTAGATCCACTTCAGGGGTCCGGGACCAAATACGCTGGGCGGCAACACCGCCGCGTGCATCCGCCAGTCAACGATCACGAAGCATCCGACCAGCGCGACGCCGGTGGCCAGCAGGGCGGCGGTCGCGACGAAGTTGTGCGGGATCTGGGCGACGCTGACCGCCAGCGCGGCGGCACCGATCAGCAGCAGCGACCACACCGGCACTTTCATCACACTTGGCGCGGCGGTTGAGTCCAACCGCCCGCCCGGCAGCGCGATCGGCACCAGCACCGCGATCAGGGCGGTCAGAATCGCCATCGCGACAAAGGCCCACCGCCATAACCCAAACTGCGCAAACAGGCCCCCCGTCGCGGGCCCAACCACCGTGGCGACGCCCCACATCGCCGACACCAGCGCCGAGGCTCTGGTCCACAGCGAGCGCGGCAGCGCAGAGTTGATGACCGCATAGCCGAGGCCGGCCAGCAGGCCGCCGGCCGCGCCTTGCAGCGCACGTCCCGCGATCAGGACCTCCATGTTGGGGGCCGCGCCGCATGCCAGGGTGGAAACGGCGAACACCGCCAGCCCCAGCAGGTATGACGAGCGCGCCCCGACACGCAGCAGCATCTGGTGGACCATGGTCGCCGCGACCACCGAGCCGACCAGGTAGAGGGTCATCACCCATGCGTAGAGGCGGCTGCCGCCGATCTCGGCGACCGTGTTCGGAAGCAGGCTGATCGTCAGAAACTCGTTGGTGGCGTAGAGCGCAACCCCGCCGGCCAGGACTGTGGAAGCCCCGAGGTATTTGGTTAATAGCTCGCGCCAACTGCCGGTGCCGCTCGCCGCATTGGTCACCCCCCCTACCGTATGAGGTGCGGCGTCGGGTGCCGCACGCGACTTTTAGCCGGTCGTCGCGTCAACGCGCTGAGCCGCGGTCGCCACGGGTCGCCCGGTAGGACGCGAAAGCGGTGGCGGCGGCCAGGATCGCGAATACCGCGTAGAGCCAGCGAGCCTGCGTCCCCGATCTGCCCGGGGCGGCGTTGACGATGACACCGGCCAGCCCGGCGCCGAACGCCGCGGAGACCAGCTGCACGATGTTGATCGCCGCGGCGGCCGCACGACTCTGGGCCGGGTCGTCGGCGGAGTCCATCGCACGCACCACCAGATGCGGCCAGGCGATGCCGACGCCGATCCCGGTAATCAACAATGCCAGCGCCCACAGAGCGATCGTGTCCGCGCTTGCGTTGCGGTGCTGGGTGAGCCCGCCGAGCGCCAGACCCGACGCCATCACCAGCGGCGCGGCCGCGATCACGTGGCCGATCAGTCGTGGGTTGTCCAGCGATGCGCTGACGACTTCCCCGGCAACCCACCCAACCGCGAGCGCCGCGCCCAGAAGACCGGCCGCCACCGGAGTCAGATGTCCCAATCGCTGGCCGAACAGCGGCACGTAGGTGGTGATCATCGCGGCGACCATCTGCGCCGACATGGTCACGTAGATCCACTTCAACGGCCCGGGACGAAAAACGCCGCGGGGCAACACCGCTACGTGCATCCGCCAGTCGACGAAGATGAACGCGCCGACCAGCAACGCGCTGGCGGCGAGCAGCCAGACCGTCTCTACGCGGTGGCGGGGAAGCGCTGCGATGCTGACCGCCAGCGCGCCGGTCCCGATCAGCAGCAGCGACCAGATCGGCACCCGGTGCGCGGGGTGGTCCGACGGCACGGCGCTTGGCTCGTTCTCGGCTGCCGTCAGCACTTTCGGTACCAACATCGCCATCAACACAGTCAGCATCGCCATCGCCCCGAATGCCCAACGCCAGAGCCCAAACTGGGCGAAAAGCCCGCCAGTCGTCGGGCCTACCAGCGTCGCGACCCCCCACATCGTCGAGACCAGTGCCGAGCCGCGGGTCCAAAGCCAGTGCGGCAGAGTGGAGTTGATCAGCGCGTAACCCAGGCCGGCCAGCAATCCGCCCGCCACTCCTTGCAGGCTGCGCGCCGCGACAAGAACCTCCATGCTCGGCGCCACCGCGGACGCCACACTGGCGATGCCGAATACCGTCAGGCCCATCAGATACGACGACCGCGCACCAAGCCGCGCCAGTAGCGGATTGACCGAGGTCGCCGCGACCACCGACCCAACCAGATACAACGTCGTCGCCCAGGCGTATAGCCGACGACCGCCGAACTCCATGACTGCGCTCGGAAGCAGGCTGACGGTCAGAAACTCGTTGGTGGAGTAGAGCGCAACTCCGGCCGCCAGCACCGTGGCGATCCCGAGGTGGTCGCTCAGCAGCTCACGCCAACTACCGGTCTCGCTCGCGGTGTTGGCCATCCCTACACCGTAGAAGTACGGCGAGGGCGCGACGGGTCATTTCAGGCCGGCGGCGTCCATCCCGCGCAGTTCCTTCTTGAGGTCGGCGATCTCGTCGCGGAACCGGGCCGCCAGCTCGAACTGCAGATCGCGCGCGGCGGCCATCATCTGCGCGGTGAGGTCTTTGATCAGGTCGGCCAGTTCGGCGCGGGGCATGTTCGACGTGTCACGGCCCTCGAACACACCCGCGCTGACGGCGCGGCCGGGCTCGCCCTGCGCCCGCCGACCGCGGGACACGTTGCGGCCGGACCCGCCGACCTCCACGGCTTCGGAGTCGTCAGCCTCGCGATAGACCTGGTCGAGAATGTCAGCGATCTTCTTGCGCAGCGGCTGCGGGTCGATGCCGTTGGCCTCGTTGTAGGCGACCTGCTTCGCCCGCCGCCGTTCCGTCTCGTCGATGGCCTCCTTCATCGAGTCCGTGATCGTGTCGGCGTACATGTGCACCTCGCCGGAGACGTTGCGGGCGGCGCGGCCGATGGTCTGGATCAGGCTGCGCGACGACCGCAAGAAGCCCTCCTTGTCGGCGTCGAGGATCGCGACCAGCGACACCTCGGGCAGGTCCAGGCCCTCGCGCAGCAGGTTGATGCCGACCAGCACGTCGTAGTCGCCCAGCCGCAGCTGGCGCAGCAGTTCGACGCGGCGCAGCGTGTCGACCTCGGAATGCAGGTAGCGCACCCGGATGCCCATCTCCAGCAGGTAGTCGGTGAGGTCTTCGGCCATCTTCTTGGTCAGCGTGGTCACCAGCACCCTCTGGTCGGCCTCGGCGCGCTGGCGGATCTCGCCGATCAGGTCGTCGATCTGGCCCTTGGTCGGCTTGACCACGACCTTCGGGTCGACCAGCCCGGTGGGCCGGATCACCTGTTCGACGAACTCGCCGCCGGTCTGGCTGAGCTCGTAGGGCCCCGGTGTGGCCGACAGATAGACCGTCTGCCCGATCCGGTTGGCGAACTCCTCCCAGGTCAGCGGGCGGTTGTCGCACGCCGACGGCAGCCGGAACCCGTACTCCACCAGGTTGCGCTTGCGCGAGATGTCGCCCTCGTACATCCCGCCTATCTGCGGCACCGTGACGTGCGACTCGTCGATGACGAGCAGGAAGTCCTCCGGGAAGTAGTCGAGCAGCGTCGCAGGCGGCGAGCCCGGCCCCCGCCCGTCAATGTGGCGGGAGTAATTCTCGATGCCCGAGCAGAATCCGACCTGGCGCATCATCTCGATGTCGTAGTTGGTGCGCATGCGCAGTCGCTGGGCCTCCAGCAGCTTGCCCTGGCCCTCGAATTCGGCGAGCCGCTCGGCGAGCTCCTCCTCGATGGTGGAGATCGCGTGGGCCATCCGCTCGGGGCCGGCCACGTAGTGGGTGGCGGGGAAGATCCGCAGCGAGTCGACCTCGCGGATCACCTCGCCGGTCAGCGGGTGCAGGTAGTACAGCGCCTCGATCTCGTCGCCGAAGAACTCGATGCGAACCGCCAGCTCTTCGTAAGACGGGATGATCTCCACAGTGTCGCCCCGCACCCGGAACGAGCCGCGGGTAAAGGACAGATCGTTGCGGGAGTACTGCACGTCCACCAGCAGGCGCAGGAGCGCGTCGCGGGGCACTTCGGTGCCGACCCGCACTTCGACGGAGCGGTCCAGGTAGGACTGCGGGGTGCCCAGGCCGTAGATGCACGACACCGAGGCCACCACCACCACGTCGCGGCGCGACAGCAGCGACGACGTCGCGGAGTGCCGCAGCCGCTCCACGTCGTCGTTGATCGAGCTGTCCTTTTCGATGTAGGTGTCGGTCTGCGCGATGTAGGCCTCCGGCTGGTAGTAGTCGTAGTACGACACGAAGTACTCGACGGCGTTGTGCGGCAACATCTCTCGCAGCTCGTTGGCCAACTGGGCGGCCAGTGTCTTGTTGGGCGCCATCACCAGCGTGGGCCGTTGCAGCCGTTCGATGAGCCAGGCGGTGGTGGCCGACTTGCCGGTACCGGTGGCGCCGAGGAGCACCACGTCGCGCTCCCCCGCCGTGATGCGCCGCTCCAGCTCCTCGATGGCTGTGGGCTGGTCGCCGGCCGGGTCGTGCGGGCTGACGACCTCGAAGTGGCCGCCCGCGCGCACGACCTCGTCGACGGCGCGGTACTCCGAATGCGCAACTACCGGATGTTCAGTGGCGAAAGCCATGCCACCAGGGTAGAGCCGCGCACCGACAGGTGTCCCGGCGCTGGTCGTACGCAGTTCAGCGGACTACTCCAATCCTGCAGTTGAGGAGATTGCTCACAGGGGATCTGCATATCGGCGAGGTTCATTGACTACGGGGGGGCCTTGGTCCCGGCAGTGCTTCCCCGATGATCTTCCTGATGGTGCCGTGTACCGATACTCGCTCGGGATGTCCGATGGACGCTTAGGCAGATCATCTTCGAGAGGAAAGCCGCACCAGAAGATATCGTCTGGTTCGCGCGGATACCCGGACGTCGCGCAGCCCTCCTCCAGGTCGAGCAGGTAGTAGTAGGTCACTGCCTCATCAACGTCCGGCCACGGACCAGGGTCGATGATTGACCCCCTGGTGTCGCGTGCGAGCCCCCACGTGATCTCGTAACGCGGAGATTTGTACACCAGGTACATCATCGGTCCCTTGGTCCACGCGTGCGACACCAGAAACGTGTAATGTCCCTGTGCTTGGTTCACAACTTTGTTCTCAGCATCGATGCGGCACAACAACTTTCGCAGCACTTCTGCTGCGAATTCGCTTGAGGCATCGACAGTTTCAGTTGATGGGCACATTGTTGTTCACCCACGGCGGAGTCCATGTCCATTTCGGTCCCAGTTCGATCACTCCGCTGCCACCCTCGAGGGGAAACATGGTGATCACCCCCTTCTGTCCCCCGTCAGGCACGTCTGCACGTGTAATGCGGGGGTCGACCACGATCCTCATCGTTAAACTCTCACCGGTGTCCTGGCAGTTGGCAATTCCCAGTGGACCGCTCGCGCAGTGAACGCGGTTGATCGGAACGTCATAGCGAAGGGTACCGTCCGGCTGATGCACCGGTCGGCTGTGGGATATCAGGTCTTTGAATACATTGGGGTTGACCACGCCTTGCCTCCAATACGCCTTGTCCCACCCAAAGCCCGTCCCAGTGCTCGCGTCGTAATAGCCGCGCCGGAGCACAACGTGGTTGCCGTCGAGGTCGGTGGCCTCGGCGATCACCTCGTTGATCGGATAGGGCGGTGGCGGTAGTGGTGGGTCTTGTTTGAACGTGTGGTTGTCGACGGCTTGGATTTTGGGTTTCCCCGGCGACGGCTCAAAGGTGGGGCTCCGCGGGAAGGCGTCACGGATTCCGGCTGCGGCCGCGGTGACTTCGCCGGCGACTTGCTGATCGAGGCCGACCAGTTGGGAGGCACGTTGGCGGAGGTTTCCGCCGAAAGCTCGTGCTTCGGCTTGCCGAGCGGCCCGTAGCGCGGCCGACCCGCCAGTCAAGCGGTCGGTCACAGAGAGGTCTTCACCCACGGCGAACCCAGCGGTGCGCGCGTCCTCGACCGCGTAGCGCACCCGAGAGCGAGCCCCATACAGATCCGAGGCACCGCTGCGGGCCACCCTGGCCGCCGCTTGCAACTGGTCGGCGACCGCGCCGGTGGTCATCATGTCGGCATGGGTCGCGGTACGCAGCGCATCACCGGCCTCGCCGCCCCAATCGACTGAGAGCGCTTCGCGCCAGACCTCGTGGGCCACCGCGTAGCGGTGCCCGCCCACGGCCTCCCAGTGTTCGGCCGCCTCCGTCAAATGTGCAGTGGGCCAGGCCATCAGCTGCGAGAGGCTCGGCATGCCCGCGACCGCCGACACGGCTACACGCCGGTCGGGGGTGGCATCACCGCGGCCATCTCGTCGGCCGCATCAGTTTCATTGGCCAGATAGCCGGCGTCGGCTGCGCCGACGTGGGTGGCGTGCGTGCCAACACGGGTGGCCAGTGCCGCGGTGAAAGCCGTGACATTGGCGTGGGCGGCAGTCACTGCCGCGGCGCTGGCCTGACACGACAAGCCGAGGCCCGCCGGAGCCGCCGTCGCGTCGAGTTCGCCCACGGAAGCGCCCCACTAGGCCGCCA
>Ga0318494_10001174_pt1 | contig 10261 bp, 12 predicted proteins | sample GRESIP108b1f24_FD_203293 | JGI IMG/M metagenome (GOLD analysis project Ga0318494, IMG submission 203293) | Tropical soil microbial communities from Luquillo Experimental Forest, Puerto Rico - GRE.SIPMG.108b1f24 | ecosystem: Environmental > Terrestrial > Soil > Tropical forest > Bulk soil... | reverse complement strand
TGGCGCGTCGCGATCGCGAAGAGGGTGCGGACCTCGTCGGCGCTCTCGACGAGCACCACCGCGTCGGGCGGGTGCGCGCCGAGCTCGGACTCGTCCCGGCCGTACGCCTCGCGCTTCTCGGCGTCCATGACCAGCCGGTCCGGCGGGAAGGCGCGGGCGAGCGCCTCGAGCGCGGCGGCGCGGCCCTCGCGCCTCATCCGTGCACCTCCAGGTTCGCGCCGGTGATCGCCGCGGGCGCGTCGAGCGCCGCCCAGACGACGACGGCGGCGACGTCCTCCGGCTTCATCTCCGGCGGGAACGGCGTCTGCGCGAGCATCTCGGTGTCGGTCGAGCCGGGCGAGACGCCGACGCACTGCACGCCGTGCGCCCGCAGCTCCTCGGCGAGGCACTTCGTGAGGCCGACGAGCCCCCACTTCGACGCGTTGTAGGCGCTCGCGCGCTCGGTCCCGATCGTCCCGGAGATCGACGTCACGTTCACGATCCGGCCGCGGCGGCGCGCCTTCATCCCCGGCACCACGGCGCGCGCGCACAGGAACGCGCCGGTCAGGTTCACGTCGAGCACCGCCCGGAACGCCGCCGGCGCGAGCTCCTCGACGAGGCCGCGCGCGAGCACCCCGGCGTTGTTCACGAGCACGTCGACCGGCCCGAGCGTCCGCTCGTGCGCCGAGACGAGGCGCGCCACGTCCTCCTCCCGCGCGACGTCGCCCGAGACCGCGAGCGCGGCCCTGCCCTCGGCCACGAGCCGCTCGACCTGCACCGCCGTCCGCGCGAACACCGTCACCGCCACCCCGCGCTCGGTCAGCGCGCGCGCGACCGCCGCGCCGATGCCGCGGCCGCCGCCCGTCACGATGGCCGTCCGCGCCGTCACCCCCGCCTCCGCCGCGCCGCCACGGCCGCGAGGAACCGCCGCCGCGCCGCGCCGTCCTTCGCGAGCGTGCCGGCGAGCGCCTCGGCATGCGCCCGCGCCCGCGGCCGCTTCTCCCCCCGCACCGTCATGCAGAGCTGCTCGGCGTCGATGAGGCACGCCGCGCCCCGCGCGCCGGCGTGGCGCACGAGCGCGGACGCGACGTCGCGCGCGAGGTCCTCCTGGAGCACGAGCCGGTGCGCGAGCGCGTCGACGAGCCTCACGAGCTGCCCGAAGCCGACGACCCGGCCGCCCGGAACGTACGCGACGTGCGCGACGCCGCGGGACGGCAGCAGGTGGTGCGGGCAGACCGAGTGGAAGTCGATGCCCGTCACCGCGACGAGCTCGCGGCTGTCGCTCGGCACGGCGTCGGCCAGGATCTCCGCGGGGTCACGCCCGTAGCCGTCGACGAGGTCCTCGAGCCACGCCGCCGCGACCCTCCGCGGCGTGCTGGCGAGATCGCTCGACGCCCGCACCTCCGGCGGGAGCCCCAGCGCGTCGAGGAACCGCTCCACCGCGTCGGCGGCCGGGTTCCGTTCGTCCCGAGCCCCTCGACTCGGCTCGGGGCTTGCTCCGCGCCGCCTCACGGTGGCGCGAAGTCGAGGGACGCCGATCGCCCTAACGGCCACGCGGCCCCCGGTACGTGACGCACGAGTCGGGGATCTCGAACAGCCGGATCTCGGCGAGCCCGGTGAGCGCCGGCTCCAGGGCCTCCCAGATCCAGCGCGCGATGTTCTCGGCCGTCGGGTTCTCGAGCAGGTCGTTCAGATCCCGGTGGTCCACCCGCGCGAGCACGTGCTCCTGGACGACCCGCTTGATGACGCCGAAGTCCGCGATCATCCCGCTCCGCGGATCGACGTCGCCCTCGACCGCCACGAAGAACCGGTAGTTGTGGCCGTGCATCCGGAAGCACGGGCCCTCGTAGCGGGGCAGCCGGTGCGCGGCCGCGAAGTAGAACTCGACGTCGAGCCGCATGCGCCGGGCGTCGGCGTAGTCGATCGCTCCCATGTCGCTCTTATAGCTCTACCGACACGTGGTCGCCGTCAACGTCGACGGGAACCGGTCGGCGCGTGGGGCGAGCGCGCTCTGCCGCGACGCGCGCGCCGCGCGGTCGGGCTGGAGTCGACGGATCAGCCCACCGTCACCGCGTCGCGGCTCGCGCAGCTCGCGCCGCAGTACGTCTTGCCCGCCGCCACGTACCCGCGGCCGAGCACCTTGGCGCCGCACTGCGGACAACCGGGCGCCGCCTGCACGACGGCGCAGCCGAAGGAGCAGAACACCGACTCGCGCCCGCGATACCGTAGCCCGACGGGATTCGGGCCGAGGGGGCCGCCGCAACACGCACAACGCTCTTCCATGGATGCCTCACCGCGCCAAAGCGCCTCCTTGGAAGCTAGCTATCGCCGTCCCGAACTGGGAGGGCCCGAGGCGGGGCACAAGCTCGCGCGGGGTCTCAAGATCGCAGCCCGGGTCGAAAAGCCCGTGGCCCTAAACGGAGCAGTGCGGTCAGGGCGAGGCCGCCATGGGGGCTTCGAGCTTCCACATCTCGACCCGGTCCAGCAGGTCGTTCCCCCACGCCCAGGGTAGATACCCCGACATGTTGGAGAAGAAGCCCGCGCCAAGGGCCTGGCTCATCACGCGCCCACCCGGGCGCGTGTCCTCGATCCGGCCGAGGAAGGACGCGCGCGGGTACCGCCTGAGCACGCGCAGCGCGGAGGCGCTCGGGTTTGTGCGCTCGCCGATGACCACGATGTCGCCCGCTTCCGGGTAGGGCGCGGAGAGCGTCACCGGCCGAGCCCCCGCGTTGACGGCGTACCAGTAGAACCCCCAGCTCCCGACGAACCAGACCCTGCTCCCGGTCTGCGCCATCGGCGCGACCAGCTCCTTCGCAGCGCGGCGCCCGACGTCCGCGAACGCGGCGTCCGCTCGGAGGATCGCAACCCCGAGCACCACGCCGAGAGCTGCAGTCGTCCCCAGCAAGACGGTCGGCATCCGGCCGGCTCGCCGGGCCATGAGCCGCGCGACGATGAGCCCCGCGGCCGGCGCTGCCGCGAGCAGGTACTTGGGAGGGAGATGCACGTACGTCGCCGGAGCCAGGGGAACGAGGATCCACGCGCCGAGGGAGAGCTGAACGGAGTCCCGCCTGTGCCACGCGTCCGCGAACACGTCGACCAGCACACCGAGGGTCACGCCCGCCACCACGGCGATGAAGAGCTGCGAGGAGCGCTGCAGGTAGAGCACCGCACCTGCTCCTGCGGCGCCTGCGGCGATGACCCACCACCGACGGGCCACCTGTGGAAACCGAAGCGCCGTCCAGGGGACGACCAGCGGGAGCGCGAGGAACCACCCCGCGGCGAAGGAGACGACGTTCTGAGGGATCCAGCCGAGGGACGTGAGCTGCGGCGGGACCGCGAGCGTCGCACGCGCGCCTGGATCGGGGTTGCTCGTCACGGAGATGACCGCGACCGCAACGAGTGGTGCGGCGAGGAGCGGGATCCACGTCCGCCATGGGACATCGCGCCACGCCCTCGCGGTCCAGAAGTCTCCCGCGACGAGCAGCGCGCCCACCCCGAGCACCAGCGCGAGGTGCGATCTCGTCGGTATCGCCAATCCCAGCAGGATGGCTGCGAGGATCGCCTGGTGACCTCGGCGCTCCTGCTTCCACGCGACGAGCCGCTCGACGCCGGCGACCCCGAACGCCATCGCCGCCACGTCGGGCATGGCGGTTCCCGCCATCCCGAGCACCGCCGGAGCGGACGCCACGAGGATGCACGCGGTGGTGGACGCGGCGCGCGACAACCCGAGGCGCTGGCCCAGCGCGGCCGTCGCGAAGAGCGCGATCGCGAGCAACAGGAGCTGGATCGAGTGGGCGAGCCACTCTGACCCGCCCGCCAGCGCTGCTGGCATGAGCAGCCACGCCATGACCGGGCCGCTCACGGACACGGACGGGGACGGAACCCCGCGGTCGACCTCGTCGTCCCACACCATCGCGAATGCGGACGGGTGAAGCGGATCCCTAAGCGCGTGCTTCGCCTCGAGGAGAAACACCGAGTCGTCGATCGTGAACGGCTTGTTGACGAACGGGACCAGCACGAGACCGGCGACGAGCAGGGCCGGAAGTGCCGGGACGCACCTACGCCATGACATGATCCGACCGAGTACCACGGCGAACCGCGCGCCGTCGCGAGCCGGCCTCGAGCCGGAGTGGAGTTGAGCGACCGTGAGCCCGGAAGCTCGGCGGCTCCCCGAAGCGACCGCGGTGGATGGACCGAGCCGCTCAGGCCACCGGGGTCGACGACGACGGCGCGGTCGGCGGGCTGCCCGGCATGTCCGCACCGTTCAGCGCGTTCTTCAGCACCTGGCTCGGCCGGAACGTGAGCACGCGGCGCGCGCTGATCTCGATCTCCTCGCCCGTCTGCGGATTGCGACCGACCCGGGACTTCTTGTCGCGAACGAGGAAGTTCCCGAAACCACTGATCTTGATCTTCTCGCCGCGCTCGAGCGTCTCCTTGATCGTGTCGAAGACCATCTCGACGATCTCGGCGGCCTCCTTCTTGGAGAAGCCCACCTTCTCGTAGACGCTCTCGATGATGTCGGCCTTGGTCACGGTCGCGCTCCCGGTCGGGCGGTCGGCGAAGTACTCGTTTTCGTAGCCGAATTTCAATACGAAGTCAACGCTTGGTCCGTCGGGGCGGCTCCGCGGGCTTTTCCGGCGCAGCGCTCTCCAACTCCGAGCGAGCGCGCCCGCGGGAAGGGGCCGTCTGCTCCGCCGCCGCGCCCAGATCGTGCTCGACCTCCGCGGGCGAGGGCGCCGGCACGATCGGGAGCGCGCCAGCGGACCGCCCGATCCCGGCGGTGCGCGCCAGGACGAACGCGCTCCCGAGGGCAGCGAGGAGCGCGATCGTGAACGCAGATACCCACATGGGTCGGGGAGCGCCCCTCGCCCCGGCGCGGAGCGCGATCAGCACGGCCGCCACCCCGACCACGAGGCCGAAGGGTGCTGCGAGTGGGTTCCACGCGGAGAGGAGCGCCGCAATCGCGAACGCCAGGGCGGCCCAGTGGAGCCGGGTCCCGGCCACGCTACCCCCGGAGCTCCGCCCCGAGCCTCTCCGCGAGCCGCTTCACGATCCGCGCGTGGGCGGCGTCGGCGTCGGCGTCGGTGAGCGTCCGGTCGGGCGCCCGGTACCGGATCGCGAGCGCGAGGTTCTTCTTGCCCGCGGGGATCGGCGCCCCGCGGTAGACGTCGAACAGGGTGGCGTCCTCGACGAGCGGATCCTCCCGCACCACCGCGAGCACCGCCTCCGCCTGGACGCCGTCGGCGACGACGACGGCGAGATCGCGGAGGACCGCGGGGAAGCGCGGGATGCCGCGGTAGCGCGGCACGAGCCGGGCGCGCGCGACGAGCGGCTCGGCCCAGAGGCGGAAGGCGAGCACGCCGCGCGGCAGATCGAACGCCGCCGCGACGCGCGGGTGCAGCTCGCCCACCTCGCCGAGGAGGGCGCCGTCCTGGGCGCGCACCGCGGCCGAGGTGCGCGGGTGGAGCCAGCCGCGCGCCGAAAGGACCTCGAACCGCGCGCCGCCAGCGGCGCCGGCATCGACATCGAGGCCGAGCGCCGCGAGCACCGCCTCGACGGCGGCCTTCGCGTCGTAGAAGTCGGCGAAGTCGCCGCCGCAAGCCCAGCCGACCGGGCTTCGCCGCCCGAGGAGCACGCCCGCGATCTCGAGCTCCTCGCGCGCGGGCCCCTCACCCTCGGGCCCGGGCTCGGCGCGGCGGTGATACGTGCGCGCGATCTCGTACAGGCGGACGTCTTCGACGCGCTGGCGCTGGTTCGAGGCCGCGTTCTTGAGGAGCGACGGGACGATGCTCGTCCGCATCACCGAGAGCTCGGCGGAGATCGGGTTCTGGAGCCCGATCGGCGGCTCCGACGCGCTGAGCGGCGCGAGGTCCTTCTGGGCGACGAAGCTGAAGTTCACCGCCTCGCAGAAGCCCGCCCCCTCGAGCGCGTCGCGGACGCGCCCGAGCACCTGGGCCGCGACCGGCTCCGCGGGCGTCTCGACGGCGTTCCCGGGGAGCGTCTCGGGGATCGCGTCGTAGCCCTTCGTCCGGACCAGCTCCTCGACGAGGTCCTCCTCGATCGACACGTCGACGCGCCAGCTCGGGACCTGGAACGTCCCGCCCTCGGCGTCGCTCGCGCGCTCGACGAACCCGAGCCCGGCGAGGGTCCGACGCGCATCCTCGCGCGGCACGTCCATGCCGAGGATCTCCGCGGGGCGGTGCCAGCGCAGCCGGACCTCCGGCGCGCGCACCTCGCGCGGATGGGCGTCGACGATCCCGGGGCGGACCGTGCCGCCGGCGAGCTCGGCGATCATCGCGGCGCAGCGATCGAGGGCAGGGACGACCATCCCCGGATCCGCGCCGCGCTCGAAGCGGTACGACGCCTCGGTCTTGAGGCCGTGCCGCCGCGAGGTGCGGCGGACCGTCCCCGGCTGGAACCAGGCGGACTCGAGCAGGACGCGCGTCGTGCCCGCCGAGATCTCCGAGTCGCCGCCGCCCATCACCCCGGCGAGCGCGCTGCCCCGGTCCCGGTCGGCGATCAGCAGGTCCTCGGGGTCGAGCGCCCGCTCCTTGCCGTCGAGCGTCGTGATCTTCTCGCCGGGGCGCGCGGTGCGGACGATGATCTCGTGCCCGGCCACCTTGTCGAGATCGAACGCGTGGAGCGGGTGGCCGAGCTCGAGCAGGACGAAGTTGGTCGCGTCGACCACGTTGGAGATCGAGCGGACGCCGCAGGCCTCGAGCCGCCGCGCGAGCCAGGCCGGCGAGGGGCCGATCTTCACGCCCTCGATCACGCGAGCGGCGTAGCGGGCGCACTTCTCCGGCGCGTCGATCCGGACCTTGGCGGCCTGGGACGCGGGCGCGCCCGCCTCCGCGAGGCGCGCCGCCGGCATCCGCGCGCGCTGCCCGAACGCCGCCGCGACCTCGCGAGCGATGCCCACGTGCGAGAGCCCGTCGGGACGGTTCGGCGTGACGTTGATCTCGAGGAGCACGTCCTCGAGCCCGAGGGCCTCGGCGATGGGCGTCCCCGGCTTCACGCCGCGATCGAGGATGAGGAGGCCGCTCGCGTCCTCGGCGAGCGCGAGCTCGCGGGCCGAGCAGAGCATCCCGAACGACTCGACGCCCCGGAGCTTGGCCCGCTCGATCTTCGTCCCGCCCGGGAGCGTCGTCCCGACCGTCGCGAGCGGCACGACGTCGCCCACCTGGTAGTTCTTCGCGCCGCAGACGATCTGGAGCGGCTCGGCCTGGCCGAGATCGACCTTCGTGACCGAGAGCTTCTCGGCGTTCGGGTGCTTCTCGGACGCGAGGATGCGCGCGGCCACGACGCCCGCGAGCCCCTGCCCGGTGCGCTCGATGGCCTCGACCTCGAACCCGACGGCGGTCAGGCGGCGCGTCAACTCCTCCACCGGAGGCAGGTCGACGTACTCGGAGAGCCACTTGAGCGAGATGCGCATGGCGCGGGCTAGAACTGCTCGAGGAAGCGGAGGTCGTTCTCGAAGTAGAGGCGCAGGTCGTCGATGCCGTAGCGGAGCATGGCGAGCCGCTCGACGCCCATGCCGAACGCGAAGCCGGTGTTGCGCTTCGGATCGATGCCGCCGTTCTCGAGCACGATGGGGTGGACCATGCCGGCGCCGAGGACCTCGAGCCAGCCGGTCTCCTTACACGTACCACAGCGCCTGCCGTCCTTCTTCCCCGTGCCGCCGCAGATCGAGCACGACACGTCGACCTCGGCGCCGGGCTCGACGAACGGGAAGTAGCTCGGGCGGAAGCGCGTCCTCGTCCCGGGGCCGAAGTAGGCGCGGGCGAACGCGGCGAGCGTGCCCTTCAGGTCGGCGAAGGTGATCCCCTCGCCGACGCAGAGCCCCTCGACCTGGTGGAACATCGGCGAGTGGGTCTGATCGTAGTCCGAGCGGTAGACGCGCCCGGGGCAGATGATGCGGACGGGCGGCTTCCCGATCCGCTTCATCGCCCGGATCTGCACGGGAGAGGTCTGGGTGCGGAGCAGCACCGGCCCCGCGGCGAAGCCGGGGGCGAGGTTCGGAGCCGGGTCGGCGAGGCTGACCGGATCCACGTAGAACGTGTCCTGCATGTCGCGCGCGGGGTGGTCGTCCCCGATGTTGAGCGCGCCGAAGTTGTACCAGTCGAGCTCGATCTCCGGGCCGTCCGCGACCTCGTAGCCGAGGCGCGCGAAGATGGCCGCGATGTCGTCGATGGCCCTGGTGATCGGGTGACGGTGGCCGCGCGGCAGGAGCCGGCGGCCGGGGAGCGTCACGTCGATGGGCGGCCCGGAGAGCTCGGCGTCGAGCCGCTTCTCCTCGAGCCGCGCCTTCGCCTCCGCGAGCAGCGCCTCGACCTCGTCGCGGACCTTGTTCGCGACCTCGCCGACGCGCGGCCGCTCCTCGGCCGGGAGCGAGCCCATCCCGCGGAGGACCGCGGAGAGCTCGCCCTTCTTGCCGAGGAAGCGGACCCGCAGCTCCTCGAGCTTCTTCTCGTCGTCCGCGCCACGGATCGCGGCGCGCGCGCTCGCGGCGAGCGCCTCGAGCTGTCCGAGGAGGTCGGCCAACGGCCCTCCCCTACTTCGCGGCCTGGACGACCGCCGCGAAGTCGGCCGGCAGCGCGAGCGCGAGGTCGGCCAGGATCTTCCGGTCGAGCGCGACGCCCGCCTTCTTCATGCCCGCGACCAGGCGCGAGTAGGTCGTGCCGTTCACGCGAGCCGCGGCGTTGATGCGGACGATCCAGAGCGCGCGGAAGTCGCGGCGCTTGCGGCGGCGGTGCGCCGTCGCGTAGTTGAGCGCGCGCTCCACGGCCTGGTTCGCGCGGCGGTAGCAGTTCTTGCGGCGACCGCGGAAGCCCTTCGCGAGCTTCAGGACGCGGTTGCGGCGATGGCGGGCCTTGAACCCCTTCTTGACGCGCATCTTGCTTCTCCTTGCCGGCGGGAGGCGCCGCGAATCGTCACCCTGCGTGACGCGCCGCGCGCTCTTCGGGACCCCGCTTGGGCGTTACGTGTCCCCGCGCCCTACCGGGCGTACGGGAAGCACTCCTTGATCTTCTTCTCGTCCATGGGCTCGAGGTGATCCGTGCCCCGGAGGTGCCGCTTCTGCTTCGTCGTCTTCCCGAACGTCGCGAGGTGGCGGACGCCGGCGCGGCGGAACTTCACCTTGCCGCTCTTCTTCGGCACGAAGCGCTTCTTCGCGCCGCTCTTCGTCTTCAGCTTGGGCATGTCTCTCTTCGCTTCCTTCCTGGTGCGTTGCTACCTTGCGTCCGGTCGATGCCGGGCCGAGCCAAACGGTGCTAGCGCGTGACGCCCGGCGGCGGCGTGGCCGGCGCGGAGGGTTGGGCGGCCGGCGGCGGCGTCGCCGCAGGCGCCGCGGGGCGCGCGGCCGGAGCTCCGGCGGCGGGCGCCGGGGTGCCGGGTGCGGGCGGCGCGCCGGGCGCGGGGGCACCCGCGGCTTGCGCCGCCTTCGCGCGATCGCGCCGCGCCTGCAGCATGCGCGGGTTCGGCGCGAGGATCATGAAGAGCTGGCGACCCTCCATGCGCGGCGCGGCCTCGATCACGGCGACGTCGCGCAGATCCTCGATGACCTTCTGGAGGACCTTCTGGCCGAGCTCGCGGTGGGAGAGCTCGCGGCCGCGGAACGTGACCGTGATGCGCGCCTTGTTCGCCTCTCCGAGGAACTCACGGACCTTCTTCAGCTTGGTCTCGTAGTCGTGCTCCTCGGTGCGCGGGCGCAGCTTCACTTCCTTCAGCTGGACGACGACCTGCTTCTTCTTCGCCTCGTTCTGCTTCTTCTTCTCGAGGTACTTGAACTTGCCGTAGTCCATGATCTTGCAGACCGGCGGCTTCGCCATGGGGCTGACCTCGACGAGGTCCATCCCCAGCTCCTGCGCGCGCGCCAACGCCTGCTCGATCGGAAGGACGCCGAGCTGATCGCCATCCGGGCCGACGACACGCACCTCCCGCGCCTTGATGCGCCGGTTGGTACGAGCGTCGCGATTCTGTCCGCCGCGTGGATCTCTCTGCTGGAACGCCATGCTCCTCCGTGCGAGCTCGCGCTCGCGTGATCCCGGGGCCTCCAAAGCACGAGGCCCCGGAACGGGGCCGAAAAGACGCTGTAGGATAAGGATTTTGCGGACGAAGTCAATTCGTACCGGCAGCCCTCACCCTGCCCCGCGCTCGTGGCGGCGGGGCCCGCAGCGGGGCCCCGGCCGCCTGCGAATCCGGCGACTTAGCGCGCGTTCGGGTCCGACGAGTCCTTCTTGGCCTCGCGGATCCAGCTCATCATGTCGCGCAGGCGCTTGCCGAC
>Ga0318494_10001172_pt1 | contig 10264 bp, 4 predicted proteins | sample GRESIP108b1f24_FD_203293 | JGI IMG/M metagenome (GOLD analysis project Ga0318494, IMG submission 203293) | Tropical soil microbial communities from Luquillo Experimental Forest, Puerto Rico - GRE.SIPMG.108b1f24 | ecosystem: Environmental > Terrestrial > Soil > Tropical forest > Bulk soil... | reverse complement strand
GCCAGTATCGCGGCCACTTGGAGGCCGCATCTCGCACGCAAGGGGACCGCGCGCTGTGACCGGCACGCTGGTCACGCGGATGACCGAGGACGGCGAAAGCGAGGCGATCGTCTGTTTCCCGGCACGCGCGAACTATCGCAGCGTCGTCGCCCGCATCGCCGCCTGGCGGCGCTATTTCGACGAGGCGGATATACCGCCCGGCGCGGTCGTCGCCATAGATGGGGGTTATTCCGTCGACGCGTGTGCATTGTTTCTGGCACTGGTCACCAGCGGCAGGGTCGCCGCGCCGCTTCCGGGCGGCGTCGATCACAGCACCTACCTGCGGGCCGCCGCCGCTGATGCGATCGTCGCATTCACTGTCGCCGGCACATGGTCGTGCTCACGGCTGACGCCACCCGCACCGCCGGCGCTGTTGCAGACCCTGCGCGCACGTGGCGCCGGCGGGGTGATTGTCTTCAGCTCGGGCACGACCGGCCAGAGCAAGGCGGGGTTGTTCGACTTTGAAATTCTGATGAGGCGCTATCATCAACGGCGCCGCCATTACAGAACGCTCGCCTTCCTGCTGCTGGATCATCTCGGCGGCATTCACACCATGCTGCACACGCTATCCCATGGCGGAACCTTGATTGTCGCCGAGGAACGCACGCCCGAGGCAATCTGCCGTGCGATCGAACGGGACCGGATCGAACTGCTGCCGACCACACCGACCTTTCTGCGCATGCTGGCGATATCGGGCCTGCATCGCCGCCACGATCTCTCGTCGTTACGCTTGATCACCTACGGTACGGAGCCGATGCCGCTGGCGACGTTGCGCGGTCTGAAAGAAATTTTTCCGAACGTCCAGTTCAAGCAAACCTATGGCCTTTCTGAACTCGGGGTGCTGCCAACCCGTTCGCGGGCACCCGATTCATTGTGGCTGGAAATCGGCTGCGACACTCGCGTCGTCGACGGCCATCTGTGGATCCGTTCGGACACTGCAATGCTCGGTTACCTTAATCTGCCGAGTCCGTTCGATGCCGAGGGTTGGTACAATACCGGCGACGCCGTCGAGGTCGATGGCAGGTTCCTGCGCATTCTTGGCCGCGACAGCGACCTGATCAATGTCGGGGGACAGAAGGTTTATCCGGCCGAGGTCGAAGACACGCTGCTGGCCCTCGACAATGTGCGCGACGCCACCGCGTGGGGTGAGGCCAATCCGGTGACCGGGCAGGCGGTTGCAGCGCGGGTCTCGCTTTCTGCACCCGAGGACGAGGCCACATTCGAACGGCGGCTCTACGAATTCTGCCGCGGTCGGCTGGAGCCCTACAAGATCCCCGCCGTGGTCGAGATCGTGACCGACGCGCATCACAGCGAGCGGTTCAAGAAAGTCCGGCCGCGATGACGGAACCGGCCCATCGGGTGGTGGTAGTCAGTGGCGGCAGCCGCGGGCTCGGTGCAGCGATCGTTCGCCAGTGCCATGAGCAGGGGTGGGTGGTCGCCACCTTCAGTCGTTCGCCTGCGCCCTACATCGAGGCAACTGAACGCAATGGCGGCGACGGCAGGCTGTTCTGGCGCGCGGTCGATGGGCGCGACAGCACAGCCCTGCAAGATTTCGTTGCCGCCGTCGGTGATCGTTTCGGTGGCGTCGACGCGCTGATCAACAATGCCAGTATCGGAAAGTTCGGCGCCTTCCCGTTGATGCGCCTTGCCGATATCGATGACAGCATCGCGGCCAACCTGCGGGCCAACATAGTGCTCGCCCGTCTGGTCACGCCGGCGATGGTGGCGCGCGGGGGCGGAGCGATCGTCAACATCTCCTCGGTCAACGCCATCCGCGGCAATACCGGCGTCGCCGTCTACAGCGCCACCAAGGCGGGGCTCGATGGTTTCACCCGGGCGCTCGCGCGCGAGCTCGGGCCGCGCAACATCCGTGTCAACTCGCTGGCGCCGGGGTATTTCGAGAGCGACATGGTGTCCGGCCTCACCGAGACGCAGCTGCGCCGCATCGTGCGCGGCACGCCGCTCGGCCGTCTGGGCTCGGTCGAGGAAATCGCCGCAGCGGCCGTATTCCTGATCTCCCCGGCCGCTCACTTTATCACCGGCCATACGCTCGTTATTGATGGAGGCATCACATGCTGATGGACAAACCCACTTCGGCGCAAATTGAAGCGGCCGTGTACAAGACGATCGCCGACGTGCTCGAACGCGCCGGCCGGCAAGCCGTTGCGATCGACAACGACAGCCCGCTGGTCGCCGTCGGCCTGACTTCGCTGGATCTGGCGGCGCTCATCGCCGTGTTGCGATCGCGCCTCAAAGTCGATCCTTTCTTCGCGAAAACGGCGATCACGGACATACGCACCGTGGGCGACCTCTGTCGCGCCTATCGGGATATGATCGGGGAGGATTGACCTTGGGCGCGGGCCCCATGGACATCGCGATCATCGGGCTCGCCTGCCGGTTCCCAGGCGCGTCGAACGCTGAGCGTTTCTGGGACAACCTCGCGGCCGGTGTCGAATCGGTGGCGACGTTCTCCGACGCGGACCTGCTCAGCGCTGGCATCGATCCGGCGCTGGTCGGCCATCCGGACTATGTGAAGGCGGCACCGATCCTAGAGAATTTTGACGGATTCGACGCCGAGTTGTTTGGCTATTCGCCACGCGAGGCGAGGCTGATGGACCCCCAGCAGCGACTTTTCCTTGAGGTGGCGTGGGAGGCGTTCGAGGATGCCGGCTGCGATCCGCTCAGCGAGGAAAAGGGGATTGTTGGCGTCTATGCCGGTGCCGGCGGCCTGGTCTCCAGCTACGCTCTGCGGCACGACCATCCAGAGCTGCGCGGCCAAACCGGCGATCTCGGGCATATCGGTAATGACCGCGACTTCCTGCCGTCTCGCGTTGCCTTCAAGCTCGACCTGAGAGGGCCCTGCGTGAACGTGCAGACGGCGTGCTCGACATCATTGGTAGCTGTTCATCTCGCCTGCCAGGGAATCGCCGCAGGTGAGACGGAAATGGCGTTGGCCGGTGCCGCGGTTGTGCGGGTGCCACACATCAGCGGCTACCTTGCCGAACCCGGCGGCATCTACACGCGCAGCGGGCATTGCCGGCCGTTTGACGCTGGCAGCGACGGCACCTTGTTCGGCAGCGGTATCGCGGCGGTACTGCTTAAGCCGCTGGCCGCCGCACTCGCATCCGGCGATCGCATCCACGCGGTCATCAAAGGCTCGGCGGTTAGCAACGACGGCGGGAGAAAATTCAGCTATACCGCCGCCTCCGCCGAAGGCCAGACGCGTGCAATGCAAGCGGCCCTGCGACGATCAGGGATCTCAGCGGAGTCGATCGGCTACGTCGAATGTCATGGCACCGGGACGGCGTTGGGCGACCCGGTCGAGATCCAGGCTCTGATGCGAGCGTTCGGGACCTCAACGGCCGGCTGCCCAATCGGCTCGGTCAAATCCAATTTCGGCCACCTGGAGCAGTGCGCTGGTCTAGCCGGGCTGATCAAGACGGTGCTCGCTCTCGAGCGGGGTCTGATTCCACCGAGCATTAATTTCACTACCCCTAATCCGCGCATTCCGTTCGACCACTCGCCATTTTTCGTCAACGTGGATTTGCGGCCGTTCGTGCCCGGCGCCGCGCCGCGCCGTGCCGCGGTCAATTCGGTCGGCATGGGCGGCACCAACGCATTCATCGTGCTGGAGGAGGCGCCGGCACCGCTGCCGGCGGCGGGTGACGAGCGGGCGTTCTTCGTGCTCGCGCTGTCGGCGGCGAGTCCGAAGGCGCTGGCGGCGGAGGTGGCCAATGTTCGCACCGCGCTGGCCGCGGACGGCGCACCTGCACTGGGCGATGCCTGCTTCACTGCCAATCTCGGCCGCCATCATTTTCCCCTCCGCCACTGCGTGGTCGGCGCCGACCGCAATGAACTGCTGGACGCGTTGGGGCGCCTCGAGCCGCTGAACGGCGACACGCGCCGGGGGAAGCTAATGTTCTTGTTCTCCGGCCAAGGCGCGCAGCGCGCGGGGATGGGTGAGACGCTTTACCGCGCGGAGCCCGCGTTCCGCCACGCGCTTGATGCTAGCTTCGCGCTGTTCGCCGATGCTGGCATCGACCTGCCCACGGTAATGTTCGGCGCCGACGATGCGGTGCTCGCACGCACCCTTTATGCGCAGCCGGCCCTGTTCGCCCTGCAGTGCGGGCTGGTCGCGCTCTGGCGGCACCGGGGCATCATCCCGGATGGCGTCATCGGCCACAGCGTCGGGGAATTCGCCGCCGCTACCGCCGCGCAGGCCATCGCGCTCGAGGATGCTGCTCGGCTGCTGGCACGGCGCGCGCAGCTGATGGATGAGCTGACGGAGCCGGGGGCTATGGTCTCGATTGCGGCGTCGTATGACAGCCTGCGGTCGGTTTGGCCCGAAGGAGTTTCGTTGGCGGCCGAGAACGGACCGGATCGCATCGTCGCTTCGGGCGGCGCAAAGGCGTTGGCTGCGTTCGTCGAGCGGCTGCGCGCGGCGGGCATCGCCGCGACCCCGTTGAACACATCGCATGCCTTCCACTCGGCGTTGATGGAGCCGGCGCTTGAGCCGTTCGCAGTCGCGGCGGCGGGGACGGAGTTCGCGCCGCCGCGGTTGAGCTGGGTTTCGACGCTGACTGGGGCCGAAATGACCGCGGCGCCCGATGCCGCCTACTGGCGCGACCAGATCTGCCTCCCCGTGCGCTTTCACCAGGCGTTGGGGGTGGCCGCGCAACCGGGCACCGTGTTCCTGGAAATTGGCCCCGGCAGGACATTGACCTCGCTTGGCCAGCGGGCGTATGCGGCGGCGGTGACCTGGCTGACCTCGCTGCGCGAGGACGTAGACGAGCGGCGGACGATGCTAGAGGCCGCCGCCGCGCTCTACCGCGGCGGGCGCTCCGTCCGCTGGGAGGCGGTTGAGCCGGCTGGCGGGCGGCGGGTTGGCTTGCCGCGCTATCCGTTTCAGCACGAGCGTGCGTGGGTCGAATCGATCCCATGCGCCGCGGCGACGGCGAACGAGATGCCGCCAACCCCACCCCACCCTTTGCTCGGCGAGCGGCTCGGCGGCAAACCGTTACATTTCGAGACCTTGCTTTCGCTGGAGCGATTTCGGTTCCTGGGCGATCACCGCGTTTTTGGCCGCGTCGTATTGCCAACTGCGGCGATCATCGACGCGGTGCTGTCCGCGGCTCGCAATGGCGGGCTGACGCGTCCAAAGGTGACTGACCTGGTCTACCAGGCTGCGGTGGTGATGGAACCCGGCCGGCCATTATGGGCCAGGCTCTCCTTCGGCGCCGCTGGCTTCCAGTTCGAGACAATTGCGGCCGCCGATGGGGCGCGCCTACGGCTCCAGGCCACCGGAACGGTGACCGAAGATCCCGATCCCCCGGCGCTGCCGCCGTTCACGGTACAGCGGGCGCAGCGGGCGGATTTGGTGCCGGTGGGCGCGTTCTATGAGGCGCAGGCCGGCCGCGGCCTCGGATATGGCCCCGATTTTCGAGGCATCCGCAACCTGCGACGCGACGGCGACGAGGTATTCACGGAAGTAGCGCTGGCGCCGGGGCTTGAAGCTTCGGGGTGGCTACTGCATCCAGGCTTTCTCGATGCCTGTCTGCACAGCTATGCGGCACTGGCGGAAGCCGGGCCGGGACTAGCGCCGGTCCCAACCGGTATCGATGAGGTCCACGTCTGGCGCAGCGGGCTGACGCGGGGGCGTGTGCATGCCATGGTAGTTGAGCGCCTGGCGGACAACCGGCTGAAACTTGACATCAGGATTTACGGCGAGGACGGCGAGCCCGCCGCGTGGCTGCGCGGCCTCGCGATTCGCGGATTAGGGGAGGCGGCGTTCACGTCGGAGGCGGGGTCGGACTGGCAACGCCTGCTTTACGGCGTGAACTGGCGCGAGACGGAGATCCCCTTGGCGGAACAGCCAATGGTGCCGGAGTGGCGTATCGTTGGCGGCGATGGTATCGGCGAGCCGCTGGCGGAAATCCTGGCACGGCACGGTGCGAGGGGTTCCGTATTCGCGGTGGAGGCGCTGGCGGATGGCTCGCCTCCGGGCGGCGACGGCATGATCTTCATCGCGCCGACCGGCGGTGAGGCGAGTGCGGCGGGTCTTGCGGTCGCGTGCGAAGCTCTCTCTGTCATGCAGGCGCTGGTGCGGCTGCGCGATGCCGGCCGCGCGGCGCCACGTCTGTGGCTGGTCACACGTGGAGCACAGGGCGACGACGCGAGTGCGCCGATGCACGCACCGCTGTGGGGCCTCGGGCGCAGCTTCGCGCTTGAATATCCAGATTTGTGGGGCGGGCTCATCGATTTGTCTCCCAGCACGGAGCCAGCAGAGGCTGCGGGGCTGCTATTCCAGGAACTGTGCATCGCGGATGGCGAGGATCAGGTGATGTGGCGCGGGGCGCGGCGGTTCGTCGCAAGGCTGACGCCGCTTGCCGACGTGGCGGCATCGCGAGCGCGATCGCCAGATGAATCGCCAACGGGCTTGCGCGCGGACGCAACGTACTGGGTCGTCGGCGGCCTTGGCCGCCTCGGCCTGCTCACCGTCACCGCGCTGATCGACGCCGGTGCGAGGCACCTAGTGGTGACCGCGCGGCACCCGCCCGACGCCGCGACCGAGCGCGCACTCGGGGAATTGCGGCAGCGGGCCGAGGTCACCGCGATCGCCGCCGACGTCACGAGCGAGGCGGACATACGCGCCGTGATCGAGACCATTCGCGGAGCCATGCCGCCGCTGAAGGGCGTGATTCATTCAGCCGTCGTCTTCAAGGACGCATTGATCCCAAACCTGACCCCGGAAATTATGGTCGAGGTGCTACAACCGAAAATCTCCGGCGCTTGGGCGTTGCATCGTGCGACGGCTGCGTTGGACCTCGACTTCTTCGTCGTATTCTCTTCCATTCTGAGTCTGTGGGGCGGGGGCGGCCAAGCTGCCTACGCCGCCGCCAACAGTTTTCTCGATACACTTGCCCACTACCGACGTGCACAAGGACTGCCAGCAACCGTGTTCAACTGGGGCCCCTGGGAGGCCCTCGCCGCGGCGGGTCGCTGGGGCACGGTGACCGAGGCGTTGTGGAAGCAGCGGGCCACCGAACGGCTCGAGAGCCGGGAGGCACTCGGAGCCCTGGTGCATCTGCTGGCCGGCGGGCCTCCCCAGGTCGCGGTGATCGAGACGCGATGGGCGGTGTTCGCGAGCCAGTTCACAAAAGTGCCGCCGTTCTATCACGAGGTAGTCCCGCCATCCGAGGCCGGCCCAAAGGCCGGCGGTGGCAGCTTGGAAGGCACCATACGGCAGCATGCAGCGATCGTGCTTGGGCTCGGCACCATCGACACCAGACGGCCGCTAAATGAGATGGGCCTCGATTCGCTCCTTGCCGTCACGCTGGCCAACCGGCTGCGACAGTCGCTTGGCTTCACCGTGCCGGTGGCGCGTCTGCTCAAAGGCGCGAGCATCGCCGAACTGGCCGACGAGCTGGAGCCCGACCGCATGGAGCGGGACGATGTGCCACCGGCCGAGGAAGCGCAGACAACGCCTGGCGGCTGGCTGATCGTGCACCGTCCGCGACCGCGGCCGCGTGCGCGCTTGTTTTGTTTCCCGTTCGCTGGCGGCGGCGCCATCACGTTCCGCCCCTGGACTGACCGGCTTGATCCCGAAGTCGAGCTTGTCGCGATAGAACCTCCTGGGCGGCAGACCCGCATGGACGAGCCGCCGATCCGCGACATTGGCGCCTTCGTAGCCGGACTTGTCCCAGAACTATTGCCGCGGCTTGATCGCCCGTTCGCCTTGTTCGGGCACTGCCTCGGCGCGCTGACCATGTTTGAGACGGCGCGCGCGCTGATCCACGACCACGGCGTTGTGCCATCCCACATGTTCGTCTCCGGTGCGCGTCCGCCGGACGAACTTCACCGCCAGCAGAAGTTCGAGGAGGCGCTGACGAAACAGCTGTTATCTATGCCCGAATACACCGTGTTCGAACCGGTCTATAGGCAGCCGGACAAGGTCTTCGCCGAGGCGATCCGCGGCTTCCGGATCGCTGAGACTGAACGATTGCTGGCATCGGCCGAGCTGCGGCAGCTGATGCTACCGACGATCCGCGCCGAATTCGAGATGGGCGAGAAATACCGCTACCGGCAGGCGCCGCCTTTGGACGTGCCGATTACCTGCCTGACCGGGATCAACGACGCCTACGTGACTCTCGCCAATGCACAGGGCTGGCGCCGCTTCACCCGCAAGCGCTTCCAGCTCCACACGCTTGTAAGCGAGCATTTCATCGTCGTCGAGGACGATCGCGTCGTGCTGGACGTGGTCAACCGCGAAATGGCGGAGATCGGGTGAAGGATGCCGGCGGCAATCGTATTGCGGCAATTCGGCCTCGGCAATTTGCGGGCCGAGACGTGCCGCTGGAGCCTGGTCCGCGTGACCATACAGAACTCGTTGCGGGCACTGCGGGACGGCAGTATCCTCCTCGCCCTGGAAATTCTCGCACATCGCGTGCGACAGGCCGATTTCGCGGAAATCTTTCGGCGCCGGATCCGATTGCAAGGCGTAAGCCGCACTGACCTCGCGGACCTGATCGATTTCGTCGCCGCCCATCGTCTGGAGCCAGTAGTTGACCGCTTTACGACGGACTCGACTTGGCACGCCAAGCGATCGCGGATTCCGCAGGAGGCGGCCATTTCGGTTCTCGTATTAGACTGACAGACTGGGCTAGGTGGCTCGAAGGAAGCAAGGCAGACCGATGAATATTGCAGCCTGGTTGCGCGGCCTGTCGTTGTCGCAATACGAGCAGGCCTTCCTCGACAACGCGATCGATGCCGCGGTGCTGCCGGAACTGACCGAAGCGGATCTCGAAAAGCTGGGGGTGCTGATCGGTCATCGCAAGCGCCTGTTACGCGCGATCGCGGCGCTCAGTGAGGCTGGGCCTCCGGTGGCTCCGGACCAATCGCCGACCGGGCGGCCGGACATCGCGGAACTACGGCAGCTCACGGTGATGTTCGTTGATCTCGTTGGTTCCACCGCGCTCGCAGCGCGGACAGATCCCGAGGTGCTCCACGATGTGATGGCCGCCTATCATTGTCGCGTCGCCGCTCTTGTCGCCCGTTTCGACGGTTTCGTGGCGAGATACATGGGCGACGGCGTGCTGGTGTATTTCGGCTATCCGCACGCGCACGAGGGCGACGTCGAGCGCGCGTTGCGGGCCGGTCTCGCGATTGTTGAGGACACCGCGCTTCTGGCCGGCCTTCAGCGACCATCGCTGCGCGTCGGCATCGAGACCGGCATGGTCATCGTCGGCGACCTCACGGGCGAAGGTGAGGCCCAGGAGCGCGGCGTAGTTGGAGAGACGGCGAACCTCGCGGCACGGTTGCAGACCATCGCCGCGCCGGATAGCGTGGTAATCGGTCCCGGAACGCGCAAGCTGTTGGGCACGCTGTTCGAGGTGCGCGATCTCGGTGCTGTCGAGGTGCGTGGCTTGCCGGCACCGGTGCCGGCATACTCGGTGCTTCGTTTGGCCGGGGTGGCAAGCCGGTTCGAGGCCTTCCATGGCTCGGAGCCGCTCGCCCCATTAGTCGGTCGCGAGGATGATCTGCAAATCCTACTGCGCCGTTGGAAGCACGCGAAGGCGGGCCAGGGCCAGGTTGTTTTGCTTTCGGGTGAGCCGGGCATCGGCAAGTCGCGCCTCGCCGCCGCATTGCAGGCCAAGCTATCGCGCGACCCGCACACATTGCTGCGCTGCTATTGTTCGCCGCACCACACAGACAGCGCACTCTATCCGTTCATCAGCTTGCTCGAACGTGCGGCTGGATTCGAGCGCGGCGAGGCGCCGAATGCCCGGCTCGACAAGCTTGATGCGCTGCTGGCGCAGGCCGGCATCGCATGTGAGGACGCGGGCCTGATCGCAGACCTCTTGTTGCTACCCTTCGGCCGGCGCTATCCCGCCCTCGACCTCACGCCGCAGCGTCGCCGGCAACGTACGCTCGACGTGCTGGTCGGGCAACTCGATGGACTCGCGGCCAAGCGTCCCGTCCTAATGATCTTCGAGGACGCACAATGGGCCGATCCGTCCAGCATTGAGCTGCTCGAGCTGATGATCCCACAGCTCCGACGCAGGCCCGTTCTGGCACTTGTCACGTTCCGTCCGGAATTTACGCCGCCCTGGATCGGACAGTCGCAAGTGACATCGTTGACGTTGAGCCGTCTCACCCCGGACGCGTCGGCGGCGCTACTACTGAGGATCGCTGGCGACGCGGAGATCGACGCCGCGGTAGTGGACGA
>Ga0318494_10001167_pt1 | contig 10269 bp, 8 predicted proteins | sample GRESIP108b1f24_FD_203293 | JGI IMG/M metagenome (GOLD analysis project Ga0318494, IMG submission 203293) | Tropical soil microbial communities from Luquillo Experimental Forest, Puerto Rico - GRE.SIPMG.108b1f24 | ecosystem: Environmental > Terrestrial > Soil > Tropical forest > Bulk soil... | reverse complement strand
CCGATCACGCGCGCCGAGCTGCAGGACGACCTCCGCCGCGTCTTCGCCGAGCTCGGCAAGACCGTCGTCCTCGTCACGCACGACCTCGCGGAGGCCGCCTTCTTCTCCCGCCGGCTGGTCCTCCTCCGCGACGGACGCGTCGCCCAGGAGGGCACGCTCGAGGAGCTGGCGCGCGCGCCGGCGGACGCGTTCGTGTCTTCGTTCGTGCACGCGCACCGCGCCGTGGCGCTCCCGGAGCGCGCGTGACCCTCGCGGCGCTGGCGCTCGCGATCGCGCTCGGCGCCGAGGCGCCGCCCGCCGCGCCGCCGACGGTGCGCGTGGGATCGAAGACCTTCACCGAGTCGGTCGTCCTCGGCGAGCTCGCCGCCCAGCTCGCGGCGAGCGCCGGCGCCCGCGCCGAGCACCGCGCCGCGCTCGGCGGCACGCGCGTCGTCTGGGAGGCGCTCCGGCGCGGTGAGATCGACGTCTACCCCGACTACACGGGCACCCTCTGGCGCGAGATCCTCGGCGAGGCGCCGCGCGACCTCGCCGCCCTGCGCGCCGCGCTGGCGCGCGAGGGCGCCGGCGCGACCGCGTCGCTCGGCTTCGAGGACAACTACGCCATCGGCATGCGCCGCGACGTCGCGGCGCGGCTCGGCGTCCGGAGGATCTCGGATCTCGAGCGCTTCCCGCGCCTCCGCTTCGGGTTCACGAACGAGTTCCTCGACCGGAGCGACGGGTGGCCCGCCCTCCGCGCGCGCTATCGCCTCCCGCAGGAGGACGTGCGCGGCCTCGATCACGACCTCGCGTACCGCGCGATCGAGGAGGGCGCCATCGACACGACCGACCTCTACTCGACCGACGCGGAGCTGCGCCGGCGCGATCTCGCCGTGCTCGAGGACGACCGGCGCGCGTTCCCCGTGTACCAGGCCGTGCTCGTGTACCGGCTCGACCTCGCGGCGCGCGCGCCGGCCGCGCTCGCCGCGATCCGCAGGCTCGAGGGGAGGATCTCCGCCGACGAGATGATCGATCTGAACGCCCGCGCGCAGCTCGACCGCGTCCCGGCGCCCGAGGTGGCCGCCTCGTTCCTCCGCGCGAAGCTCGACGTCCGGCCGACGGTCGCGGCCGACGGGCTGCTGCGCCGCGTGCTCCGGCGCACGGCGGAGCACCTCGCCCTCGTCGCGGTCGCGCTCTCGGCCGCGATCGTCGCCGCCGTGCCGCTCGGGATCTGGGCCGCGCGTCGCCGCCGAGCGGGCCGGATCGTCCTCGGCGTCGTCGGGGTCGTCCAGACCGTCCCGTCCCTCGCGCTGCTCGTGTTCATGATCCCGCTGCTCGGGATCGGGGCCCGCCCCGCGATCGCCGCCCTCTTCCTCTACGCGCTCCTCCCCATCGTGCGCGGCACGCACGCGGGGCTCACGGGGATCGCGCCGGAGCTCCGCGAGGCGGCGGCGTCGCTCGGCCTCCCCCCGCGCGCGCGGCTACGGCTGATCGACCTCCCGCTCGCGCTGCCGCACGTCCTCTCCGGCGTGAAGACCTCGGCCGTCATCACCGTCGGCACCGCCACCCTGGGCGCGCTGATCGGCGCGGGCGGCTATGGCCAGCCGATCCTGACGGGCGTCCGGCTGGCCTCGGTGCCGCTCATCCTCGAGGGCGCAGTCCCCGCCGCCCTGCTCGCCCTCGCGGTCCAGGGCGCGTTCGACCTCGTGGAGCGCGGGCTCGTGCCGAGGGGGCTCCGGGGGGCGAACGGTTGACGCGGAGCGTGGCGAACATCCACCCGCGTCGCTGGCGCGCTCCGGACCAGAGAGGGTTCACGATCAGCCCGCTCTCTCTGGAGATCGCGACTCGCCGGGGCAGGTTCACGGAAGACGCCGCGGACCGCGACGGTCCGAGGTGACCGCTGCGCTCGCGGCGCGCTCCGCCGGTCCGATTCATGGCCTCGCGGCAGAGGTCCGCTCTGCGCTGCGAGCGGTATCGCGGCGGAACACGTCCATGAACGGGCGCCCGTACGTCTCCTCTGCGTGCAACAGGTTATGGGGGCGGCAACGCAGTCTCAGGTTCACAGCGGTGGGCGGCCCCTCCTCGTCCACGTGATCGAACTCGAGCCTGAAGCGGCTCTCGCAGCGCCGCCCGTCCTCGGCGACGAAGGTGCAGCGTCCAGCATCCCGGGCCCACACCTCGCGCCGCATCGCGGCCGACGGAGCGCGGGTCGTCTTCGGGGTCGGCGCGGTGGGGCTCGTCTCCTGCTTGGGCGCGACCGCACCCCGGCGCTTGCCGTGCTTCTCCACTGCACAGCGGATTGCCTCGTGCAGCACCTTCGTGAGGTCGCCGTCCGGGACTTTGTGGGCGAGGAGGCAGCGGAGCGTCTCGAGGTCCTCCTTGAAGGCGCGATCGACCGTGGCACGCAGGGACCAGCGATCATCGGCGACGGGATCGAGTGCGGCCGCCCGCCTGCGCTCGACCGGGGCGGCGCGCGGTCCGGTGACCTGGACGGTGGACATCGCGATCCCGGGCGGCGTCTCCGACGGTTCGTCCAAGGCCGAGACGGAACCCGGCGCGGCAGCGCGGACGTCGAGGGCGAGCGCGGCGTGCTCACCGGCGGGCACGGCGGCCAGGAGCTTGCGAATTCCGGGCGCGGGCGCCGGCCGCGGCCGGAGCGAGACGACGAGCTCCTCGGTCTCGCGCTTCGTGCGGAAGGCCGCGCGCGCGAGCAGCGCGTCCAGGTTCTCCTCGGTGAGCACCGGACCGAGGACGATGATGGTGGACAGGGACAGCCGCCCATCGCGGAGCGGAGCCTCGAGGCTCGGGAAGCGGACGAGGACGCGCATCGCCCCGATCCTCCGGCCGGCCGCGCCCTCTCGGAGGTGGAGGACCTCGAGGCAGTAGATCCAGAGCGACGAGTGGCCGAGCTCGACGTAGGCGCGGCGCGCGTCGAACACCGCGAGGTGGAGCAGGAAGTCCACCTGGACGTCCCGCTCCTCGCCGGCGAGCTGGGCGAGGCGGAGGGCGAGGGCGTTCGAGTCGAGCGACGAGGGGATGGGCGCGGGCATGAGCAAGCCTCCTGTACACCCTTGGTAACACGAGTCTCCGCGCGGTCCGGAAGCGCGCTGGGAGCGCCGCTGGGCGGCGTTCGCCGGGCGGGCCTCGCCGATGGCCTCGGCCATGCGGACGCGCGCGCCACGGGCCGCCGAGTGCGCGGGAAGGACCGTCTCGCGCGGCACCACGATGCGGGACGCGGAACACCCGCGGACGCGTCAAGCGCGATGTTGCCGCACCGCATCTGGGACGGTAGTTCACTCGAAGTGCGCGATCGCTGGAGAGAGCGATCCACGCACCCTGCTCGTCCGGTCGGCGCGAGGCCCTGCTCCCCGAGCAGGAGCGGAGATATCCGGCATAGCCTCGCCTGCACCCGACGCGAAGGAACAAGGCTGAAGGACGCGCGTGAGCCCGCCGCACCGATCACCACGCCCGCGTCCGCGGCCAGCGGCGCCCCTCCCTCCTCGTAGCCTCGCTCGTGCGCACGCGCTCACGCCCGGACCGATCAGGCCCGGCGTGCACGTACGGCTCGGCTCGCCAAGCGGGCGGTCGTCTAGACCGCGCCACGCCACGAGCCATCGCTGATGCGGCGAATCCTCAGCGGTCCTGGGCAGGCGTTGTGCCCTCAACGCGGGGGGTGGCGCCACATCAGACGATCCGGTGCTCGAGCGCGCCGATGCCGGAGATCTCGATCCGCACTCGGTCGCCGCGCGCGAGGAAGCGCGGCGGGTCGAAGCCGATCCCGACGCCCGCCGGGGTGCCGGTCGCGATCACGTCGCCGGGGAGGAGCGTCAGCCCGGCGGAGAGCGTCGCGATCAGGGCGGGGACGCCGAAGACGAGGTCGCGCGTGCTCGCGTGCTGGCGGAGCTCGCCGTTCACCCAGCAGCGGATCTCGAGACCGGCGGCGTCGAGCTCATCGGCGGTGACGATCCACGGCCCCATCGGGCAGAAGGTGTCGAGCGACTTCCCGAGGAACCACTGCTTGTGCCGCGCCTGCAGGTCACGCGCGGTGACGTCGTCGACGATGGTGTAGCCGAACACGTGCCGCGGCGCGTCCGCGGGGGAGATGCCGCGCCCGCCGAGGCCCAGGACGACGCCGAGCTCTGCCTCGTAGTCGACCTGCGCGCTCACGCCCTCCGGGTAGCGCACGTCGTCCTGCGGGCCGATCACGGTGTCGGGCGCCTTCGTGAAGATCACCGGCGCGGTCGGGACGGCGTCGGCGGCCCCGGACGCGCTCGAGTCGAAGCCGCTCCGCGTGAACTCGTGGGCGTGCGCGCGGTAGTTCTTGCCGACGCAGAAGACGTTCCGCGGCGGGCGCGGGATGGGCGCCTCGAGCCGGACGGCGGCGAGCTCGAGGGACGGGCCGCGCGGCGTCAGGCGATCGCGCACCCTCCCCCAGGCGCGGACGAGCTCCACCATCCCGGCGACCGGCTCGCCGAGCAGCGCGTCGACGGGCCAGATCGCGCCGCGCGCGGGATCGACGACGCCGACCTGCGACCGCCCCTCGTGTCGGAACGTGGCGAGCTTCATCCGGCCTCCACGCGCGCGGCTGGAGCGCGCGCTCCGTCCGAGGGATACCGGGCCGGGCCCGACCACGTCAACGCGGACGCGCGCCGAGCCGGCGCCGCGCCCGGACGGCCGGGAAGCGGACCCGCCGGGACGGACCGAGCAGCGCCGAGAGCCCGCCGGCCGCCGCGAGGATCGCGGCCGCGGACATGGCACGGGAGTACCCGGCCTGGAACGTGCCGGTTCGGAGCGCGTCCGGAGCGATCCCGCCCACGAGCGGCAGCGCCGCCACGGCGAGCAGGCCGGCGAGGCGCGCGACGGCGTTGTTCACGCCCGAGGCGATCCCGGCTCGGTCCGCGGGCGCCGCGCCGAGCGCGGCGATCGTGAGCGGCGCGACCGTCAGGCCGAGCCCGACGCCCAGCGCGAGGACGCCGGGGAGCACGTCCCGCTCGTAGGAGGCGCCCGGCGAGACGCGCCCGAGGAGGAGCACGCCGAGCGCGATGAGGGCGGGGCCGCCGCCGAGGAGCGGCCACGGCCCGACGCGGGCGCACGCTCGCCCTGCGAGCGGCGAGAGCACGAGGACGAGGAGCGTCACGGGGAGCAGGGCCGCGCCGGCCGCGAGCGGCGACCAGCCGAGCCCGGCCTGGAGCTGCAGGACGGTGAGGAACATCGCCCCGCCGAGCGCGAGGTAGACGCCGAGCGTGACCACGTTCGCGGCCGTGAACGCCCGCGAGCGGAAGAGGCCGAGCGGGAGCATCGGGTCCGCGCGCCGCGCCTCGACGCGGATGAACGCGGCGAGCGCGAGGACGCCGGCGAGCGCCCCGGCGACGACGGTCGGGGTGGCGCCGCGGCCGGGGGCCTCGATCAGCGCCGCGGTGACCGCCCCGAGCCCCGCCGCGACCAGCGCCGCGCCCGCGAGGTCCGGGCGGCCCGCCCTGGCCGGCGCCTCCGGGATCGGGCCGCGCGCCGCCCACGCCGCGACGCCGACGAGCGGCAGGTTCACGAGGAAGATGGCGCGCCAGGAGACGGCCTCCGCGAGCCAGCCGCCGGCGAGCGGGCCGAGGGCGGTCGAGACGCCGGAGAGCGCCGACCAGACGCCGATGGCGCGCGCCTGGTCTTGCGGCCGGAACGCGGCGCGCAGGAGCGCCAGGCTCCCCGGGACGAGGAGCGCCCCGGCGACCCCCTGGATCGCGCGCGCCACGGCGAGCGCCGCCGCGGTCGGCGCGAGCGCGCACGCGCCCGAGGCTGCGCCGAACGCGAGGAGGCCGACCACGAAGACCCGCCGCCGCCCGTACCGATCGCCGAGGGCGCCGCCCGGGAGGAGGAAGGCGGTGAGCGCGAGCATGTAGGCGTCGACGGTCCACTGGAGGCCCCGCAGATCGGTCGCGAGCCCGCGGCCGATCGAGGGCAGCGCGACGTTCACGATCGTGGAGTCGAGGAATGCGACGCCCGAGCCGACGATGGCCGCCGTGAGGACCCTGCGCGCCTCGCGCGTGCCGTAGGCGATCTCTCGCAACCCGCCCCCCGCCCAGTGCTAGGGCCGGGGGCGAGGCGCGCCAGGCCTCGATGGGCCGGTCAGCCCTCGACCATGATGGGCCGATCGTCGAGCTCGGCGAGGCGCGCGCCCCCGCCGTCCGTGACGGCGAAGGTGTTCTCGATCCCGACCGCGCCGAGCTCCGGGAAGACGAACTTCGGCTCGACGGCGAGGACCTGGCCGGCGGCGAGCGGCGCGTCGAAGCCGGGGGCGAGCACCGGGAGCTCGTCGAGCTCGAGCCCCACGCCGTGGCCGACGAACCGCGCCTGCGCGCCGGGCGGCCCCATGAATCGATCGCCCAGGCCCGCCGCGTCGGCGAGCTCGCACGCCCGCGCCCAGATCGCGGAGGGGATCTCGCCGGGCCGAAGCCGGCGCGCGACCTCGTCCTGGATCGCGAGCGCCACGTCGAGCGCCCGCGCCAGCTCGGGCGCGAGCCGCCCGCACACCGCGATCCGCGACATGTCGGTCACGTAGCCGTCCTTCATCGCCGTGTAGTCGAGGAGGATCGGCACGTCCCGCGGGATCGCCTCGACCGACGCGCCGATCGGCGACGACGCCGACAGGCCTCGGCCGGTGACGGGCCCGTCGAAGTAGCTCGGCGCGGTCGCCGCCCCCGCCGCGACGGCGAGCCCCATGAAGAACTCTTGGTTGAACCCGCGGAGCCGCGGGCTCCCCTCGTTCCCCGCCCTGCGCATCCGGTACTCGAGCTCCGCGGCGAGATCGAGCTCGCGCATCCCGGCGCGGAGGAACGACGGGATCTCGCGGTAGACGCCGGCGAGCAGCGCCGCCGTGTCGCGCATCCGCGCGAGCTCCCACGGCGACTTGACGCTCCGCTGCGTCCGGAGGGGCGTCGAGACGTCCACGAGCTCCGCGCCGAGCGCGCGCGCCCAGAAGCGCTCGACGGCGCCGGGCACGACGTCGAACGTGAACCCCACGCGCTTCGGCGCGCCGAGCGCCCCGGCGAGCTCCTTCGACGGCGGGAACGGGCGGACGTCGCGGAGCGGGCTCTCCTCGCGCGCCCGCGCGAGGCTCTTGCGGACGAGCAGGATCGCCTCCCCCTCGGCCGGCACCCAGAGCGCCGCGTTCTGGCGCGTGCCGGAGAGGTAGAAGACGTCGGTCGCGTGGACGAGGGCGGCGCCGTCGAGGCGCTGCGCGCGGAGCGTGGCGCGGAGGGCGTCGAGGCGGGCGAGGCATTCGGAGTCCGGGAGCATGGCCGGCGAGCATACGCCGGCGCCGTCCGGCTCGTCAGCCATCCCCGACGGCGCCTAGCTCCCTCGCCTGCGCCGCACGGTGATGGACTCGCCGGCGATCCCCCAGTTGTCGGTGTCGACCTCGTCGATGACGACGACGGTCGTGGCGGGGTTCTTGCCGAGCTTGTCGCGGAGCAACTCGGTGACGCCGCGGATCAGCTCGGCCTTCTGCTCGGCCGTGGCGCCTTCGCGGGTGATCTTGATGTTCACGTAGGGCATGGGCTTTCCGGGGCAGGCGCGGCGGTGTCGCGCGCGCTGGTACATGCGGCGCGGAGCGCGCGCGCGCAGCCTGGGCCGTCGCCTCGGAAGGGGTGCGCCGGGAGGCGGAGCCGGGCCCGCTGGAACGAAACCCCCGGGCACGCCCTCCGCCGGCGTGGCGGCTTGGCTTGACAGCATGGTTAGCGATCGCTAACCATGCATCATGTCCCCGCGCGCCGCGCCGCGGTTCTTCATCGCCGAGAGCGATCCCCCTTCGAAGCAGGCCATCCTCGACGCTGCGCTGACGCTGTTCGTGAAGCACGGCCTCGCGGGCACGAACGTCCGGATGATCGCGGAGGCAGCCGGGTACACCAATCCGGCGATGTTCAAGTTCTTCGAGTCGAAGGACGCGCTCGCCGTGTACCTGTTCGAGCGCTGCTACCTGTGGCTCCACGGCCAGGTCGCCGCCGCCGCGGCGCGGCCCGAGTTCGGCGAGGCCCTCTCAGGAGTGGTCGACGCCTTCCTGGCCGCGATGGACGAGGACCTCGAGGCCGTGCTCTTCGTCCAGGACACGCTCCGCGAGCAGTGGCCGCGCCTCCCGGCGTCCACCCGGCGGCGCTCGATCCTGCGCGACCTCCGCGCGCTCGCCGAGCGCGGGCTCCGGGAGGGCGCCGTCTCGGGGTACGCATCTCCGGACATCCCCGTCGCGGCGCTCGTCGGTGTCGTGGCCCAGCTCGGGCGCATGATCTACTTCGGGGAGGTCGCGCGGCCGGCCTGCGCGCACGGCGCGGAGCTGGTCGTCGCGCTCACGCGGCTGATGAAGGGCTGAGGTCGAGGAAGGCGCGGCGAGCGCAGCTCGCTCGGCGGCGCGCATTGGGTTAGCGATTGCTAACCAAGGAGCGAGCATGGAGCGGACGCGGCTGTTCGTCGTCGGCGGCGCGGGGTTCGTCGGGAGGGAGGTCATCCGCGGGGCGGTCGCGCGCGGTTGGGAGGTCATGGCCCTGGCGCGCTCGGCGGAACGGGCCGCGGAGCTGACGGCCATCGGGGCCACCCCGGTGCACGGCGATGCACGCACGCCGGGCGCGTGGATCGCGGCCGCGCGGGGCGCGGCTGCGCTGGTGGACCTCGCGCAGCCCGCGCTGCCGCCTCGCATCGGCGCGCGCGACATCGAGGCCGTCTCGAAGGTGCGCAAGGCGATGATGCGCGACCTCCTCGACGCGCTCCGCCGCCTCGCCCCCGAGGAGCGGCCGCTCCTCCTGTCGGTCAGCGGCGTCGACGATCTCGCGCCGGACACGCGGGGGCGGGTCGACGACGGTTCGCCGCTGCGGACGACGCCGACGGGGTTCTCCCACGTCGGCGTGCCCGTCCGGCGGCTCGTCGAGGCCTCCGGGGTCGCGGCCGCGTTCCTCCACCTCGGCACGGTGTACGGCCCCGGGAAGAGCTTCGCGGCCAGCATCTTCCCGAGGCTCGCCCGCGGTCGCATGCTGCTGCCGCGGCCGGCGCGGAACCGGCTCCCGCTGATCCATGTGGAGGACGCGGGACGCGCCATCTTCCACCTGGCGGCGCTCGGCGCCGGACGGATCGCCGGGCGCTCCTGGATCCTCGCCGACGAGACTGGCGGCACGCGCCTCTGCGACCTCTTCGATCTCGCCGCCGAGGAGATGGGCGTCGCGCCTCCGCGGCGCGCGCCCGCATGGCTGCTCTCGATCGCGCTCGGCAGGATCCTGTTCGAGACGCTGGCGCGCGACGTCGAGGCGCGTCCCTCCGGCCTGCTCGCCACGGGGTTCCGGTTCAAGTACCCGACCGTCCGCGAGGGGCTCCCGCCGACGCTTCGCGCGCTCGGCTACGAGCGGCGAGCGCCGCCGCGCACCGTATCTCGTGGCGCGCGACGGCTCCGCTGGCTGCTCGCGGCCTCGCTCGCGGCGCTCGTCCTGGTGAACGCGCCGCTCCTCCCAGTCGGTGTGCCGGCCCTTCGCCAGCTCGCGGGCGGTGAGCAGATTCTCGACCTCCGGCCCGGCTACTCGCCTCGGGCGGCGTACCACCTCCTCGACGCGCTCGGGCCCGTCGGCAGGGCTCGGTACCTCGAGATGCTGTGGACGGTCGACCTCGCCCTCCCCGCGCTGTTCGCGGTCGCGCTCTGGACCGCGCTGGAGTTGGGCGCCCTGCGACGCTGGCGATGGGTGGGACTCGCCGCGGGCGCGGCCGACTACCTCGAGAACCTCGCGATCACGGCGCTGATCGCGGCGTTTCCCGGAAGGAACGACCCCCTCGCGCTGGCGGCGAGCGTCCTCACGTCCTCGAAGTTGTTTCTGTACTGTGCCTCGCTGGCGCTGGCCATCGGCGGCGCATGGGCGGCGCACCGGGCGCGCACCGCCGGTCCGCACGCCGCCGCACCCCGGGGAGAGCGAGCATGAACGTCCTCGTCGTGGTCGCTCACCCCGATCGCCGCAGCTTCAATCACGCCCTCGCGGAAGCGGCCGCGAGAGCGGCGCGCGAGCGCGGGCACACCGTCACCGTCCACGACCTCTACGCGGAGGGGTTCGACCCGATCCTGCCGGCCGCCGAGATCCCGCGTGGCGCCACGCTCGCACCCGGCCTGCAACGCCACTGCGAGGACGTCACCGCCGCGGACGGCATCGTCGTGGTGCATCCGAACTGGTGGGGGCAGCCGCCAGCGATCCTGACCGGCTGGATCGACCGCGTGCTGAGGCCCGGCGTCGCGTACGCCTTCGAGGAGGGCGATCAGGGCGAAGGCGTGCCGGTGGGCCT
>Ga0318494_10001164_pt1 | contig 10278 bp, 8 predicted proteins | sample GRESIP108b1f24_FD_203293 | JGI IMG/M metagenome (GOLD analysis project Ga0318494, IMG submission 203293) | Tropical soil microbial communities from Luquillo Experimental Forest, Puerto Rico - GRE.SIPMG.108b1f24 | ecosystem: Environmental > Terrestrial > Soil > Tropical forest > Bulk soil... | reverse complement strand
GCGCCCCCCCCGGGGCCCCCCCCCCCCCCCCCGCGACCGCGGCGGCGATCACGGCAGGGGCCTATCTCCAGGGGGACAGGGGCAGCTTCGCGGGCTACACCCTCACCCTGCTGGCGGCGGCCGGGGCCGCGGTCGCGGTCGGAACGTACCTGAGACGCGCGCGTCCCCGGGCCGTATCGGCGGCCCTCGGCCCGTGGCGCTGAACCCTGGTGACGCGCGACCAATCCGGCCGCGTGTCCGCTCCGATTGGCTGCTGAGGGAGCACTCTTTCCGGGTCTGTCCCCACGTTCGCTCCGCCCGCGTCGCTCGCGCAGGAAAAGCGGAGGTGCTTTTCCTGCGTGAGAGCGCGTCCTCTGAACTTCTTACCGGTGGCAGCCGCATTACTGCGACGGTCGTGCGCGGCCATGCGTTTTCAGCTCGACGCGTATCGCGTGGTACGGATGATCATCGACATTCTCGACCGAATGCGGACCCTCGGGGGCCATCCAGCTCGCCCGCGTCCCGGCCGGCACGGGGTCCGCGGGCGAGGAGAATGTGAGCGTGTCGCCCTGGTAATAGCGGATTCGCGCCGGGACGTCGACGATCATGACGCTGGGGTCCCGGTGGGTGTGCTCGGGTTCGCGATGCCCCGCGGCTATGGTCACCTCAAGGACGCGCACGTCGTCATTATCGAACAGCACCCGGTGTGACCCGGGCGCCGCCACCACCGCGTCCATCGACGGCGGCCAGGTCCAGTCGTGTTCCGCGCCCATTTCGTTGCCTCCTTCTTGTTCTTGTTCGCCGTGCGGCGTGGTCGTGCCAGCGGCGGTAACGGTAGCCGCTGGCCGGTGCCGGTATGGCTGACCGACGCCGGGAACTGCCGCGATCCTGCCGGTTATCTGCCTGGCCGGCCGCGGTCGACCGGGGCAGGCTGGTGCTGGTGCGGATGAATCTGACGCGACCCACTGGCAGAACGTCTGGGGGGTGAAGAGCGTTGCTCGTGCTGGTTACCGGCGGGACGGGATATCTCGGCTCACACGCGGTCGCGGCGCTGGCGGGAGCCGGGCACCGGATCCGGGTCCTGGCCAGATCGGCGGAGAAGGTCCCCGCCGCGCTCGGTCCGCTCGGCGTCGACGGGGTCGAGACCGCCATCGGCGACGTGACCGAGCCCGCCGCGGTCGAACGCGCGCTCGCCGGGTGCGACGCGGTGGTGCACGCCGCCTCGGTGTTCTCCCTGGACGCCCGGCAAGCCGGCGAAATGAGCGCGGTGAACGTTCGCGGCACCGAGGTCGTGCTCGGCACCGCGGAGCGGCTGGGGCTTGACCCGATCGTGCACGTATCGAGCGAGCTCGCGCTGCTCCCGCCGGCCACTAGGGAGGTTCTCACCCCGGACTCGCCGGTGAAGCGGCCCCCCTGGCCCTATTGCCGGTCCAAGGCCGATTCCGAGCTGGTGGCCCGGAGGTTCCAGGCGCAGGGCGCGCCGGTGGTGAGCGTCCTGCCGGCCGGGCTGTGGGGCCCCCACGACCCGCACCTGGGCGAGGGAGTGACCCTGGCCGCCAACGTACTGCGCCACCGGTATCCCATCGTCATGGCGGGCGGGATGCACATCGCCGACGTCCGCGACGTCGCGGCGGTGCTGGCCGCGGTGATGCAGCCGGGCCGCGGACCGCGCCGCTACCTGGTCACCGGGCACTACGTGACGATGCCCGGCATCATCGGCACGCTCGGCGACCTCACCGGCCGCCGCATCCGGTTCGTGACCCTCCCGGCGGGGTTCCTGGCCGCGTTCGGCCGGACGGCAGACCTCGCGCAGCGCCGGCTGCGGACACGGCTACCCTGGAGTGGCGAGAGCATCTGGATCGTCAACTGCGATGCCCGGTGCGACGACTCCAAGACCCGCGACGAGCTGCAGGTCGAACCCCGCCCGCTGCGGGAGACGTTCGCCGACACCGTCCACTGGCTGGCCGAAGCCGGGCAGCTCACCCCACGCCAGGCCGGCCACCTCGCCGTATAGCTCATCAGGCCCGAGTCGCGGCTACAGGCGCTGGTCAGACGGGGAATGTGCCACGGGAAGCGGCTTACGCAGAACTTATGGATCGGCGCCTTTTGGTGTGCCGCATCAGCCAACGTTTGCATGCTCGAGGCTTAAGCCGTCGCGACGACTAGGCCGGTCCCCGTCGGTGAAGCAGCTTGTCACGGGTCTGTTCGATGAGGTCGTATCCGCAAACATCGCAGTAACTCTCTCGCAGCTTGTGCCCGCATTCCGGGCAACGCTTCCGGCGGAACGGAGCGGTCATGCGTTGGACAATTTGGCCGAACATCGCTGCGTCCTTACTAATAACACCAGGATGATCCCTGGTGACCTCACCTAACGGGGTCAAACGACCTGTGCCATCCAGACTGATGTCTTCCGTGACACCGGCTCAGTCGCTCCCGGTGATTCCGGCCCCACTCCTCTCGAATTCGCAGGTGCCAGTAATTCGGTGACAAAGGGCTCCACCACATCACCGCCCCGGTCAGCGTTGGTTGATGCGCGCAAGTAAAGTAGCGCATCCGCACGCAGGCCGCCAGGCAGAATACCGGCAGTTTTACCGGCACGCCGCGGCTGCGGCGGCGTTCAGGGTCCAGGCCGGGCGTGGGCCGTGGTCACGCGGTACGGCGCGCACGATGGCTGTGGCTGAGGAAGAAGATGCACTCCTAGCTCAGACAGCGCGTTGCGTCTCGCGGGATGGAAGTTGCCTGGAAACTGCCGATGTTCTGCCTGGCTGTTCGATTGGGTGGCTGCTGATATGTTCGTGCACGATCTGCGCAGGTTCGCCCGCACCGTGCCCCAATGAACCGGGCAGCGGGTTGCCCGCCGCAAACGTCCACATCCGACACGGCGGCTGTTCCGGATGACCAGAGGCAAACGTCGGCTGGATCGACCGGTTCACCGACGACAGCCCGGCAGGCTCTACGCCTTGCCTCGACATGTACCGCAGACTGGCCGTCCAGCACGAGGGAGATGGAAGCCGATGCGCGGAGATCGCACGCCCTGGCAGATCGTGCCGCTGGCTGGTGACTACGGCCGGCCGGCGCGGGCGACCTGGCGGGAGGCCGGCTGGGCCGGGCACGAGCACGACCTGGCGGTGGCCGGTTCCCGGCTGCACTATCTGGACTACACCGCCGGGCCTCACCACGGCGAGGACGTGTTCGTCCTGGCGCACGGGCTCGGCGGCCGGTGGCAGCACTGGTCGCAGAGCATCCCCGCGCTCGGCGAACGAGGCCGGGTGATCGCGGTAGACCTGCCCGGCTTTGGCCGGTCCCGGCCGCTGCCCGGCCGGTACTCGATCGAGGCGTTCGCGGACGCGATCGCCGAGCTGTGCCGGAAGCTCCGCCTGCCCCCGGCGGTGTTCCTCGGCCACTCACTCGGCGGGCCACTGGCGGTGCGGTTCGCCACCCGGCACCCCACCCTGACCAAAGCGATCGTGCTGGTGGCCGGCACCGTGGACGTCTTCGCCGAGGCGCTTGGCGGACGCTACCTCGGCCGCAACCTGCGACATCACCCCAGGACGGTAGCTTCAACCTATTTCGAGGTGCTCACTGCCGCGCTGCCCGCCCCGACTGTCTTGCGGAGGCAAGTCAGCCGGCGGCCGACGCTGCGGCGGCTGCTGTTGTGGCCCTACTTGTACCGGCCGGCCGCGCTGCCCGCCGACAGCATCGCCGTGCTCCTGAACGGCGCGGGTGCCCGGGGCGTGCTTCCCACCGCCCGGGCCGTCGGCTGACTGCGCCCCGGCGAAGGCCTCAGACAGCTCCGGTGCCCGGTCATGGCCATCGGCGCCGACCACGACGCGATCTCTCCGCTGCCCGACCTTGCGGCGTTTGCCCAGGCCGTTCCGGCCGCGCAGACCGTTGTGCTGGAAGGGACCGGGCACATGGTCATGCTCGAGCGGCCGGACGCCTTCAACACCGAAATCATCCGCTTCCTCGACCGCCTGCCCCGTGAAGGTGAGACCGCACCTGCTGATCTGGCTCCCTCACGCGGCAGGACGCAGCTTCAGCCAGACCGGCCCGGGCAGACACGCCGCAGGCCCGGCAACGAATCCACGCCCTGAACCCCGGCCGACGAGCCGGACCAGGGCCACGGACCGAATGGAGAACCATGCACGAGCAACCCATGACGACGACAGCGGATTACGGGCTAGCGCGGCGGATGTGGCATCAGCTGGAGCCCGTGCACGCGGTGTTCTGGTACGCGCCGGAGGTGTTCAAGGAGGCGGCGGGACTGGGATACGACGTGGCGACGCGCTGGCCGAGCTACTTCGCGTGGCGGCTCGCGCCGCTTGGCGCGGCCGGCCCGGGGCTCGCGGCGTCGGCCTGCTACAGCTTCAGTCCGGACATGGTGGCCGAGCATGTGCCCGCCGCCTGGGCGGTGGCCACACCGCAGCAGGTTCTCGCCACCCGGGAGCGGGCGGTCGACCGGATGTACAAGGCGCTGCTCGGGGAGCAGATCGGCTCACCCGGGCTGGCGGAGGCGGCGGAACTGGCCCGCGAGGCGGCGCTGGCGGCCGGGACTGCCGGGCGCACGCTGGCGGCCGCCAACGCGGACCTGCCCTGGCCTGGCGAGCCGCATTTGGTGCTGTGGCACGCCATCAGCCTGCTGCGCGAGCATCGCGGGGACGGGCACATCACGGCGCTGCTGGCGGCCGACCTGGACCCGTGCGAGGCGCTGGTGTCCTTCGCCGCCATCGGCGCCGCACCGCACGAGGTGTTCGCCAGCCGGGGCTGGACCGCAGCCGAATGGTCCGCGGCACGGGACCGGCTCGCGGCCCGCGGGTGGGTAGATGCCGACGGCAACGCTACCGAGCGCGGCCGGGACGGCCGCGATGAGATCGAATGGCGCACCGACCGGCTGGCCGACGCCCCATGGCAGGCGCTGGGCCCCGCCCGCGCCCAGCGTCTCACCGAACTGACCGGGCCCCTCCTGGTCGCCGCGTTCGAATCCGGCCTGCTCCCCGGCCAGTCCACCCTGGGCATCGCGAACGTGTCCCCGCCCGCCCCGCGGCTGCCCTGACCGTACCGGCCGGCGGGGCCGCGGTGCGCGGGTGGCCAGCACCGAGCCCGCCAGGATCAGCGCGAACGAGATCATCACGGCGGGGGTGACGCGCTCGCCGAGCACGGCCGCACCCAGGACGACCGCCACCGCCGGGTTGATGTAGGTAATCACGGTGGCCCGCACCGCGCCGGCCTCGGCGATCAGCCTGAAGTAGAGCACGAACGCCAGCGCGGTGCACACCACCGCGAGCACGGCCACGGCTCCGAGCACCCGGGCCGACGGCATGACGTGCGGCCAGGTCAGCGCAGCGGCCGGGGCGTAGACGAGGGTGGCCAGGGTCAGGCTCACCGCGGTCACCGCCAGGTCGTCGGCGCCGGCCAGCTTGCGGTCGGCGATGACCGGGCCGATCGCGTAGCACAGCGCGGTGCCGAGCACCTCGAGCACCGGTACGACGGCGCCGCGGCCGGAGACCCCGCCGCCGAGCAGCGCCACCCCGGCCAGGCCCAGGGCCAGGCCGGCCCAGCGGGTGGCGGACAGCCGCTCGCGGTCCCCGGCAATCCGGGCCACGCCGACCCCGATGACCGGCACGGCCGCGATCAGCAGCCCGCTCAGCGAGCTGGACAGGTGCTGTTCGGCGGTGGACAGCAGCAGCCAGGGCAGGATGACCTCGACGGCCGCGAAGGCGACCAGCCACTTCAGGTAGGGCCGCAGCGCGCGCAGCCGGCCGCCGTGCAGCGCGACCGGGAGCAGCAGCAGCGTCCCGGTGGCCACCCGGGCGAACACCAGCACGGGCACGCTGACCCCGCCGTCCGCGATCTTGATCAGCAGGTAGGGCAGACCCCAGATCACGCCCATGACGGCGAACAGAGCCCAGCCGCGGCGGCTCATGACATCCCTCGGTGACTACTCATGATTCGGACTCTAGGGGCGAGCCGGATCAGTCATAAGCTCCAATTCGCGCGCGAATCAGTGGTCCGGTTTGGCGGCCTCGGACCAGTCGGCGTCGGGGTCGCTGTCATCCGTCATACCCGAACGCTGAGCATCGCACCGCCCGGATAACCGCCACTGGATTGCCGGGGAGCTGCCGGGAAACTGCCTGGTGCGCCAACCGTATGCCTCTCAAACTTCTGTATGAACCAGGCGGTGCGCGGTCAGCTCCTCACCCACCCTAGCGGGTACGGAACGCGCCCCGGCTCAACCAGGGAGTCGAGGATGGGATTCTTCGCAGCAACTGACGCACGCGGTTGCGCTACCAGGACTGGAGTCGTGGCGAGCCGGTCGTTCTCACGCATACCTGGCTGCTACACAGTCAGACGTGGGAGTACCAGTTCCACGCCCTGGTAATGGTGCCGCCTGTGCGAGATGCTCCGCTCCTGCTGGTCGTCGATGACGATCCGCGGACGCGAGGCGTGGTCGAGGGAGAGCTTCGCAAGCGGTACGGGTCGGACTATCAGGTCGTCGGCGCTGATTCTGCCGATGATCCGCCCCGCCTGCTCGCCAGGTTCCGCGATGACCGGCGCCTAGTTAGCATCGTGCTGGCCAGCCAGCGGATGTCGCAGGGGACCGGCACAGAGTTGCTGGCCCGGGTCCGTGAGTTCCACCGGACGGCCAAGCGTCTTCTCCTGATTGATTGGGGATACGGCCCGCCTCCGGAGCCGATCCTGCAGGCCATCACGCTTGGCCACATCGACGCCTATGTCGCCGGGCCTGTGACGGTGCCGGACGAGCGGTTCCACCGGGCGGTCACCGAACTGCTTGAGGAATGGGCCAGGTCGCATCTTCCCAGGTTCGAGGCCGTGCGGGTGGTGGGCGAGGAGCGGTCCGCCCGCTCGCACGAGATCCGGGACCTGCTGGATCGCAACGCGGTTCCGTCCGGCTTCTACCCGGTGGGCACCGGACGGGGGGAGGCGCTGTTGCAGCAGGCCGGCGTCGCCGCGTCGGCTGTGCCGGTGATCTTGTTGTTCAACGGGCGGGTGCTGGTGCAGCCGACGAACGCGGAAGTCGCCGAGGCCCTCGGGATGAAGACCGCGCCGGGCGCCGGCCTGTACGACGTGGCGGTGATCGGGGCGGGGCCGGCCGGCCTGGCGGCGGCGGTCTACGGGGCGTCCGAGGGCCTGTCCACGGTGGTACTGGAACCAGAGGCCATCGGCGGCCAGGCCGGGACGAGCTCGCAGATCCGCAACTACCTGGGCTTCCCGGCCGGGGTGAGCGGCGCGGATCTCGCGGTGCGGGCCTACACGCAGGCCTGGAATTTCGGCGCCGAGTACGTATACGGGAATCCGGCGATCGGCCTGCGGGCCCGGGGGCCAGAGCGCGTGGTGACGGTCCGCGGTGGGGGTCAGGTCCGCAGCCGGGCCGTCGTCATCGCCACCGGTGTGTCCTACCGGCGGCTCGGCATCCCCTCGCTCGACGCGCTGACCGGCGCCGGCGTGTTCTACGGCGCCGCCACGTCCGAGGCCAAGGCGCTGAAGGACCGGGAGGTGTTCGTGGTGGGCGGTGCGAACTCCGCGGGGCAGGCCGCCGTCCACCTCGCCCGGTACGCCGCCAGGGTGACACTGCTGGTCCGGGGCGGGTCGCTGGCCGAGGGCATGTCCGACTACCTCGTCACGCAGATCGCCAGCACACCCAATATCGCGGTACGGCACAACGTCGTCGTGGCGGACGGCGGCGGGACGGATTGCCTGGAGAGCCTAACCCTGCAGGACCGGGTGTCCGGGACGACCGAAACCGTTCCGGCGACGGCCGTATTCGTGCTGATCGGGGCCGAGCCTCGTACTCGGTGGCTGCCGGACGGCATCGAGCGCGACCGAGGGGGATTCGTGGTCACCGGTACCGATCTCCTGGTCGGCGGACGCCCCCCGGAGAGCTGGCCGCTCCGGCGTCTTCCCATGCTGTTGGAGTCCAGCCTGCCGGGGGTCTTCGCCGTCGGCGACGTCCGCCGCGGGTCGGTGAAGCGGGTGGCGGCGGCGGTTGGCGAGGGCTCGATCGCGATCCGCTTGATCCACGACTACCTGCGGGGCAACGACCCGAGCTGAGACCTGCAGTGACAGGGCGGGCGCCGCGACCGCCGTCAGGCCTTCCATAGGCCCCGCTGTCGGTAGCGCGGCTCCCAAAGGAGCCGGCTGATCACCCGGACCGGGACGGGCAGCGCCGCCAGGAACCGCTGCCGCCCGGCGGGTGCAGCGCCATCCAGGATCCAGGGGACGTAGATGGCTGCGCCCTTCAGGCCCTGCCGGCGGCGCATTTCGCCGGTGAAAGCGCGCCAGTCCGCGGGTGTGCACACCGCCTGGATGAGGGGGAGCGCGGCGTCTTCCTCGTGTTTCAGGTGCCGCTCCAGTGCCGATGTGAGGTCAGCGACATGCGCGGCGAGGTTGCCGGCCGGGTTGGGCAGAGCGGCGTCGACGGCGGCGAGCAGCGGGTCGATCTGGGCGTGCTCTGCCTCCATCTCGTCCAGCAGGGCGAGGCCGGAGGGCCGGCCCGCTGCCGCGCGGCGAACGCGAGGCCACAGGTCGCTATCCTCCACGCTGTGGTGCAGCAGCAGCTGGGCCTTGAAGTTCTCCCAGCCCGCACGGACCCCAGGGGCGTCAGCCGTGCCGGCGGCCCATGCCACGGTGAAGCGGCCCAGGTCGCGCCGGAAGGCGTCGTGGGTCGCGTACATCATGGTGAAGTCGATCGTCTCCGCCGCGCGATCGGCCGTGTCCTTGGTCGTCACCGTTCTTTCCTCCTGGTCAATTTGCGATTCCGATAGCCCGGCGGATCGTTTCGGGCTGCTCGAGCACGCCGAGCATGAGGTGGGCGACGTTGGCGCGTGACAGGCAACGGCTTCGCTAATCCCATGCGGCCGCTACACAGAATTCCCCGGCAGATGCCGGAATGCCAGGAAGAACCACCGGCAGTTCACCGGCAGCCTTCCCGGGCATAGCCTGCGGGGCCCGTCGCTTCCAGGCATGGGCCACCCCAGACGCAGTCGGTCAGGTGCTTGCCGGGCGGGGGGCAAGGTGTTCGCGGGCCAGGGCGAGGAAGGCGCGCGCGGCCGGCGGGCTAGTGGCGGGCCGCCATACCAGCAGGATCCGGCGGTCGAGGGTGGGGTGGATAAGGCCGAGCCGGACCAGGTCGGCCGCGCCGTCCAGCCCGGATGCGGGGAGCACCGCGATGCCGACCTGTTCGGCTGCCAGCTCGGCCACGACGCCCAGGTCGCTGGTCTCGGCGGCGATCCGGGGGGCGAAGCCGGCGGCGTGGCAGGCCGTCTCGAGCGTGCTGCGCAGTTTGCTGGCCTGGGTGAGGGTGACCATCGGCTCTCCGCGCAGCGCGCGCAGCGGGATCTGTCCGCGTCCGGCCAGCGGGTGGGCGGGGTGGACGGCGACCACCACCGGTTCCCGGGCCACCAGCAGGGACTCCGCGTCCGGGGGCGGGCGGTCGTAGCGGCCCTGCCCGATCAGCGCGGCGTGGACCTGGCCGGCGGCCAGCGCGGCGAGCAGCGCGTCGGTCTGGTCCTCGATCAGGGTCAGCTCGATCTGCGGATAGGTACGGTGGAACGCGCCGAGCAGGTGGAGGAAGCGCCGGTCCGGGAGGGGATGGACCAGGCCGATGGTCAGCTGGCCGGTGAGCAGGCCGCTGAGCGCCGCCACGGCGTCGCGGGCGCCCAGGGCGGCCTGAAGCGCCGACCGCGCGTGGGGCAGCAGAGCCTGGCCGGCCGGGGTCAGCTGGATGCCGCGGCGGTCGCGGAGGAACAGGGGCTCGCCGACTTCTGTTTCCAGGCGGCGGATCTGCTGGCTGATGGCGGGCTGCGCGATCGGGATCCGTTCGGCGGCGCGGGTGAAGTTGCGTTCCTCGGCGATGGCCACGAAGTAGGCCAGCTGCCGCAGTTCCATAAGCAAACCCTATCGTGTTCAGACGATTCCTATCTTGGACTTATCATTCCCCCGGGCCTACGCTCGAAAGCGTCCGAACAGATCGGAGGCAGCCGTGGACCCGAACGCGATCACGGCCACTGCGCGGCCCGCGGCAGGGCCCGGCGCGCGCGCCCCGGCCGCCGGCCGGGCGCTGGCAAAGCCTTACCAGGCGACCAGACCCGAGGCGACACCGACGCCGCCGGGTGAGCCCACCCCGCGGGCAGGCGGCGCAGATGGCTTGCCCGCTGGCCATTCCCGCCAGCGTGGACGGTGGTCACGTGCGAAGCTCGCGTTGCTCACCTGGGCCGGCGCCTACGCGGTGATCCTGCTGGTCCTGGCCATCGGCGGCCCGGCGATGGCCAGGACCAGCAG
>Ga0318494_10001163_pt1 | contig 10281 bp, 9 predicted proteins | sample GRESIP108b1f24_FD_203293 | JGI IMG/M metagenome (GOLD analysis project Ga0318494, IMG submission 203293) | Tropical soil microbial communities from Luquillo Experimental Forest, Puerto Rico - GRE.SIPMG.108b1f24 | ecosystem: Environmental > Terrestrial > Soil > Tropical forest > Bulk soil... | reverse complement strand
ACGCGCGTAACCGCGCTGATGGCTCCACCCATCTACTGCGCGGCGATGTTGTTGGCGCGGATGACGTCGCCCCAGAGCTTGATCTCGCGCTTGAGCAGCGAGCTCGCTGCTTCCGGCGTCTGTTGGTCGGGCGGGAACAGCTCCATGCCCCCTTCGTCGAACGTCTTGCGCACCGTGGCATCGGCGAGCGCGTGGCGCAGCGCCGCATTGAGCCGATCGACGATCGGCCCCGGCGTGCCGGCGGGCGCGAACAGGATGTGCCAGAACCCGAGATCGAGTTTCTTGTAGCCTGCCTCCGCCGTGGTCGGGACATCCGGCAGCCCGGAGAACCGGGATTTGCCGAGGATGGCGTATCCCTTGAGCTTGCTGGCCTTGATCAACGGCCCGACGACCGCGGCCGCCTGGCAACCCAGGTCGGCGTGGCCCGCCAGCAGGTCGTTGAGCGCCGGGCCGGCGCCGCGATACGGAACCTGCGTAACCGTCGCACCGATCTCCTGGGCGAACAGCATGCCGCACAGATGCGCGAACGAGCCGACGCCGGCATGCGCGACCTTGGCGTTCTGCCCCGGCTCCTTCAGCCAGCGCACCAGCTCGGCCATAGTGTTGGGTGGCAGCATCGGACTTCCCACCACGGTCGTGGCGGCGACGTTGACGGGTCCAATCGCGATGAAATCCTTTTCAGTGTCGAACCCGGGCTTCGCATACAGCGTCATGGCTATTGCCACTGCCGGATTGTGCAGCAGCACCGTATAGCCGTCGGGGGTGGCGCGGGCGGCGCGGGCGGCGCCGATCGAGCCGCCGGCGCCGCCGACGTTCTCGATGATGATCTGTTGGCCGAGCGATTTCGACATGCTGTCCTGCATGATGCGCGCGATCGTATCGGTCGCGCCGCCGGGCGGAAACGGCGCCACCAGCGTAATCGGATGGCTCGGATAGGTCTGCGCCGAGCTCGTCTCAGCTGCCAGGATAGACGCAGCGAGGACCAGCGCCGCGAGCGCGCGCGTGAACATCATGATTCCTCCCAATGCGTTTCTCTTGAGCCCTCTTTGTAGCAGTTTTCCGGGGGGAGTTTGTCTGCGCTTAAGCCTCGCAAGCGAACTCGCGGAGGGGTCGCGATCGGCATTCACATTTTGCGACGGCGCGCGACGCCATGCCCAGCAAGCAAGTCACCGGCTCGTTCGGGTTCGGGGCGCCGAGGAATACGCCCGCCGAGATCGTCGACAAGCTCAACAAGGAGATCAACGCGGGCCATCTCGAGGCAGGTGAGCCACTCCACATAGCTCGGGAGATAAACGCTTGTTCGCATGCACCGCCGGAAGTTGGAAAGTAAGCCGCGTCGACGCTGTACGTTCTCGGTTGCATGCCTCGGCCGGCGTGCCGGTTGCCAGCACACCCGCCCTCGCCCATCATGAGATGTCCTGACAGGGAGGGACAGTCCTGATGAGCCTCTCGCCCAATCTGCCACCTGACAAGCAGCGCGAGATGCTGCACCAGATGCTGATGATCCGGCGCTTTGAGGAGCGCGCCTCGGCGGACTACCTCGCCGGGAAGATCTACGGCGTCGTGCATTGCTATATCGGCGAGGAGGCGGTCGCGGTCGGCGTTTGCAGCACCCTTAAGCGCGACGACCGGATCATCTCGACGCATCGAGGCCATGGCCATTGCATCGCCAAGGGTGCCGATCTCAACCGCATGATGGCGGAGCTGTACGGCCGGCAAACCGGCTACTGCAAAGGCAAGGGTGGCTCGATGCATATCGCCGATTTCGACATCGGCATGCTCGGCGCCAACGGCATTGTCGCGGGCGGAATATCGATTATCACCGGCGCCGGACTTGCGGCGCAGATGGAGGGAAAGGGCGGCGTCGCGGTATCGTTTTTCGGCGACGGTGCTTCGAATGCCGGGCCGTTCCACGAGTGCCTCAACATCGCGGCGGCCTGGAAACTGCCGATGATCTATGTCTGCGAGAACAATATGTACGCGGCGCAGACCGCGGCTGCCGTGACGCATTCGCTGAGCGATGTCGCGGCAAGGGCTGCCGGTTACGGTATTCCCGGTGTCGTGGTCGACGGCAACGACATCTTTGCCGTCTACCAGGCCACAAACCGCGCGGTGGAGCGGGCTCGAGCGGGGGAGGGTCCGACGCTGATCGAGTGCAAGACCTATCGCTGGCGGGCCCATACCGAGCGCCGCGGGCAGCCCGATCCGCGCGACCCAGCCGAAATTGAAGCCTGGAAGGGGCGTGATCCGATCACGCGGCTCGAACGGCAGCTGCGCGACCAGGGCCACCTAGACGATGCGGGACTGCGGAGCATGGAAGCCGACGTTATGCGCGTGCTCGAAGCCGCTGTCACCTTCGCCGAGGCCAGCCCGTTCCCGCTGCCCGAGCAGGCGACCGACGATGTGTTTGCGGCCTGAGGCGAGGAGACGACGATGCGAGAGCTGACATATAACGAGGCCGCGCTCGAAGCCGTCGCCGAGGAGATGCGGCGCGACTCCAAGATCTTTTACATGTCGACCGACGCCCTGCCACCGCTGCTTAACGAATTCGGGCCGCAGCGGATCAAGGCGACACCGATCACGGAAGCCGCCTTTACCGGCATCGGCATCGGAGCGGCCGGGTGCGGTTTCCGCCCGATCGTCGACTGGCGCCAGGTAACGTTTTGTTTTGTCGCGATGGACCAGATCGTCAATCAGGCCGCTAAAATCCATTACATGTTCGGTGGGCAGGTGACGTTCCCGCTGCTCTTCCGCGCATCGGTCGGGGGCGGCGGGCTGGTGGCGGCGCAGCATTCCCAATCACCCTATTCGATGTTCATGAATGTCGCGGGGCTGAAAATGTTTCTGCCGTCGACGCCCTACGACATGAAGGGCCTGTTGAAGACGGCGATCCGCGACAACAACCCTGTCATCTCGTTCGAGTCGAGCCGCTTGATGGGACGCAAGGGTCCCGTCCCGGAAGAGGACTACGCGATCCCGCTCGGCCAAGCCGATGTCAAGCGCGAGGGCCGCGATGTCACGGTCGTCGCGCTCGCTTGGCTGGTGCACGAGGCGCTCGCCGCGGCCGAGGCGCTCGATAAGGAAGGCGTGTCTGTCGAAATCGTCGACCCGCGCTCACTGGTGCCCCTCGATGCGGAGACAATCTGCAACTCAGTGCGGAAGACCGGCCGTCTCGTGATCGCCGACGAGGCGGGGCCGACCGCCGGCTTCTCGGCGGAGATCGCCGCGGTCGTCGCTGAGGATGCCGCGACGTTCGAGCGGCTCGCGGCCCCGGTGAAGCGAGTCTGCGCCTTGCAGGTGCCGATCCCCTACAGTCCCGTCCTCGAAAACCACGTATTCCCGGACCGCAGCCGCATCATCGCTGGTATCCGCGAAGTGCTTGACGCAAAGGGCCCGGCGCGCGCGGTGTAGAGCGGAGATCGATCGATGTCCCTCGCGCCGATCGTCATTGCCGACAGCATCACCCGCGTCGGTCCGGAAGCCACCGGTGCGGTGGTGGTCAACGCCTCGCACGGCGGCGTCTATGCCGCCTATCTCGCCGCGAAGCTGCATGCTGCCGCGGTGATCTTCAATGACGCCGGAATCGGCCGCGATCGTGCCGGGATCGGCGGCCTCGATTACCTGCAGGAACTGGGCATCGCCACCGCCGCCGTCGGCCATGAGACGGCTCGGATCGGCGATGGCGCCGATATGATGGCGACAGGTGTCATCATGCACGCGAATTCGCTGGCCAGATCGCTGGGCGTAAGCACGGGCCAATCATGTCACGACGCCGCTACGCGGCTGCAACAGGCGCGGCCCAGCGCAAAGCCCGCGCCGGAAGCGCTGGAAGCGGTATTCCTGCTTGAGATCGAGCCGCCGCAAGTTTGGGCGCTCGACTCTGCGTCGCTCGTCTTGCCTGAGCACAAGGACGCGATCGTCATCACCGGCTCACATGGCGGTTTGCTCGGTGGAAAGCCCGAGACCGCGCTCAAATACGATGTGCGCGGTGCGCTCTACAACGACGCAGGGATCGGCAAGGATTCCGCCGGTACGTCACGCCTGCCCGCGCTCGACGCGCGTGGCATCGCGGCGGCGACAGTCTCTGCGGCGAGCGCTCGCATCGGTGATGCGCGCTCGACCTACGAGGATGGGATTATTAGCCGGGTCAGTCGCTGCGCCGCGACGCTTGGCCTTGGCGAAGGCATCAGTGCGCGCGAATTTGTCGACAGACTGCGCCGCGCCCTCAATTCGTAAGGAGGAACCATGGCCCAGACGCTGCAAAATCGCCCGTCCGGTGCGATGACTGGCGGGCGGGCGCTCGCCGAGATGCTGCGTCTGGCGGGCGCCGGGCCGATGTTCGGCATGGGCGGGTTCCAGCTTTTGCCGTTTTACGACGCGGTGGGTCTTGTCGGGTTGAACCATCATCTGATCAACGACGAGCGCTGCGGCGCCTTTGCCGCTGACGCTTATGCCCGGATCACCAACCGCCCCGGTATTTGCGATGCGACGCTCGGCCCGGGGGCAACCAACCTGGTGACCGGCCTCATCGAATCGCTCAATGGAGGCATCCCGGTCGTCGCGATCACGGGCGACAGCAACCGTGCCCATTCCTGGAAGAATATGACCCAGGAAAGCCATCAGGTCGAAATTCTGAAGCCCGCGGTCAAGGAACTAATCCGCGTCGAGATGACCAGCCGCATCCCGGAGCTAGTGCGCCGGGCGTTCGCGGTCGCGACCTCCGGCCGGCCGGGCCCGGTGCTGCTCGACGTGCCGGAAGACGTGGCGCATGGCGTCCACGATTTCGCCCCAGAGGCATTTGTTATCGACGAAAGCACCCTAAAGGCGCCCGCGCGGCGCATTCGACCCGCCCGCGAGGATATTGAACGTGCCGCGAGATTGATCGCCGGGGCGAAACGGCCGCTGCTGCTGACCGGCGGCGGTATCCACCTTTCAGAGGCGTGGGAGGCGCTGACCCGCTTCGCCGAGGCGCAATCGATCCCGGTCGCGCACACGATGAGCGGAAAAGGTGGCATCGCCTGCGCCAACCCGCTCAATGTGGGCTTGTTTGGTCGCTATTCGCGCATCGCCAACGAACTAATCGAGGCGGCGGACTGCCTGATAGTCGCCGGATGCAAGCTCGGTGAGATCGCCACAAAGCGTTTCGTACTGCCGCCGCCGCACATTCCGGTGATCCACCTCGACATCGTCGCCGAGGAGATCGGCCGCTGCATCGCGGCTGAGATCGCGCTCTGGGGGGATGCGCGAGCGGGGCTCGAAGACCTCGCCGCGACGCTGTCCGACAGCAGTAAGGCCGCCCGCGCGACGCGCGCCGATTACGCCGCCGAAATCGCGCCGCGCATGAAAGCCTGGGAGGAAGATGCCGCGCCGCGGCTCAACTCGTCCGATCGGCCGGTGCACATGGCCCGGCTGTGCCGCGAGCTCAACAAGACGCTGCCCCCTGACTCGATCCTAGTCGCCGATGGCGGGTTTGCCGGTCATTGGACCGGCCTGCTCTACGACACCAAAATCGCCGGGCGGCATTTCATCCCTGACCGCGGCTTCGCGTCGATTGGCTACGGATTGCCGGGCGGGATGGGGGCGTGCTTTGCCGCGCCGGACCGGTCCGTCGTCGCAATTTCTGGCGATGGCGGGTTCAATATGATGCTCGGCGAGCTGGAAACCGCGCGCCGCGCCGGGCTCGGGCTCACGGTGATTGTCGTCAACAACGCCGCGTCGGGTTACGTCAAAGCGCTGCAGCACGCGATGATGGGCGGCCGCTATCAGTCTGCCGACCTGGTCGAGATGAATTACGCCGCGATCGCCCGCGCGATGGGCTGCGGCGGCATCCGCGTTGAGGATCCCGAATCGTTGTCCGACGCGTTGCGGCGAGGAATGGAAGAACGCGACCGCCCGACGGTGATCGACGTCGTCGTCACCCGCGATCCGGCGCAGATGCTGCCGGCGGTCGACAACCGAACGGTAGAGATCAAGCAAGGCGATCGAGTGGCTTGAGGCCGCGGGAAGCGCTCTCGAGCCACTTCGTGCCGGGCGGGTTTTCGGCGAACGGGTAATCGACGGAAAGCAGCCGGTCCATCCCATTAGCGGTCAAGCTGCTTGGTCGCCGCGTGTGCAATGGTCGGGCTCCGCGCAAGCTCCTCGGCGAAGGCCGCCTGACGGCTCCAAAGAGGTAACGCAGGCACAGAACTAACCGCGCGGCGCGGGGGGCGCACCTGTTGCGGGCGCAACTGTGGACCAAAGCCAAGGTTCACCAGCGTCGCGTCAAAGGCCGCCGTATCAGCGAACCCGGGGAGCATGAGCCCAGTAATCGAGTAATTTTGGCTTCACATTGCTGCATCTGCTCACGACCGCTCTTGGCACGACTCGGCCACGCCGCGATGTCCGCGATGACGGAGAGTATTGGAGGGTAAGCGGACCATCTGCTAACTGCTCCGGCCACTTCGTGCGCGGCGTCCCGCGCCAGCTCGACCTCAATCGGTATGGCGCCGAGCGCCCTCGGCGGGCCGTCGCTAGCGGCCTTCGAACACCTGCTTGGCGACGAGCGCGGCAGTCATCGCCGCTGGCCAGCCGGCGTAGAACGCCAGATGGGTAATGACTTCGCTCAGTTCGCTTTGTTTGAGCCCGTTGTCGAGCGCACGTTGCAGGTGGCCGACCAGTTGCTTCTCGCGGCCGAGCGCTATCAGGGTGGCGCACGTGATCAGGCTGCGGTCGCGCTTGGACAGACCGGGGCGCTCCCATACTTCCCCGAACAGCACCCGTTCGCTGAGATCGACGAGGGCCGGGACGATGTCGCGGACTTGGTCACGCGCTGATGAGGGTTGCTGTGGCGCCATGGCTTATCCCTTTCTCCTGGGTTGGCCTTCATGTGGATATCCGTACTTCGTAGACTACATCCCAAGCGCCGGGGATCGGACGCTGTGGCGATTGGAGGCGTTGCGGATCACCTCCGCCTGCCTTCCGAGCGTGGTATTTGGCCGTCGAAGCTCGCCGCAATGATCATGCGCCGGGTTGGGCTCGTCAATTCTTGTCACCGCCCTCTCCGGGTTATGCTCTTGCCCTAACAATGAGCGTGCGCGCCCCTGGATGTCGTCGAGGTGCGCTACAGTCCCAACGGAGACACCTCCCCAAGGGCGGGCGGGTACCTGAAGCAATCAAGAACAAGTCGCTTTGGAGGGCGTATGGCGCTACTCATTATCGAGCTGGACAAACATATCGGCAATGCGAAGGCATGGCGCGACACGTTCAAGGAACAGCTTCCCGATTTGGCAATTCGCATTTGGCCTGATGCGGGCGAGTTAAGGGACATCGAATACCTTGCATTCATGCATCCAGATTTCGACCTGCTCCCCGTCTTCCCGAATTTGAAAGCTATGTTCAGCCGTGCGGCCGGAGTGGAGTCCTTTATCAAACATCCAAAACTGCCGAAGGTCCCACTTGGTAAAGTGGAACCGCCAAGCGGTGATCCAATGATGACTGAATATGTCATCATGCACGTTCTGCGTTTCCATCGCGACATGCCTGCTTATCATGCGGCTCAGGCCAATCGAGAATGGCGCAGGGCACCGATCATCAGGCCCGAGCACAGGCGCATCGGTTTTTTGGGCTTCGGAATGATGGCCAAAGCGCCTGCGTTAGTGTTGAAGTCGCTCGGCTTCAAGGTCTCTGGGTGGGTTCGCTCACCGAGGCGGGCCGCCGAGGTCCCCATTTTCCATGGCCGCGATCAGCTTGAGGCGTTTCTCAATCAGACCGATATCGCCGTCTGCCTGTTGCCGCTGACAAGGGAAACAGAGGGCATCTTCTGCGCTCGTACGTTTGCCATGATGCCAAGAGGGGCCATGCTGGTGAACGTCGGACGTGGCAAACATGTGGTGGACAAAGATCTGATCACTGCCCTCGATTCGGGACAGTTGTCCTACGCCGCATTGGACGCACTGTGGCCTGAGCCGCTGCCACCGGAGAGCCCGCTTTGGCTGCATCCCAAAGTTACGGTGATGCCGCACGTAGCGCGGCGGCCGACCGTCGCCCAACTCGTAACCCAAATGGTCGCGAACATCCGAAGTCTCAAGGCCGGGGGACCACTCCTGCAAGAAGTCGACATCACAGTGGGATACTAAACCAAAATAGGAATTCCCCCGGCTCTGCCGGGGAGGCAGCAAAAGTTTGACATTTCAGGAAGTCGAAGCCGCCGGTCGCCGCGATGCCGCAAGCTGCTCGCCGCACCCGAAGGTAGATCGTTTGCACTTGGCGGCGGAGCGGCCGCATGACCCCGCGCGGTGCTCGCGCAGCAACCTGACGGGACGCGGCGGATCGTTGCCAGCCTGAATCAGCCCGGAAGTAACGCAACCGAGGTGAGCCTGCTGACCACAGAGCGGTTTGCAGTACAGGGGGAGTGCCAAGACGAGCTTCCACGTCAAGGACCCGGAGGGGATGGGAGTACAGTTCGGCGGATTGCATCAATGATCGGCCGGCAGCGAGGGTGTTAGCGACGGACGGATCAGCGCTTTGCTTCGTACCCTAGGGTGGGCTAAGCGGCCGCTACGCGGCCTTTGCCCACCCTACGACGGCGGTGTTTGTTGCGCGTCATTTCAACTCAAGCTCCGCCGCCAGGCCGTATTCGGCGGCGAGCGCAGCGAGCTTGTTCCAGGTGCTGTCTTCCACGTCGATGCCGCTCTTGGCTCGCTCCTGCGCGCGCATGTGCTCGACTTCGCCGGGATAGAATACGCCCGGACTGCCGGCGGCGGGCGGCGTGGCTTTGAGATAGCGTGCGAAATCCGCCACCCCCTTTTTGAACTCGGCGAGCGGCCGGAACGCTGCCACGTTGAACACCGCCATGAAGCAACCGTCGTTGTGCCGGCCGCTCGGCTCGACACCGAAACCCAGCCCAGTGAGCAGACCACACAGCACCTCGACCACCGCCGCGAGCCCGCTGCCCTTGTAGCCCTCGGTGCCGCCCACCGGCAGCAGCGCGCCACCCTTGCGCAGCTGCGTCGGGTCGGTGGTCTCCCGGCCGTCCTTGTCGACGATCCACCCGGTCGGGATTTCCTTGCCGCGTGCGATCGCCAGATTGATCTTGCCGGCCGCGACCGCGGACGTCGCCATGTCCAGACAAAAGGGACCGTCGAGGTCGGACGGAATGGCGACCGCGATCGGGTTAGTGCCGAGCCGCGCCTCGCGCCCGCCGAACGGCGCGACCGCCTTGGCGGAGCGACCGGAGTCCGCGGTGGCAATCCCGATCATGCCTTGCGCGGCCGCCATCAGGGGGTAGGCGCCGAGCCGACCGACATGACTCTGGCGAAACACCGTGACGGCGGCGACGTTGCTCTTCTGCGCCTTCTCGATGGTGAGCTGCATCGCCTTCCGGTTGACGTGGAAGCCGAACCCCCAATGGCCGTCGATAACTGTGGTGGTCGGCGATTCCTGCACGATGGTGAAAGGGGCGCCGGGCACGATGTGGCCCGCCTTGATGCGATCGATGTAAGTCGGGACGGCGACGATACCGTGAGAATCGTGGCCGACCAGATTGGCCTCAACGCAGCCGCCCGCGACGGCCTCGGCCTCCTCGGACGAGGCGCCAGCCGCGCGCAGGAGCGCGACGCCGATTTTCTTCAAGCGGTCGGCTCGAACCGTGGGCATTTCCTTGCTCTCCCTTTTTTCTGTGCGGTCAGCGATAGGCGCCGCGGAAGAATAGCAGCGGCCCGCCCTCGCGCACGACCACGTCGACCACACGGTCGATCGCGATGATGACGCCAAACCGTTCGATCGTCTCCTCGAGCATGCAGTGGATTGCGCCGACCGCGTCGTTGAAGCCCGTGCGCTTTATCTCAAATACCGAGGTCAGCAGAACGTAGTGGGCGAAAAATCGTGGGAGGCCGTCATCCTCGAAGATTTCGCCGAGTTCCAGAAGGCGGGGCTCACGCATCCCTTGATGCAGGACATTGAGAAGGCATTTGCTGGGAGCTGATCGGGGTCAAAGCTTTTTTGCTGCACCTGCTCAGGTCCGGAAGTGGCACGAAGCGGCGGTTCAACGATGTCCGCTCCTACGTCAGCTCGTGGGGGTAAAGCGGAAATGTTGCGAACGGCACCAATTCGACGCTCCTGACCCACAACCGACGTAAGCCTGATTGAAATCCCGCAGCGCACCAGTCTCCCGGCCCGCCGAGGTGTGCTATCCTTTCGGTTCCGAGCTACGGGAGACACTGGCAGTGAAACGGCGCGCATTCATCACGCTGCTCGTTGCGGCCACAACCCACGAGGACACAGGGAGGAAGTCATGACTTCGAA
>Ga0318494_10001159_pt1 | contig 10290 bp, 10 predicted proteins | sample GRESIP108b1f24_FD_203293 | JGI IMG/M metagenome (GOLD analysis project Ga0318494, IMG submission 203293) | Tropical soil microbial communities from Luquillo Experimental Forest, Puerto Rico - GRE.SIPMG.108b1f24 | ecosystem: Environmental > Terrestrial > Soil > Tropical forest > Bulk soil... | reverse complement strand
GCCCTGGCCCGGCCGCGCTTCAGCCGCGGCACGTACCAGGACGCGAAGATGCCGAACGCGACGCCGCACACGCAGGTCCAGATCCACCAGCGCTGGTCCGCCGGGAGGCTGTCGCGGACGATGAGCAGGACCACCAGCGCGACGGCCCACCCGGCGGTCCCGACCCAGATGACCACCTGATCGTTCGCCTCGAGTGGCGGTGGCGGCGAGGGCCGCGCGGCCCGCTCGCGGGTCAGCTTCATCCCGTCCACCCTTCTTCTCCCTGCAAACCCCTCCAGGCTACGACCGGGCCCGCAACCGTGATGTACTTAGTCCACGCCCTAGGCCTGCCGACGAAGGTAACCGATGATGACAACCACGCGGACCAGGACCGATGCCGGGCTGGCCACGGCTCTGCGGATCTCCGTGAGCAGGCTGGCGCGGCGCCTGCGTGCGCAGCGCACCACGTCGGGCATGACCGAGGCGGTGCTCTCCGAGACCCAGCTGGCCGCGCTGTCCGCCCTGGAAGTACACCAGGCCATGACCCCGGGCGAGCTCGCCGAGCACGAGAAGGTGCAGCCGCCGTCGATGACCCGCGTCATCGCCGTGCTCGAGGAGCGCAGCCTCGTGCTCCGCTCGCCGCACCCGACCGACCGGCGCCAGGTGATCCTCACCGTCACCGAGGAAGGGCGGGCGGTCGTCCAGCGCGTCCGGCGGCGGAAGGACGCGTGGCTGGCCCGCCGGCTGGCCGAACTGACCGCCGAGGAGCGCGCCACGCTCCGGGCGGCGGTGCCGATCCTGGAAAAGCTCAGCCAGTCGTCGTGACCGGCGGCACGCGCAGCGGCCAGCTCGCCAGCGAGGCGTACCGCGGGTGTTCGGTGGCGCCCAGGCGGCTGCGGACCAGGTGCACGCGGTCCGCGGTCCACGGCTGCCCCTGGTAGCCCTCCAGCGCGGCCACCAGCTCGGTGACGTCGGCGGGCATCCGGCACCTGGCCAGGGTCAGGTGCGGCTGGAACCGGCGGCCCTTGTCCGGCGGGGGCGCGCCCGCGCGGCTGGCGCCGGCCGCGACGGATTCGGCCAGCCGGGCCAGCGCCCTGCGGTCCCCGGACAGGCCGCTCCACAGCACGTTGGCCCGGGTGGCGACGGGGAAGGCGCCCGCGCCGGCGAAGGCCAGCCGCACCTGCTGATGCCGTCCGGCGGCCCGCTCGAGCCGCGGCAGCAGCCTGGCCGCCGCGGTCTCGTCGACCTGGCCGAGGAAGGCCAGGGTCACGTGCCACGCCTCCCGGTTGGTCCAGCGCAGGTCGAGTCGGCTCTCGCGGAGCGGCCCGACCAGGGCGTCGAGTTCATCGAGCACCGCGGGAGGCGGCGCGATGGCCACGAACAGCCGCATGAGTTCCCCCGGAGCGGCAGCCGGACCAGGATGCCGCTCGATTCCCTCCTGCGCCTGGCGGGTCCTCGGGTCTAAACCGGTCCGCGGGGAGTGCGCGGGCCTGCTCAGCAAGTCTGCCCGGTGAGCGTGGTCACCCATGACCTACCCCTTCAGCTGTCGAGGCGTTCGGCTACGTAGTCGATGCAGGCGGTCAGTGCTTCCACGTCGGACGGCTCGACCGCGGGGAACATGCCGATGCGCAGCTGGTTGCGGCCCAGCTTCCGGTAGGACTCCGTGTCCACGATCCCGTTGGCCCGCAGGGTGGCCGCGATGTCGTCGGCGGCCAGCCCGCCCGTGATGTCAATCGTGCCCACGACCTGCGAACGCTGCGCGGGATCGGCGACGAACGGATCCGCGAAGACCGCCTTCTCTGCCCACGTATACAGTATGGCAGCCGAGCGCGCGGTCCGGGCCGTGGTCCAGGAAAGGCCACCGTGGCCGAGCATCCAGTCGATCTGGCCGGCCAGCAGGAACAAGGTCGCCACCGCGGGCGTGTTGTACGTCTGGTCCTTGGCCGAGTTCTCCAGCGCGATCCGCAGCGAGAGGAAGTCGGGTACGTACCGCTCGCTCGCGGCGATCTCGTGCACCCGCTCTACGGCGGCCGGCGACATCAGCGCGATCCAGAGGCCGCCGTCCGAGCCGAGGCCCTTCTGCGGGGCGAAGTAGTACACGTCGAATTCGTCGGCCCGGACCGGGAGCCCGGCCGCGGCGCTGGTCGCGTCGACCAGGATCAGCGCCCCGGGGTCGGCGCCGGGGACGCGGTGCACCGGCATCGCCACGCCGGTCGAGGTCTCGTTGTGGGTCAGCGCGTAGCTGTCCGCCCGCGGGTCCGCCCTGGCCACCGGGTGGCTGCCGGGGGCGGACTCGATCACGGAGGGTTCGGACAGCCAGGGCGCGCGGGCGGCCAGCGCGGCGAACCTGGCCGAGAACTCGCCGAAGCTGAGATGCTGGGAATGCTCGCGGATCAGCCCGAACGTGGCCATCTCCCAGAACGCGCTGGTGCCGCCGTTGCCGAGCGCCACGGTGTAGTCGGCCGGCAGGCCGAAAAGCTCGGCCAGGCCGGCCCGGATCCGCTGCACCAGCGACCGGACCGGCGGCTGCCGGTGCGACGTGCCCAGGTAGGCGGCGCCCGAATCGGCCAGCGCGGCCAGCTGCTCGGGGCGGATCCTGGCCGGACCGCTGCCGAACCTGCCGTCCGCGGGCTTGAGCTCTGCCGGTATCACGAGGGCCGGGCTCACGAGACTGCTCATGGCCGCAGCCTACCGGCGGGCGGTAATACCTGCCGGTCGAGCACCTCGTCCGCGCCGGGGACGTCGCGGACCGACCGCACCGGGGGACCGATGTACCTGGCGGCCGGCCGGACCAGCCGGCCGGTGCGCTTCTGCTCCATGATGTGGGCGGACCAGCCCGCGGTACGGGCGCAGGTGAACATCGAGGTGAACATGTGCGCCGGCACCCCGGCGAAGTCCAGCACGATGGCCGCCCAGAACTCCACGTTGGTCTCGAGCACCCGGTCCGGGCGCCGCGCCCTGAGCTCGGTCAGGGCCGCCTTCTCCAGGGCCAGCGCGACCTCGTAGCGTGGCGCGCCCAGCTCCTTGGCGGTGCGGCGGAGCACCCGGGCGCGGGGGTCTTCGGCCCGGTACACCCGGTGCCCGAACCCCATCAGCCGCTCGCCCCGGTCCAGCACGGAGGCCACGTACCCTTCGGCGTCTCCGGTCCGCTCGACCTCCTCGATCATGCCGAGAACGCGCGCGGGCGCGCCGCCGTGCAGCGGACCGGACATCGCGCCGACCGCCCCGGACAGGGCGGCGGCGACGTCGGCGCCGGTCGAGGCGATCACCCGGGCGGTGAAGGTGGAGGCGTTCATGCCGTGCTCGGCCGCCGACGTCCAGTACGCGTCCACCGCCTTGACGTGTCGCGGGTCGGGCTCACCGCGCCAGCGGATCATGAACCGCTCGGTGATCGTCGTGGCCTGGTCCACCCGGCGCTGCGGCACCATGGGCAGCCCGACGCCGCGGGCCGCCTGGGCCACGAAGGACAGCGCCATCACCGAGGCGCGGGCGAGGTCCTCGCGCGCCTGCTCGTCGCTGATGTCGAGGAGCTGCCGCAGCCCCCAGGCGGGCGCGAGCATGGCCAGGGCGCTCTGCACGTCGACCCGGATATCGCCGGAATGAACCGGGATCGGGTACGGCTCGGCCGGCGGCAGGCCGGGCGCGAACGCATTGTCCACGAGGAGGCCCCAGACATGCCCGTAAGAGACATGGCCGACCAGTTCCTCGATGTCAACTCCGCGGTACCTGAGCGCACCGCCCTCTTTGTCCGGCTCGGCGATTTCCGTCTCGAAGGCGATGACGCCTTCAAGTCCGGGCTTGAAGTCCGACATCGGTCCTTCCTCTCGTCCCTCATGGGGTGTCAGAGGCTGCTGACAGCTGCTCGTGTAAGTGAGTGTAGGGACGGGCGAACCTGAAGGAGCGGGCAGGGTAGGAGAGACCGCGCGAGCCCCGGACCGAGCCGGGCCGCGCGGCTCCTGATAAGGCAGGGATGTCCCAGCCATGCTGTTCGGTGCGCCGGAAGCTAACCCGCAGGTCTCCCGGCGCGGGGCCGCACGCATCACCCGTCACTACCTTCACAGCACCGCTTATCGTGGACCAGAACCCGCGGAATGCGGGGGGTAGCTGTCCACGATGACGTGATCACGTCGTTAGGGCCTGAGCGGGCCGGGCCAACGTGAACCTGAATCTGGCACTAGAGTTCACTGGAGCTCGCTGACCCGCAATGGATCATTACGCAGGTACTACGGAAAGAAACTCCCATGACGCCCAGGTCGGCAACGCCAGTTCCGCGTCGCTTGTCCGAGGATCAGATAGCCGACGAGCCGATGACGCAGTTTGCCCTGTGGATGGACGACGCGCTCGCGTCGAGTGTGACGGAGCCGACGGCGATGGTGCTGTCCACCATCACCGCGGAAGGCCGGCCGCGTGCCCGCACGGTGCTGCTGAAGGCCCATGACCAGGCCGGATTCACCTTCTACAGCAACCGCACCTCGCGCAAGGGCAGGGAACTCGCCGGGAACCCGGCGGCCTGCCTGGTGTTCCCGTGGTATGGCATCGAACGCCAGGTCATCGTGGAGGGCCAGGTTCGCGAGCTGTCGCAGGCCGAGAGCGAGCCGTACTACCGGTCCAGGCCCCGGCTTTCCCAGATCGGGGCGTGGGCGAGCAGGCAGTCGACGGTGATCGCGTCGCGGGCCGTTCTGGATGATCGTGTCGCCGAACTGGAGCGACGCTGGCCGGAGCCCGATCAGGTTCCCATGCCCGATTTCTGGGGCGGGTACCTCCTGGAACCCGACGCGGTGGAGTTCTGGCAGGCGGGCGCGTTCCGGTTGCATGACCGGCTGCGCTACCGGCGCGTCGATGGCGGCTGGGCGGTCGATCGCCTGTCCCCCTGACGCCGCGTCAGCGTGCGGAGAGGCGGCTTCCGCAGCCCGTTCGGCCCCTCCGGCCCGCGGCGTCCGCCTGCATTCGGCCGCCGTAATGCATGCTCTCGCCTCTGCGACATAGCATCACAAGCAGGAGGATGAGGAGTTGACAGCCCAGGGGCTCATAGACACGACGGAGATGTACCTCCGTACCATCTTCGAACTCGAAGAGGAGGGCGTCGTCCCGCTGCGTGCGCGCATCGCCGAGCGGCTGGCGCAGAGCGGTCCGACCGTCAGCCAGACGGTGGCCAGGATGGAACGGGACGGGCTGGTGCACGTGGCCGGGGACCGGCACCTCACGCTGAGCGATAACGGCCGGACGCTCGCCACCAGGGTGATGCGCAAGCACCGGCTGGCCGAATGCCTGCTCGTCGGGGTCATCAAGCTGCCGTGGGAGGAGGTGCACATCGAGGCGTGCCGCTGGGAGCACGTGATCTCGGAGAGCGTGGAGCGCCGCCTGCTGGAACTGCTCGGCTACCCGGTTCACTGCCCGCACGGCAATCTCATTCCCGGCCTGGCCGAGCTCGGGCTGCCCGCGGAGGCGCTCGACCGGGTGAATGCGGCCACGAACGAGACGGGCGAGGCGATGACAAAGGTCGCATCCGCGGGCGATACGCGAGTGGTCATCCGCCGAATTGGAGAACAAATTCAAAGCGATCTAGTTTTGATGCTTAAACTCAAGCGCGTCGGGATACAACCCGGACGCGAGGTGATTCTCATGGCAGCCGACGGTGGTGTGCGCGTGACAGCAGACGACTCGATGGACGCCATCTCGACTGAGCTTCCCAGTCACATCGCCGGACACATATTCGTCTCCATTAACAGCCGGTGTCAGACGGTTGCCGGAGTGTGATCATGTCGGTCGCCAACGCTACCTGGGTCGGGGAGCGCGAGCGTGACGGGCTTGGGTGAAGGGGTCTTCGACGCGTACCTCCCCGCCGACATGGTCCTCGGCCATGCCGACATAGCCGTGGTGGTCACCGACCGGCTGTGTAACCTCCTCTACGTCAACGAGTTCGCGGCGGGGCTCTTCCGTATTTCCGGTGATCTGGCCCGGCTGGCCGGCTGCCCCGTGGTGTCCCTCGGCCTGTTCGCCGACGACGGCGTGCGCAAGGTCGACGACCTGGCCGGGCAGGTGCTGCGCGGCCGGTCCTGGGAGGGAACGTTCGAGAGCGTGCGGGGCGACGGGTCCCGTACCCTCATCCGGGGCATCGTCGTGCCGCTGCGGCAGCCCGGCGGCGGCATCGACGGCATGGTGATCCTGGCCCGGGAGGCCGGGGGGCGTGACAGCCAGGGGCAGCAGGACAGGATCGCCCTGCTCGAGCGGGTCGGTGAGCGGCTGGCAGGCTCGCTGGAGATCGGCACCACGCTCAAGCACGTGGCGGAGATCCTGGTGCCGCAGTTCGCCGACCACTGCTTCATCGACCTGTTCCAGGGCAATCAGCTCTTCCGCCGCGCCATGCGGCACGCGAGCAATTGGACGCCGCCGCCGGGCACCTGGGCCCAGGTGGGCGAGCAGATCCACTACCCGCCCGGTCACTTCTGCCAGCAGGCGATGGCGCGCCTCGACACGATCGCGATCAACGACCTGGACAGCGAGTACTATCCCGCGCCCAGCCCGGAGAGCATGGTGGCGGCGAACCAGGCCGGGCTGACCTCGGTTATCGCCGCGCCGCTCTACGCCAGGGGCGAGCTCCTCGGCGTGATGAGCCTGGCCCTGTCCAGGCTCACCGAACGCGTCGAGCGTCACTACGAGGCGTCCGACCGCGATCTGATCGGCGCCATCGCCAGCCGGGTGGCCATCGCGATCGACAACGCGATGCTGTTCGAGACCGAGCGGCAAACCGCGCTGGCCTTCCAGAAGAGCCTGCTGCCGCAGGCGATCCCGGACCTGGACGGCCTGGAGGTGGCCTGCCGCTACGTGCCCGCCAAGCCGCTCGAGACGCAGGGCCAGGGGATCCAGACGCAGGTGGGCGGCGACTGGTACGACATCATCCCGCTGGCGGCCGGGCGGGTCGGCATCGTCATCGGCGACGTCGAGGGCCGGGGCGCGCGGGCCGCGGCGATCATGGGCCAGCTGCGCGCCGCCCTGCGGGCGTTCGCGCAGGACGAGAAGTCGCCCGCGGACATCATGCGCAAGCTCGACGACTGGTGCCGCGCGCTCGCCCCCGCCGGCGAGAACGGGGTGGCGGCGGGGGATCCGCCCACCGCCAGCTGCATCTACATGATCTACGACGCGTGGTCCAGGGAACTGACCTTCGCGAACGCCGGCCACGACGCCCCGCTGCTGGTCAGCGCCGGGCAGGTGCGGCAGCTCGAGTTCTTGCACAAGGGCGTCCTGCTCGGCGTGCGCGGCAAGGGGATCAGAGGGCTGCCCACCTACCGGGAGCAGACGATCGGCATGCCGCCCGGGGCCATCCTGGTGTTCTACACCGACGGGCTGACCGACCGGCGGACCCGCGCCGACGGCTCGGGCCACTACACCGAGGCCGAGGCGGTCCAGATGCTGCAGCACGCGGTCCGCGCGGCCGCGACCAGCGGAGACGCCGATGCGGTGGCCACGGCGGCCGAGTACGCGGTACCGGGGGACATCGACGACGACATGGCCATCCTGGTGGTGCAGTCCTCTCCGGCCGAACTCGCCTCGACCGAGCGCACGTTCCCGGCCGAGCCGATCATGGTCTCAGAGGCCAGGCGGCTGGCCGCTCAGACCTTCCGGTCCTGGGGCATGGACCCCGGGCAGGTCGAGCTCGCCTGCCTGCTGGTTTCCGAGGTGGTCACCAACGCGGTCCTGCACGCCTCGATCACCCCCAGCCCGGGTCATGACCTGGACCTGGAGATGGAGCCGCTGATCATGCCGGCGCCGGTGGGCGCGCCCGCGGGCCCGGTCGGCCCGGCGCCCGCCGCCGGCGCCGTCCCGCCCTGGGTCGACGGCCCGCCGGGCGGCCCGGCGGCCCGCCGGGAGTTCCGGCTGCGGCTGCGGCGCGGCGCGACGTCGGTGTGGGTGGAGGTCTTCGATCCCGACCTCAGGCTGCCCAGGATCCGCACCGCGGCGGACACCGACGAAGGCGGCCGCGGCCTCTACCTGGTCGAGCAGCTGGCGACCCGATGGGGATCCAGGCCGACCCCGGCGGGCAAGGCGGTCTGGTTCGAGATGCCGCGCAGCGGCGGCCGGCCCTAGGCGTCCCGGGACGGGAGCCGCCGCGTCAGTGGCTGGTGTGCGTCGCCCACAGCAGCAGCCCGACCAGGACGACGATCACGATCGGCCCCAGCCAGTTCTTACGCGACACACTCAGCTTCATCTTGCCGCGTAGGCGTGTCCATCCGAAGGCCACGATGGCCCCGATGAACACCAGCAAGATGAGTCCGTCCATACCCGCCTCCCGATCCTGCGGTTTCTGCGAACCCGTTCCGAGCCTACGGCATTCGGTTCCGGGCCGCGAGACGATGTACCGTGAGGTTCGGGAGCGGAAAGCCGGACAACGGGTCAGGCGCGACCGGCGGACCCGGGAGCCTGCGGACGGAGGCCGTGATGGCGGAAGCGTTCATAGCCGGTGCGGTGCGCACCGCGATCGGCAAGCGGAACGGATCCCTGGCCGGGGTCCACCCGGTGGACCTCGGGGCACACGCCCTGCGCGGGCTGGTGGACCGGACCGGGATCGACCCCGCCGCGGTCGACGACGTGATCATGGGATGCGTCTCGCAGGTCGGCCCGCAGACCTTCGACATCGCCAGGAACGCCTGGCTGTCGGCGGGCCTACCGGAGAGCGTGCCCGGCGTCACCGTCGACCGGCAGTGCGGGTCGTCGCAGCAGGCGGTCCACTTCGCCGCCCAGGCCGTGATGTCCGGCACGCAGGACCTGGTGGTCGCGGCCGGCGTGGAGAGCATGAGCATCGTCACCATGGGCTCGACCGTCACCCTGGCCGTGCAGGCGGGCATGCCCGCCCCCTTCGGCACCGGCTGGCGGGAGCGCTACGGCAACCAGGAGATCTCCCAGTTCCGCGGGGCCCAGCTGATCTGCGAGCAGTGGGGGTTCAAGCGTCGCCAGCTCGAGGAGTTCGCCTTCGAGAGCCATCAGCGCGCGGTCCGCGCCATCGACGAGGGCCGGTTCGAATCGCAGATAGTGCCGCTGAACGGCTTCAGCCAGGACGAGGGCCCGCGCCGGGACACGTCGCTGGAGAAGATGGCCGGGCTGGCCCCGCTCCGCCCGGACTGGGAGATCACCGCGGCGGTCTCCTCGCAGATCTCGGACGGAGCCGGCGCGCTGCTCATCGCGTCCGAGGCGGCGCTCCGGCGGCACGGCCTGACCCCGCTGGCCCGGGTGCACACGCTGGCCGTGGTCGGTTCCGACCCGGTGCTGATGCTGACCGGCCCGATCGAGGCGACCAGGAAGGCGCTGGACCGGGCCGGGATGAAGGTCGGCGACATCGACGTGTTCGAGGTCAACGAGGCGTTCGCGCCCGTCCTGCTGGCCTGGTCGGAGGACACCGGGGCTTCGCTGGACCGGGCCAACCCGAACGGCGGGGCCATCGCGCTCGGGCACCCGCTCGGGGCGACCGGGGCGATCCTGATGACCAAGCTCGTCCACGAACTCCAGCGCACCGGGGGCCGGTTCGGCCTGCAGACCATGTGCGAGGGCGGCGGCCAGGCCAACGCCACGATCGTCGAGCGGGTCTAACCTCCGGCCAGGTCCGGCCCGGCCAGATCCGGACCGGCCAGGCCCGTTGCGTCCGGGTCCTGGCCGCGGAGCAGGTAGCCGACTCCGCGGCGGGTGTGGATGAGCGGCGGCCCGAGCCGGTGGAGTTTGCGCCGCAGGTAGCTGACGTAGGTCTCCACCACCTGCGGCTGGCCGGTGTAGCCGCGGCCCCACACGCGCTCCAGCAGCTCGGCCCTGGTCAGCACGTCGCCCTGATGCCGCAGCAGGAAGGCGAGCAGCCGGAACTCGGTCGGGGACAGGTCCACCAGCGCTCCCGCCCGGTGCACCGTCCACCGGGATTCGTCGAGGACCAGGTCGCCGCAGCGCAGCACCCGCGGCTCCGCGGCCGCCCCGAACCCGCCGGGATCCCGGTGCGGGTCATGAGCCGCGGCCGCGGCGTCTGCGGGTTCGGGAGCGTGTGCCCGGCGAGTGGCTTCGACAGGGCTGACGGGACTTGAGGGGCCTGAGGGACTTGAGGGGCCTGAGGGACTTGAGGGGCCTGAGGGATGGTGCCGGCGCACCCGCGCGGAACGCGGGTGCGCCGGCGAAGCTGGCACCACGAAGGGCTGGCCTACCGGACTCACCAGTGGGTCGCCACCGCGGTCGGCGTGACCACCGGCGTCGCGCCGGCGCCGGTCCCGGTGGCCGCCCTGCCGCCGACGGTGGCGGTGCTCAGCGGGGTGAACAGGACCAGCTGGGCGTGCAGCGTCC
>Ga0318494_10001158_pt1 | contig 10291 bp, 3 predicted proteins | sample GRESIP108b1f24_FD_203293 | JGI IMG/M metagenome (GOLD analysis project Ga0318494, IMG submission 203293) | Tropical soil microbial communities from Luquillo Experimental Forest, Puerto Rico - GRE.SIPMG.108b1f24 | ecosystem: Environmental > Terrestrial > Soil > Tropical forest > Bulk soil... | reverse complement strand
AGCAGGGTGAAGGCGGTCTTCCAGCAGCTCCACAGCACCTCATCGGCCGCGCGCAGGGTCTGTACGACGTCGTCGTCGGGTGGCCCGGCCCGTTGGTCGAGCTTGTCGGCGTACCATCGCCACAGCCGCCGCGCGTGCAGCAGTCGGCCATCCTGGCTCCGGCATTGTTCGTACACCTCGCCGGTCCCCGTGGCGATGTTGATGGCGTCGATGTGCCTGGAGATCTCGTCGATCAATCCCAACGACACTGCATACAGCTGGTCGAGTTGGGTGAGGTGGAGGCCCATCGCGTCCACCTCACCCCAGCCGGATCGCCAGGCCTCGACTTCCTTGCGAAGCGCCACGGCCTCGTCCCGGCTCTCATCTACGCGCAACCGGCTGCGCACCCGCACTAGCGCATTGTAGTCTAATTTTGCTGATACTCGGCATATGCGCACCTCCAGGAGGTTGGTCCAGCCGAGGCCTAACTGTGCCTTGGTCGGCACAGTGCTTGGCCGGGCGGCACGCACCAGGCGAGCGCGGACCGGGCGCCCAGGTCGTACAGCTCGCGCCGCCCGCAGGGAGCCAGATGCGACCGCAGAATTACCGTCTGCCGTCATTCGGCGCCACCCCGACCTCGACCGAGACTCCGCACCGACCGAGATCCCGGCAGACGTGCCGAGCGGAGCCTCAGCCCGACCTCAGGCCCGGGTGGCGAATCATAGGCCGGTCTGAATCGGCGGATCATGGCCGAACGGTCCGCGGTAACGCTTGCCAGCCGGGCGGTTCCCACTGGGCATTGTCTCGCGGCTGGATGATGAGTTCGCGTCCGTCCTCATCGATCACGACGCCGGCAACGCTCACTGAGTGGCGGGTGTCCTTACCGGTCCCTTGTACTCCGATCAGGCGGCTAGGAGTCCTCGAGATTACGGATGCGTCTACCCTAGGCGGCTTACCGGATCGAAGGCAGCCGCACGCTTGCTGCCTATTGGTCTCACTCGAAGTGCGAGGGGGCCCGACTTGGGATAAGCCGCTCTGAGTGTGCCTGTCACCAGGAGCGGCGGAGCATGACGCATTGCGGTATGCATGTGCGGGTCATATCGGCGATGCGGCGCATGGTGTTGGGCAGCCAGCGGTCGTAGTACTCCAGCGCCCGGGCCAGGTCGGGGCGCATGCCGCCGTAAGTTCGGCGCCACTCGGCGGCCAGGGTGGACAGTTGCCAGATCGCCCGAGGGACTGTACACGTCGGCGTTGCTGCAGATCGCCTCGTCCTGCTCGCCGCTTCGGTGGCCGCCCGAGGTCGTGTTCGGTGTCGACAACCGGGAAGCCCTGGCCGGACGACTGGCCAGGGGCTTCCTCTTCGGATCTGAGAAGGACTTCCTGGCGTACGCTGGCATCCGCGCGATGTCTGGCGAGGCCGCTGGCCTGCGCCGCGCGGGGCAGGTGCCACACGACGTCCGTAACCTTTCACCCCGCAAGCTCGGTTGAGCTGGACGACCATAGGCGACTATTCCAGGGAGGCCCTGGGGGCGAAATAAAAGCGACCCATGGGCCCATCTGAGCCGGATCTGCCTGACCTGCGAGCGTACCGGCGTCTGGCGCTGCGCCTTGTCTGTAGGAAATGAACTTATCCGAGCGCACCGGAAGGGCGCATGCCCCAGAGGAGGTCCGTGGGTTCGTAGAGGAGCTGGCCCAGCAGAACCCGCGTTGAGGTTACGTGTTATAGCCTCTGGGCATCGCCCTGTATGAACAGAGCATTGGGGGGCGGTATGGGTCGGGATCTGGTCGTTTCCAGTGAGCCATTAGTGGTGTCGGCCAACTGGTCTTACAATCCGTCCGTGCATGTGCGCGATCGGCTACGGATCGAGGAGAGCGTCGGCGAGGCGCGGGCACTTCGCGACGAGGTGGCGGCATGGCGGTCTCGCTGGGAGACAATCGACGCCATGGGAGGGCACCTCACCCAGCTGGACCTGCTGTCCGCGGTGGTGCTCACCCTCATCGATGAGATCGCGGTCCGGACCGCCGCCATCGACCCGGCGATCGGGACCGGGGCCGTATATGAGAGATGCCGTGCCGAAGACCTTCGGCTGCTGCACGCCCGGCGGCTATGGCGGTGGTACGCCGACAAGCTCGACCAGCGCGCCGGAGTGGTGGACGACATCGCGGTTCAGACGCTGCGAGCAGCCGACGAAGTGATATGGAGCTGCTGGAAGGCGGCGTTCACGACGCTGGGCGAGGCGCTGCCCGCCGCCCCCATCCCGTACCTGGCTCCGCAATTCTCGGCGTCCGCGACACCCCGCACCGACCCGCCGCCGGATTTGCGTGTCGGACTGGATGACCTGCTGCGCAGGCACGTCGAGGAACTGCCAGTGGCGGTGGTGGGCTTGCCGCCGGTCTGCTGCCGACGGCCGTGGTGGATCATCGTGAGCGCGCACGAGACGAGTCACCATGTTCAGTTCGAGTCGGACGGCCTTGAGCAGCTGACCCAGGAGCGCGTCGTCGCCGCTGCCTACCGCGCGAGTGAGGACACAGAGCTGGCCGAGGCGTGGCGCCCATGGTGCCGTGAGCTATTCGCCGACGCGTGCTCGGTGCTCCTCGTCGGCCCGGCCGCTATCTGGGCGGTCAGCGAACTCGAGATGCGCACCCTGCCGGGCCTGCGCAAGAGCCCGTCAGGCAGTTACCCGCCGCCTCTCGTACGGCTGGCCGTGCTGCGTGCGGTGGCAGAGCGGGCCGGCTTCACCGCTGGGCAGGCGGAGCTTGGTACGGAGGGTCTCGACGTGCCGCTGGGCGACGATGACCTTACGCGGCTCGCTGAGTGCGTCCCCCATGTCGCCGCGGCGCTGCTTGCGCTCACGTCGGCGGCCGGGATGCCGCTTCGCTCGCTGGGCGAGCCGACGGTCCTGGCCTATAGCGCGCAGGGCAGCGTCGCCGGGTGGCGAGCGGAGCTTCTCGGCGCGGAGGAGCCGTACCCGCGGCAAACGCTCGACGCTGCCCGCTTCTGTGCGGCCGCCGGTGTTGACGCCTGGCAGCGGTTCGGCGCTCGTGGTGGCCACGAGCGCCTGGCGGCGCGGCTGCGGGCCGTTCTTCCGCTGTGCCACGAGCCGGGCAAGCGGGTCGGCGGCGTGGCCGGTGACCCCGCCGATGTAACCCGGCGGTTCATCGCCGACCTGTACGAGGGGGACAAAGGGAGGTTCGGGCAGGCATGAGGGTGGTCCTAGACCTCGACGAGCGGGCTGGTGAGTACTTCGTTGTGGTCAGCGCTTCGGGCGGGCCGCTGTCCGAGCGGTCCGTGCGCTGGACAGCCGGTCGACGGCTGCTCGTGGCCAAGGACGAGCCCATCGGTGACGACGAAGCCAGCGAGCTGGCATCGTCGGTCGATGGCGGCAGCGCCACGGCCGCGGAGCTGGACCGGTACGGCAGGCTGCTGTTCGACGCCGCCTTGGGCGCGCAAACGTGGCAGCGGATCGTCGCGGACGCGGCCAGCGCGTCCTACCTTGAGCTGGCGATCCGGGGGCGAGCCGACCAAGAGCAGGCCGCCACGTCGGCGATGCAGGCGGTGCGCTGGGAAGCGCTCCATGACGGCACGGCCCCCGTGGCGGCAAAAGGTACTGCGGTGGGATCGGGCAGACGACTGTCGGTAGGCATCGTGCGGCTCGTGCCCCTCTCTCTTCCCATTGGTCCGAACGACAGCGGCGTGCTCTCCCGCATCGACCGCATCCCCAGCGTGCTTTTCGCGATCGGCAGCCGGCTGACCGATCCCCGGGTCCGGCCAGGCGCCGAATTCATGGGGATCCTACGCAACCTGGAGCGCAGGGGCGGATCGATACAGCCACGCGTGCTCGAGTCGGCGTCGGTGCCATCCCTTACCTGGGAACTTAACCGCTTCGAGCCGGACGTCCTGCATGTGATCGGGCACGGGCGGCAGTTCCCTGTCGAGCACTGCGTCAAGCTCCAGCTGCAGGCAGAGCCACCCTCGACGGCCGACGAGTACATAACGGCGAGACAACTGCTGGACATCTTCGACGGCGCAGGGCATGTTCCGAAGGTGGTGGTGCTGTCGGCGTGCCAGACCGCGTCGGCTCCGCTGGGGAACACCGTCGGCGTCCCGGTCCCCGATCCGGTCAACGCCCTGCCGTTCGCCGCGCGGCTGGTGGCGGGTGGCGTTCCAGTCGTCGTCGCGATGGCCGGCGACATAGCCGATACCGCATGCCGGGTGTTCACGCGCGCGCTGACGCAGGCGATCGGGGAGGGGATACCGCTTGTCGAGGCGGTCATCAGGGGTCGGCGGGCCGCCTTCCACGCGCGGCCCGACCTCGACTCCGCCGACTGGATGCTGCCTGCTGTGTTTCTCGCGGAGCAGCTTCCCGGCGACACGTGCCTGGTGAACACTGCTGCCATCAAAACGGTGAAGGAACGCATTCACGACCTTGATTTCGCTTGGGAGCCCGTCTTCTGCGGGCGGGGTGAGTTCATCGTCGCCATGGACCGCCTGCTCGACGGCGATGACCCGCTGAACGTGCTCGTCGCCTGCACGCCCGATCCCGTCAAGGGCTATGGAGGCCTGCGGCTGCTGCGTGAACTAGGTGCGCGAGCGGTGCGTGCAGGGCGGCTGCCGGTTCTGCTCGGCCCGTTCGACCAGGACCCCCCGCAAACTCGTGCCTCCGTTGCTGAGGCGCTCAGCGACAAGCTCGATGAGATACGCGAGACCCTTGAGCTGCCGTCGAAACCGAACCGTATCGTGGGGGAGGCTCAATCAGGGGCGAAGCCACAGCGCCTCGTGCGCGCGATCCGCGAAGCGTTCGACGAGCTCGTGGCCGACCTCCCCGAAACCGACCCGGTCCGGGCGAGCCCGCACCCGCGGGTCGTGCTGCTGTGCCATCGCGTCGATGAGTGGCTGGACGCTCTCGACGGGCTGCTGGCGTTGCTTGGACCGCAGGGCCTAAGCCCCGGCGGGCATGCGATTCCGGTGGTGATGACCGGAACGGAAACCGGCGCCCTCGCGCAGGCCCGGCTTGACACGTATAAAGGGGCGGCCTGGGCCAAGTTCGCGCCGCTCGACCGGTTCCACAGCGATGATAGCGACCCGGAGGACATCCTCGCGTACCAGTGGTGGCTGCTTAACCCGCCGGAGCGGACCCCAGTCTACGCGCCGAAGCGCGGTGCCGACCCGAGCTGGCAAGGCCAGCTCCGGTTCGTCATGCGGAAGTCCCTGTACGACGAGCAGGAGCTGTTCGGGTTCGTGAAGGCGTCCAGTTTCTTCTTCACCTCGGACATGGACGGCGACATGCTCGCCAGCTATGCGAAGGCAGCCCGGTGAGCGCCCCGAACGCCGAGTTCCCGGCTCTGGTGGCGGAGGCAGTCCAGGCCGAGCGGGCGGCCGCGATGGAGGATCTTGGCCGTGACGCCACGCTATGGCTGGCCGCGGTGCCGCTATGGACTCGCGGCGCCGCCGAGGCCGCCAGGTTCCCCGCGCCGTCCGTCATCGAGTTCGTCAAGCGCGCGCGCGACGTGGGCTGGTGCGAGACGCGCGGCTCGCTGCGCGGTCAGAGGGCGGCGAACCTGCGCTTCTGGATGCCCAACGCGGTACGGCGCGATGTGGTGGATCTCCTCAGCCGCCTAGAAGGCGCGGAGCCGCTGGTCCGTGAGGCGACGAAGATCGCTGAACTCATCACGAGCCTGGGGCGCGCGACCGGGACCGGCGACGAGAGGGACGAGATCGCGCTGCCCGGGACACTGCTTGGCTGGGCTGGGCTGATGATGGCCGAGGCACCCGACCTGGCGCTTGTCGACCGGGTACGGCAGGCCGTCCAGGCCCGCGACCTGAGCGGCGCGCAGCATCTCGTCGCCGCAGGCGACGCCCTGGCAGCGCTGCTGGCGGGCACCGCGGAGCTGGCCGCCGATCGCGCGCGCCGCCTGCTGAACCTCGGCACCCGCCAGCGGCAGGATGGCCGCGCGCTCGAATACTACCTCGACCGCCCGGAACTCTCCGGCGCAGTGACCCGCCTGCTGCAGCCCGGCGACGCGAACTGGGCGCTGCACCTGCGGGGGGCTGGCGGCTCCGGGAAGACGATGCTCATCAGGTACCTGGCATCGGGCCGGTACGCCGCCGAACGGGGTATGGCCGCGATCCCGATCGCCCGCGCGGATTTCGACCACATGAGCCCCGACTACCCGGTGCGTCGGCCGGTGCAACTACTGCTCGAGCTGGCCGACGAACTGGCGTTGCATACCGCGGCCGTCGGACGGGCCGACCGCGCGCTCCGGCGGTTCCGCGCGAGCGCCGCCGGGCTGCACGAGTCGCTGAGCAGCGTTCGCGAAGAACGCCCTTCGCCCATGCAGATCCCGCAGGTGCTTGGTGCGATCGACGACTTCGCGGCCATGCTCGCGGAACTCCCCGAGGTGCTGCTGATCCTTGATACGTGCGAGGAACTCGCCAAGGCCGACTCCGGAGATCCCGCCGCGCCCGCCGTTGCGACCACGCTCGCCATCATGGAACGCATCAGCGTCGGCGCGTCGTCCGTCCGTGTCCTGTTCGCCGGGCGGCGGCCGCTGCCGCGGCGCGACTATCTGGGGGTGCGGGAGGTCACCGGGTTCACGATCGACGAGGCCAGGAGGTACTTGGCGGCCTTTTCGAGCAGGCCGCTGGCGGACGATCTGGTCGACGCGATGATTTGCCAGTCGCCCGCCGTGGACTTGGCCGTCCCTCCCCCAGGCGAGCTACCCAGCCGTGTAAGCCCCTTCGATCTCGCGCTGTATCGCTCGTGGGCGGAACAGGACCCAGGCTTTGATACAGGCAGTGTGGCACAGGGGACCGACGCCTATATCGAATGGCTCATTATCGAGCGGCTCCGCGATCCGCACGTCCTGCGGGCGCTGCCGGTGCTGGCGTGCGCCGGGCGGTGCCGGATCGCGACCATCGCCTCGTTCGTCGGGACCGACGCAGCGGTCGTCGGGCCGCGGCTGGCCGAGCAGGAGTGGATCGACGCGGACGGTGACCCGCCTATGCACATAACGGCGAAGCCTGCGCTCGCCGCGCGGCTGCGCCACTACTTCAGCGCTCCAGACCGGGAGGCCGAGTTCACTGCGGAAACCGCGCGCCTCGCGGACGCGCTCCGTTGTCAGGTGGCGGACGCGGCGCTCGGCGACATCGACGTAGACGAACTGCTGGCCGCGCTGCGGCTGTCCGAGCCCGCCGACGCAGTGCGCCTCTGGGACAACATCGCGGACCGTGTCGTGACGGAGGGACGCTGGAGCTGGCTGCTCAACGTCACCAGGCGAGTCCGCGGCGAGTCCGAGGAGGGGCACTGGCCCACCGCGGACGCGCTGCGCGCGACCGTCCTCGCGTCCTCCATCGCCGCCAGCCGCCGTGCCTTCCCGTCGTACAACGTGCGCGCCGCCTGGAACGAAGTGTTCGTCTGGTCTGCTTCCCACCCCGAGGCCGAAGCCGGGCAGTTCCTGCGGGCACGCGCTGCGCTTGGGTCGCTGCCTCACTCACCGGACGACGAATCGCTGTGGAGTGCCCTCCGGGCCGGGTACTCCTACCCGTACGGCTCTCGGGCCCGCGCTACTGAACTCACGGCGGCGACCGTCGACACCGTGCATCAGCTGCTCGAAACGTGCGCCGATGAGGCCGCAGCGCGGCTCTTTGATCTAGGTTCCCTTGACGTGTTGTATCCCGGCAGGCCCGATGACAGCCCGTCCTCCGCACCAGCGCTGGCTGCCGGGGGCAACGCGCAGATCCGGGCATGGACGCATGTAGTGGTGGCCCGGTTCCATGCCGACGAGACTCCGACGCTCGCACGAGATGCCTTGACGAGGGCTGAGTACGAGGCGATAAGGGCCACGACGGAGTCAGCCAGCGAACCTGTGTGGACCGACTGGATCCCGCCGGACGACCTGCTGGCCCGGGTGCGGATCGAGCGCGGTCTGATCGAGTCGCCCGGAGACCGCGACCTCGAGACGTGGCAAGCCTATGCCGCGGACAACCTCGGCACTATCGACGGGGAACGGCTCGCCTCCGTGTGCCTGCGGCTCCGGCTCGGCCAGGAGGTAATAGACCCGTCCGTGATCGAGCGGTGGGAGGCGGCCGACCGCTACGACCCGGGCCGGATGGCGACCTGCTCGGCCCACGAACTGGTGCCGCCGTTGTTCGCGACACTCGCAGAGGCCTGGCTCGCCGCCGGGGACCCGCAACGGGCGCTGAATCTCCTCGAAAGGCGGCGTACGCTGGCGCTGGACTCTCGGGACGACGACGCCACCGTGCGGGTCGCGGACGAAGAGACGGTCAGAATCGCGCGTCGGCTCCGGCTCGACTATCAGCGCGCGCTGCTCTCCCGGTTGTCCATCGCTCGTGATTCCGACCCGTCCCGGCTCCACATAGTGGACAGCGCCCGCCGCGCCATGGCGGTCGTGTACGGCGTGCCCCCGCACATCGCGGGCAGGGAGGTCTCGGAGCGGCCGGCGGGCTGGCACACATGGTGCCAATGCCGGAGCAACCCGCGAGTTCCCCTTCCACCGGTCAAATGGCCGACAGATAGCACTAGTACAGAACACGCGGCCGACATCGAGCTCGACCTCCAAGAGCTGCGGCAACTAGACCATCCCAAGCTGAGTGGGCTGGAGGAACAGCTTGCCGGATGGCTTGCCCAGCCTCGCCCGGCCCCGCGTGTGCGCTCCGCCGATCCCTATCCTGGTGTGCGCACCGCATTGCGGCGCGCCGCACTCACCACGGTTAAGGAGGACTACCAGCTGCCGGGGGAAGTCCCGCGGCGGCTGCTCGCGGAGATGGCGTTTGACGAGGCCGAGCTGCTCGCGCCCAGGCTCCCGGTTGCGGCTTCGCGGCTCTTCGAGTACGCGTACGACGCGTACCTGGCAGCAGGTGACCCTATCGGGCAGGTGCTGGCGATCTCGTCGATCACCGCGTCAGCAGTCGCCGACCAGGTCCCCCTATCCGTTGAGAGAATGGGAGAAGCGTTTGCCAGGCTGCGCGCCGACAGGCCAGACGTCGCCGCCGCGCTGACGGGAGACCCCGCGGACGCGGGACCTTGGCGCTACTGGGCGGATTTCGTGCGACGACTGAAGACCTTGGAGTATGCGCAGGTTGCGCGCGGGCCTCTGTCCTGGGTGGGTCCCGTTCTCGACAAAACGTCGCATGCGATCTCCATCGCGTTTCTGGCCGCAGGCCTGGTGGCCGCAGGGCTGTACGCGTTTCACGCCGCTCCGAGATATTTCATCTTCGGCGCGCTGAGCTTGATCGTCGTAGTGGTCGGGGTGGTCGCCGTGACAGGGGCATGGCGGCTACGCAGCGTCCGCCGCCTCGCCGATAGCCAGGGCGTGGGTGTTTTCACCCCGGCGACCGTGGGTTTGACTGCGCTGATCCAGTTCGGCGTGCAACGGGACCGGGCTCGTGTCTACCTCTCGGCGAATGCGCGACCGCTTCGAACCACACGCAGGAGATACTGGGCGAGACTCATCGTCCTGGCCTTTGCCGGCGCGTTGCTGTCGGGATTCCACCGGGGCGGTCGGCAGATCGGATATACCGGCGGATTCCAGGTGCCGGAGCCGTCAGCGCAGGCAGTGCGCCTCGACTGGGAGACGGGCTGTCCGGACGCGACCAGCGAGTGGTGGTCGACGGGAACCGCAGCCGGCATCATCCTCGTGAAGCTGGCCGATGGGACCCAGCCGTGGGAGCGGATCATTACCGAGGCGCTCGGCCCGCATGCCGCCGGGCGCATCGATTGGTACCGACGGCTTATCGGCGGGACCAGACTGCCAGACGCGCACGGTTCGGCCGCAGTGGCGCTCGACGCGCCGGCCGAGTGGCTGCGCTACTTCGGCCGTTTCTATAAGGCCGGCGAGGGACCATACGCAGAACGGGAAGAAGCCGAATCGCCGGTTCGGGTCAGGTACGCGATCGGCAGGGCGGTCAGCACGTCGGCGGGACCGCGCCTCGATGTCAGCGGTGAGCGCACCGAATCGAGCAGCGCCCGTGAACTGCTCGGCACCGAGGCACTCTCGCGCGGCGCGCCATCGCTGATCGTCCTGCAGGCTGAGCCGACCTCAGAGGATGTCGAGGCAGGCCCACGCGACGACCTCCTCGAGAAGCTGGCGCTGGCCGTGGACCTACTGGAAGCCGGTGCCGCACGCGAGGTGCTCATCGTGCCTGCCCTACCGGTCCGCCTCGCCGAGGCCGTCGCTCGTACCGTCGCCGAGCACGCCGCCACTCGCCCGCGCAGCCGTGCCCGAGCGTTGCAGGCCAGTCTGCGACGGCTGCTCAGGCCCGAGGTCGAGCCCGCCGTGCTCGATGACCTCG
>Ga0318494_10001155_pt1 | contig 10295 bp, 9 predicted proteins | sample GRESIP108b1f24_FD_203293 | JGI IMG/M metagenome (GOLD analysis project Ga0318494, IMG submission 203293) | Tropical soil microbial communities from Luquillo Experimental Forest, Puerto Rico - GRE.SIPMG.108b1f24 | ecosystem: Environmental > Terrestrial > Soil > Tropical forest > Bulk soil... | reverse complement strand
GGTATCGCGGGCGAGGGCCGCGGTGACCGTGAAGAATGCCCCGACATCGGCGTTCAGCCGCTCGATTCGGTCCAGGTAGTGATCGGTGACGTCGGTCGGCGACAGCTCGCGCTGGCGGATGGCGGCGGCCAGTTGCAGCACGGTCAGGTCGTGAATCTGGGTCACGCTACGGACCGTACCCCGCCCGCGATACCCGCGCGGCCGGACGGGGCGGGAGCGCCGCGTGCGCGGGGGCCGCGCCGGTAGGCTGAGGGCTTCAGCATCGGGAGGAAGATCATGCCGCCGCTACGCTCCCGCACCGTCACGCACGGGCGGAACATGGCCGGGGCGCGCGCGCTGCTGCGTGCCGCCGGGGTCGCCCGCGAGGATCTGGGCAAGCCGATCGTCGCCGTCGCCAACAGCTTCACCGAGTTCGTGCCCGGCCATGTGCACCTGCGCGAGGTCGGCCAGGTGGTCGCCGAGGCGGTGCACGCGGCCGGCGCAGTGCCCAGGGAGTTCAACACCATCGCGGTGGACGACGGGATCGCGATGGGGCACGGCGGCATGCTCTACTCCCTGCCCAGCCGGGAGCTGATCGCCGACTCGGTCGAGTACATGGTGAACGCGCACTGCGCGGACGCGCTGGTGTGCATCTCAAACTGCGACAAGATCACTCCCGGGATGCTGATGGCGGCGCTGCGGCTGAACATCCCGGCCGTGTTCGTGTCCGGCGGGCCGATGGAGGCAGGCGTCCCCCGTAGCGACGGCGAGACCACCGGGACCCCGGTCAAGATCGACCTGATCGACCCGATGATCGCGTCCGCCGACCCCTCGGTGTCCGACGAGCGGCTCGCCGAACTGGAGGAGGCTGCCTGCCCGACCTGCGGCTCCTGCTCGGGCATGTTCACCGCCAACTCGATGAACTGCCTGACCGAGGCGATGGGCCTGGCGCTGCCCGGCAATGGCACCACGCTGGCCACCCACACCGCCCGCCGGGACCTGTTCGTGCAGGCCGGCCAGCTGGTCGTCGAGCTGGCCAGGCGGTACTACCAGCAGGACGACGAGTCGGTGCTGCCACTGGCGGTCGCCACCCGGGATGCGTTCGAGAACGCGATGGCACTGGACATCGCCATGGGCGGATCGACCAACACGATCCTGCATCTGCTGGCCGCCGCGCATGAGGCGCGGGTCGGGTTCGGCCTGAAGGAGATCGACGAGCTGTCGCGCCGGGTGCCCTGCCTGTGCAAGGTCGCCCCCAGCAGCAGCTACCACGTCGAGGACGTGCACCGGGCCGGGGGCATCCCGGCCATCCTTGGCGAACTGGACCGGGCCGGGCTGCTCAACCAGAGCATCCACACCGTGCACAGCCCCTCCCTGCGCGCCTTCCTGGACAGCTGGGACATCCGCTCGGACATAGCATCCGAGCAGGCCCGCGAGCTATACCACGCCGCGCCGGGCGGGGTCAGGACGATCAGGCCATATTCGCAGAACGCCCGGTGGGCCACCCTGGACGAGGACCGGGCCGGGGGCTGTATCCGGGACCGCCAGCACGCTTACACCACCGACGGTGGTCTGGCCGTGCTGTACGGGAACCTGGCCCCGGAGGGGGCGATCATCAAGACCGCCGGGGTGCCGGCCGAACTGTGGCAGTTCGCCGGCCCGGCCCGGGTGTTCGAGAGCCAGGAAGACGCGGTGACGGGCATCCTTAACGGCACGGTAACCGCCGGCGACGTGGTGGTCATCCGGTACGAAGGGCCCAAGGGCGGCCCGGGCATGCAGGAGATGCTCTACCCGACCAGCTTCCTCAAGGGCAAGGGCCTGGGCCGGGCCTGCGCCCTCATCACCGACGGCCGGTTCTCCGGCGGCACGGCCGGGCTGTCGGTCTGCCACATGGCGCCGGAAGCAGCCGCGGGCGGGACGATCGCGCTGGTCGCCGACGGCGACCGGATCGAGATCGACATCCCCCGGCGGGAGCTGACGCTGGCCGTGCCGGACGGCGAACTCGCGGCCCGGCGCGAGCAGCGGGCCGCCGCGGGCGGCTTCCAGCCGGCCAGCCGCGCCCGGCCGGTGAGCCAGGCCCTGCAGGTGTACGCCGCGCTCGCCACCTCGGCCGCCATCGGCGCGGTACGCGACCTCAGCGCGCTGAACCGGCCCGGCGGCTCATCCACCGCGGTCTAGTGGCCTCGGCACGGCAGTGGCTGGGCGGCGCCCGGCCGCGCACGCTGCCCGCGGCCATCGTGCCGGTCCTGGTCGGATCCGGGGTAGCGGCCGGTTACCGGCTGTTCTCGCCGTGGCGGGCCGCGCTGGCGCTGGTGGTGGCGCTGGCCCTGCAGGTCGGGGTCAACTACGCCAACGACTACAGCGACGGGGTGCGCGGCACCGACGAGGCCCGGGTCGGCCCGGTCCGGCTGGTCGCGGCCGGGCTGGCCACCCCACAGCGGGTCCGCACCGCGGCGCTGGCCAGTTTCGCCGTCGCATGCACGGCCGGCCTGGTGCTGGCGGCAGTCACCGCGTGGTGGCTGCTGCTGGTCGGGGCGGCGGCGGTGGCCGCTGCCTGGACCTACACCGGCGGCCGCCACCCGTACGGCTACCACGGCCTGGGTGAGGTGGCCGTGTTCGCGTTCTTCGGGGTCGCCGCCGTGGTGGGCACCGCCTACGTGCAGATGGAGCGGGTGAGCTGGCTGGCGGTGGCAGCCAGTATCCCGGTCGGGCTGCTCGCCTGTGCCCTGCTGGTGATCAACAATCTGCGCGACATCCCGTCCGACACCGCGGCGGGCAAGCGGACACTCGCGGTGCTAATCGGCGACCAGCGGACCCGGCTGCTGTACACCAGCTGCGCGCTGGTCCCGTTCGGCATGCTGGCGGTGCTCGCGTTCGCCCGGCCGTTCAGCCTGCTCGCGCTGATCACACTGCCGCTTGCGGTAGCGCCGGTGCGGGCGGTGCGTGCCGGGGCGCGCGGGCCGGCGCTGATCGCCGCGCTCGGCCAGACGGGCCGGCTGCAGCTAGCGTTCGGCCTGCTACTTACCCTCGGACTGGCCATCCGCGGCTGACCGGGGCCTGACCGCAGCCGCGACCTGGGCGTCACGGTCAGCGGCCGGGCTGAAGCCGGCCGCCAGCGCCTTCAGCGCGCTGGTCAGCTCGCTCGGGATCATCCACACCGTGTTGCCCGCGCCCTGTGCCAGCTCGGGCAGGGTACGCAGGTACTGGTAGGCGAGCAGCTGCGGGTCGGGATTGCCGTCGTGAATGGCACCGAAGACGGTGCCGATCGCCTGCGCCTGGCCCTCGGCGCGCAAGATGGCGGCCTGCTTCTCGCCCTCGGCCCGCAGGATGTTCCCCTTCTTGTCGCCCTCGGCGGTCAGGATCTGCGACTGCTGGTGCCCCTCGGCCGTCAGGATCGCGGCCCGCTTCTCCCGCTCTGCCTTCAGCTGCTTTTCCATCGCGTCCTTGACCGTCTGCGGCGGGTCAATCGCCTTGATCTCGACCCGGGTGACCCGGATCCCCCACTTGCCGGAGGCGTCGTCCAGCACCCCGCGCAGCAAGGTGTTGATCTTGTCGCGGGAGGTCAGCGTCTCCTCCAGATCCATACTCCCGATCACGCTGCGCAGCATGGTCGCGGCCAGCTGCTCGATCGCCTGGATGTAGTTCACGATCTCGTAGTCAGCCGCCCGGGGGTCGGTGACCTGGAAGAACAGCACGGTGTCGATGGCCACCACCACGTTGTCCTCGGTGATCACCCGTTGGCCGGCAAACGACACCACCTGCTCACGCAAGTCGATCAGCGGCTTCACCCGGTCGACGAGCGGGATCACGAAGTTCAGCCCCGGCTCCAGCGTCTTGCGGTACCGGCCCAGCCGCTCCACGTTCCTGGCCCGGGCCTGCGGGATCATCCGGACCGAGCGGCTGAGCACCACCAGCATCAGCACAACAACGATGAAGATCACGACCGTGATAACGATGCTCGCACTGGTCATGTCCTACTCCCGTGGGTGAACGAGCGCCAGAGCGCCCTTGATCTGCAGAACCTCGACGGTCGAGCCCGCCGGGATGACCGAGGACTCGTCGTAGGGCCGGGCCGACCATTCTTCCCCGCCGATCTGTACCCGGCCACTGTGCGGGGTGACGTCGTCCAGCACCAGGGCGTTCTGGCCGACAAGTGCGGCAGTGCCGCTGCGCAGTGACGGTGTCCGCCGCAGGTGCCGCAGCACGGCCGGCCGCACCAGCAGCAGGCCAGCCAGCGAGGCGAGCACGAACACCGCCACCTGCCACGGCAGGCTGGCCCCCAGCGCACCGGCCAGCGCAGCCGCCAGCGCCCCCACCGCCACCAGGCCGAAGGCCAGGGTCGTGGTGATGACCTCGGCCGCACCGAGCGCGATCGCGACGATCAGCCAGATAATCCACAGGCCCATGTCAGCCGCTCCGGCATATCGCAGATGAAACACCAGGCAACGCCATTAAACCTCGCTGGATGTGAAAACCCGCTGCTGTTATCGGCAGGATCTGCTGCCTGTCCTTGCCGGGCGCCAGAAAAGTGGCGGGGAGACGGCGGCCCCGATGGCCCGCGAGCACCGGCTCCGGCGGGAGCGGGGCAGTATTCACACGGAGCGCGCCGGCGGGGCACGATGGTGCAGACCCGCCGGCGATCCCGGCCAGCCAGGCGCACCGCTGCCCGGCTCCCGGCCAGCCGGCCAGAGCCGGAGGGACTGGCATGACCACAGTGACGGAGCCGTCCTACAGTCACGGAGCGTCCGCGGTGCCGCTGCTGGGTGAGACCATTGGCGCCAACCTGCGCCGGGTCGCCGCCAGCTACCCCGGTAACGAAGCAGTGGTGGATATCCCCACCGGGCGCCGGTGGACCTACGCCCAGCTGGACGCCGACACCGACACGCTGGCCCGCGGGCTGATCGCGGCCGGCCTGGCGGCCGGTGACCGGGTCGGCATCTGGGCGCCCAACTGCGCGGAGTGGGTGCTGCTCCAGTACGCGACCGCCAAGGCCGGGATCGTGCTGGTGAACATCAACCCGGCGTACCGCAGTCAGGAGCTGGCGTACGCGCTGCGGCAGTCCGGCGTGCGGCTGCTGGTGTCCGCCGAGTCGTTCAAGACCAGCGACTACCGGGCGATGGTGACCGAGGTGCGGGACGGGCTCGAGCGGCTGGAACGGGTGGTGTACCTGGGGTCAGCGGACTGGCAGGCGCTGGTCACCGCGGCCAGCCCGGCCGGTGGCGGGCCGGGCCCGCTGGCCGCCAGGGAGGCGGCGCTGGCCTTCGACGACCCGATCAACATCCAGTACACGAGCGGGACCACCGGTTTCCCCAAGGGCGCCACCCTGTCCCACCACAACATCCTCAACAACGGCTTCTTCATCGGCGCGGGCTGCCGCTACACCGCGCAGGACCGGGTCTGCATCCCGGTGCCGTTCTACCACTGCTTCGGCATGGTGCTGGGCAACCTGGCCTGCACCACCCACGGGGCCTGCATCGTCATTCCCTCTCCCGGCTTCGAGCCGGCCGCTGCCCTCGCCGCGGTCCAGGCTGAGCGCTGCACCTCGCTGTACGGGGTGCCGACCATGTTCATCGCGGAGCTGGCGCTGCCGGAATTCGCCGGTTACGACCTGTCCACCCTGCGGACCGGGATCATGGCCGGGTCGCCGTGCCCGGTGGAGGTGATGAAGCGGGTGGTCAGCGAGATGCACATGACCGAGGTCACCATCTGCTACGGGATGACCGAGACCTCCCCGGTGTCCACCCAGACCACCGCGGACGACGACATGGACCGCCGGGTGTCCACCGTCGGCCGAGTGCACCCGCACGTGGAAGTGAAGATCGTCGACCCAGAGACCGGCCTGGTGGTTCCCCGCGGCGTGGCCGGGGAACTGTGCACCCGCGGTTACTCGGTCATGCTCGGCTACTGGGACGACGAGGCCCAGACCCGGTCGGCGATCGACACGGCCCGCTGGATGCACACCGGCGACCTGGCGGTCATGGACACCGAGGGCTATCTGAACATCGCCGGCCGGATCAAGGACATGGTCATCCGCGGTGGCGAGAACGTCTACCCGCGTGAGGTGGAGGAATTCCTGTACGCGCACCCGGCGATCGAGGACGTCCAGGTGATCGGGGTCCCCGACACCCGCTACGGGGAGGAGCTGTGCGCCTGGGTCAAGCTGCGGCCGGGTGCCACGCTCAGCCTGGACGAGCTGCGCGAGTTCTGCACCGGCCAGATCGCCCATTTCAAGATCCCCCGCTACCTGCGGATCACCGGCGAGTTCCCGATGACGGTGACCGGGAAGGTGCAGAAGTTCAAGATGCGGGAGGTCTCGATCGCCGAACTGGACCTGGCCGAGGCGGCCCGCACCCGCACCGCCTGACCCGGCCGGGCGGCCGCAGCCGGTGGCGCCCGCGAGAATCAGCCGGCCAGCCGGCCGGCTAACACCGTGGACTGGTCCGGGCTAGCTTCCAGGCGGGCGAGCAGGGTCTGGGTGGCGGCACTGACGGCCTCCACCGCGTTGTTGAAAGCCTCTTCATTGGCCGGGTTCGGAAGACGGAAGCCACCCACCGTCCGCACATACTGGAGTGCGGCCGCGCGCACGTCCTCATCGGTCACCCCGACGGCATACGGTGCGCGCAGAGTCTTGATGTTGCGGCACATGGCACGACGCTACGCCCCAGTAGCCGGCAAAGTGGGCACTGCCGCAAAATCGCCACCCCCCGGGGCCGCGGCCGATGGCCAGTGGCTCAGCGCAGGTCAGCGGTCGTGGGGAGCGGCTCACCAGCCGGGACGATCCGCACCCCGAGCGGCACCAGCGAGATAGGGATGATCTTGAAGTTGGCGAGGCCGAGCGGGATGCCAATCACAGTCAGGCACAGCAGGACCCCCGTCACCAGGTGGCCGATCGCGAGCCACCAGCCGAACAGCACAATCCAGATGATGTTGCCGATCAGGGAGCCCACGCCGGATTCCCGGCGCGGGACGATCGTGCGGCCGAACGGCCACAGCACATAGCTCGCGATCCGGAACGCGGCGATGCCGAACGGGATCGTGACGACCAGGAAGAACAGCAGGAAACAGAGCAGGCCGGCCAGGGCATAGCCGATCGCCATCCACAGGCCGCAGAGCACGAACCAGATCACGTTGAGGATCGTTCGCATCGCATCCCCCCTTGGGGCTGGTCCACGCTGGTGGCGGTCAGTCGCAGGTTACCAACGGTGCCCGGAGCATCCTGCCGGGCAGGACCGCCTAGTCGCGGTGGCCGGTGAAAGCGAGCGTCAGGCCCAGGCCGATCATTGCCAGCCCGCCGAGCCCGCCGACGAGGGCCAGCCGCTGCGGGGAGCGGGCAAACCAGGAACGCACCCCGCTGGCGGCCAGTCCCCAGGCGCTGTCACAGATCAGCCCGATGGGCAATGACACCAGGCTGAGCAGCAGCAACTGGACCGGGACGTGCCCAGCCGCCTGGTTGGCGAACTGCGGCAGCACCGCCGCGAACAGGATGTAAGCCTTCGGGTTGGTGATACCGACCAGGAATCCCTCGCTGGCCGCCCGGCGGTCACCGCGTGGCTCCACCGCCATGTCCAGTGCCGCGCCGAGGGAATGGCGGTGCCGGATGGCCTGGATGCCGAGCCAGGCCAGGTAGCCAGCGCCCAGCAGTTTGACCACCGTGAACACAGCGGCCGACTGCTGCACGAGCGCACCGACACCGAGCGCGACACTGACCGCGACCACCTGTATGCCAACGACGTTGCCCACGACCGAAGCGAGTGCCGTCCGGCGGCCGTGCGCCAGCGCCCGCCCGACCACGAACAGCACGCTCGGCCCCGGGACCGCGATCACGATCAGGCAGGTGACGGTGAAACCAAGGAGCTGGCCTGCCGATATCATCGGGCCACCCTACCCGCCCGGGCCGGTCGCGCCTGCCCCGGCGGTGAGGCCGAACTGTGGCCTAACCGCAGCCGTCTGGCGACAACCGGAGCGGTCTGGCCGACGTCATATGTGTCAGCTGGCTCGTGGAGCCACCCAGCACGAGGAACCCCGATGACTGCATTCGCACGCACCGCCCGGCAGCTGGCCGTGGCCGCAGGTCTTTGTTCCGTCGCGGCATTGGCGGCCGGCTGCGGCCCCAGCTCGACCCCGACGCCGACCCACACCGTCACCATCACCCCGCACGCCACGGGCAGCCCAGCCAGCCCGGCCCCGGCGAGCAGCTCGCCGTCTTCTGCGTCCGGCCCGGGACCGTGCCCGACCAGCTCGCTGGGTGTCAGGCTCGGCCTGGCCCAAGGCGCGGCCGGCAGTACCTACCAGGTGATCGACTTCGCCAACAACTCGAGCGTGACCTGCACGCTCTACGGCTACCCGGGGGTCTCGGCCGGGAACGGACAGCCGCTCACCCAGGTCGGCCTGGCCGCCTCGGAGGTGCCGACCCCGCCACGGGAACTGGTGACCCTCGCCCCCGGCGGGGTCGCCAACGCGCTACTGCGGATCGTGGACGCCGGCAATTACCCGGGGAGCCGGTGCAGTATGACGCCGACACATCTGCTGCGGATCTACCCGCCGAACCAGACCGCCCCGGTCTACCTGCACTACAGCACGCAGATGTGCGCCAAGCCGGTGCAGACCCTGTCGGTCACCGTGGTCCAGCCGGGCAGCGGCGGCTAGCTACCCCGCACGGGCATGATCCTCAGGGGTGCCCGCGAATGGCTGACGCGAACATGATCACGAAGTCCTCCTGGGCGATGGTTTCCAGCGCCCGCGGACCGCGCGCGGTCCGCACAGCCGCGATGGCCGCCTCTGCCGACATCCCGCCGGCGACGAGAAAGCATGCCGCAACCGTTCCGCTCCGGCCGAGCCCGCCCATGCACGTCACTACCACCGCCTCGCCCCGCTCCGTTCCCTCGCGGCACCAGCGCACAAGATCCGTGGCGTCGGCGACATCGGGTGTCCCCTGATCGGGGACGGGGAGACGGCGGTAGGTCAGGCCCGCGGCCTGCGCGCGGCGGCCAAGGTCGGGTACGCCCGCCCAGCTGAGCTCGGCGTCGGTCAGCAGGCACAGGAGCCGGTCGGCACCCTCGGCCCGGAGCTGGGCCAGATCCGTGCCCAGGTCGCGGCCCCGGTCCCGGCGGCCGGGGCACAGGGTGATACCGAGCCTGCCCGTCCCGATCAGGCCTGGGTCGATCCAGTCCACCCGCAGCGCAAGCTCGGCTTCGACGGTGCCGGTGATCTGCTGACCGAGCGAGCACGCCGCCGCTAGTGCCGACTGCTTCTGCAGCGGGGACGCTTCGGGGAAGCTGAGCGTGTGGACGGCGTAACGCAACAGCGCCACCTGGAGCTGCAGCGGGTGACGGTCTTCCCGGCAGAGCCGGCCGCCGATCCGGCGCAGCAGCTGGAGTACCTCCCACGCCCGGACGAACTGCGGGGAGCGCACCTCGCCGGGGCGGTCAGGCAGTTCGGCGTGGAGGTCCGCCACCGATCCGAGGGCGCGGGTGATGGCAAGGGCCTCCAGTAGCTGGGTGGCATCGTCGATGGGCGTGAGCAGGTAGAGCAGGTCGTTCTCGAACTTGGCCAGATCTTTCAGCACGTGCCCGGGGGCGGCGTGGAAGAAGTCGATGACCCAGACGTTGTGGTGAGGGTCCACCAGGATGTTGGCAGCGTTGAGGTCGCCGTGGACGTAGGCCACATAGTGGTAGTCGTGCGCTGGCAGCGGGTGGTGTGCCAGGAAGTCCTCGTAGAAATCGCAGACGTTGGGCAGGGAGACCCCGCCGGGAAAGTCCAGCATCTTCTGGCCAGAGTCAGCCGTGATGGCGGCAACGGCGCGGCGGACCGCGGGCCCCAGCAGGGGAGTGAACTGGTAATGCTCGAAAAGCGGCATGCGTTCGTAGCGGGCCGCGGCATAGAGCGGGCCGAGCACGTCCTCGAATGCGCTCCGGACGACGGAAATGATGCGGCGTGATGCCACCCCGGCGGCAAACATCGCCTGCAGCGTCCGGACCTGGCCGTGACCCATGGCGGCGTAGGCGTACTTGAGGCCGGCTCTGCCGCCAAGGTCAACGAACCCCCGGACCCGGGGGGCGTTGTTGCCGAGCACGGCCTCGACTTGCTCGAAGGCAACCCGCTCCTGCGCGATGGCCCGGTTCGGGCCCAGCTTGACGACGGCTGGCGCCTGGCGGTGGCCCAGTGCGTCCTGGCTCGTTGCCCGCCATACCAGGGCGCCGGAATAGCCGCCGGAAATCGGCTCCAGGTCCACCTGCGTGCTGTCCCGGAACAGGTGGGCGACGATGGCGCGGTCGGTTGCGGTGAGGGAGGTACCGGTGCCGGTGCCTTCGATCCGC
>Ga0318494_10001145_pt1 | contig 10317 bp, 9 predicted proteins | sample GRESIP108b1f24_FD_203293 | JGI IMG/M metagenome (GOLD analysis project Ga0318494, IMG submission 203293) | Tropical soil microbial communities from Luquillo Experimental Forest, Puerto Rico - GRE.SIPMG.108b1f24 | ecosystem: Environmental > Terrestrial > Soil > Tropical forest > Bulk soil... | reverse complement strand
GGTCTCGCTGAACGCGCGCGGGGCCAGCAGGGCGAGCACGATGCCGATCGGCACGTTGACGAAGAACACCCACCGCCACGACGCGTAGGTGGTCAGCAGGCCGCCGGCGAGCAGGCCGACCGCGGCACCGCCGATGCCCATGGCGGCCCAGACGCCCATGGCCCTGTTGCGCGGCGGGCCTTCCGCGAACGTCGTCGTGATCAGGGCCAGCACGGCCGGTGCGACGATGGCCCCGCCGACGCCCTGCAGCGCCCGGGCGCCCAGCAGCCAGGTCTGGGAGGTGGCGAGCCCGCCGAGCAGGGACGCCGCCGAGAACAGGATGATGCCGGCGATGAGGACCCGGCGCCGGCCGAGGATGTCGCCGGCCCTGCCGCCGAGCAGCAGCAGGCCGCCGAACGTGAGCGCGTAGGCGTTGACGACCCACTCCAGGCCCGAGCCGGAGAAGCCCAGGGCGTGCTGGATGTGGGGGAGCGCGACGTTGACGATGGTCGCGTCGAGTATCACCATGAGCTGCGCGGTGGCGATCACGAAGAGGGCCAGGCCGAGGTGCCGCTGGCGAGCGCCATTAGCCGTAGCGCCTGGGCCCCGTCGCCCGGTCGCGGGCTGTGCGGTGGACATGTGATCTCCTTGCGTGAAGGCGTAGTTAACAAACGCGGCGGCGCGGCGCGCCGGGCGTCGAAGTCTGGGATTGGTTTGCGGACTCAGCGGCCGCTGATGAATGAGGCTGAGCGGCCGGGTTACCGGGCGGCCTGGGCCGCGGCGGGTTCCGTCACGGCGCTGGCCAGGAGCTTGCTCACCTCCTCGGCGGGGCAGTCCGCGTCGGTTGCGGACAGCGGCGGGCTCATGGTCTGGACCAGGGCCAGCAGGCTGAGGCGCTGCTCCTGGCTGAGGCACCGGCGCCACGGCGAGCGGCTCAGCACCTCATCCTCGATGCGCGCCTTCAGTTCCGCGCCGGCCTCGGTGAGCACGAGCCGCTTCACCCGGCGGTCGGCGGGATCGGGCTCCCGCGCCGCCAGCCCGTGCTTCTCCAGGGTGTCGGCAATGCTGGTGATGAAGGAGGGGTCGCAGCGCATCCGCAGCCCCAGGTCCTTCATGGCCAGCGGGTTGTCGAGCATGTGCAGCGCCTTGATCACGAACACCGGGATGCCGAAGCTCTTGGCGAGCGCCTCACCCTCGGCGACGAGCTGTGCGAACAGCCCGGCTACCGAGTCGAGGATCTCGAGGTCAAGGAGATCCTCTTCCGATCGCGTACGCACCTGTTCCTCCGCCTGAGCATCTCAACAGTTGAGTAGCTCAAACGTATCCGAGGACAGTTGAGTAGGTCAAACTTTTATTCACCCAATATCTAGGACGGAGCCTACTCGGCGCTGGAGGCGGCCCAGATGTTGATGCCGGTCCCGGACGACTGCTGGTCGATCGCGGCCAGTTCGCCCGCGCTGAAAGCGGCCTGGCCCGCCGCGGCCACGTTCTCCTCCAGCTGGGCCACGCTGCTGGCGCCGACCAGTACCGAGGTCATCCGCGGGTCGCGCAGCGCCCAGGACAGCGCCAGCTGCGCGAGCGACTGTCCCCTCGCGCGGGCGATGTCGTTGAGCGCGCGCACCCGGGCCAGGTTCGGCTCGCCGAGCTGGTCGGCGGACAGGCTGCTGTCGCCGCGTGCCGCCCGGGACCCCGCCGGCACGCCGTCCAGGTACTTGCCGGTGAGCAGGCCCTGGGCCAGCGGGGAGAACGCGATGCACCCCGCGCCCACGCGCTCCAGCGTGTCCAGCAGGCCGTCCTCGATCCACCGGTTGAGGATCGAGTAGGACGGCTGGTGGATCAGCAGTGGCGTGCCCATCTCGCGGAGCAGCGCCGCCGCCTGCTCGGTGCGGTCGGGGGAGTAGGAGGAGATTCCCGCGTACAGCGCCCGGCCCGAGCTGACCGCGGTGGCCAGCGCGCCCATCGTTTCCTCCAGCGGGGTGTCCGGGTCGGCCCGGTGGCTGTAGAAGATGTCCACATAGTCCAGGCTCATCCGGGCCAGGGACTGATCCAGGCTGGCCAGCAGGTACTTGCGGGAGCCCCAGTCGCCGTACGGCCCGGGCCACATGTCGTAGCCCGCCTTGGTGGAGATGATCAGCTCGTCGCGGTACGGGCGCAGGTCCTCGCGCATGATCCGGCCGAAGTTGATCTCGGCCGTGCCGTATGGGGGTCCATAATTGTTCGCCAGGTCGAAATGGGTCACGCCCAGGTCGAACGCCCGGCGCAGGATCGCCCGCTGAGTCTCCAGCGGGCTCTCGTCGCCGAAGTTCTGCCACAGCCCGAGGGCGACCTCGGGGAGCATCAGGCCGCTGCGCCCGCAGCGGCGGTAGTGCCTGCCGTCGTACCTGTCATCGGCCGCAATGTAGGTCATGGTCGCAGTCTCTCACCGGGCCCGCGGGCGCTTTGCCCGGCGGCCTCCGGCCGGCGGGGACAGGCTGGCAGGATGGGGACGCGCGGGCGCGGCCCGGGCCTTGGAGGCAGACCGACGATCGGACAGGCATGAAAGACGCGATGATGGCCGAGACCATCAGCATCACCGGCCACGCCGGCGACCAGATCGAGGCGTACCTGGCCAGGCCGCTCGGCGCCGGCCCCTATGGCGGCGTCGTCGTGATCCATCACATGCCCGGGTACGACGAGGGCAGCAAGGAGATCACCAGGAAGTTGGCCGTGCACGGCTACCTGGCGATCTGCCCCAACCTGCACCACCGGGAGGCACCGGGGGCCAGCCCGGACGACGCGGCGGCGGCGTCCCGGGCGCAGGGCGGGGTTCCGGACGACCGGCTGGTCGGCGACGTCGGCGGCGCGGTCGCCTACCTGCGGGCTAGCCCTGCGTCCAACGGCAAGGCCGGCACGATCGGCTACTGCTCAGGCGGCCGCCAGTCCTTCCTCGCCGCGTGCAGCCTGCCGCTGGACGCCGCGGTCGACTGCTACGGGGCGTTTGTCGTGGGCACCCCGCCCGAGGGCATGCCGCTCAAGGTCGGCCCGATTCTGCACCTGGCCAAGGACCTGTCCTGCCCGCTGCTCGGGCTGTTCGGCGCGGACGACTCCTACCCGTCCCCGGACCAGGTAGCCGAACTGGACAAGGTCCTCACCGAGGCCGGGAAGGCGCACGAGTTCCACAGCTACGAGGGCGCCGGGCACGCCTTCTTCAACGCCTACCGGCCCAGCTACCGGCCGGAGGCGGCGGTGGACGGCTGGCAGAAGATCTGGGACTTCTACGGCCGGTACCTGGCCGGCTGAGCGGAGGCTGCGATGTGCACGTATCTCACCGAGAAGGTAGCCGTCGAGGGCAGCGGCAAGGGCGCGGCGGGCTGGTTCGGCCTCACCGAGGCGACCGTCTACTTCGACCACCCGCAGCACGCGCGGGCGGAGCACACGCTCAACATCGATTTCCTCGACCCGGGACGGGGGCCGTCGGCGCGCGTGGCTGTGGAGCTGACCGCCGACTCCGCGCGGGCCCTCGCCGCCGCCATCGAGTCGGCGCTGGCGGCGGTGCCCCCGGGCCTGGCCTGAGGCCACGGCAGGCGCGCGCGATGCCGGGCCCGCGCGCGGCGGGCCCCGAGGAGATGCCATGCTCGCACCTGCCGCCGGCAGCGCGGTTATGTCGGTGGGAGGTGCAAGGATCGAAGCTGGAAGGTGGCGGCATGAAATTCCAGGTTGAGCATGACGCGCTGGCGGACGCGGTGGCGTGGGTGGCGCGGGCACTCCCGTCGCGGCCCGTGGTTCCCGTGCTGTCCGGCCTCCGGCTGGACGCGGCGGATGGGCTCACCCTGTCCTGCTTCGATTACGAGCTGGCCGCGACCACGCGGCTGCCCGCCGATATCGCCGAACCGGGCACGGCGCTGGTGCCGGGCCGGCTGCTCGCGGAGATCACCCGCAGCCTGCCCGGGCAGCCCGCCGAGTTCCGCTCCGACGGCGACGAGGTGACGCTCACCTGCGGGAGCGCCGAGTTCGCGCTGGTCTCCCTGCCCATGGCCGAATACCCGGACCTGCCGCCCGCGCCGCCGTTGGCCGGCACAGTCGACGGCGGTGACCTGGCCGCGGCGCTGGCCCAGGTGCTCCCGGCCACCAGCCGCGACGACACGCTGCCGATGCTCACCGGGGTGTGCCTGGACATCCGGGGCGACGTGGTGACGCTGGCGGCCACGGACCGGTACCGGCTCGCCGTGCGGGACCTGCACTGGGCGCCCGCCAATCCGGGGGTCCGGGCGATAGTTCTGGTCCCGGGGCGGACCCTGGCCGACGCGGCGCGCATCATGACGCCCGGCGTCCCGGTGTCGCTGTCGTTCGCGGTACCGGAGGACGCCGCGGCGGGCGCGGCCGGGCGCGGCGACCCGCGCCCGGTGGAGGGGATGATCTCGTTCGAGAGCGGGGGACGCCGGCTGACCGGCCGGCTGATCGGCGGGGAATTCATCAGGTATGAGTCCCGGTTCCCGGCCGGCTACGGTTGCCGCGCGGAGATGCCCGCGGCCTCGCTGATCGAGGCGGTGCGGCGGGTTTCCCTGGTCGCCGACCGGGCCACGCCCGTCCGGCTCACGTTCGGCTCGGGGACCGTCGCCCTGGAGGCCCAGACCGAGGGCCGGGCCCGCGCGATGGAGCGGATCACCGCGAGCTTCCACGGGGACGAGCACGCGATCGCCTTCAACCCGCACTACCTGCTGGACGGGATCACCGCCGCGGCGGGGGCAGCCGGGCCTGCCCGGCGCCTTGCCCAGGAAGCCAACGCAACGCCCGCCGGTGGCGCGGCCGGGGACGGTACGGCACACGGCGCGGGCGACCGGGGAGCCGACGGCGACGGCTCCGCCGGGTCGGCGACCATCCGGCTGGAGTTCACCAGCCCGGCCCGGCCCGCGCTCATCACGCTGGCTGGGGACGACGGTGACGGCCGGGACCACGGCTCCGGGGAGGCCGGCGCCGCGGACTCCGGTGACGCCGGGCCGGAAGGGCGGCCGCGGGCCGCGTTCCGCTACCTGGTGGTGCCGCTGAGGTCGCCGGTCCGGGGCTGATACCTGGGCCGGCGTGCGCGCTGCCCGAGCCGCCAGAACGCCTTGCCGATCAGGGCGGCGCGCACCGCCCAGATCACCCCGCGCAGCCAGGGCATGCCCGCGACCACGGGCACGGCCTCCATCCAGGCCCCGCTGCGCCATGCCCGGCGCCCGACCCAGATCGCCGCGGCCGTGATCAGGCTCAGCAGCAGCACCGGCACCGCGAGCAGCACCAGGAGGACCGCGAGCAGCCCGTGCGGCCACGCCAGCGCGGCCAGCGCGATCAGGCCGGCCACGACGGTGAACCCGGCCACCGCGGACAGCAGCAGGACGCGGACGACGCGGCGGGCCAGGGTGCGCGCGGCCGCCGGGGTGACGGTCCAGTCACCCGTGTAGACGTCGTCACCGCCGAACCCGGGACCGGGGCTCCACGGACCCTGCTGCCACGTGCCCTGATCCGCGGGGCCCTGGCCGGTCGTGTCCCCGTGCCACGGTCCCTGGGTCCACGCGTGATGGTCCGGCGCGCCCGCCGCCCAGCCGTCCGAGCCGTCCATGCCTGCCTCCGTTACCGGCCCCCGCTGTACGGATTCCTCCCCAGTCCAGAAACGATATATCTCGTTTTTGCACTAAGCAAATGAGGTGGGCGGCGAGCTATCCGGCTATTCCCGCTTCGGTGCTGAGCAGGACGATGACCGAGTCGGATTCCGCGGCCAGGGCCGCGCGGCGGTCGGCGCTGCCCCGGCCGGTCAGCGCGGCGCGGGCGCCCGCCAGCGAAGCCGCGCCGCTCGGGCCTGAGGAGATGCCCGACGCAGCCAGGTCGGCCGCGGCGCGGCGCGCCGCGTCATCAGTCACCGCGACGGCGGCGTCCAGCCCGCCCGCGAGGTATGGCCAGGCGATCGAGGAGATGGTGCCGCAGTTGAGCCCGGCCATGATGGTGTTCGCGTTGGGCACGGTGACAGGCTTCCCCGCCCGAAGGCTGGCTAGCAGACACGCGGCGGTATCCGGCTCCACGGAAAGCACCGCAGTGACGGACGAGGGTTGCCTGGGCGCGGAGTTCTGTCCGCGCCCAGGCCGGCCCGCGGCTGTCACTTGTCCCCGGCCACCGGCATCTGCGGCGCGGTAGTGCGCGACGGCGGCCTGCGCGAGGGAGCCGACGCCGACGGGGACCACCACCAGCCCGGGCGGCCCGGCGCCGACAAGCTGGGCGTCGAGTTCGGCGAACAGCGTCGAGTAGCCCTCCACGATCCAGCCCGGCACCTGCTCGTAGCCGGGCCAGGCGGTGTCCTGGACCAGCGCCGCGCCGGGGTGCTCCTGGGCCCATTGCCGGGCCGTGCCGACGGCCTCGTCGTAGCTGCCGTCCACCCGGATTACCTCGGCGCCCTCGCTGGCGATGGCGGCACGGGCCGCGGGCCCGGCCACGGCGGGGACGAAGACCCGCGCGGGGGCGCCGGACAGCCGCGCCATCCAGGCCACCGCGCGGCCGTGGTTGCCGTCGGTGGCGGTGACGAATACCAGGCCTGGCCGGCGCGCCGCGAGTTCGCGCAGCCCGGCGAGACCATCCGGGGCGGCTGCCGGGGGAGCGGCGCCGGCGGGCTCACCGGCCGGGGTGCCCGCCAGCACCTGACGGACCGCCCAGGAGGCGCCGAGCACCTTGAAGGCGGGCAGGCCCAGGCGGGACGACTCGTCCTTCACAAACACCCGGCCCACACCCAGTTCCGCGGCAAGCGCCGGGATCTCGGCCAGCGGCGTCGGCGCGTAGCCGGGCAGGCCGGCGTGGTAGGCACGGACCTCGCCGGAACGCACCGATTCGGGCGTGCCGCATGTCCACGACCGGGCCTGCGGGCGGGCCAGCCAGGGCAGCGGCGGTCCCGCCGGGCCGTTGTCCGCGGTCACGTGTTGCCGTCCATGGCCACCTTCCGCCGGGCCGCCGTGGGGTCCTGGTTTCCCCGTTTACCGGGTGAGCTGGGCAGACGCTAGCCGCGCCGAATCGTTGAGCAGCCAAACATCGGCGCGGCCCGCGGACAGCTGGCAGGCCAGCCGCAACCGGTCGCCGCGCAGTATCGGGTGGTGGTATTCCATCTCGGCGCGGGCCGGCCGCCAGCCCAGCCCGGCGAGCACGTCCTCGGCGGCCTGCCAGTGCACGGTATTACCGACGTGGTCGGCGGCGTCGAAGTCGGCGGCGCGCAGCGGCCAGCCCCGGCCGCGGGCCGACGGGCTGGGCGGCGGGTGCGACAGCCGCGCGGATACCCTGCGGCCCTGCGCCTCCGGGCCGTACCGCCGGTGGAACTCCGGGCCCACCGGGCAGGACTGCCCGGTCGCGCGGTCCACCGCCACCCAGACGGCCCTGGCCTGGATCAGCTCGGTGCCGGCCGCACTCAGGGTCGTAGTCCGCTCCGCCCACCGCGGCCCGGTGGCCGAGCAGAACGTCGCCAGCCGCAGCCACTGGCCGCGCCGCGGGTAGCCGCGGATGGTCAGGGCGCAGCGGCGCAGCCGCCAGTCGTACGGCTCGCGCAGGCCGGAGTCGTCGACGTCGTCCTCGGCGGCATCCTGCAGGTAGCGGGCCACTGCGTCGAGCCGCAGCAGCCCGGCGGGGGTGGCGTCGGTGCGCCGGATCGGGCGGCCCGTGGTGAACACCCGGCCGGCCTCCGGCGGCGGCAGGAACTCCGCCGCGGCGGCCGGCCGGGGCATGCTGTCCATCCGGGCATTGTGCCCGATGGCGTCCGCGGGCGGCGCGGGCGGCTCACGGGGTGAGCTGGAAGACCGTGCCGCAGCCTTGCACGCCGCCAGGCCCGCCGTCGCTGCAGGCGCGCGCCGTGCCGCCGGAGCGGGTGGTGCCGAGCAGCGTCCCGCCTGGCCCGGGGATCAGCCCGGACCATTCCGGGTCGGCGCCGTCGGGCGGCCCGGTGAACTGGTGCACCAGGCGGAACGTGAACGATGCCCCGTTCGGGGTCAGCTCGAACAGCGTCCCGCAGCCGATGCCGGAGCATTTGATGCCGCCGAGGGTCGCCGTGCCGAACAGGTCGCCCTGCGGGGTGAGCAGCAGCTGGCCCTCCATCGCGAAGCCTTCCACGCCGCTGGCTTCCAGCGCGTGCACCACGTGCTCGGTGTAGCCGGAGCCGTGCGGGGTGAGCGAGAACACCGTGCCGTTCCCGTTGCCGCCGTATTCCGTGGTGCCGTAGATGACGCCGGTGCGGTTGTCCACCGTCAGCGCGCCGATCGGGAACGCCCCGTCGGTGCCGCCCTTGAAGTTGTACAGCGGCGTGTATACGGCCCCGGACACCCCCGGCTGGATGCGGAAGACCGTGCCGTCCGGGTTCTGCTGGCCGAACCCGTAGAGGGTGCCGAACAGGGTCCCGTTGCTGGCGATGGTCAGCCCGGCCTGCGGCAGGCCGCCGTTGCTGGCGAAGGTGTGCAGCACCTTCTCGGCGTACCCGGCGGCGGTGCGCTGCATCTCGTACACGACGCCCTGGCCGCCGGTGCCGCCGAACTGGGTCACCCCGAACAGGTCCCCGTGCGCATCGAGCACCGGGGGGCCCGCGGCCGGCTGGCTGCCGTCGGTGCCGCCGGTGAAGTTGTGCAGGATCCGCTCGGTGTAACTCCCGGACCCGCCCGGGACCAGCTCGAACACCACCCCCTCGTTGTCGGTGCCGCCGGTGATGGTGTTGCCGAACAGGTCGCCGCGGGCGTCGGCGACGAGGCCCTCCGGCTTGAGACCGGCGGGCCCGGCGAAGCGGAACAGCACCCGCTGGGTGTACCCGGACCTGCCGGGGGTCAGCGAGAACACGCAGCCGCCGTCGGCGCCCAGGTCGAACGCGGTGGTGCCGTACAAGACCCCGCCCGGGCCGGCGATCACGCCGAAGAGCGGCCCGGCGCAGGGCTTCCCGGCGAAGCTGAACAGCACGTGGTCGGTGACCGTTGGCGGGGCCGGTGTCGCGCCCGCGGCGGGGGCCGCGAAGACCCCAGCGGTAATCAGGCCTGCCGCGGCAGCGGCGAGGGCCCTGCCAGAGCGTGGCGATGGAATTCGGCGCATGAGCGTCACCGTCCCAGGACAAGACTCGTGCCGCCGGGCTCCAGTATGTCCGGTTCGCGCGACCATGCCCAGGCCGGCCGCCTGGATGGCGGCCGGTCTGGAGCGGGGGCCGGGCTCAGGCCGCGGCCGGGGTGTCGCCGGCCGTCCGGCCACGGCCGCGCAGCAGCGTGGCGACCGCGATCGCGGCGGCGCCGACGAGCCCGGCCGTGATGAGCAGGGCCAGGTGGAGCCCGTCCGCGAAGGCGGTGTGGGCCTGGGCGGCGACGGCCCCGCCTAGGTGGGTAGCGACGGCGACCGAGGCCCGCGCCTGGCCGGCTTCCGCGGCCGGCAGGTGCTGGCTCAGGTGAAGGTGGCTCTGGTAGGTGCTGGTCAGGACGCTGGCCAGTACCGCTATGCCGACCGCTCCGCCGACTTCCCGGGACAGGTCGTTGATCGCCGAGCCGACCCCCTGCTGGGCGGCGGGCAGGGCGGCGGTGATGCCGCTGGTGGCCGGGGTCATCGCCAGGCCCATGCCGGCGCCCAGGGGGATGAGCCCCGCGGCGATGAGCCAGTAGCTGCTGGTGCCGGTCAGCTGGGCCAGGACGACCAGGGCCCCGGCCATGAGCACAAGGCCGGCGGTGCAGGTCGCCCGGGCCCCGATCCGGCCGACCAGGGCGGGGGCCAGCCGGGCAGCGGGCAGCAGGGCAGCGGCCAGGGGCAGCATGCTGATCGCCGAGACCAGCGCCGAGTCCCCGCGGATGAGCTGCAGGTACTGCAGGACGAGGAAGATGAAGCCGAAGAGCGCGAAGAACTGGACGAAGATCGACAGGCTGCCGGCGGACAGGCTCCGGCTGGCGAAGACCCGGGGGTCGAGCAGTGGGTGACGACGGCGCATCTCGAAGAGGATGAAGCCGGCCAGGACAACGATGCCTGCGCCGATGCCGGCCATGGTGCGTGCCGACAGCCACCCGTGGCTGGGCGCCTCGATGATCGAGTACACCAGCACGACCATGCCGATCACGGCCAGCACGGCGCCGCCGACGTCGAGGCGGGGAGCGTTCGGGTCCGCCGACTCGGGCACGAAGCGAAGGGTGCCGGCGATGGCGATCGCGGCCAGCACCACGTTCAGCCCGAACACCGACGGCCACGACCACACCTCTAGGACGATCCCGGAGGTGAGCAGTCCCAGGAGCGCCGCCCCGCCCGCCACCGCGGCCCAGATGCTGACCGCCCGGGTGCGCTGCTCGTTGGCGAAGGTCCCGGTGATGGTGGACAGGGTGGCCGGCATCACCATCGCCGCCCCGA
>Ga0318494_10001144_pt1 | contig 10325 bp, 13 predicted proteins | sample GRESIP108b1f24_FD_203293 | JGI IMG/M metagenome (GOLD analysis project Ga0318494, IMG submission 203293) | Tropical soil microbial communities from Luquillo Experimental Forest, Puerto Rico - GRE.SIPMG.108b1f24 | ecosystem: Environmental > Terrestrial > Soil > Tropical forest > Bulk soil... | reverse complement strand
AGCCAGGCCGCGTCCCCCGCGACGCCGCCGAGCGCGACACGGCGCGGTCGCGCCGCCCCTGCCGACGCCCCCGCACGCCCGCGCGTCCGGTTGCCGCCCAACGCGACCACACTCCAAGTTTATTCGTCTTCCGGTCGGGGACGGAAGGGGGGACGAATGTCGACGCGGAGTTGGTACGCGCTCTCGAGCGCCGGCCTGCTCGCAATGGCCGGGTGCGCGAGCCAGAAGGCGGCCCAGACCCCGGGCGCGCAGCGCGCAGAGGCTGCGCAGAAGAGCTCGGAGCAGGCGTTGAAGAGCGCGAAGGAGGCGCAGAAGAAGGCCTCTGAGGCGCAACAGAAGTCGGCGCAGCAACAGCAGGAGGTGCAGAAGGCGCAGGCGCGTCTCCAGCAGGCGCAGGGGAAGGCGCAGCAGGAGCAGGCCAACGCGCAGCAGATGCAGGCGGAGGCGAACCGCGTGACGCGGCAGGGGATGGAGGAGGCGCAGCGGTCGCAGCAGGTGGCGCTGGGCGCGCTCAAGCAAGAGGCAGAGCGCGTTCAGAGCGGGAGGGCGCACTTCGCTGGGGCGGTGAGCGAGGCGTCGGGGAGCGCGCTGAGCATCACGCCGGCGACTGGTGACGCGATGACCTTCCGGATCACGCGCGAGACCCAGGTCCTGATCGACGGCCGCAAGGGCTCACCGTCCCAGATCGAGGCGGGCGACGACGCCCGCGTCGCGTACGAGATGAACGGACCCCAGCCGACGGCGACCGCGGTCCACGTGATCACCGGCAAGGTGATCAGCGGCTCGTCCGGCGGGGGTGCGAGCGCCACGTCCGGCGGCACCGGATCCGGCTCGGCCAGCGGCGCCTCGGGCTCCTCGTCGAGGAGCGGCTCGGGGACCGGGACCGGCGGCCGATGATCGCCCTCAGGGCTCTGGGGAGGAACGCTTTCGTTGGAGAAGGGGGACTGCATGACCAGAACGTGGAGCTGGTTCGCGCCATCGTGCGCCGTCCTGCTCACGATCGCCGCGTGCGCGAGCCGTCAGGGAGAGGCGGCACAGAATCCGGGGAACGCGCGGGTGCAGGCCGCGCAGCGGAACTCGGAGCAGAACCTGCAAAACGCGATCGAGGCACAGGAGAAGGCCACCCAGGCCGAGGAGAGGACGGCGCAGCCCCAGGCGGAGGTCCTGCAGGCGCAGCAGCAGCTCCAGCAGGCGCAGCAGAGAGCAGCCCAGGCCCAGGCCGAGGCTCAGCGGCTCCAGCAGGACGCGGACGAGAAGACGCGGAAGGCGACCCAGCAGACGCAGAAGTCGCAGCAGCAAGCGGCGGGCGCGCTCGGCGCGGAGACGAAGCGGGTCCAGGCCAACGTCGAGTTCTTCGCCGGCCAGGTGAGCCAGGCGTCGGGGGGCGCGCTCCGCGTGACCCCGGCGAGCGGCAATCCGATGACGTTCCGGATCACGAGCGAGACGCAGCTCGACGTGAACGGACACAAGGGGACGCTGGCCGAGATCAAGCCCGGCGCCGACGCACGCGTCGCCTATCAGCTCAACGGGACGGAACTGACGGCGACCTCGGTGCAGGTGAGCACGACGAAGTGATACAGCGCGGGGTCGCGCGGGCTCTGGGGACGCGCCTCACGCCGACTCGGCCCACGCTCGGAGCTCCCGGACGACCATCCGCCGCCACGCGCGTGTGAGCCGGACGGCGAGGAACGCGCGCACGAGCGCGTCCACGAGGGCGGAGAGCCGCTCCGCGAGCTCGAGCCGCTCGAGGCGCCGGTCGTCCTCGGCCTCGGTGAGGAGCTCGGGCAGCTTCGCCGCGCGCACGTCGAGGAACTCCGCGTCGATCGTCGCCTCGTAGGCGCGGTCGGCGTGCTCGATCCGCAGCCGTGCCTGGTGGACGAGCAGGCCGTGCGCGATGGCCCGCCGCACCTCCGCCGCGTAGGGCGCGAGCGCGCCGCGGGCGGCGAGCTCCGTCACGTCCCCCGCGACCCCGCGCAGCACCACGCGCCCGGTGAACACGACGGAGACTGGGCCGCCCTCGAGCTCGGCGACGGGCGCGGTCGACTCCGAGCGCCAGAGCAGCCACGTGAGCAGCTCGCGCCCGAGCGCCGTCCCGCCGCGCAGGAGCTGCTCGCGCGCCCGGTCCCGCTCGACCTCCGCCGCATCGCGCCGCTCCGCCTCGGTCGGCAGGCCGTCCACCCCGGCGTCGCCGCGCAGGAACGCCGCCTCCGCTCGCGCCCGCTCACGCGTCGACATCGGCCACCTCCGGGCGCGCGAGCGGCGCGCCGACGAGCTCGGGGGTCGGCGCGAGCGCGCCCTCTGCGGCCCCATCCGCGATGGCGAGAGCGCGCGCGCTCACCGGGCGAAGGTCGATCCCGAACGCCGCCTCGATCGCCGCGGCGATCTCCTCGACGGTCTTCCGCGACGCGCACCAGATCAGCACCTGCCCGGTCGCCAGGCTCCAGCTCACGTCGTGGACGCGCGTCGAGGGTGCGGTCCGCGCGCGGAGCGCGTGCCGGAGCTCCTCCTTGCGCGCGGCGCGCTCGCGACGCCCCGGCGGCCGCCCGTGCTCCTTCGCGTACGCGACCGCCCAGCGGTCGAGCTCGGCCCGGAGCGCCGCCGCGGGGACGCGCAGGGTGTCCACGCGGTAGCCGAACAGGAGGCGATCCGCGTCGAGCGCGCCACCTCCGAACGCGGTCGCGTCGTGATCCTCGAGCTCGACGAAGCCGGCGGCCCGGTCCTCGCCGGAGCTCGCGGGGTCGAGCGGCTCGAACGCGCGCCCGGAGAGCGCGCGCTGGGCGAAGCGCCGGGTGTCGGGCGGGAGCTTCTTGCGGCGGTCCGCCTGGAATCGGGCGAACGTCACGCCGCCGGCGAGGATGGGCATGAGGGCGCGCACGATGAGCGACGCGGCGGGGTCGAGTCAAGCGCGCGCACGCACGGGCCCGAAGGCTGAGAAGGCTCAGTGACGTTCCGCGCCGCAGCCCGGGCCTCTTGCCTCACGGGGACGCGCCTGCACGCCGGGCGTGCGGGTGCCACGCCGCGAGCGCCGCCCGGATCCGGGGCAGCGCGGCCCTCGCGCTCTCCACGCCGGCCGCGATCGCCCGGCGCTTGTGGTCGAAGTCGATGTAGCCGACGTCGCCGACGTCCGGCGTGAGCAGCACGCCGCGCCGCCGGAGAGCACGAGGGCCACCTTGGGCGGGACGCCGTCGACCGGCGCCGGCGGGACGTCCAACGGCGGCCGAAGCGGCGGCGGCGTGGTCCGGCACGCGACGGCGAGCGTCACGAGCAGGGCCGACGCAGCGGCGGCGGGGCGGCGCATGCCGCGCATCATGCCCGCGAACGCGCACGCCCTGTGACGGCGCGCACGCCGCGCCCCGCCGTGGCGTGGGCTCAGCGCCCCGTCCACCCCGGCGGCGGCGCCGCGTACGCCGTGTCCCGGCGGAACGGATCCGCCGTCCGCCTGAGCCACGCGTCGTCGCGCGCCGGGCGCAAGCCGTCCACGGGGATCCCGAGGGCGAGCAGCCCCGGCCGGTCGTCGTAGCGGAGCGTCAGCACTGCGTCCGGCCGCGGCCGCGCGCGCTCGAACGAGACGCGCTCCACGGGGGAGGTGCGCTCCTCGCCGAACTCGGTCCCGAGCCCGCGCCGCTCGGCGCGCCGCTCGGGCGCGGCGCTCGCGGCGGGCGCGCCTGGCTGGGCCCCGGCCCGCGGCGACGGCGCCGCGTCCGCGCCGCGGAGCCGCTCGGCGTCGTAGGCGAGCTCCGGCGCGCGCTCCGGGAAGATCGCCACGCCGATCACCCCGACGTCGCGGGCGTCGCCCATCCGCGCCGCGTACGACCGCGGGACGCTCGCGAACCGGAACGCGGCGACGGCGGCGTCGCTCAGCCGGAAGCCGTCGATGTCGATGCTGCCGTGCGGCTGGAGGACGTAGCCGTGCTTCTCGAGGCGCGACGGGCGGCCGTCGACGACGTCGCGACCGTCGACCGAGACGACCACCTCGACGCGCTCGCCGGAGCCATTCCGGACGCGCACGGCGTACCGCGCGCCGAGCGCGCCGAGGACGAACGTCCGCCCCTTGTGCTCGAATGTGGGAAGCGACGCGCCCGCGCCGTCGACGAGGTCCACGGCGTACGGGCCCCACCGCGCGGGAGCCTCCGGAGCCTTCGCCCCCGCCGGTGACGGGCGGACGCAGGCGACTGCGAGGGTGACGGACAGGACGAGAGCTCGGGTCTGCATGGACGGCCTCCTTGCCCGCCTGAACGCGCCGACGCTCCGGAGGATCTGCGGCGCGAGGCGGGCCGGCGCGGCACAGCGCCCGTGGCGTCGGAGCGCCACCCGGCGTGCCCCTCCCGCGCGGGCCATCGGAATTCCTCGCTTACTCGGGTGGTTGGGTCGGCCACCCGCTGGTCCACCGCGTGCAAACCCGAGAGGCATGACCGCCCGCACGCTCGCCTTCGCCTCCCTCGTCCCGGTCCTCCTGGCCGGCTGCGTCGCCACGACCACACAGACGCGCACCTGGCCCGACCCCGGCGCCGAGTGGGCCCGCTACGGACGCGTGGAGTCGATCCGCGAGACGGTGCGCCGGACCGAGGGGAACCCGGCCGGCGGCGCGATCGCGGGCGCCGTGGTCGGCGGGCTGCTCGGGACCGTGATGAGCGGCGGGCGCGCCGAAGGGACCGCGGCCGGCATGATCGGCGGCGCGGCCGTCGGCGCGGCGGCGAGCCAGGGCGCTCCCGACCAGCGCTGGTACGAGGTCTTCGTCCGGTTCCAGGACGGCGCGCTCGAGCGGTTCGTCTACGAGGGCGCGGCGCCGTTCGGCGTTGGCGAATCCGTCGCGCAGACGCCGCGCGGGCTCGAGCGGTCGTGAGCGCCTACCACGGGGCGGGCCGGTAGTCCTTGAAGAACAGCCCGGCCTCGTGCCGGCCGGTCGCGAACCCCTCGAAGATCGGCGCGACGATCCGCGCGGCGCCATCGACCACGTCGAGCGGCGGCGAGAAGGCGTGCTCCTCGGCCTTGCGCGCGGCGAGGTGCGCCGGGTCCTCGTCGGTCACCCAGCCGGTGTCCACCGCGTTCAGATGGATGCCGTCCTTCGCGTAGTCCGGCGCGCTCGTGCGGACGATCATGTTGAGCGCAGCCTTCGCCATGTTCGTGTGCGGGTGCCGGTCCGTCTTGTGCTCCCGGTAGAACTGCCCCTCCATCGCCGAGACGAGCACGACGTGTTTCGCCGCATCCGCGCTCGTCGCGGTGCCGGGCGGCGGTGTTCGGACGCGGAGCATGAGCGGCTTGAGGCGCGACGTCATGACGAACGGCGCCGTGGCGTTCACGAGCAACACCTCGAGAAGCTCGAGCGTCGGCACCTCGTGGAGCGCAAGCCGCCACGAGTTGTGCGTCCGGAGATCCACCTGCTGGAGATCCTGGTCGAGGACGCCCTTCGGGAAGAGCTCGAGCGCGCTCTTGCCGGGGAGGAGCAGGTCGGCCTCGCTCGCCGCCTGCGAGAGGAGCGCGGGCGACGCCACGCCCGCGTGGCGCGCGCCGAGCGACGCCCGGAGGTCCTCGTACTGCTCGAGCACGGCGCGCTGCGCCCCGGGCACCTCGGACCAGGGCGCCTGCTCGCGCTCGAGCAGGTGGCCGTAATAGCCCGGCGGGCGGCGCACGGTCTGGCAGGCGTTGTGGAGCTGGAAGTCGAGGCGCGGCAGCGTCGCGTCGAGCCGGTGGCAGAGCAGCTCGACGCTCGGCGTATGGCGGAGGTCAACGCCGTGGATCGTGAGCCGGCCCTTCCAGGCGTCGAAGTCCGGCTCGCGCGCGTAGCGGGCGGCGGCGTCGCGCGGGAAGCGCGTGAGGGGGACAACCGCGCAGCCGGCGCGGAGCAGCAGGATGGCGGCCTGGTAGCCGATCTTCACGCGCGCGCCGGTGACGAGCGCGACGCGGCCGCGGAGGTCGGCGGTCGCCGTGCGGCGCGCGAGGTTCTCATCGCCGCAGCGCGGGCAGAGCTGGTCGTAGAACGGGTGGAGGCGGCGGTAGGGGACCTTGCAGACGTAGCACTTGCGAGGCTCGGCGAGCTCGGGCCCCTCCCCCGCTGAATGGGGTTCGGCGGGCGCGGGGGTCGGGAGCGCCGGCCGCCAGGAGCGCGCGTCCTCGCCGGGCCTCGGGAGCTCGGGGAGCGGCGTGGCGAAGACCGGGGCGGCGCGGAGGCGCTGGATGCCGGTGGTCCGCCGGAGCGCTCCGTCGCGGGCCTTCCGGGCGTCGCGCTCAGCCTTGAGGAGCGCCTTGCGGAGGCGGCGGCGCTGATCTGCGCCCGGACGGGCGACCTCGCCCGCGGCCTTCTGGAGCGCCGCCCGCGTCTCGGCGTCGACCTGCGCGAGGAGCGCGCGGTCCTCCGCGACGCGCACGAGGACCTTCAACGCGGCGCGAAGGTCGTCGGCGCCGACGACGTCGTCGGCGGCGTTCTGGTCGGCGTCGTCCGGGAGGGGGTCCGCCATGGGCGCTCCTGCATACCGCGCCCGGCGCATTGAGCGCCACCGCGGCGGGGCGTCGGCGACCGAACGGGGGAACGTCCGCTCGCCGATTCCGAAGCGTGAACCCAGACGCCGAAGCGCCGTGCGCCGATCGCGAGCACGTAGGAGAAGATCTCGTCTACCAGCTTCGAGGGCCTCAGCAGAACTGGGCTGCGCGCATCTTCGCGTGACGAGATGGGTCGTCCCCGGCAGAACCTGGCGCGGTGCGGACATGACGAGCCGCGCACGGCAGGGATCGTGCCGGAACAATCCGCAGTCTGAACGAAGTCTCTCGTCCGCGAACCGCCCGCCGCGCGTCCCAGCGACCGATTCGCGGAACTCTCGGTCCGGGCCCTGGCCCTCTACTGTCTGGGGCCCTCTACCGCGGCTGTCGCGACGCCGGGCCCTCCGGGATCAACCACCGACGTATTTGGTCCGAGTTGTCCGGCTCACTGCTCTGGAACCATAACCTCCACATCTTCTCGCGGAGTACAGGATTGTCGCGGCAATATCGCGCGGCAGCATCATCCTCCGCGTCCGAGAACTGCTCAGCAGTGATGGCCTCGTCGGCAGACGCGATGAACAGCGCGGCCACCGCAGCATGCACGTCCGGATCGTCCGTAAGCGCGTTCGACCGGAGGACATCGAAGAATTCGCTCCGTCGGCTTGCGTCTGCCATCTCTATTTCCCAGTCCTGTTCCTTGCCCGACGCCGGCAATGAGAACAGCTCGTTCACTTTTCGTATGGCTGATTGGTTCAGGAAGAAGAAGGGGCTCATGGTCACAGCTCGGGGTATGCAGTCTTGACACCCTTCCCGCGCGGAACAAGACGAACGGTCGAGGGTAAGGCAAAGCTTCCATCCGGCATGATGACACCGGCCGGCAGGTCCTCTGGGATCGGAATCGATACAGCGCCGTTTCGCCTAGCATCCAAGTTGTCCAGGATGAACCGCGCCGCGGCCTGATCGTCGAGGGACTGGCCTTGTGGGATTCCGCGAGAGCGCCTCGATGCGCTTCCACTTACGTACCTCCCTCGATTGCGCGTAGCGATGCAGCGGCCAGTTCGCGCACTCGCTGCATCTCAGCGCTCTCGATGAGCTTATCGCGAGGCGCCGCCCTGTCCACGTGCCGAGCTGCGTCTCTCAACTTCATCAGAGTATCCTCAGCGCGAACACCGAGACCGGTCGTCCGTTTCTGCAGTTCGCCATCCAAGCCGCTGTCAGTGAACAACTGTTCGATAGCCTCGGTGAAAGATGAAACATCCCCGTGACCGGTGGACAACCACAGCCGTTGCTGCGCAGCACGATCGCTGAGCTCGCGGAGGCACTCGACGATAAGAGGCCTATTTATCCAGCTCATTGGAACAGGTCCGGATTGACTTTGAACTTCTGCAGAGGAATGTGCGCATCGGGAGAGTACTTCGTCGGAAGCACGTCCCCATTCACATCCAGCGGTTTACCATTCAGCTGCCATCTCACATACGGCGCCTGCGAGTTCGGAAATGGAGACGTAGCAGACTCCTCCCTCGCCCTGCGTCGGGCGAGTGCGCCACCCCTCGCCCGGGCCCCGGGCCCTGACCGCGCCCGGGCCCTGACCGAGAGTAATCCAACTTGAGGCTCCTCAGAGCGCCTCGTTCCAGCTCGATCCCTCGCTCTCCGCGAACAGGATTCCGAAGCGCTCACATCGGCAGTCGAGCGGCGTGGCAGCTCGATGGCTCGAACGCCCTGGATCTCGACCCGACTCGATACATCCCGCACGTGCCGGCCGAGCAACGCGCAGGCCGCTGCCGTGACCTGAACACGCCCTGAACCCGCCGCAGCAGGCGATCCCTGGCCCGCCCCTCGGGACCAGGAGGACGCGTTTGTCATCACGTCTTCCGCCACGGCCAGCGGACGGCGTCGACCCCTCGAGGCCCGCGGTTTCCAACTCGCGAGCTGGCCCAAGCGTTCGTCTCAGCGCATCTCCGATCACTGATCCAGCTCGCTGCTCACAGTCGCGATGGACTTCTCTCGGTCCGGGCGCTCAACCGCGAAGCGCAGGGCATCTCGGATGCCCTGATCCAGCTCACCGCTCACTGGTAGTCGCGCTGAATTTCTCTCGGTCGGCCTTCCGGGTCCGGTCCGGGCCGGTCGGGGCTTCGGCATGGGGCCTTAAGTTGCCCATACGAGGTCCTCCGCCGAGAACTGAGCGTTGTTAAGGACCGGAGAGACGGGTCTCCCCGCGAACTTCTCGACGGAGGAACGCGTCGACATGAGACACTGAGAGTCCGTGTCCGGGACGCGCACGATCGAGACCTTCTGTTGAGTGAGGTCGGTCAACGCGCTGGCGGCTGCGTCCGAGATGATCGCGAGGGGGCCCCGCGTCCAAATGAAGGCGACGACATGGCGCCCGCAGATGAGGCGCGCCCAGTCCTCTCCGGCTGCCTCGTCCCAGTCCGTGGTCGAACCTTCGATACGCGCCGACGTCAGCTCAAGGACGTCCCTGGCTCGTACCCGGTCCCATACATGCGATGCGACGTCCGAGAGCACGTCACTGATATCGATGGTCACGGTGCACTCTCCGGCGACCCGTGCACGAACCCACGGGGGTCCGGGGTCCCTGACCAAGAGTAATCCAACTTGAGGATCCACGGAGCGCCTGGTTCCATCTCGATCCCTCGCTCTCCGCGAACAGGATTCCGAAGCGCTCACATCGGCAGTCGAGCGGCGTGGCAGCTCGATGGCTCGAACGCCCTGGATCTCGACCCGACTCGATACATCCCGCACGTGCCGGCCGAGCAACGCGCAGGCCGCTGCCGTGGCGACGGCGTCGCCAGGGCTGCACGAGCACCACTCGTGCGTTCGCATCTAACCTGCGCTAGCGCAGGCGACGCTGTGCGCGACACGGAGCAGGTACGTGCCTCCCGGGAACGTCGCGTGTCGCCCCGCGCGCCTCGCGGCCCATGCGGCGCGGTACGCACGCAAGAACTCGACGAGCCGCCCGAGCGCCTCGATGCGCTTCCATTTGTCGCGCGAAGCGATTCGCGGGTTGAGCCCGCGCCTTGGCTCCCCCGGCCTCGGCTGGGCGGTCGGCCTCTGCGCGAGCACTCGTTCCACCCCGAGGAACTCGCGATTCGCGGCGTGCGCCTGTGCCTCGTGCTCGGCCAGGGCAGCCACGAGCTGGTCACGGAAGGCGTCGGGCGCGGCGAAACCGGGAGGCGCCGTGAGCTGCAGAGATACCTTCTCGGGAAGAGAACCGTTCGGATGGAAGAATTGCTTGGGGCGGTTCACCTCGAGGCGATCGCCACCGATCTGCTCGGGCGCCGACCACAGGCCTGGCCATAGCCGACCAAGACGGACCAGGGAGGCTGCGACGGGGTTCGCGAGCACGTATGCGGTCTTGTCCAAGACGTCGGCCGCCGAGACGAGCGTCACGGCGCTGTAGCTGTTCGGAGCCCAGAACGTCTCCCATCGGCCGAGCGATGCGTTGATGGCGCGAGCGACGAGAGCGTCCAGGTACTGGTGGAAGGCGGGCAGCCGCGCGTGCGGGTCGGTCACGACCAGGTGGAAATGGTTCGACAGGACGCGGAACGCGTGGACCTGGACGCCGAACCGCTGCGCGGCGATCGCGAGCACGTAGGAGAAGATCTCGTTTACCAGCTTCGAGGGCCTGAGCAGGAACTGGCGCTGCGCGCATCTTCGCGTGACGAGGTAGGTCGTCCCCGGCAGAACCTGGCGCGGCGCGGTCATGACGACCGACGCATGGCAGGGACCGTGCCTGAAGGAATCCGCGTCCCCACAGAGCACTTCTCACGCGAACCGGCCGCTGCGCGTCCGCAGCGGCCGATTCGCGGAACTCTCGGTCTGGGCCCTCCGAA
>Ga0318494_10001139_pt1 | contig 10337 bp, 6 predicted proteins | sample GRESIP108b1f24_FD_203293 | JGI IMG/M metagenome (GOLD analysis project Ga0318494, IMG submission 203293) | Tropical soil microbial communities from Luquillo Experimental Forest, Puerto Rico - GRE.SIPMG.108b1f24 | ecosystem: Environmental > Terrestrial > Soil > Tropical forest > Bulk soil... | reverse complement strand
GGACGGACGGCCCAACGCCGACGCCCGCCCACGCGGCTAGGAGCAGTTCATGGACGAATTCGAGTCGGCTCGCGTCGCGCTCGCCGGCTACCTGGAAAGCGTGCAACGGCTCCACGCGCGCTACCGCGCAGGCGAGATCCACGTGCGCGTGCCGCCCGAGCTGGAGCGCGACGAGCCGCTCGACGACCTGGTCCGGCGCTGCCTTCCCGCCTCCACCGCCGCGTTCGCGGCCGCAGCCCACAACCTGTTCTTCTCCCTGCCGGTGGCGTTCGACCCGGAGCACTCGGTCGGGCCGTACCTCGCCACCGCCGACCGGGACCCGACCGGCGAGCCGTACCGGTTCGTCGACATGGGCGCGATGATCGCCACGCAGGGCCTGGGGGAGAACGACCCGGGCGTGGTGTCGGCGATGCTCGCGGGCCTGCCGTTCGTCACCTCGCGCTACGCCCACTCCGAGTACCAGACCACGCTGTCGCTGCGCCTGAAGGCGCGGCTCGACGGCGTCGCGCCCGCGGGCACGCCGCGCCACTTCGTGGTCAACACCGGCGCCGAGGCGGTGGAGAACGCCATCAAGGCCGTGCTCCTGAATCGCGTCCGCACGTCCGGCGAGGCCGGTGGCGGCGTCATCGTCTCGTTCGAGGGCGCGTTCCACGGCCGCACGCTCGGCAGCCTGGCGGTGACGCACCGCAAGAAGGCGCGGCTCGGGTTCCCCACGTTCGACTGGCCGCACGTCTCGTTCCCGGCGCTGGACGGGAGCGCCAAGGAGACCGCGAGGCGCGAGGAGCGGAGCTTGAAGCAGCTCTGGGACCTGATCGTCTCCAGCCGGCTGCCTGCCGCGGAGCGGCGGCGCGAGAGCTTCCGCCGGGAGCTGGACGCGATCGAGGAGTTCCTGAAGCAGCCGGGCCAGGACGCGCTCGCGTTCGTCGCCGCCCGGCGCGCCGAGCAGCCGCCCGACATCCTGCAGCGGAGCCGGCGCGTGGCCGCCGTGCTCGTGGAGCCGATCCAGGGCGAGGGCGGCGTGCGCATGGCGAGCGCCGCGTTCATGCGCCGGCTGCGGCTCCTGACGAAGATCTTCGACGTGCCGCTGCTGTTCGACGAGGTGCAGACCGGCTGGGGCGCGACGGGACGGCTGTGGGCGCACGAGCACTTCGAGCTGCCGCTGCCGCCCGACGCGGTGATGTGGGCGAAGAAGGCGCAGAACGGCGTGCTGTTCGTGAGCGAGGAGCTGGCGACGTTCTTCCAGGAGGAGAAGAAGTTCAACACCACCTGGGAGGGCGATTCCGCCGGCATGCTGCGGCTGCTCGCCACGCTCGACCGGCTCGATCTCGAGCAGGTGGAGCGCACGGGCGCGCACGCGCGACAGGGGCTCGACGCGCTGGCGAAGGATTTCTCCGGCCTGATCCGCGGCGTGCGCGGCGCGGGCGTGATGCTGGCGTTCGACGTCACGCGCGCGGACTGGCGCGACGGGCTCCGCGACCGCGCGTTCCGTCTCGGCCTGGTCCTGCTGCCGGCGGGCGAGCGCACGCTGCGCTTCTACCCGCGCTACGACACCGAGCCCTACGCCATCGACGAGGCGCTCGCGATCCTGCGCCGCGCCGTGGAGGACGTGCTGCGCGGGCGGCAGGAGCCCCAGCCGGCCGTCGGGCCCGAGATCCGCGTCGGGACGCTCGAGTGCCCCGTCGCGGCGATCGAGGCGATCGACGTCGGTCCGCAGTCGATGGACGAGGCGCTGTGGCCGGAGATCATGGCGGTCGAGGTCGAGCGCTACGGCGGCTCGTCGAACTATCCGCCCGACATCCTGCGGGCCGGCCGCCGGCCGCTCGTCCAGTTCCCGCTCGAGATGCTGCAGGGCACGCTCTCGAACCCGGGCGCGCTGGGCGTCGTGCTGCGCGACCGGGTCTCCGGGCGCATCGTCGCCTACGCGCTCGGGAGCGCGCTCGAGGACCACGATGAGGAGGGCGTGAGCTCGGATCCGCGGCTCGGCGAGCGCGACACGTTCTACCTGCAGGCCATGGCGACGCTGCCTTCGGTGAAGAACCACGGCGAGGTCGAGAGCCTGATGCTCGAGCGGCTGCGCGCCCGTGCGCTCGCCTCGGGCTATCACTACCTGTCCACGCTCATCGAGGAGCGCTTCAAAGGGACCGGCCCGGAGTGGTTCCGCGATGCCCAGCTCGTCCAGACGATCCCCAACTACCTGCGCAGCGGAACGCAGTTCGTCTACCTGCAGGCGTCGTTGAACGGCCCACCGGGCATGGAGCCCGAGCCGGCGGGAGGGGACCGAAGGAGGACGTCAACGTGAACCAGGTCGGGATGTGGATGAACGGCGAGAGCCGCGAGGCCGCCGCCGGCGCGACGATGCCGGTCGAGAACCCCGCCACCGAGGAGGTGCTCGCCACGGTGCCGCGCGCGCAGGCCGCCGACGTCGCCGCCGCGGTGCGGTGCGCGCGCCAGGCGCAGGTCCATTGGCGGCGGGTGCCCGGGCTCGAGAAGGCGCGGCTGCTGCACGAGGTGGCCTCGCGCATCCGCGCCATGCACCGCGAGCTCGCCGAGGTCATGACGCTCGAGGGCGGCAAGCCCATGATCGAGAACCTGGACGAGATCGAGTGGGTGACCGCCTGCTTCGACTACTACGCGGAGATCGGGCGGAACTCACGCGGCAGCACGATCCCGCCGAGCTTCGAGCACCAGGTGAACTTCACCGTGAAGGAGCCCTTCGGCGTCGTGGCCGCGATCGTGCCGTTCAACTACCCGCTCCTGCTCATGGCGTGGAAGGTGGCGCCCGCGCTCGCGGCCGGGAACACGGTCATCATCAAGCCCGCCAACGAGACGCCGCTCTCCACGCTCAAGCTCGCGCCGGCGTTCGAGGCGCTCCCGCCCGGCGTGGTCGGCATCGTGACCGGCACCGGCGAGGAGGCGGGTGAGGCGCTCGTGCGCGACCGCCACGTGGACATGATCGCGTTCACCGGCTCGACTCGCGTGGGCAAGCACATCATGCGGCTCGCCGCGGACACGCTGAAGAAGGTCAACCTCGAGACCAGTGGCATCGACCCGTTCATCGTCTGCGAGGACGCCGACCTCGAGGTCGCCGCGCGCGGCGCGGTGTGGGCGCGGTACCTGAACGCCGGCCAGGTGTGCACGTCCGCCAAGCGCTTCTACGTCGTGGACGCCATCGCCGACGCGTTCGTGGACCGCTTCGTCGCGCTGGCGCGCGCGATCGTGGTCGGCGACCCGCGCCGGCCCGAGACTGACATGGGGCCGGTGATCTCGCGCGACGCGCTCGCGCGCGTCGAGGGGGCCATCGAGCGGGCGACGGGCGAGGGCGCGCGCCTCGTCGCCGGCGGCGGCCGCCCGGCCGGGCTCGCCCGCGGGCACTTCCTCGAGCCCACGGTCCTGGACCGCGTGCGGCACGGGACCACCGCGACGCAGGAGGAGATCTTCGGCCCGGTCGCCGCGATCGTCCGCGTGCGCGACGTGGCGGAGGCGATCGCGCTCGCCAACGACAGCGACTACGGTCTCGGCGCCAACGTCTACACGAACAACCTGCGCTACGTGATGCAGGCCATGGAGGAGATCAAGGCAGGCACGTTCTGGGTGAACGATCCGCTCACCGACAACGAGGCCGGGCCATTCGGCGGCATGCGCCAGAGCGGCATCGGCCGGGAGCTGGGTGTGGAGGGCCTCGAGGCCTTCCGCGAGCCGAAGCACGTGCACATCGACTACATCCAGGAGCGCAAGAGCTACTGGTTCCCGTACGCGGACCGGACGTGGTGACGGCCATGGACACGCTTCCCCTCTACATCGGCGGCCGGTTCGTGAACGGCGCCGACCCCTCGCAGCCGGTCGTGAACCCCGCGACCGGCGCAACGATCGCACGCGCCGCGCGCGCCACGGCCGCGGAGACCCAGGCCGCGATCCGCGCCGCGCGCGAGGCGTTCGACCGCGGCCCGTGGCCCGGCTACACCGCGCAGCGGCGTGGTCGCGTGCTGCTCGAGATCGCGCGGCGCCTGCGCGAGTCCGCCTCCTCGCTCGCGCGGCTCGAGTCCGAGAACATGGGCAAGCCGATCTTCGAATCGGAGTTCGACGTCGCCGATGCCGCCACCTGTTTCGAGTACTACGGCGGGCTCTCCACCAAGATCACCGGCGACGTGAACCCGGTCCCGGACGAGGCGCTGAGCCTGACGCTCAAGGAGCCGGTCGGCGTCTGCGGGCAGATCATCCCGTGGAACTACCCGCTGCTGATGGCGGCGTGGAAGATCGCCCCGGCGCTGTGCGCGGGCTGCACGCTGGTCCTCAAGCCCGCGGAGGCGACGCCGCTCACCGCGATCGAGCTGGCGCGCATCCTGGACGGCCTCGAGGACCTGCCGAAGGGCGTCGTGAACATCGTCACCGGCGACGGCCCCGAAACGGGCGCCGCCCTGGCCGCGAGCGACGACGTCGACAAGGTGGCGTTCACCGGCTCCACGCGCACCGGCCGCGGCATCCTGCGCGCCGCCGCCGATTCGAACCTGAAGCGCGTGACGCTCGAGCTGGGCGGCAAGTCGCCGAATATCTTCTTCGCCGACGCCAACTGGGAGCCGGCGATCGAGGGCGCGCTGTTCGGCGTGTTCGTAAACCAGGGCGAGGTGTGCTCCGCGGGCTCGCGCATCCTCGTCGAGAAGCGCATCCACGACCGGTTCCTGGACGCCATGGTGGAGAAGGCGCGCACGATCCGGCTCGGCGACCCCCTCGACCGCGACACGCGCATGGGGCCGCTCGTCACGCAGGCGCACCTCGAGCGCGTCGCCGGCTACGTGGAGCAGGGCCGTCGCGAGGGCGCGCGACTGGTGCTGGGCGGCGAGCGCCCGGGCGGCGCGCTCGCGGCCGGCGCGTACCTCGCGCCCACGATCTTCGCCGGCGTCGACCCCGGCATGGCGATCGCGCGCGAGGAGATCTTCGGCCCGGTGGTGACGGTGATCCCGTTCGACGGCGAGGACGAGGCGCTCCAGATCGCGAACGCCACGGCGTACGGCCTCGCGGGCGCGGTGTGGACGCGCGACATCTTCCGCGCGTTCCGCGTGGTGCGCCGGCTCCGGGCCGGCGTCGTGTGGGTGAACCACATGCAGCCGACGTACGTCGAGGCGCCGTGGGGCGGCATGAAGATGAGCGGCAGCGGCCGCGAGCTGGGGCGGTACGGACTCGACGGCTACCTGGAGCTCAAGCAGGTGCACGTGAACCTGAACGACGCGCCGATGGGGTGGTACCCGTGAGCGCCGCCGCGAGCAGGCGAACCGTCGCGGAGCCGGGCATCCGCCTGCGCACCGAGATCCCTGGCCCGAAGAGCCGGGCGCTGCTCGAGGAGCGGCGCCGCTGGGTCTCGGCAGGCGTGGCCGAAGCGCGCCACGGCGTCTTCTTCGAGCGCGCGGAGGGCGCGCGACTCACCGACGTCGACGGCAACGTCTTCCTGGACTTCGCGGGCGGCATCGGGTGTCTCAACTCGGGCCACGGCGCTCCGCGTGTGCTCGCGCGCGTCCGCGAGCAGCTCGAGCGGCTGCAGCATGCCTGCTTCATGGTGGCGCCCTACGAGCCGTACGTGGCGCTGGCCCGCGTGCTGTGCGGGATCGCGCCGATCGCGGGCGAGACGCGCGCCGCGCTCTTCAACAGCGGCGCCGAGGCGGTGGAGAACGCGGTCAAGATCGCGCGCCGCGCCACCGGGCGGCCGGCGGTGCTGGCGTTCGATCCCGGGTTCCACGGCCGGACGCTGCTGGCGCTCACGCTCACCAGCAAGACGACGCCCTATCGCGACGGCTTCGGTCCGTTCGCGCCGGAGGTCTACCGCTTTCCGATCCCCGATCCGCTGCGCCGCCCGCGCGAGCTCTCGGAGGAGGCGTTCGTCGCGCGCGGCATCGCCGAGCTGGCGCGGTTCCTCGCGAGCAGCGTGAATCCCGCGTCGCTGGCCTGCGCCGTGATCGAGCCGGTGATGGGCGAGGGTGGCTTCGTCGTGCCGCCGCGCGCGTTCCTGCTCGAGCTCGGCCGGCTCTGCCGGCAGCACGGCATCGTGCTCGTGGCCGACGAGATCCAGACCGGCTTCGGCCGCACCGGTGCCATGTTCGCGAGCCCGGCCGCCGGGCTCGAGCCCGACCTCGTGTGCATGGCGAAGTCGCTCTCGAACGGCTTCCCGCTCGGGGCCGTGGTCGGGCGCGCGCCGCTCATGGACGCCGTGCAGCCGGGCGGGCTCGGCGGCACGTTCGGCGGCAACCCGGTCGCGTGCGCCGCCGCGCTGGGCGCGATCGAGACGCTGCAGGCGGAGGACCTGCCGCAGCGCGCCGTGGCGATCGGCGCGGTCGTGGCCGGGCGCTTCGCCGGGTTCGCCGAGCGCTTCCCGTTCATCGGCGAGGCCCGCGGCGTCGGCGCGATGCGCGCGCTCGAGCTGGTCACCGACAAGACCTCGCTCCTCCCCGACAAGGCGCGCGCCGAGCGGGTGATCGCGCTCGCCGCGTCCCGCGGGCTGCTGGTGCTGTCGGCGGGCCTCCACGGCAACGTCATCCGCACGCTGATGCCGCTGACGCTCTCCGATGCCGAGCTCGCCGAAGGCCTCGCCGTGCTGGAATCCTGCCTCGCGGACGTGGCCTGATGGCGAGACACCGCATCGTCATCCTCGGCGGCGCCGGCGCCATGGGGCGGATCACGGCGCGTGACCTGGCGCGCACGGGCGGCCGGCGCGTCGAGGTGGTGATCGCCGATCGCGAGCGGCCGAAGACCCGCATCCCGGGCGTCGAGGCCGTCGCGGTCGACGTCACGAGCCGCGCGAGCCTCGGCCGCGCGCTCGCCGGCGCGTGGGCGACGATCGCATCGCTTCCCTACCGCTTCAACCTGCTCGCCATGGAGGGCGCGCTCCGGGCAGGCGCCCACTACGTGGACCTGGGCGGCCTGTTCCACATGTCCCGGCGGCAGCTCGCGCGCGGACGCGACTTCGAGCGCCGCGGCCTGATCGCGATCCTCGGCATCGGCTCGGCGCCGGGGATCCTCAACGTGCTCGCCGCCAGGGCGGCGCGCGATCTCGACCGCGTGACCGAGGTGCACTGCCTCGTGGGCGCGCGGGACCGGACGCGCTACGCCGAAGCGCCGCCGCTCGGCTTCGGCTACTCGGTGGACACGCTGCTCGACGAGTTCGCGCTCCCTTCGGCCGTGTTCCGCGACGGGCGGTTCGCGATGGTGCCCGCGCTCGATCCCGGCGAGCGGATCGTGGTCCGCTTCCCGCCGCCGGTCGGCACGCTGCCCGTGGACACGACGCTGCATTCCGAGGTCGCGACGCTGCCGCTCTACTTCAAGGCCCGCGGCATCCGCGAGGTCACGTTCCGGCAGGGCTTCGATCCCACGTTCCTCGAGCGGCTGGGCTTCCTCGTCCGCCTCGGGCTCGCCGATCCCGGCGCCCGCGACGTGTTCCTGCGGCTCATCGAGCGGCTGCCGAAGCCGGTCGTGCGCGGGCGGCCCGAGCGTTACGAGGTGCTGCGCATCGTCGTGCACGGCCGCCGCCGCGGGCGCCCGGTGACCGTCACCGCCGACTGCCATGCCGGCCCGCGCGCGGGCGGCGGCGTCGGCCCCGACATCGACACCGGCGCGCCGCCGTCGATCGCCGTCCAGCTCATGATCTCGGGCGAGATCCCGCTCCGGCCCGGCGTGTGGGCGCCCGAGCAGGTGATCCCGCCCGAGCCGTTCGTGCGCGAGCTCGAGCGGCGCGGCATGCGGGTCGTCCAGCGCGCCTCGGCCAGGCGGGCGTCGTGATGAGCAGCGAACGGCTCGCCGCGGTCGCGGAGACCGACTGGGAGATCCGCCCGGAGCCGCGCCGCGTGGTCGCCATCGGCGACCTGCACGGCGACCTGCGCGCGTTCGGCGCGATCGCGCGCGAGTGCGGGCTCATCGACGAGCGCGGCGGCTGGAGCGGCGGGGACACGCACCTCGTGCTCATGGGCGACCTCCTCGGCGGCCCGCACTCGCGGCTCCTGATCGACGCCGTGATGCGCCTCGCGCGCGAGGCCCGGCGCTCCGGCGGACGCGTTCACGCGCTGCTCGGTAACCACGACCTGCCGCCGGTGGCGGGGCGGTTCGGGAAGCTGACGCGCAGCGAGCGGCAGGCCTACGGGCGCGACGACTTCCGCGGCGACGGACCGTACGCCGCGTGGGTGCTGAGCCGGCCCACCATCCTCAAGATCGGCCGCATCCTCTACGTGCACGCCGGGCTCGACCAGTGGGCGCTCGACACCGACCCCGGCGACGTGAACGCGCACGTGCGCGCGTGGATCGCCCACCACCAGGGAAAGGGTCCCAGGCCGCCGCTCGAGACGCGCTGGGCGTTCGACGACGACAACGGGCCGATGTGGACGCGCGCGTTCAGGCCCCGGGGTCGCAGGCCGAAGGACGCGCCGTCGAAGAAGACGATCCGCACCATCCTCGAGCGTCTCGGCGCCGAGCGCATCGTGCTCGGCCACTCGCCGACGACGGACGGCTCGATCGTCCTCGATCACCCGCACTACGGGGAATCCGTGGTGCTCATCGACACGCGGATCTCCGACCGCGAGCGCGGCCGCCTCGGCGCGCTCATCGTGCAGGGCAGCGGGCTCAAGCCGGTCTACGCGCGCGACCGCGCGAGCGGCGAGCCGCTGCTCGAGCGCGAGGCCCGCGAGGCGTCGCGGCCGCCCCGCCTCCTCGGCCGCGTCCTCGACGCCCTCTCCCGCATGTTCGGCGGGAAGCCGCGTCGCTAGGGCCTGCGCAGCCCGGCGCGAGCGCTGGCGTGCGCAGGGGGTCGAGCGCAGGGGGCGCCTGGGAGCGCGTGGGAGCCATGGATGGCGGAGCGCGTTCCCAGACGAGTGAGGAGTCACGCCAGCGCGTCGCGCAGGGCGTCGGGCGTGAGCAGAGCAGCCCGTCCGAGGCGGCCGTCAGCGCGCCGGGGCCGTCGAGCGGCGCGACGGCTTCTTCTGCACCTCGCTCACCGCCCGCGACAAGCTCGCGCGGAACTCGGGCGCGGTGACGCCACTCCACGGCCGCTCGAGCCCGTGGCGCAGCTCCTCGATCCGAGCTTTTCGCATGTCGCGGTAGCGACCCGCCGCGGCGGACGCCGCGGGGTCGGCGATGGCCTCGAGCCCGGCCATGAAGTCGCCCACGAGCCCGACCGTCACCACGCCGTCCTGGAGCTCGCCCAGCAGGTCCTGCAGCCCGACCATCGCCTTGATCGGCTTCTCCACGCCGCGGTCCAGCACCTCGCGGAAGAACTCGAGCAGGTAGCGCAGGCGCTTCCCCTCGATGCGCAGGGAGTGCAGCGTCTCGGCCGAAGCCCACGGCAGCACGCGCTCGAACGCGCACACGGCGGCGTAGTGCGACCAGACCTCGAACGGCAGCACGTGGCGGACGAGTGTCGGCCGCGGCGACGCGTCCGAGCGCGCGCCGGCGCCGGGTGTGTCGAGGAACGCGGTGTACTGCTCCTTGAACGCGGCATGCGCCTGGCCACGCAGGTACTCGACCATCCGCTGGCGCGCGGCCTCGCGCTGCCTCGTCCACGACTTGAGGAGTCCCTGGAGCCCTCGCGCGTCGTCCGCGCCCAGCGTGCCCTGGTACGTGCGCGCGGCGGCGAGCAGCACGTCGAGGTCGCGCACCGCACCGAGCGCCCCGCCGAGGCCGCGCAATCCGTCGCGCACCGGGCGCACCGCCTTCCGGCGGCCGTACGGCTCCATGAAACGCAGCGCCGCGCGCTGCCGGCGCGTGGCGACGCGCATGTCGTGCAGCTCCTCGGGGTCGTGGCCGGCGATCGTTCCCGCCTCGTGCGCGAGCGCCTGCTCCCAGTGGAAGCGAAGGATCTTGCGGCCGGCCTCCATCATGGGATCGTCGGCGGTGATCCCGATGGGCTTCGCCCCCTTGCCTCGCGCCTTCGCCGGCGCGGCGTCGCGCCTGGGCGGCTCTTCCGCGGTCCGCACGGGGACCTGCGGCTCCGCCATTGGGATCGCCCCGCCCAGGAGCGCCAGCGCGCGCTCGAACTTGGAGAGCGGCTGCGGCCGCACGCCCATGTCCTGAAGGTGCTCCTCGAGCACGTGCAGGTCGTCGACGCTGCCGTCGGGCTTCAGCTCGATCTCCAACTCGCGGGCGGTGGCGCCGTCGCCGAATTCGATCTGGTCGAGCGAGAGGTCGGCGACGTGCCGGCCATGCCTCGAGACCTCGCGCGCCGTGCGGTGCTGGCGCAGCGTCAGCACCTCGACCAGCGGCTCGCCGCGCGCGATCCGCAGCACGGTGTCGCGCGGCGCACCCTCGGGCCAGCGCTCGGGCGGCGACTCGGGCGCGACCTCGATCTCCAGCTCGGAGCGGCTGTGCAC
>Ga0318494_10001129_pt1 | contig 10376 bp, 9 predicted proteins | sample GRESIP108b1f24_FD_203293 | JGI IMG/M metagenome (GOLD analysis project Ga0318494, IMG submission 203293) | Tropical soil microbial communities from Luquillo Experimental Forest, Puerto Rico - GRE.SIPMG.108b1f24 | ecosystem: Environmental > Terrestrial > Soil > Tropical forest > Bulk soil... | reverse complement strand
GCCCGGCGCCAGCCACTGCAGGGCCAGCTTGGACAGCGGAACGGTGGTACCCCACAGCAGCCCGGCCGCGACCAGGGCTACGACGGCGTGACGGCGGTTCGTGTTCATATCGTCATGCTTGCCGACCAACCGTACAGAGTTTGCTAGTTACCGCTAATAGCGAGATAATATTTCGTACTATGGCCGTTTCACTTAACGAGATTGACATTCAGCTGCTGACCGCGCTACAGGAGGACGCGGACCGGACCAACGTCGAGCTGGCCCGTCTGGTCGGCCTGTCGCCCGCGGCCACCCTGCACCGGGTCCGCCGGCTCAAGGAGTCCGGCGTGATCCGGGTCATCAGCGCCCAGCTCGACCCGGTCGCCTGCGGCTTCCCGCTGCAGCTCTACGTGACAGCCACGCTGGCCCGTCACGACCCACGCTCCAGCAACGTCTTCGACGAGCAGATCCGGGCCCAGCCGCAGATCATCGCCGCGGACAATGTGGCCGGCGAGACCGACTACCTGATGACCGTGGTGGCTCGCGATGTTGCCGAACTGCAGCAGGTGCTGGCCAGCCTGGCCACCCGCGGCGGGCAGCGGCTGGTGACCTACCTGCGGCTGGCCGAGATCAAGCCCCCGTCCCGGCTGCCGCTGAGCCGCTTCTAACGCTCCACCCGGCGGAACACCAGCCACAGGCCGGCCAGCACGATCGCGAATACCGGCAGCCAGGCCAGCCGTTCGGCCACCCAGATGCCGCTCGCCGGGGCGGTGAGCAGGCCCGGCACCTTGCCGAACAGCAGGCCCCCACAGCTGACCGTGACGAATGCGGTCTGGTGCCACAGGAACAGCGTCATCGCCGACAGGTTGACCAGCGCCACCGCGGCCCAGGCCAGCGGGCGGCGCATCACCCGCGCCAGCCGGTCACGCAGCAGCAGGGCCAGGCCGCACTGGGCGATCCCGAAGGTCACCGCGGCTAGCGTGGGCGGGTTCAGGTTCGAGATGTGGGCTCCGTTCACGCCGACCATGCTGGCCGGGTACCCGGCCCAGGCGATCAGCGCTGCGGTGGCGGCGGCGCCCCCGGCCAGCATCAGCGCGGGGACCCGCCGGCCGCGCAGTGCGCCCAGCGCCCAGGCGATGCCCAGCAGGTACGGGACCAGCCAGCCGGCCGGAACGTTGACCCAGCCCACCCAGGAGGGCCCGTGCAGGCCGAACCGGATCAGGTCGGCGACGGCCACCACGGCGGCCGGGAAGGCGGCCGCCCCCGCGCCGAACCGCCTGACCAGCCACATGGCCGCCGGGGTCAGCGCGGTCAGCCCGGCGTACACGCCCAGGAACCACAGCGGGCTGATCACCAGGAACAGCAGAGTGTGTATGGTCGCGGCCGGGACGCCCGCCAGGCACATGCCGACCGTGACCGGAACCCAGACCGCCGCCAGCCCCGCTATCGGGCGGGCCAGCCGGACCAGGCGCTTGCGCAGCCAGGTGCCGTAGCCTCCCTTGTAGCTGCGCGCCGCCGAGTAGCCGCCGACCAGGAAGAACACCGCCAGGGTCTGGAAGATCCAGGACAGCGGCGCCAGCCACGGCATCGACGCCAGTGGGCTGTTGTCGCTCAGCGTCGCGTGGCTGCTGGCTCCGCCCAGCACGAGCGCGGTGACCAGCCAGTGGCCGCCGATGACCCCCGCGATGGCTAGGGCGCGCAGCGCGTCGACCGCGCGGTCGCGCTGCGGCGGCGTCGCGGCGTCAATGCGCCGGGCGAGCGCCCCCACCGGCCCGAGGCCGGTCATCGGGTCACCGCCGCGGGATCACCCAGCGCGATGTCGGTCAGGTTGCGCAGCGAGGCCGAGCCCGGGTCCAGGTAGCCGCTGTGGCCGCCGTCGCCGGTGGCGAAGATGCGCGCCCCGAACCCGGGCGACATCGGGTCGGCGCCGAAGCCCAGCCCGAACAGCCGGATATGCGGTACGTACTTGATCGGGTCGCCGCTCTCCCGGCCGGCCCACACCCGGGCCGTGGTGTGCAGGGACGCCACCGAGGAGGCGTCCATCCCGGGGCTGCCGAACACCGCGATGTCGGTGACCGGCAGGTGCGGCGCGGCCAGCCCGCAGACCACCGACCCGTAGCTGTGGCACAGCAGCGCGACCTGCTCGCCGTGCCGGGCCAGCGCGATGACCAGCGGCCGCAGCGCCTTGGCCCCTTGCGACGCGTCGCCCGAGGTCATCACGCCCGGGCTGAGCGTGGCCGGGGCGGGATAGCCGAGCCAGGCGATGATCGCCAGCCGCGCCCCGGGATCGAGCCGGTGCGCCTCGGCGGCGAGCGCCTCCGCGCCGCCGCCGGGCGATGATGATCCCCGGGAGAAGAACGTAGCCAGCGTCGTGTCGGAGCCAGGCACCAAAATGGCGACCCGCGTCGCCGTGGCCAGGTTCCCGATCACCATCGCGGCCACGCCCTGGCCGGCGGGATCGAAGAACAGCACGTGCTGGGTGTGTAGCGTGGCCAGCGCGCCGGCCAGCTGACGGTTGCCCCCACTGGCGGCCGCGCGTTCGGCCGTTCCGATCGCCCGCGCGTCGGCCGCATAGCGCGCAGCCAGCGCGCTGGAGGTCAGAGCGGGCGGTGCCTGGGGCGGGTCGGCGGTGGCGGACGGCCACGCCGCCGCGGTCGTGCCGAACATGGCCGCCGCGATCAGCGGCCCGGCGGCCAGGTAGCGAAGTCTCATCGTGGCGTCCTTTCTTCGTGGCCGGATCACGGTCAGGAAGCTATGGACGCCGACGGCTAGCCGGCGTCGGCCTGGCGGGCCGATTGCCGGCCTGCCCCGCCGGTATGAGGCCGGTGGTCCGAGCCGTCGCCCGCTGGCCGCGGACTGCCGCCGGCCAGCACTACCCCCTACTGCGGTAGGGGGTTCGCAGATACCCCGCCCGGGGGACGAGGTTTCCGAGTCGCCCCGCCTACGCTGGGGGCATGAACATGAACGACGTGCGCAACTTCGCGGCGACGTTCGTGACCGACACCACCAACCCGCCGACCCCGCGCGCGCGTTGGCAGCGGATCGGGCGATTCGACCTCTTCGAGGTCGCCGACGTGATCACCGCGCTGATCTGCTTCGCCATCACCAACTCGCAGCTGGCCGACCAGAACGCCGCCGCCCGGAGCCACCACAACGCGGGCCTGCTGGTGCTGCTCGCGTTCATCACCTGCGCGCCGCTCGCGTTGCGCACGCGGTTCCCGCTCAGTGCGTGGGCCGCCTCCGCGGCGGGCCTCATCTGGATCAGCCTGGTGGTCCCGCCGGAATCGCTCGGCACGTCCTCGTTCCCGGGGGCCGGCCTGCTGGTCTACGCGCTGTGCCTGTACGCGGTGACGGTCCGCTGCCGCCCGCGGATCGTGATCGCCGCGGTGGTCGTCACCGTGGGCTGGGCTACCCTCATCGACCCAGCCCCACCCTCGGTACTAGGGGCCATCGTCATCACCGCCCTCCCGGTATTGCTCGGCGTCGCGGTCCGGGTCCGGCGCAGCGGCGAGCGCCAGCTCGCCGAGCAGGAGCGCCGGCACTCCGGCGAGCGCGCGCTGCTCGAGGAGCGCCAGCGCATCGCCCGGGAACTGCACGACGTGGTCGCCCACCACATGTCGGTGATCGCGATCCAGGCCGAGGCGGCGCCGTACAAGATCGCCGACCCGCCCCCGGAGCTGGTGGAGAGCTTCGCCGACATCCGGGCCAGCGCGCTGACCGGGCTGGCCGAGCTGCGCCGCATTCTCGGCGTGCTGCGCACCGACGGGCAGGCCACCACGCCGCAGCCGGGGCTGGCCGACCTGGACGCACTGCTCGACTCGGCCCGCAGCGGCGGCCTGTCGGTCACGGTGACCTGCAGCGGCGACCCCGTGCCGCTGCCGGAGGGCGTGGACCTGTCCGCGTACCGCATCGTCCAGGAGGCGCTGAGCAACGCCATGCGGCACTCGCCGGGTTCGCACGTCCAGGTGGACGTGGCGTACCGCGCCGACGGCCTCTCCCTCGAGGTCCGCAATGACGCCGGCTCCAGGACCGTCCCGGTCCTGGTTGGCAGCGGCGACGGCGTCGCCGGGGGCGGCCATGGCATCATCGGCATGCAAGAGCGCGCCGCGATGCTGGGCGGGAGCCTGGACGCGGGTCCGACCGAAGACGGGGGGTTCCAGGTGTCCGCAGTCCTGCCGGTGAGCCCGCCATGACCATCCGCGTGCTGGTGGCCGACGATCAGGGGATGGTGCGGTCGGGCTTCTCCATCCTGCTCAACGCGCAGCCCGACATCGAGGTGGTCGGCGAGGCCGTCAACGGCCAGGAGGCCATTGCCCGCGCCGCCGAGCTGCGCCCCGACGTCATCCTCATGGACGTCCGCATGCCGGTGCTCGACGGCCTGCAGGCCACCCGGCAGATCACAGCGGACGGCGACGGCGCGCCCCGGGTCCTGGTCCTGACCACCTTCGATCTGGACGACTACGTGTACGAGGCGCTGCGCTCGGGCGCCAGCGGCTTCCTGCTCAAGGATGCTTCGGCCGGCGAGCTCGCCGAAGCGGTGCGGGTGGTCGCGGCCGGCGACGCGCTGCTGGCCCCGGGCGTGACCCGCCGCCTGATCGCGGAGTTCGCCCGCCTGGGCGCGCCCCGGGCCGCCAGCCGCCGGAACCTCGACGATCTGACCGACCGCGAGACCGAGGTGCTGGCCCTCGTCGCCCGCGGCATGTCCAACGCGGAGATCGCCGCCCACCTGGTCCTCTCGGAGCAGACGGTCAAGACGCACGTCAGCCGCATCCTGATGAAGCTCGCCCTGCGCGACCGCGCTCAGGCCGTGGTCTTCGCCTACGAGAGCGGACTGATCCGTCCGGGTGAGTAACTCCGCACCCGGTCGCCCCGCCGAAGCCGACACCGCCGAAGCCGACACCGCCGAAGCCGACACCGCCGATCGCGCCTTCGCCGCGGCCGCCTGTGTCGTGCTCGCCGTCTATAACAACCTGCCCGGACCCAGGCGGTGGTATCCGGCCGTTAATGCCCTGGCCGCCGCAGCCGCCCTGTCCGCCGCGGCGGCCAGCGGGCTGACCGCAGACGACCTCGGCCTCCGCCGGGACCGGCTGCGGCCCGGCCTGCGCCTGGGCGCGGCGGCGTCCGCACCCGTCGTGGCCGCGTTCACCCTGGCCGCCCTGACTCCGGCCATCCGCCCGCTGCTCAACGACCAGCGGATCGCCCGCCTGGACCGGCGGCAGCTCGCCTACCAGGTGCTGCTGCGCATCCCGCTCGGCACCGTCGCCTGGGAGGAGACCGCGTTCCGGGGCGTGCTGCACGCGGCGCTGCGCCGGGTCCTGGCCGAACCAGCGGCGACCGCCGTGGCCAGCGCGACCTTCGGCCTCTGGCACATCCGCCCGACCGCCGAGGCGCTGACGGTCAACCGGCTCGCGGCGACCCGCCGGGCCCGGATCACCGCGGTCGCCGCCACCGTGGCCGGGACCGCGGCGGCCGGCGCGCTCCTGTCGTGCCTGCGGGACCGCTCCGGCAGCCTGGCCGCGCCAGTGCTGCTGCACCTGGCCGCTAACTGCACGGCCCCCCTGGCCAGCGCCCTCGCCCGGGCCCTCGACCGCTAACCGGTGGCCGCCCCCACCCGGTTCCGCCCGTACCGCCGGACGAAGGCGCGCAAGATCGCGGGCGGGTGGCTGACGTCGCTGCGCCAGGCCAGCGCCTTGAGCTCGTCGGCCTCGCTCGGGGGGAAGTAGCCGGCGTGCTTGTACACGTCGATCCGGGTGCACAGGCCAGCCGCGTCCAGCTCGGGATGGAACTGGGTGGCGTAGACGTTGGCGCCGACCCGGAATGCCTGCACCGGGCAGTCGGCCGAACTAGCCAGCAGGACGGCGCCCCCGGGTAGGTCGCTGACCGCTTCCTTATGCCCGGTGAACGCGTCGAACTCCTCGGGCAGCTCGGCCAGCAAGGGGTCGCTCCGGCCCGCCGCGGTTAGCCTGACCCGGACCGTTCCGACGTCCTCGGGGTAGCGCCGGTCGACGACCCCGCCCTGGTGACGGCCGAGCGCCCCGACGCCGTAACAGGCGCCCAGGAGCGGGAAGTTGGCCCCGACCACCGCGTCCAGCAGGCGGCTCAGGTCGGCCTCGACCCGGCGCTGCACCGGCGATTTCTTCTCGTCCGGGTCGGTGTAGTTGAACGGCCCGCCGCCGACCCAGATCCCGGACCAATCCCGCAGGTCGATGTCCCCCAGCGCGCGCCGGTCCAGCCGGACCCGCCTAAGCTCGGCCTCGGTCAGCCCGGCCAGGGTCCGGAAGGATTCGTACTCGTTGTCAGCCGCGGCGTCGTCGGCCCGGATGGACAGCAGCAGGAACGGTTCCACCCGAATACCTTAGTGACTCCCAGCCGCTGGAGCACATCCAGGACGGCTACGCTATTCCGCGCGCCCATTAATCCGGAGAGAGTGAATCGATGGGGCAAGGTTTCTGCCAGCTGGTCCTCGTCGTCAGCGACGACGCCGACCAGGCCGCGGCAGCGGCCATCGGCCGCGTGGCCGATGGCCTGCGCGCTGAGGGCCTCAGCCTCCTGTACGCCGCGACCGCGCGCGACGGCGCCGCCCAGGTGCGGGCGAACACCGCCATCGGATGCGTGCTCCTGGACTGGGACATCGGGGGCGCCGACGACCACCGGCGGCATGCCCTCGACGTCATCCGCGAGGTGCGCCGCCTGTCCGCCGACCTCCCGATCTTCCTGCTGACCAGCCGCATGGCGACCGGGAACCTCCCGCTGAAGGTACGGCGGGAGATCCAGGAGTACGTCTGGCTGTTCGAGGACACCCCCGAGTTCATCGCGGGCCGGGTGTCCTTCGCGGTGCGCCGCTACGAGCGAGGCCTGCTTCCTCCCTTCTTCCGGGCCCTCGCCGAGTTCTCGGACGAACATGAGTACTCGTGGCACACACCGGGCCATTCCGGGGGTGCGGCGTTCCTGAAGACGCCGATCGGCCGGGTGTTCCACGACTTCTTCGGTGAGCAGGTCTTCCGATCGGATCTGTCGGTCTCGGTCCCGGAGTTGGGGTCGCTGCTCGACCACTCGGGCCCGGCTGGCGCGGCCGAGGCCAATGCGGCGCGAATCTTCGGCGCGGACATGACCTTCTTCGTGCTGAACGGGACCTCCGCCGCGAACCAGATCGTCGGGCACTCCTGCATCGTGGCCGGTGACGTCGTGCTCGCCGACCGCAACTGCCATAAGTCCATCAACTACTCGCTGACCGTCACCGACGCCCGGCCGGCCTACCTGCTGCCGACGCGCAACGGCTACGGAATTATCGGGCCGATCCCCGCTCGCGCCCTCGCCGCCGACGCGGTACGGTCGCTGATCGCCGCGAGCCCGCTGACCTCCGGCGCGGCATCCCCAGATCCGGTCTACGCCGTGGTCACCAACTCCACCTACGACGGCCTGTGCTACCGCGCCGACCGCGTGGCGGAGCTTCTGGGCGAGTCGGTGCCGCGCCTGCACTTCGACGAGGCCTGGTACGGGTACGCAGCGTTCCACCCGATCTACCGCGGCCGCTTCGCGATGCACCCGCGCCCGGGCGACGCCGGCCGGCACCCGACGGTCTTCGCCACCCAGTCGACGCACAAGCTGCTGGCCGCGTTCTCACAGGCCTCGATGATCCACGTCCGGTCCAGCCCTCGGGCGCCGGTCGACCGCTCCCGCTTCAACGAGGCCTACATGATGCACGGGTCGACCTCGCCGTTGTACCAGCTGATCGCCTCCTGCGACGTGGCCGCGGCCATGCTGGCTGGCCAGGGCGGGCGTGTCCTGACCGATGAATGCCTGGACGAGGCGGTGACCTTCCGGCGTGCCATGGTGCGCACCGCGCGCGAGCTGGGCAGTGGCGCGGGCCGGGGCTGGTTCTTCTCGGTCTGGCAGCCGCCGGTGGTCACGATGCCCGAGGAGGGCCGGCGCGTTGACTTCCTCGACGCCGACCCCGCGATGCTGCGGGAGAGCCCGGAATGCTGGACGCTGCATCCCGGTGAGGACTGGCACGGCTTCGGCGGGCTGGAGGACGGCTACTGCATGCTCGATCCGATCAAGGTCACCATCACCACCCCCGGCGTCGACGCCGCCGGGGCGGTCGCTGACCAGGGCATCCCGGCGCAAATCGTGACGCAGTTCCTCGACGAGCGGGGTATCGAGGTGGAGAAGACCGGCGATTACACGATCTTGCTGCTGTTCTCGATGGGAGTCACGCGGGGCAAGTGGGGCACGCTGCTGGACGCCCTCCTGGAGTTCAAGGACCACTACGACCACGGGGCTCCGCTCCGGGAGGCCATCCCGCGGCTCGCCGCGGAGCACCCGCGGCGCTACGCCGGCCTCAGCCTCCGGGACCTCTGCGACCAGATGCACGCCGAACTGCGCGCCCAGCAGGTTGTCCGGCTGCTCGACCAGGCCTTCGGTACCTTGCCCGAGCCGGTTCTGCCCCCCGCACGTGCCTACCAGCTGCTCGTACGAGACCAGGTCGACTGGGTGGCGGTCGACGACATGGGCGGCCGGGTGGCTGCCGTCATGGTCGTTCCCTATCCGCCGGGTATCCCGCTGCTCATGCCCGGCGAGCACGCCGGGGAGTCAGACGGACCCGTACTGGGCTACCTGAGAGCCCTGCAGCACCTAGATCGCCAGTTCCCCGGATTCAGTCACGACATCCACGGCGTCGAACCGGCCGCCGACGGCACCTACCAGGTCATGTGCCTCAAGGAAGGCTCCGGCCCGCGGTGAGTCCGGCTCGGTGAGCTCCCCGCAATCAGGAGGCATTTGCCCCATTTGCCGCGCTTGCCCCTGGCGCAGCGCGGACGGGGACCTGGTCGATGGGCCGTTGTACCAGTAAGAGCAAGCACGTTGCGCCATCGACCATGTGCACATCGGCGCCCAGCCGGGCCGCGCTATCCCTGCCGCCCCCGCCGCCACACGCGCTACCGTTCGGGCCATGACCAAACGACCGAAGGTGACGGTGCTCGGCAGCCTGAACATGGACATCTCCGTGACCGTGCCCCGGCTGCCCGGCCCGGGCGCGACCGTGCTCGGCTCCGCGGCCCGGTTCACGCCCGGCGGGAAGGGCGCCAACCAGGCCGTCGCAGCGGCCCGGCTGGGCGCCGACGTCCGCATGGTCGGCTGCGTCGGCGACGACGACTTCGGCCGCCAGCTGCTGGCCGCCCTGCGCGCCGAAGGGATCGACACCAGCGCGGTAAGAACCGTCACCACCGTGCCGACCGGCCTGGCCATGATCGCGGTCGACGCCCAGGGCGAGAACCTCATCATCGTCGCCCCCGGCGCCAACCATGAGGTCGGCCCGCCCGACGTCGCCGCGGCCGGCGCCGCCGACCGCGACATCCTGGTCATCAGCGCCGAGATCCCCGCTCCCGCGATCGCCCGGGCCCTCAGCCAGCACGGCCCCTGCGTCCTCAACCTGGCCCCAGCCCCCGAGACCAGCGCCGCCGCCCGCGCGCTGCTCGCCGCGGGCAGCGAGCACCTGGACTGGCTGGTCGTCAACGAGTCGGAAGCCGCCGCCGTCCTCGGCCACCCAGTAAACGGCCTATCCGGCGCGCAGCGCGCCGCCACCGAACTCACCGCCGCCGGGCCGCGCCACGCTGTCGTCACCGCCGGCGCGCACGGCGCCGCCCTAGCCAGCGCGGCCAGCCCAGCCAGCACAGCCACCACTGCCAGCCCGGTCGGCCCGGACGGCGCGCAGGTCATCGAAGGCTTCCGTGTACCAGCCATCGACACCGTAGGGGCGGGCGACACCTTCGTCGGGGCGCTTGCCGTCGCCCTCGCGGCCGGCATCCCGGCCCCCGAAGCGACCCGGGCCGCCGTCGCCGCGGGCGCCGCGGCCGTCACCCGGCCGGGGGCCCAGGCGGCCATGCCCAGGCCCGCTGACATCCTGGCCGCCACCGGTGTAACCTGGCCCCTCGCCTGAGCCCTGATTTATCCAAGTCATAAGGGGAGCGGCGGTAAGATTCTCCGGAAGGAGAACCTGAACCTATGACGCCTGACCTGCGGGGATTCGAGCTAGACGGAGATATCGGAGCGCCCGACCCGGTATCGGCCGTTCTGGACGGGCTCGGACAGGCGTTCGGCATCGCCACCGAACCTGGCGCCCCCGGCAGCGGCGCGCGCCAGCATACCTGGCTGGACACCTTCGACTGGCGGCTGTACCGTGCCGGGCTGGTGCTCGAATACGAGCACACCCGGCGGGGCGGCCGTCTGCTGCTCAGCAGGGACGAGGTTCTCCAGGCCGAGCAGCCCGTCGAACGTTGGCGGGCCAGCCGGCCCCAGCTGGCCGAGGACCTGCCCGCCGGGCCGGTCCGGGACCAGATCCTCAAGCTGACCAGTCCTCGGGCCCTGCTGCCGATGGCCACCGCGGCCGGCGCCGTCAC
>Ga0318494_10001122_pt1 | contig 10402 bp, 7 predicted proteins | sample GRESIP108b1f24_FD_203293 | JGI IMG/M metagenome (GOLD analysis project Ga0318494, IMG submission 203293) | Tropical soil microbial communities from Luquillo Experimental Forest, Puerto Rico - GRE.SIPMG.108b1f24 | ecosystem: Environmental > Terrestrial > Soil > Tropical forest > Bulk soil... | reverse complement strand
CACCGCCTCCGGCGTCCGCTCTCCGAGGAGCAGCGCGCGCCCGACCGCCGCGTTCCGGCCCTCCAGGCCGAACCGCTGCGGCCCGAAGAAGTTCGGGAGCCCGCGGACGCCGAGCGCCTCGGCGCATGGGCTCGCCCGCGAGAGGTCGCCGCCGCGCACCGCGATCCGGAACCGGTTCGCGCGCACGTGGCCGGGGCGGAGCTTGTTCGCGTGGCGCGAGACCTCGAGCACGCGGAGCCCGTCGGCCTCGAGCGCGCGCGGATCCGGGTCCTGCGCGATCGGGAACGAGAGCCACTGGGTGGTGACCGCGACCTTGTCCTTGAGCCCTGCGTACCCCGCGTCGCGGTCGGCGACGCCGAGGGCGCGCGCGAGGTGCCGGAGCGCGTCGCGCGTCGTGCGGCCGCGCTTCTCGACGCGGAGGTAGAGGTGCGGCCCGGCCCCCGAAGGCAGGTACGCAGGCTGCTCGTCGACGCGGAAGTCCTCGGGCGAGGCACGGAGCGCGCCGCCGGAGCCGGGGAGCTCCGGGGTCACGTAGGGGAGCGGGGCCGCGGCGCTCAGACGAGGTCCTCGACGGCCGCGAGGCGGCGCTTCACCGTCCGTCCGAGCGCGTCATCGGCGGCGCGGTCGATCCGCTCGCCGGCCAGGAACAGGTAGAAGAAGAGCAGCTCGCGGAGCGCGTCGAGGAGGAGCGCGGCGGGACCCCCGGCCACGAGCCCGGCGACGACGCCCGGCTCGACGCCGCGGACGTTCGAGAGGAGGGCGGACTCTTCCAGGGCGCCGTCGGGCGCGGGGACGAGCCGGGCGAACACGGGGGCGAAGGGCGAGCGCGCGTCGGCGAGGTAGCCGCGGACGGAGGCGTGGAACGCGGAGCGGGCCGGCTCGGGCACCGCGGCCACGACGGCCCGGAGCGCGTCGTTCATGCCGCGCGCGATCGCCTCCTGGCGCGCCGACGGATCGACGGCCGCGGCGCGCTCCGCGACCGCCTCGACGTAGCCCGCCTCCGCGAGGTGGTAGAGGATCTTCGTCGCGTCGAACTCCGACGCGTGCACGGCCGTCGCGATCTCCGCCACCGTGCGGCGGCCGTCCACGAGCGCGAGGAGCGCCTGCTCGACGGGCCTCAGCGTCACGGGCCGCTTGGGGTCGCGCCGCCGCAGGAACGCGTCGGGCCCGGGGATGCGCGCGCGGAACAGGCTCATCTCGTCGATGCGCCGGATCCCGTCCATGAGGAGCGACTGCGTGCTCACGGCGAGCGGCGCGCCGAGCCGCTCGCCCGCGTCCTCGTCGACGAGGAAGAACGTCCCGGTCGGAGAGAGCAGGATCGCGTGGAAGACCTCGGTCACCTGCTCCTGGAAGCACTTCCAGAGGTCGTTCGCGGAGACGATCCCGAGCTCCACGAGCGCCTTCCCGATGGGGCGCCCGGCCGCGGCCGCCTGCCCGATCTGCGCCTCGGTCGCGTAGCCGAGCCGGACCGCGACCTCGCCGATCCGCTCCCCCGCCGCCGCCGACTGCGCGCCGCGCACCTCGCCCTCCTGGAACGCGACGGACCGCTCGACGCCGCCGGACGACACGGTGAGCACGCCCGAGAGGCGCGACTGGTGGAGGAACGCCACGAAGTCGGCGATGGGGAAGCCGGACAGGTCGCCCGCGAGGAGGCAGCGGGGCCGCGGCGTCGGGCCGGCGGCGGGGGGCGTCCGGCGCGCGACGACCAGGTCGGTCGTCGAGGGGAGGAGCGTGAACCGTCCGGCGCGGTCGGCGAGGGCGCGGCGGGCGTCGTCCGACTGCGGGACGAGCCGGCCGTGGGCGTCGAGGTCGAAGAGCAGGGGCATCGCAGGTCGCTAGTCGCGGATCCACCCGTGGTTTGCGCGCCACTCCTCCTCGTCCTCGAGCGTGAACTCGAGCCCGTCCCCCGAGAGATCGGAGAGCATCCGTCCGTCCATGAACAGCGTGGGCGTGCCGCGGATGCCGGCGGTGCGCGCCTCCTCGCGCGAGCCCTCGATCCGGGGGCGGTAGGTGCCCGACGCGATCGCCTTGCGCAGGTCCGCGGGGTCGCCGCCCAGCGAACGCGCGTACCCGGCGAGCTCGTCGACGGAGAGCGCGGGGGCCTCCTCGAAGAGCCGGTCGTGCATCGCCCAGAGGAGATCGTGGTCGCGCGCCCACTCCCCCGCCTGCGCTGCCTCCCACGCGTGCGGGTGGCTGTCGATCGGGAACGGCTTGAAGAACAGCTTCACGCGATCCGCGTGCGCGCGGACGAACTCCTCGAGCGCCGGCCGGAACCTCTGGCAGAACGGGCAGGTGAAGTCGGAGAACTCCACGAGGGCGATGGGGGCGTCGGCGTCGCCGAGCGGCGGACCGAAGTCGGAGACGTCGAGCTTCGCGCGACGGTCGAACGAGGCGTAGTAGCCCGTCACCATCCGGCCGAGGTCCGCCCGGGTCGCGCCCGCCTTCGCGTAGCGCACCGCCAGCCTCGCCATGCGCGGCGCGTGGCGACAGCCGGGGTGGACGCGCAGGCACTCGGAGAGCGTGTGCGGGCAGCCGCAGTAGCAGAACTCCTCGAGCGCGAACTCCGCGACGAGGCGCGCCTGCTCCGGCGTGAGGCCGGAGAGGTCGACGCCGGGGAGGGCCGCCGACGGATCGCTGGCCGAGGGCGGCGGACCTGCGGGCCGCGCCACCGCGGCGGCCGGGGGCGTCGCCGGGGTGGCCGTGCTTCCGGCCGGCGGGCGCCCCGCGCAGGCGGCGCACGCCACGAGGACGGCGACGGCGGAGGTGGTTCGCATATCGGCGGAGCTCCCCGCAGGGGACGACGAGGTACCCGCATCTAGTACCGCGTGCCCCCGGGGGGCGGCAAGGCGGACGGTTCTTCATCGGATCCGCGCGGTTCCGGGCTCGGCGGCGATCACGAACCGTGAAGCGTCACGAGGCGGGCCGCCCCGGCAGACCGCGCCTGCTCGCCTCCCCGGAACGCGCGACGTGCGTAGAATCCCCGTCCAGCGGGCGTGTCGCCCCGGGGAGGTGCCTCGATGCGGTTCCTGCTCGTCCCGCTCGCGCTGCTCGTAGCCGCCGCGCCGGCCGCCGCGCGCGCGGAGCTCGTGCTGAGCCTCGACGTCCTCGGGGATGCGCCGGCGCACGGGACGCCGTCGGCGCGGCTCGAGCTGCCCGAGCTCTCCGTCCGCGGCCTCGAGGCGCTCCGCGTCGACGACGGGGCGGGCGAGCGGGGCCGGACCGCCAACCCGGCCCTGGCGCTCGTCCTCGGCATCATCCCGGGGTTCGGCGTCGGCCACCTCGTCGCGAACTCGCCGAGGTGGACGACCTGGCTCATCGCCGATCTGTTGATCGTCGCGGTCTGGGTCATCGGATCCGCGCTCGACGCCGGCGAGCCCCTCGGCACGATCTTCCTCGTCGCGGTGATCGTCGAGCGCGTGTTCGAGGGGATCGACGCGTTCCACGCGGCGGGCGGGCGGTTCGCGATGCGCGACGGCGCGGCGTCGCCAGCCTGGGCGCTCGCGCGGCCGGTTCGGTCAGACGGCGCTCGGTCCTTCCCGTGAGCTCGCCGGCCCGGGCTCGGGCAGGGCCACGGGTTTGGAGCGACGGGAGACTCGCGGCTGGCATTTCCTCCCTGGTCTCCTATACGAAGGGCGACCTGGATCGCGTGCGCGCGCCGAGCGAGCGAGGGGAGCTCCGGAAGGACCCGGGCGGGCGGCTCGGGGTGGCCCTCGTCTACCCGAACGCATACCGGCTCGGCATGGCCAACCTCGGCCTGCACGCGGTCTATCGTCTCTTCAACGACGACGCGGCGACCGTCTGCGAGCGCGCGTTCCTGCCCGAGGACGGCGGCGAGCCGCGCACGCTGGAGTCGGGCCGGCCGCTCCGCGACTTCCACGTCGTCGCGTTCTCGCTCTCGTTCGAGGAGGACTACCTCCACGTCCTCGAGCTCCTCGATCGGGCCGGGCTCCCGCTCCGGAGCGCGGACCGGGACGCGCGCCACCCGCTCGTCGTGGCGGGCGGGATCGCGGTCCAGATCAACCCCGAGCCGGTCGCGCCGTTCTTCGACGCGTTCCTGGTCGGCGAGGGCGAGGTGCTCGTCCCGCCGTTCCTGGCCATGGCCCGCGAGGCCGTCGCGGACGGTCGCCCGCGCGAGGAGGCGCTCTCCGCCCTCTCGCGCCTCCGCGGCGCCTACGTCCCGTCGCGCTACGAGGTCGAGTACTCCGACACGCGCGATCCGCGCGGCGCGTGGGTGACGCGCCTCGAGCCGCGGGTCGGCGCGCCGGTCCGGGTCGCGCGGGCGTACGTCCCGGACCTCCGCGGGCTCCCGACCTCGCGCGTGATCGAGTCGCCGGACGCGCAGTTCGGCGACCTGTTCCTGACCGAGGTGGCTCGCGGCTGCCTGTGGGGCTGCCGGTTCTGCGCGGCCGGCTTCGTCCAGCGCCCGTATCGCGAGGTGGACCTCGAGACGCTCCGCGCCGAGGCGCGCAAGGGCGTCGAGCGCGGGCTCCGCGTCGGGCTCGTCGGTCCGGACACGAGCGACTACACCGGGCTCGACCCGCTCACCTGCTTCATCGGCGAGCTCGGCGGGACGTTCAGCCCGTCCTCGCTCCGGGTCGACGCGATCACGCCTGAGCTGTCGCGCCGCATGGCCGAGGGCGGCGAGCGCTCCATCACCATCGCGCCCGAGGCCGGCACCGAGCGCATGCGCCGGGTGATCAACAAGGACTTCACCGACGACCAGATCGTCCGCGCCGCGGAGCACGCCCTCTCGCAGGGGATGCAGCACGTGAAGATGTACTTCATGTGCGGGCTGCCGACGGAGACGGAGGACGACGTCCTCGGGATGGCGCGGATCGCGATCCGGATCCGCGAGGAGGTGATGCTCCCGTACGCTCAGCGGCGTGGGCGGATGGGGCGCATCTCGCTCTCCGTGAACCCGTTCGTGCCGAAGCCGTGGACGCCGTTCCAGTGGCTCCCGATGCATGCGAAGGCGTGCCTCGAGGAGAAGCGGCGGCTCCTCGAGAAAACGCTCCGGCCGAAGGGGATCGACGTCGACTTCTTCAGCCCGCGCGAGGCCTACCTCCAGACGCTCCTCTCCCGCGGCGACCGGCGCTGCGCGGACCTCCTCGAGCTCGCGCACCGCGAGACCGGCGGCGATCTCCGCAAGGCGCTGCGGCGCTGGCCGCACGACCCGGACTTCTTCGTGCTCCGCGAGGCGGGCGTCGACGAGGCGCTCCCCTGGGACTTCATCGACCAGGGGCTCACGAAGCGGTTCCTCGCCCGCGAGCTCCAGCGCGGGGTCGGTGCGCGGCTCACGCCGAAGTGCCTCGTCGAGACCTGCCGCGCGTGCGGGCTCGCGTGCGCGGACCACCCGGAGCTGAGGATGGGCGCGCCCCACGCCTGAGGGACGCGGCGTCCTCCCACGCCCGCCCACACCCGCGGCCACGGGAGCCGGCCGACTCCTCGCTCGCCTGGACGCCCTCTGGTAGTGTCGAGCCCGTCCGTGAACGCGGACGAGGAGGGGTCCTCCATGCAGCGACGCCGGTGCGCGCGCGCGGTCCTCCGCGCAGCCCTCGCCGCGGCGGCGCTCCTCGGCGCCGCCGACGCGGCGGCGCAGGTCGTGCCGGTCCGGATCTACCCGCTCGACGCCTCCGCCCTGAAGAAGGCGGACGCGGGCGACGCGCAGGCGCTGTTCGAGTCGGGGTTCGCCCGCTTCGAGCGGCGCGCGCGCTCGTTCGTGCCGGCCGACCCGCTCGTCCTCCGCCGCTCGTGCGGCGCGCGCACCTCGATCGACTGCCTCGCGCGGCTCGCCGGGCCCGGGCTCGTCCTCACCGGCTCCGTCACGCAGGCGGGAGGGATGCTCTCCTTCACGCTCCTCGGCGTGGACGCGTCCGGGCGGGTGCACGGCCCGGTGCGCGTCGGCATCGACGCGTTCATCTCGAGCGCCGAGCCGATCGCCCGCGCGCTCCTCGACCTCGAGAGCCGCGTCGAGCTCGGGCCTGCGCCCGCCGTCGCGCAGGGCGCTCCCGCGCCGCGGAAGGAGGCTCCGGGTTCGACCGCGACCCTGCCCCGGACCGCGACCTCGACCTCGACCGCGCGCGCCGACTCCGCTACGGCGCGGCCGACCTCGGGGACGGCCCCGGGCGCGGGCACGGCGCCGACCGCCACCCCGACGCCCCCGGCGTCCGCCCCGACGCTCGTGACGGGCGCCGGCGGCGCGCCCGCCGCCGCCCACCCGGCGGCGCCGACGGCGCCACGCTCCGACGCGGTGGCCACGCGACACGAGGCGCCTGCCGGCGCGAAGGACGCGCTCGGAGCGCGCCCCGGCGCGCCGGCCAAGACCTACGCGGTGGTGCTCCCGCCGCCGCCCGTGCTCCGGGAGCCGCCGCCGGACGGGCTCTGGCTCGCGCCGACCGGGAAGTGGGTGGCGGCGACTGGGCTCGGCCTCCTCGCCGCGGGCGCCGCGGCGGGGCTCGTCGGGAAGCGGATGTCCGACTCGCTCGACGCGAAGTACCGGGACCGCAGCCTCGCAGGGGCGGATCTCTCGGCGTATGACCGGGTGGACAAGATCTCGTTCGCGACGAACGCGCTCCTCGTGGCCGGCGGTGTCGCGACCGCGGGCGGGCTCGCGCTCTGGGCGGTCGCGCCCATCGTCGCGCCGGCGCACGGCGGCGCGCAGGTGGGCGTCTCCGGGAGGTTCTAGACGTGGGCACGACGCGTCGCCGGTTCACCGTACTCGCCCTCGCCCTCGCGCTCGCGTGCAAGCTCGAGCCGGGCGGCCGCTGCACGGGCGACTCGGACTGCCAGGCGGGGCTCCGCTGCGGCGCCGATGGGCTGTGCGTCGTCGAGGCCGGCAAGGACCTCGGCGCGAGCTGCGCGGTCAACCAGGACTGCGTCGCGTGGGGCAGGTGCCAGCAGAACGTGTGCGTGCTCGCGGCGGGCGCGTGCGTCGCCAGCGGCGACTGCCCGCCGTGGCAGACGTGCACCGCGCACGCGTGCGTGCCGAACGCGGCCAAGTGCGTCTGGGACACGGACTGCGCGGCATGGCAGGTGTGCCGCTCGAACGCGTGCGCGTCGGCGCCGGGGCGCTGCGACACGCCGACGGCGAAGGTCGACTGCGCGTCATGGCAGACCTGCGACGCGACGAACCACGTCTGCGTCACCGCGGCCGGGCGGTGCGCCGCGGACGCGGACTGCGGGCCGTTCCAGACCTGCGCGGCGACGAACTCCTGCGCGCCGGCGGTCCTGATCTGGGGGAACCTGGGCGTCGCGGGGACCGACGCGGTCGCCCAGCTCGCGACGCCCGCGGTTCCGTTCCTTGCGTTCGCGGCGAACGCGATCGACGCGCGGATCGATCCGTCCGTCGACGAGCTCGCCGATCGAACCGGCACGAACGCGATCGTCTACCGCCAGGGGACGACGGCGCAGACGCTGCGCAGGTTCGCTCCGGACGCGCTCACGTGGGACGGCGTCAGCACCTGGGTTTACCCGGCCGACGCCGACCCGGTGATCGCCACGCCGAACTGCCCCGCGGCGGGCGCGATCGACCGCTGGATCTTGACGGCCAGCGGGAACGCCCTCCACTCCTGCAACCCGAACATCTGGTACGACGCGGTGTTGACGCCGGTCTTCACCGAGCCCGCCGGCTACGGCCTCCTCGCCTGGAGCACCTCCGACGCGAAGCTGCTCGCGGTGAAGGCCGGGGCGGGGTTCCTCGTGATGGACAGCACCGGCGCTCAGAAGGTCGTCGACCTGACCGGCGCGATGCAGTACACGACCGCCGTCGTGGCGGTGAACGGCAAGGGCTTCTGGCTCGCGCTGTTCGACGCGGGCGGGGACGGTGAGCTCTGGTCCGTGACGGGGACGGGGGTCGCGACGCTGATCGCCGCGTACCCCGCGACGCCCGTGCTGGTCGAGCCGAACGCGTCGAACGGCACGCCCGGCCCGAGCAATCCGCTCGTCCAGTCGGGGCCGGTCGTGCTCGATTCGACCGGCGCCGCGTACGTCGTCATGAGCCCGAGCATCTCGCCCTCGCAGGTCTGGAAGGCGGGGGCGAAGGTCGTGAAGCGCGTCGCCGGGACCACGGCGTCGACCGTCGTGTACGACCAGGGCGCGAAGCCGGCCACCGCGAACGCGTGGACCTCCCAGACGAAGCCGAGCTGGTGGGTGGTCCCGTCCGCAGCGGGCCCGTGGCTCGTCACCGGCCCCTGACCCGGCCTCCTGACCTCGCGGCCGCGCCCCGCGCGCGCTACGCTCAAGCGCGTGACGGACGAGCAGGCGATGCAGGAGGCGCTCGCGCTCGCGCGCGAGGCGGGGGTGCGTGGCGAGGTGCCGGTCGGCGCCGTCGCGGTGCACGACGGCGTGATCGTCGGCCGCGGCGCGAACGCCCGCGAGGGCGTCGCCGATCCCACGGCGCACGCCGAGCTCGTCGCCATCCGGGAGGCGGCCAAGCGGCTCGGCCGCTGGCGGCTCTCCGGCGTGACGCTCTACGTGACCCTCGAGCCGTGCGCGATGTGCGCCGGGGCGATGGTGCTCGCGCGCATCGACCGGCTCGTTTACGCGGCGGGCGACCCGAAGGCGGGCGCGGTCGGGTCGCTCATGGACCTCTCGGCCGACCCGCGCCTGAACCACCGTTTCCCGGTGACGCGCGGCGTCCTCGCCGACGAGGCGGGTGAGCTCCTCCGAGCCTTCTTCCGGGCGCGCCGCTCGAACGGAGCCGGGAACGGTACGGCCACGTAGGTTGCCGCTTGGCACGGCGCCGGAGATCGGTTAAACCCGCGCGCGGAGAGCTGGCCGAGCTGGTCGAAGGCGCCTGACTCGAAATCAGGTGTACCGGTAACGGTACCGGGGGTTCGAATCCCTCGCTCTCCGCTTCTCTTGATCGGGAGAGGTGACCGAGCGGCCGAAGGTGCACGACTGGAAATCGTGTGTACCGGGAACGGTACCGTGGGTTCAAATCCCACCCTCTCCGCCAGCGATGCGCCGCCCCCGACGTTAAAGAGGGGGAAGCGCGGCCGGCGAATCAGGCCGGGCGAGCCGGCCCAGAATCCTCGGGCGACGTGGGGGTTGCCAAACCCCGCCAGGCCCGGAAGGGAGCAACGGTAGGTGGTCCTCCGTGCGCCCGGGGATTGTGGGCCGGCTCCGTTGTTTGCTACCGAAGACGACCCCCGCGAGCGCGTGGGCGGCCCGGCCGCGGGCTCCCCGGGCGAGCAGGCGTCCTAGAGCGCCATGGCCTACCTCGTCCTCGCACGGAAGTACCGACCGCAGCAGTTCGGCGAGATGTCCGGGCAGGAGCACGTCGTCCGGACGCTCTCGAACGCGCTCAAGTCCGGCCAGCTCGCCCACGCCTTCCTCTTCACCGGCCCGCGCGGCGTCGGCAAGACCACGACCGCCCGGCTGGTCGCGAAGGCGCTCAACTGCGAGAAGGGGCCGACCGCCCAGCCGTGCGGCGTCTGCACGCCGTGCACCGAGATCGCCGAGGGGCGCGCCGTCGACGTCGTCGAGATCGACGCCGCCTCGAACAACGGCGTCGACAACGTCCGCGACATCGTCGAGGCGGTGAAGTACCGGCCCGCCCGCGACCGCTACAAGGTCTTCGTCATCGACGAGGTCCACATGCTGTCGACGGGGGCGTTCAACGCGCTCCTGAAGACGCTCGAGGAGCCGCCGGAGCACGTGAAGTTCGTGCTCGCCACGACCGACGTCCACAAGGTCCCCGAGACGATCCTCTCCCGCTGCCAGCGCTTCGACTTCCGGAGGCTGACGCTCCCGCAGATCGCCGACCAGCTCGCCAAGGTGGCGCAGGCCGAGGGGATGACGCTCTCTCCGGCGGCGCTCGCGCTCGTCGCGCGCCAGGCCGAGGGCGGGATGCGCGACGCGCTCTCGCTGCTCGACCAGGTGCGCGCGGCATGCGGCGACGCGCCCGACGACGCGGCGGTCGCCGAGGCGCTCGGGGCGGTCGACGCCGCCGCGATCTCCCGCATCGCCGGGGCGCTCGTCGCCCGCGACGGCGCCGCCGTGCTCGCCGAGATCGCCGCGCTCCACGCCCGCGGCCTCGAGGTGAAGCGCGTCGCCGAGGAGCTCGTCCGCCACCTGCGGAACGTGGTCGTCGCGAAGCTCGCCCCGGGATCGTCGCTCGACCTCCCCGACGCGGAGCTCGCGGAGGTCCGCGCCCAGGCGGCGGCCGCGGACGCGGCCCAGCTCACGCGCCTCTTCGACCTCGCGCAGAAGGCGGGGGTCGAGCTGAAGGTCTCCGAGCAGCCCCGCTACACGCTCGAGGTGGCCCTCCTCGCCGGCGTGTTCCTCGCCCCGGGCGCGCAGGTCTCGGAGCTCGTCGAGCGGCTCGAGGCGCTCGCGAAGGGCGCGCCGCTCCCGGCGCCGCGGCCCGCGCCGGCTCCCGCACCCGCCCCCGGCGCCGGAT
>Ga0318494_10001115_pt1 | contig 10420 bp, 9 predicted proteins | sample GRESIP108b1f24_FD_203293 | JGI IMG/M metagenome (GOLD analysis project Ga0318494, IMG submission 203293) | Tropical soil microbial communities from Luquillo Experimental Forest, Puerto Rico - GRE.SIPMG.108b1f24 | ecosystem: Environmental > Terrestrial > Soil > Tropical forest > Bulk soil... | reverse complement strand
TGTTCGGCGATGCGGTGGCCCTCGATTCGCTGACCGGCGCGCTGCTGCTGCGGGAGGTCCAGCGCCGCTTCGGCGTGGATGTGGCGGGCACCGACCTGAACCTCGACGCACTGGCCACCCTGGGCACGCTCGCCTCGTTCATCGCCGCGCAAGAGGGCTCGTGACCGCGCCGCCGGGCGCTCCCGCGATGACCGGTGCGTCCCCGGCGGGCGGGCCGGCCGGCCGGACCGCCGAGGTTTCCTGGTTCGACACCAGGGCGGTCACGATGGGCCCCGCCGACCTGGCCGACCTGGACCCCCGGGAGACCGCGCGGGCGGCCGCGTTCGTATTCCCCGCCGACCGGCACCGGTACCAGGTCGCGCACGTGATGCTGCGCCGTGTGCTGGCCGGGCACCTGGGCACCGACCCCGGCCGCCTCACCTTCGCCCGGCAGCCCTGCCCCGCCTGCGGGGGGCCGACCGGCAAGCCCGTCCTCGCTCTGCCGGCCCGGGGGGACGACCCCCCTGGAACCCCCCGAGGCGCCGACGGCGCCTGGCCGGCAAGCCGGCAGGCCCCCTCGCGCACGCCGGCCCGGGGGGACGACCCCCTTTGGTTTTCCCTGGCGCACTCCGGCGACGCCGTGGCCATCGCGGTGGCCCGCGCGCCGGTCGGCATCGACGTGGAACGGCGGGCCACGGGGTGCGTGTGCTCGCTGTCGACGGCGATGCACCCCGCCGACGCCGCGCTGGTGGATGCGCTGCCCGAGCCGGATCGGCACCTCGCGGTGATCCGCTGGTGGGTGCGGGCCGAGGCGGTGCTCAAGTGCGCCGGCACCGGCATCGCGCACGGCATGGACGCGTTCGCGGTGCTGGGCGCGCCGTCCCGGGGCCAGGTCCTGCCCGGCCCGCGGCTGCCCGGGGAGCCCGACGCCACCGGCTGGGCCGCCGCGGGCGGGTGCTCGTTCGCGGCGCTGTCCGCGCCGAAGGGCTACCAGGCGGCGCTCGCCCTCCCCGGGCTGCGGATGATCCGGTACCGCGGGGGATCCGACGGCCGGTGACCGGCCCGTCCCGGGCCCTCGCGCCCGCGCCCGGTAGTCTCGCACGTGTACGGAGGTGGTGAGCCATGACCGCGGTCTATGCGGTGGACGCGTGCCGCACGCCGGTGGGGAAAATCAAGGGGGCGCTCGCCGCCGTCCGCCCCGATCACCTGTCCGCCGATGTGATCACCGCGCTGCTCGCTCGCAACCCGTGGCTGGACCCGGCGCGGATCGACGACGTGTACTGGGGGGCGGCCAACCAGGCCGGGGAGGACAACAGGAACGTCGCCAGGATGGCGGTGCTGCTGGCCGGCCTCCCGGTGGAGATCCCCGGTGCCACGGTAAACCGGCTGTGCGGGTCGGGCATGGAGGCGATCGCCTGCGCCGCCAGGGCCATCGCCGCGGGCGAGGCCGACGTGTGCCTGGCCGGCGGGGTGGAGTCGATGACCCGCGCGCCGTTCGTGCTGCCGCGGGCGGAAGGCCCGTTCCCGCGCGAGGCGGGCGTCGCCGACACCCGCCTCGGCTGGCGGCTGGTCAGCCCGCGGATGGCCGAGATGTACCCGCCGGTCAGCCTGGGAGAGACCGCGGAGAACGTGGCCGAGCGCTACCAGGTGACCAGGGAGCGCCAGGACGAGTTCGCGCTGCGCAGCCACCGGCGGGCGGCCGCGGCCCGGGACGCTGGCCGGTTCGCCGGCGAGATCGCCCCGGTGGCCACTCCCGCCGGCGCGGTGATCGCTGACGAGGGCATCCGTGACGACCTCACCCTGGCCGAGCTGGCCGCCAAGCGGCCCGCCTTCCGCCGCGACGGCACTGTGACCGGGGGCAACTCCTCCCCGCTGAACGACGGGGCGGCGGTGCTCCTGCTGGCCTCCGAGCGCGCCCTGCCCGGTGACGCCGCGGCCCCGCTGGCCCGGTACGCGGGCACCGCTGCGGCAGGCGTGCACCCGGACTACATGGGCATCGGCCCGGTGCCCGCCATGGGCAAGGTACTGGCCAGGGCCGGGTGGCACACGGACGCGCTGGACCTGGTCGAGGTCAACGAGGCGTTCGCGGCTCAGGCGGTGGCCGTGGCCGACGAGCTCAAGCTCGACCCCGACCGGCTGAACGTCAACGGCGGCGCGATCGCCATCGGCCACCCGCTCGGCTGCTCCGGCGCCCGCGTCACCACCACCCTGCTGCACGAGCTGCGCCGCCGCGGGGCCAGCCGGGCGGCGGCCACCATGTGCATCGGTGTCGGCCAGGGCGTCGCCACCCTGTGGGAAAACGGCTGAGGCACCCGGTGGAGCCGGCCGGGCACGGCCCAGGTGCTGGCAGCGTGATCCGGGATCCGGGGGATCGGATCTTTACCCTGCCCAACGCGATCAGCGTGGCACGGCTGGCCGGCGTTCCGGTGTTCTTGTGGCTGGTGCTCGTCCCGCAGGCGGACTGGTGGGCGGTCGGCCTGCTGATCGCGGCCGGCCTGTCCGACTGGCTGGACGGCAAGCTCGCCCGGGCCTGGAACCAGCAGAGCCGCCTCGGGCAGGTGCTCGACCCGGCCGCGGACCGGCTGTACATCGCGGCGATCCTGATCGGCCTGGCGGTGCGAGGGATCATCGGCTGGTGGCTCGTGGCCGTCCTGGTGTCCCGGGAACTGGTGCTCGGCGTGGCCCTGCTGGCACTGCGGCGGCACGGCTACGGCCCGCTTCAGGTCAGCTTCGTGGGCAAGGCGGCGACCCTGTGCCTGCTCTACGCGTTCCCCCTGCTCTTCATCGGCGACCACACCGGTCCCGTGGCAACGGCCGCACGGGTCATCGGTTGGGCCTTCGTGATCTGGGGAACGGCCCTCTACTGGTGGGCGGCCGTGCTCTACCTCGCCCAGGCGCGGCAGGTCATCGCCGACGCCCGCCGCGCCGAGGCGCCCGGCCGGCCGCAGGCCCCGCTGGCCCCGCAGCGGCGGCCCGGCGATGATGGGGCATAAGGGCCAGCGAAGGGAGACGCGCGGGCCGTGAAGGCATTGGTGATGGCGGGCGGGGAGGGGACGAGGCTGCGGCCGATGACCGCCAGCCAGCCCAAGCCGCTGCTTCCCGTGGCCAACAAGCCGATCATGGAGCACGTGCTGCGCCTGCTGAAGCGGCACGGATTCCAGGAGACCGTGGCGACCGTCCAGTTCTTCGCGCCGCTGGTCCGCAACTACTTCGGTGATGGCGAAGAAGTCGGGATGAGCCTGCAGTACGCCACCGAGGAGATACCACTCGGGACGGCCGGGAGCGTGAAAAACGCCGAGGACGCCCTGCGGTCCGGCCCGTTCCTGGTGATATCCGGCGACGCGCTCACCGATATCGACCTGGCGGCGCTGGTGGCCTACCACAAGAAGCAGGGCGCCCTGGTGACGGTGGCCCTCGCCCGGGTCCCGAACCCCCTGGAGTTCGGCATCATCATCGCCGACGACGACGGCCGCATTCAGCGCTTCCTGGAGAAGCCCAGCTGGGGGCAGGTGTTCTCGGACACCGTCAACACCGGCATCTACGTGATGGAGCCCGAGGTGCTCGACGAGGTGCCCGCCGGGGAGGCGGTGGACTGGGCCGCCGACGTGTTCCCGCGCCTGGTGGCGGCCGGGGCGCCGTTGCACGGCTGGGTCGCCGAGGGGTACTGGCAGGACGTCGGGACGCACGAGAGCTACCTCAGGGCCCAGGCGGACGTGCTGTCCGGCCAGGTGGAGGCGGAGATCGACGGCTTCGAGATCTCCCCCGGGGTCTGGGTGGCCGAGGGCGCCGAGGTAGACCCGGAAGCGGTGCTCAAAGGCCCGCTGTGCGTCGGCGAGTACGCCAAGGTCGAGCCGGGCGCGGAACTCCGCGAGTTCACCGTGATCGGCAGCAACGTCGTGGTGAAGGAGGGCGCGTTCCTGCACCGGGCCGTGGTGCACAACAACGTGTACATCGGCCAGGGCGCCACCCTCCGGGGCTGCGTGATCTGCAAGAAGACCGACGTCATGGCGTCCACCCGGATCGAGGAGGGGGCGATCGTCGGGGACGAGTGCCTGATCGAGCCCGAGGCGTACCTGACCGCCGGGGTGAAGGTGTACCCGTTCAAGACGATCGAAGCGGGCGCGGTGGTCAACAACAGCGTCATCTGGGAGTCGTCCGCGCTGCGCACGCTGTTCGGCCCCCGCGGGGTGTCCGGCCTGGTCAACGTCGAGATCACCCCCGAGCTGTGCGTGCGCCTGGCGAGCGCCTACGCCAGCACGCTGCGCAAGGGCGCGACCGTCACCACCTCGCGGGATGTGTCCCGGGCGGCCCGGGCGCTGAAGCGTGCCATTCACGGCGCGCTGAACGCCAGCGCGATCAACGTGGTGGACCTGGAGGCCATGCCGCTGCCGGTGGCCCGGTTCCACACGGCGCGCAGCGACGCCAGTGGCGGCATCGCGCTGCGCACCACCCCCGGCGACCCGCAGTCGATCGACATCATCTTCTTTGACGAGCGGGGCGCCGACCTGTCCGAGGCGGCCTGCCGCAAGCTGGAGCGGGTGTTCTCCCGGCAGGAGTACCGGCGGGCCTTCCCCGGCGAGATCGCCGGGCTGGCCTACCCGCCGCGGGTGGTCGAGTCCTACGCCACCGAACTGCTGCGCTGCGTGGACATGTCCGGCGTCCCGGAGGCCGGGCTGAAGGTCGTGCTCGACTGCGCGGACGGGACCGCGGCGCTGGTGCTGCCCTCGCTGCTGGGGGCCATCGGCGTCGAGGTGCTCACGCTCAACAACCGGCTCAACGAGGAGGCGCCGACGCAGACCCTGGCCGAGTTGCGGGCGGGCCTGCAGCGGCTGGCCGAGCAGGTCGCGTCGTCGCGGGCCGCGTTCGGCGCCCGGTTCGACCAGGTGGGGGAGCGCATCCAGCTTGTGGACGACAAGGGGGCGATGGTCAGCGAGGACCGCGCGCTGCTGGTCGTGCTCGACCTGATCGCCGCCGAGCGGCGCACCGGCCGGGTCGCGCTGCCCGTCACCACCACCCGGGTGGCCGAGCGGGTATGCAAGTTCCACGGCGTACAGGTGAGCTGGACGCCTACCTCCCTGCGCGGGCTCACCGAGGCCACCGCGGCCGACGATGTGATCTTCGGCGCCGACGGGCACGGCGGGTTCGTGGTGCCCGAGTTCAGCAGGAACCTCGACGGCATCGCGGCGTTCGCGCGGCTGCTTGGCCTGGTCGCCCGGGCGCGGATGACGCTCAGCCAGATCGACGCGCGAATCCCCACGGCGCACCTGCTCAGGCGCTCTATGCCAACGCCGTGGGCGGCGAAGGGCAGCGTCATGCGCACGGTCATGGAGGCGGCCGGCGACCGGACGGTGGACACCACCGACGGGGTCCGGATCGTCGAGCCCGACGGCGGCTGGGTCCTGGTGCTCCCCGACCCCGAGGAGGCGGTCACCCACCTGTGGGCCGAGGGCGCCGACGCGGACGCCGCGCAGGACCTGCTTGACCACTGGGCGGGCGTTGCGGAACGGGCCGGCACGTAGCGGCGGAGCGCGCGGGTGCCTGACCGCGGGAACAGGCGGGTGCCCCCGCGGAGTTTGACTGACCGGGGACGGATGCGCGCCGCCGTGAGACAATCGCACCTTGCCTTATTGTTCGCCGGGCTGATCCAGGGGGCGCGCGGAGTTCGATGTCGGAGGTTGCCCATGTGGCTGATGCGGGGCTGGCGGCGGCGCCTCACCCGCCGTGGCAGAAATGCGTGGCGCATGGACCAAGTACCGGTGTCGCAGGTAGCGTGGGCGCACGTACCGGAGTTGACGCCACGAGCCGCCCCGGCGGGCGTGGCACCCGCGCCGAGCCCTTGGCCCGCGGAGGAGAGGCTGGACCAAGTGATGGCGAGCGTTTACTGCGCCCGTTGCGGGCAGGCGAGCCCGGAAGGGGCACGCTTCTGCTCGCACTGCGGCGCGCCGCTCATGCGCGGCGGGGGAGAGCGGCCGGGCGAGAGCACCTCGACGATCTCACTGGGCGGCACCGACCTGGCCGACGGCGACTACGAGGAGCCGCCGGCCGAGCCGGACGCGACCGAGGTCCTGCCTGCCGGCACCGCGCTGCTGCTGGTGAAGCGCGGCCCGAACGCGGGCAGCCGGTTCCTCCTGGACAGCGAGCTCACCACCGTGGGCCGCCACCCGGGCAGCGATATCTTCCTTGACGATGTCACGGTGTCCCGGCGGCACGCGGAGTTCTACCGGCAGGGGCCCGGGTTCATCGTGCGCGATGTGGGCAGCCTGAACGGCACCTACGTGAACCGCGAGCGGATCGAGCAGACCGCCCTCAGCGACGGGGACGAGGTCCAGGTGGGCAAGTTCCGGCTGACCTTCCTCGGGGCACGGCGCTCGCAGGCAGACCGTGGCGGGGGCGCCCAGGTCGGGGCATGAGCGCTGAGCCAGCCCGGGCATACTTCGGCATCGGCGAGGTGCTTGCCCAGCTCCGCGCCGAGTTCCCGGACATCAGCGTCTCCAAGATTCGTTTCCTGGAGGCGGAGGGGCTGATCCAGCCCGCGCGCTCGCCCTCCGGTTACCGCAGGTTCGGCCCGGCGGACGTGGACCGGCTCAGGTACATCCTCACCGCCCAGCGCGACCGGTACCTGCCGCTGCGGGTGATCAAGGACCAGCTCGACATCGACCGGCCCGCCGCGAGCCCGCTGACCAGGAGCGAACTGCTGGACGCGGCGGGCATCGACGAGCGCGGCCTCGCCGAGCTTGAGGAGTTCGGCCTGGTCCGCAGGTCCGGCCGGCACTACGCGCCCGAGGCGGTCGAGGCGGTCCGGGCGATCACGGCGCTCGGCCGGTACGGGGTCCAGGCCCGGCACCTGCGGGTGCTGCGGGCCTCCGCGGAGCGGGAGACCGCGCTCATCGAGCAAGTCGTGGCGCCTATCCTGCGGCAACGCAGCCCCGGCGCCCGGGACCGGGCCGCCACGTCCGCGCGTGACATCGCCGCGCTGGTGCTCACCGTGCACGCGGCACTCATCGAGATGACGCTGGCCGACGCCGGTTTCGCCGGACGCGAACACGGAGATACCGGCCGATGACCGCAGGGCCGCGGGCGTGCCCGCTGCCCAGGCGGGTGTACTTTGACAGGGGAATCCCTTCAGCAAGGTTCAGGACGGACAGTGCCTGACGCGAGGCGAGGACGGAGCCGCCGTGAGGAAGATGGAGGTCGTCGGCGTCCGGGTTGAGATGCCCACGAACCAGCCCATCGTCCTGCTCAAGGAGACCGAGGGGGACAGGTACCTGCCGATCTGGATCGGCCCGGTGGAGGCTACCGCCATCGCGTTCGCCCAGCAGGGCATGGTGCCTGCGCGGCCGCTGACCCACGACCTGTTCCGCGACGTGCTCGAAGCGCTGGGCGTGCAGCTGACCACCGTGAACATCACCGCGCTGCGGGATGGGATCTTCTTCGCGGACCTCATCTTCTCCAACGGCAAGGAAGTGAGCGCCCGGCCCTCGGACTCCATCGCGCTGGCGCTGCGCACCGGGGCGGCGATCTTCGCCGCCGAGGAGATCCTGGACGAGGCCGGCGTCGCGATCCCGGACGAGCAGGAAGACGAGGTCGAGAAGTTCCGCGAGTTCCTCGACACGATCAGCCCAGAGGACTTCGGCCGGGCCACGTGACGAAGTCACGGGGTGACCTGAGCCTGTGCAGAGGGGGTCGCGACGCGCCGCCCGGGGTCGTTGACGGGCACACTCTGTACCGCCTAGCGTGCAATTCGGGTACCCAGGGTGGTGAGTTCCCGGGCCGGAGGCAAGTGTGGCGGTAACCAGCAGCAACGACGGCGAATCGCCCGCGCGCGGCACCGCCATGCGGCACGCCGGTGAGCAGGGCCTGCTGTTCGGTGACGAAACACTCACCATGCATTCCGACGATGTCGGCTACCGGGGCCCCACGGCCTGCGCCGCAGCCGGGATCACCTACCGTCAGCTCGACTACTGGGCCAGGACCGGCCTGGTGGAGCCGAGCGTGCGCGCGGCGCACGGATCCGGGTCGCAGCGCCTCTACAGCTTCCGCGACATCTGCGTGCTCAAGGTGGTCAAGCGGCTGCTCGACACCGGCATCTCGCTGCAGCAGATCCGCGCCGCGGTGATCCATCTCCGGGACCGCGGCACCGCGGACCTCGCCCGGCTCACCCTGATGAGCGACGGGGTCACCGTGTACGAGTGCACCTCCACCGACGAGGTGGTGGACCTGCTGGCCGGCGGCCAGGGCGTCTTCGGCATCGCGCTCGGGCGCATCTGGCAGGAGGTCGACGGCACGCTCGCCGAACTGCCCGCCGAACGCGCCGAGAGGGCCGACCCCGAGGGCGGGCCGGCGACCGCCGCGGGCAGCCGGGACGAGCTGTCCCTGCGCCGGGCCATGCGGACCGGCGGCTAGCGCCCGCGGGAGCCCCTGGCCGGCCAGGCTGCGGGACGCCTCCTACGCGATGCCGCTGCGCTACCTGGTGACCGGGATGCAGGACGTCATGGCCCGCGGCGAGGGCCCCGGCGCCGCTCTCCCCGCGATCGGCCTCCTGGCCGTCCTGACCGCGGTCCTGACGTTCATCGCGATCCGGGTGTTCCGCTGGGACGAGATCTGAAAGTGCTGGCCCGGGGGGGCGACCCCCCGGAACCCCCGCCTGGCCTGCGGTCCCTGCGACTTCGTCGCGGGGGCCTTGGCCCTGCCGGCCTGGGCCCCTGGAGGCTCCGCTGCCGCTGCGGCGTGCTGCGGGCACCGGTCCGCGGCTGGGGGTAAGCTCTCAGTGCTGGTGACACCGTCCGGGAGAGACCACGGGCCGCGGGCCCAGGGCGCCGAAGGGGCAACCTCCCCGGAACCTCTCAGGCATCAGGGACCGGACGGGGCAGGCGTCTCTGAAGTCCGCGGCGAGCGTGACGACAGAGGGGGAGACCGCGATAGGTGGCTCCCGCCCTGGAGGCGCAGATGGACTTCGCGTCACGGCACATCGGACCCTCTCCCGCCGAGCAGGAAAAAATGCTCGGCACGCTCGGCTACGCCTCACTCGACGACCTGAGCACGGCCGCCCTGCCGCCCGGCCTGGCCGACGGCAGCATCTCCGGCCTGCCCCCCGCGGCGTCGGAGGCGGAGGCGCTGCGGCGGCTGCACGAGCTGGCGGCGCAGAACCAGGTGCTGACCTCCATGATCGGCCTCGGCTACTACGGGACCGTGACGCCCGCGGTCATCCGCCGCAACGTGCTGGAGAACCCCGCCTGGTACACCTCTTACACGCCGTACCAGCCGGAGATCTCCCAGGGGCGGCTGGAAGCGCTGCTGAACTTCCAGACGATGGTCGAGGACCTGACCGGGCTGGCCGTCGCCGGCGCCTCCCTGCTCGATGAGGCCACCGCGGCCGCCGAGGCGATGACGCTGGCCCGCCGGGCGGCACGCACTGGCCGCATCTTCCTGGCCGACGTCCGGTGCCTCCCGCAGACGCTCGCGGTGCTGGCCACCCGGGCGGCACCGCTGGGCATCGACCTGGTGGTCACCGAGGTGACCGAGCAGGAGCTGGCGGCCCAGCCCGCCGGGGAGCTGTTCGGCGTCCTGCTGCCCTACCCCGATGCCTCCGGGGAGGTCCGCGACCCGCGGCCGGTGATCGCCGCCGCGCGCGAACGGGGCGCGCTGACCGCGGTCGCCGCCGACCTGCTGGCCCTCACCCTGCTGATGCCCCCCGGTGAGCTGGGCGCCGATATCGCGGTGGGCAGCACCCAGCGATTCGGCGTCCCGATGGGATACGGGGGCCCGCACGCCGCCTACATCGCGGTCCGGGACGGCCTGGAACGGCAGCTGCCCGGCCGGCTCGTCGGGGTGTCGGTGGACGCCGCCGGGCAGCCGGCCTACCGCCTCGCCCTGCAGGCCCGGGAGCAGCACATCCGCCGGGAGCGGGCGACGAGCAACATCTGCACCGCCCAGGTGCTGCTCGCGGTCATCGCCGGGATGTACGCGGTCTACCACGGGCCCGACGGGCTGACCGAGATCGCCAGCGGCGTGCACCGCAAGGCCGCCGTGCTCGCCGCCTCGCTGCGCGCGGCGGGCTGCGCCACCGCGCACGGCGCGTTCTTCGACACCGTCGCGGTGACCGGCGTTCCCGGCGGCGCCGCGGCGGGCGTGGCCCGGGCCCGCCGCCTGGGCTACAACCTCTACCTGGCCGGCCCGGACACCGTGCAGGCCGCCTGCGACGAGACGACAACCGAGCAGCACCTGCGCGACGTGGTGGCCGCCCTCACCGACGCCGATCCCGCCGCGGTGAGCCTGGCCGGAGCGGGCATTGGGCGGGGTGGAGGGGTCGAGGCCGGCAGCGCGCTGCCGGCCGGGCTGCGGCGCACCACCGGATTCCTCACCCACCCGGTGTTCCACGAGCACCGCAGCGAGACGTCGCTGCTGCGGTACCTGCGGCGGCTGGCCGACTTCGACCTGGCGC
>Ga0318494_10001113_pt1 | contig 10433 bp, 10 predicted proteins | sample GRESIP108b1f24_FD_203293 | JGI IMG/M metagenome (GOLD analysis project Ga0318494, IMG submission 203293) | Tropical soil microbial communities from Luquillo Experimental Forest, Puerto Rico - GRE.SIPMG.108b1f24 | ecosystem: Environmental > Terrestrial > Soil > Tropical forest > Bulk soil... | reverse complement strand
CTCGTACGACGCAGCTAGCCACGCTCGGCGCGTGCCGGAAGTGGCGAGCCAGGAGTGTCAGGCGGAGGCCGACTGGGCAGCGTGGCGCGCGTGGCGTGTCCGATAGCGCGCGGTAACCTGCCAGCGCCAGAGCAGCTCGAGCGTCAGCCAGCCGAGCACGCCGCACACCAGCGCGCAGGCAATGCAGCCGACGACGAACGGCTGCCAGACCGGAACCAGTCCATGCTGGAACCACTCCCAGTTCGGGTGGAACTTGAAGTGGCGCGGCGGGGTGTGCAACAGCGCGGTGCCGACCCGATAGGCGAGGTAATAGACCGGCACGGCGGTGAAGGGGTTGAGGAAGAAGGTCGTGCCGCAGATGACCGGAACGTTGAGCCGCCAGATCATCGCGATGGTGCACGCCGTGAGCAGGTGCACCGGCAACGGGATGAAGCAGATGGCGAGCCCCGCCCCGAAGGCGTAGGTCACGCCGCGCCGGTGCAAGGTCCACAGATGAGGATCGGAGATGCGCTTGCCGAACAACCGCACGAACCAGCGATCCTGCAGTGTGTGCGGGGGCGGGACGATCCTTTTCAGCAGCTGGCGCGGCATGGGACCCGAGGACTGTACCAGAACCCCCGTGTGCGCAATGTGCACTGCGCCCGCGACGCAGTTCCTTGAGCGCGCCCGTCCCTCCGGTATGATGCCGCCTTTGCCGTTGCGGCTCGTGTGAGGAAACAGGTCGGATGTGGGAAATAGTGCGGGCAGGCGGCCCGCTGATGTGGCCGATCATCCTGTGCTCGATAACCGCCGCGGCGATCATCCTGGAGCGGTTGTGGACGCTGCAGGACAAGCGCGTGTTGCCGCGGGAGCTGCCGCAGAAGGTCTGGCAGCTCATCGAGTCCAACCAGGTGAACGACAAAGTGATCGCGGCGCTCGAGCAGAACTCGCCCCTCGGGCGCTTACTCGCCACCGGGCTCGCCAACCGTCACCGCCCGCGCGAGATGCTCATGGAGCGCCTCGAGGATACCGGCCGGCACGTGGTGCACGAGCTGGAACGTTTCCTCAACACCCTCGGCACGATCGCCGGGGTGTCGCCGCTGCTCGGACTGCTCGGCACCGTGACCGGCATCATCCGCGCATTCAATGCCATCGAAGCCGGTGGGATGGGTGATCCGCGCGCCCTCTCGGGCGGCATAGCCGAGGCGCTGATCGCAACGGCGGCCGGACTGTGTGTGGCGATTCCGGCGCTGATTTCCTACCGCTATCTGCGCGGGCGGGTCGATGGCATCGTGGTGGAGATGGAAAAGCACGCCATCCGCATGGCCGATGCGCTCGAAGCCGCGCGCACGCGTGAGCGCACCACGCCGGCCGCCGTGGCCGTAGCCTGACCCGGCCGGATCCGCGATGAACCTCAAGCCCCGCCGCCACGAGGAGCCGGAGATCAACGTCGTGTCGCTGATCGACGTGGTGCTGCTGCTGGTGGTGTTCTTCATCCTGTCGAGTAAGTTCACCGATGAAGGGCGGCTGCGCGTGCACCTGCCGCAGGCGAGCGCGGTACCCACCCAGAAAGTGAATGGCGAGCCGCTGGTGGTGAGCGTGACTCAGCAGGGGAGTTATCTCGTCAACCAGCGCGAGCTGATCAACTCCAGTCCCGAGACGCTGCGCGCGGCGCTGCTCAAGGAAGCGGGCGGCAATCGGGGGGTACGCGTCACGCTGCGCGCCGACGCGCGCGCCACCCACCAGTCGGTCATCACAGCCATGGACGTGCTCGGGCGCCTCGGCTTCGCTGAGGTTAATATCGCAACGGTCAAGGAAGAGCCGGCGAGCAAGCCTTGAACGACACCAGCGCAGCGCGCGACCGACCGAGGGACGTGCGGCCCCTCGGCAGGGCCGGCGCCCTGGGCTCCTATCGGCGCCTGCTCGGCTACCTCGCACCGCACCGCGGCCGCTTCATCCTCGGAATTCTCGGCGGGGTGCTGTTCGCGGCCACCATGGCGAGCTTCGCGCTGTTCGCCAAGAAGTTCGGCGACGGCACACTGGTGCACGAGGATCCGCGCACCATCGTCTGGGTGCCGCTGGCGCTCGTGGCACTGTTCGTGCTGCGCGGCATCGGGGATTTCATCCAGACCTTCTTCATGGGACAGATCGGGCGGCAGATCGTCAACCAGCTGCGCAGCGAGGTGTTCAGCCACGTGCTGCAGTTGCCGGTGAGCTACTTCGATCGCAACTCTTCCAGTGTCCTGCTGTCGCGTCTGACCTACAACAGTGAGCAGATCGGCCAGGCCACCACCGACTCGATCATCGTGGTGGTGCGCACCCTGCTCACCATCGGCGGCTCGATCGCTTTCCTGCTCTGGCTGAATGCCCGCCTGACGCTGATCGCGCTGATCCTCGGACCGCTGGTCGGCTGGCTGGTGTCGGTGATCAACCGCAAGTTCCGCCGCTACAGTCGCCGCATCCAGGACTCGATGGGAGATGTGACCCGCGTCGCCAAGGAGAGCTTCGAAGCTCCGCGACTCATCAAGGTGTACAACGCGCAAGCGCACTTCGGCCGCCAGTTCGACGCAGTCAATGCGCACAACCTGCGCTCCAACATGAAGCTGATCCTGACCCGCGGGATCTCCAACCCGGTGGTGCAGCTGGTTACCGCCATCGGCGCCGCCGTGGTGCTGTCGATCGCCATCAGCGATGCGATCCATCAGCGCATGAGCATGGGCGACTTGCTGGGCTTTCTCACCGCGCTCGTCAGCATCGCGCAGCCGCTGCGCGATCTGGTGGGCGTGGCCGGTCCGCTGCAGCAGGGCATAGCGGCCGGACAGAGCCTGTTCGAGGTGCTCGATGAGCCGCCCGAACCCCAGGGCGGTACTTTCCGCAGCGCGCGTGTGCGCGGCGCGGTGCAGTTCGAGGACGTGTCTTTCGCCTACGGCGGCGACCCCGGAGCGGACCTCGTCAGCCGCACCCGCGGCGAGCGGCCGGCAGCTCTGGAACATGTCTCATTCGCGGTCGCGGCCGGGGAGAGCCTGGCCATCGTCGGACGCTCGGGGAGCGGCAAGTCGACGCTGGTCAACCTGCTGCCGCGCTTCTACGACGTTGCCGCCGGAAGTGTGCGCATCGATGGCCGCGATGTGCGCGAGTTCGAGCTGAAGAACCTGCGCGAGCACATCGCAGTCGTGAGCCAGGAGGTGGTGCTGTTCAACGACACCATCCGCAACAACATCGCCTTCGGTCGCGAGGTGCCCGATGCCGACATCGAGCGCGCGGCGGAAGCGGCGCACATCCTCGAGTTCATCCGCAGTCAGCCGGGCGGGCTCGACGCGCTGGTCGGTGATCGCGGCATGCTGCTCTCGGGCGGACAGCGCCAGCGCATCGCCATTGCACGCGCGCTACTCAAGGATGCACCGATCCTGATCCTCGATGAGGCGACCTCCGCGCTCGACACCGAGTCCGAGCGGCACATCCAGGCGGCGCTGGCCCAGCTGCTGCGCAACCGCACGACCTTCGTCATCGCCCACCGCCTGTCCACCGTAGAGCAGGCCGACCGCATCCTGGTACTCAACGCCGGCACCATCGCCGAGAGCGGTACGCACGCACAGCTGCTGGCGCAGGGGGGGCTTTACGCGCAACTGCACCGTTTGCAGTTCTCCGACTGACGAGCGCGGCGGCGATGGAGCGGCAGCTGACGGAGCTGTGGTACCGGGAGCCCCCACACGGCGCGCTCCTGCAACCCCTCGCCTGGATTTATGCAGCCCTGGTGGAGTTGCGCCGGCGCGCTTACCGATCCGGCTGGGCACGCAGTGCCAGCGCCGGAAGGCCGGTCGTGGTGGTGGGCAACCTCACCGTGGGTGGTACCGGCAAGACACCGCTCACCCTCTGGCTGGCACGCGCGCTCACTGCCGAGGGCCTGCGGGTCGGCATCGTCGCACGCGGTTACCGCAGCCGTAACGGTAGCGCACCGCGAGCGGTGGCAGCGGACGCACGTTGGCAGGATGTGGGGGATGAGCCGCTGATACTGGCACGCCGCAGCGGCTGCCCGACAGTGATCGGCATCGACCGGCTGGCCGCGGCGCGCACCCTTGCCGCCGAGGGTGTGGAGGTCATCGTGGCGGATGATGGCCTGCAGCACCTGCGGCTCGCCCGTGATTGCGAGATCCTGGTGGTGGATGGCGCGCGCGGAGTCGGTAACGGTCGCCTGCTGCCGGCGGGTCCGCTGCGCGAGCCGACGACCCGGCTGCTGCAGGTCGATGCGATCGTCGTGAACGGTAGCGTGACCCATGGCTCGCTCGCTGCGCTGTTGCCGCCCACGGTGCTTGCCATGCAGCTCGTGGCTGTCGAGGTGGTGAGTGTGGATGAGCGAGAGCGCCGGCCGCTGGCCTCATTCCAGGGACAGCGCGTGCACGCCGTGGCGGGCATCGGCAACCCGCAGCGCTTCTTCCACGAATTGCGCGCTCACGGCATGGAGCTCATCGAGCACGCCTTTCCCGATCACCATCCGCTCAGTGCGGCGGAGGTGGCATTCGCCGACGCGCTGCCGGTGCTCATGACCGAGAAAGATGCCGTAAAATGCAGCACCTTCGCCAACCCGCGGCTGTGGTACGTGCCGGTCACCGCGCAGCTCAGCGCACGCGATGCGCACGAGCTGCTCGTGCGCGTGCTGGCGAAGGTACGCGGCGCCGCGCCCGCCGGAGGTCCTTAGCTGTGGATGCACGTCTGCTCGAGATACTCGCCTGCCCGGTGTGCAAGGGAACGCTGCAGTTCCGGCGCGAGGCGCAGGTGTTGGTTTGCCGCATGGACCGGCTGGCCTACCCCATCCGCGACTCGATACCGGTGATGCTCGAGGAAGAGGCGCGCCAGCTGGCGGCCGACGATCCGTTGCTCGACCGCTGAGCGGTACCGGGCGACTCAGGTGGGTGCGCGCGTGTTCCGGGTGGTGATACCAGCTCGTTATGGCTCCACGCGCCTCGCCGGCAAGGCGCTGCTGCCGATCGGCGGCAAGCCGATGCTGCAATGGGTATACGAGCGTGCCCGCGCAAGCGGTGCGCAGGAGGTGCTGATCGCCACCGACGATGAGCGGATCCGCAGCGCCGCAGCCGCCTTCGGAGCAGAGCCGGTGATGACCGCGAGCACGCATGCTTCCGGCACCGACCGCGTTGCGCAAGTGGCGCGCAGCCGCCAATGGGCGCCGCAGGAAATCGTAGTGAATGTGCAGGGGGATGAGCCGCTCGTACCACCGGCGGTGATCGCCCAGGTGGCAACGCTGCTCGCGCTGCACCCCGATGCAGAGCTGGCGACACTCGCTACCTCGGTCGACTCGCTCGAGGAGCTGCTCGACCCCAATGTCGTCAAAGTGGTGACGGACGCGCAGGGCCGCGCGCTCTACTTCAGCCGCGCGCCCATTCCGTGGAATCGCGATGCCACTTGCGCGGATGGCGCGAGCCAGCGCGACTTCGGCGGTGCGCGCCGGCATCGCGGAATATATGCCTATCGTGTCGCGTCGCTGCTGCGACTTGCGCAGTTGCCGCGCGGCAGCCTCGAAGAGCGGGAGAAGCTCGAGCAACTGCGTGCGCTCGAACACGGGCTACGGATCCTGGTTGGCGATGCGCTCGAAGCTCCGGGGCCGGACGTGAACACGCTCGCAGATCTCGAACGCGTCAGGGCCCTCGTTGCGGCAGGGCGGGCATAACGCGATAAACTGAACGACAGTTCAGCCAGCGCGCGACCGGTCACAATTGTTCACAGCGCGCTTGAGGGCGGGCCGCACCGGAGGCGGGCGCTGCGGAACTTGTCGCCCGGTAGCGGCGTCAAAAGTCCAGTAAGTTCCGCATGTTGCATTGTCAACGCTGGGGTTGCGAGTTGCGTTCTTCGCTGAGTAGGTTTTCGAGCCGGGAGCTGTCGCGATGAAGATTCCGACCCAGACGACCGTGCGTAGAGCCGTGCTGGCGATGTCGCTCGCGGGGTGTGCGGTGTTGGCCGGTTGTGCTACCACGCCTCCTCCCGAGCAACGACCAGCGCCGGCGCCACCACCACCGCCGACTTACCATTCAGCACCGCCGCCGGCAGTCAACTCGACTGTGTATGCATACCCGACGCGCGGCCAAACACCCGAGCAGCAGGACCGTGATCACTACGACTGCAGCATCTGGGCGACGCAACAGACGGGCTTCGACCCGAGTGCGCCCGGGGTACCGCCGCAGCAACAGGTGCACATTGTGAGTGGTCCGCCTCCCGGATCGGGCACCGTCGCGGGTGCCTTTACCGGTGCAATCCTCGGAGCGGCCATCGCCGGGCCCTGGCGCGCTCCGGGAGGAGCGCTGGCGGGCGCAGTCGTCGGTGGCGCGATCGGGACCGCTGCCGAGGCGAGCGCACGGCAGTCACAGACGGTCACCGTCACAGACCAGCGTGCGCTGGCGCAGATTCAGCACCGCGCCGCCAACTACCGGCGTGCACTGAGTGCATGTCTCGATGCCCGCGGCTACAGCGTAAAATGATCCTATGAGGAGACAGAACAGCTGGCTGGCACTCGGCGCCGCGATGCTCGGTCTGTCGCTGCTAACGAGTGGCGCGTTGGCGCAGCAACCGGAGCACGGTCACGGAGGTCATGCGCCGCGCCAGGGGCAGTCCGCCCAGCACTACGACAACCTCTACAGCCACAATCGTTACTACACCCAGCCCGGCGTGGCGGTCTCCGCAGTGCCGGGCAGGCCCTACGTGGTCGCGCACGGTGGTCAGCACTACTACTACTCCGGCGGCGTCTGGTACGCACCGCACGGGCCGACCTTCGTGGTAGTCGGCCCGCCCGTCGGGGTGTTCGTACCGGTGCTGCCTCCTTTCTACACCACCGTGTGGTTCGGCGGTCTTCCCTACTACTACGCCAACAACACGTACTATGAGTACAGTGGCCCGCAGGGCTACGAGGTGGTCGAGCCACCCGGCGATCCGAACAATGCAATTCCCGGTCCCCAGGGACCGCCGTACGACGGCGCGCCGCCGCCGGCTGAAAACGGTGCGCACCCGGAAGGCGAGGACCTCTTCATTTATCCGCAAGCGGGTCAGCCGCCTGACCAGCAGGCTTCGGACCGGTACGAGTGTCACAAGTGGGCAACGTCACAGACCGGCTACGATCCGACGCAGGCCGGAGGGGGTGTGGCCCCGGACCAGACCGTAGCCAGGGGCGCCGATTACAAGCGCGCCATGCGCGCGTGCCTCGAGGGGCGGGGCTACAGCGTAAGGTAGCGCCCGCGCGGATGCGTAGCATCGATCTCGCGGGGATGTAACCCGCCGCCGCACAAAGGGCTGAATGAGAGTTCTTTTTGTTTGCCTGGGAAATATCTGCCGGTCACCGACGGCCGAGGCGGTGATGCGGGCGCTCGCCCTCGAGGCGCCTGAACTTGGTCTCGAGGTCGACTCAGCAGGCACCGCCGGGTACCACATCGGCGAAGCACCCGATCCACGCATGCAGGCAGCGGCCGCCCGCCGCGGTTACCAGCTCCAGGCGCTCCGTGCGCGCATCGTCGAGCCTGGCGATTTCGAGCGCTTCGACCTCATCCTCGCCATGGACCGCGAAAACCTGGCCGTGCTGCATCGGCGCGCGCCCGAGCCGGTGCGCGAGCGCGTACGGCTGTTTCTCGAGTTCGCTCCGCAGGGCGCGCCACAAGAGGTACCGGATCCGTACTACGGTGGGCCCAACGGCTTCGAAGAGGTCCTCGACCTCGTCGAGAGTGCCGCGCGGGGACTACTGAGCTATCTGCGTCAACGCGCCCGCGCAGCTTAGAGACCACCCCAGCAAAGCGCACTCATTCCTCGGGTCCGCGGTTGCCGGCGTCCTTCTGCGAAGGTGCGGATGACCAGACCACGTAGGGCTTGTTGGGTGCGCTCCCCGGTTCGGGCTTCGGACTCGGCTCGTAGTGTGCGATTGGAACGCTTTCATGCGAGGGGCCCGACTCACGCGGCTCGGGATGGAAATCGCGCTCGACGCGTTCCGGCACGTCCGGACCAACAACTTGCGCTGGCGGCGGCGTTTCACCCGCCGCATGTTGCTCAGGCATGTCCTCCTGACCGTTCCCCGAAGCTGGCGCCGCCGGTGCGGCCGACTCCAGCGAAGTCATATCGGTCGCACCCGTTGATGCGGCTCCTTCACGCCCTCCACCACCGCCGCGACGTCCGCGACGACGGCCGCGGCGGCCGCGGCTGCGGCCGTCAGGGCGCTCAGGGCGTCCGTCCGGCGAGGCCGAGCCCACCGGCGCTGTCCCGGTGAGCTCCTGACGAGGCGCCTCGACAGAACTGTTGCGGTCAGCATTACGGTCGCCGTTGCGCTCGATGCCACTGCGATCCGCGGCCCGCTCGGTGCGCTCACCACCGCCTCGTTCGGCATGTGGTTCCTGCCGGCGACCACGGTCGCGGTCACGGCCGCGATCCCGATCGCCATGCTCGCGCGAGCGGTCCCGGTCGCGACCGTCGCGCCGGCCATCGCGATCGCGGCGGGGCCCATCGGCGTAGCGTCCGTGGCGCCCATGCTCGCGCCGTCCATCGCGCCGCTGCCCCTCATCACGCCGCGGAGCGCGTGCAATGGGTGCGGCGCTCGCCTCCGGGGCGCGCTCGGGGACCGGCGGCGCGGCGGGCTCGCCTGCCAGCATCCGCTTGAAGCGTGTCCAGAAGCTGCCCTGCGCCGAGGCCATGCCTGTAGCCGGAGGGGCCGTCGCATGGTGCGCTGGACTCGGAGCTGAGGTGGAGGGCAGCAGCGGCGCCACTGCGGGGGCCTCCTGTGGAGGTTTCCGATCCTCGGTGCCGGGTTCCGCGATCTCGGGTGTGCTCGGCATGAGGTAGGTCGCCTGGCGTTGCTCCGGCAGCTCCATCTCGTCGTCGCGCACCCGTTTGATCGAGTACTCCGGCGTCTGGATGTTCTCGTTTGGCACGATGATGAGCTCCGCCTCGCTCTTATCTTCGAGCGTGCGGAGCCATTCGCGTTTCTCATTGATGAGATAGGTGGCCACCGATACCGGCACCTGCGCGATCACGCGTGCCGTTCGATCCTTGCGCAGCTCCTCGCCGATCAGGCGCAGCACTGCGAGCGTCATCGACTCGACGCTGCGGATGCTGCCGATCCCCACGCAGCGCGGACAAACGATGTGACTCGATTCCCCAAGGGAAGGCCGCAGACGTTGCCGGGACATCTCCAGCAGCCCGAAGCGCGACAGCCGACCGATCTGGATGCGCGCGCGGTCCATCTTCATCGCGTCGCGCAGCCGGTCCTCGACCTCACGCTGGTTCTTGCTGGACTCCATGTCGATGAAGTCGATGACGATCAGTCCACCGATGTCACGGATGCGCAGCTGACGGGCAATCTCGTCAGCGGCCTCCAGATTGGTGTTGGTCGCCGTGGTCTCGATATCGCTGCCACGCGTGGCGCGAGCGGAGTTGATGTCGATCGAGACCAGAGCCTCGGTGTAATCGATGACGATGCTGCCCCCTGAGGGCAGCTGTACCTTGTGCGCGTACGCCGATTCGATCTGGCTCTCGATCTGGAACCGGGTGAAGAGCGGAATGTCGTCGGTGTAGAGCTTCAGACGCCGCTGCGCATCGGCGGGCATGAAGCGCTGCATGTACTCCTGGGCTTTCTGGAACGCCGCCGGACCATCGACCAGCACTTCGCCAATATCGTCCGACAGGTAGTCACGCATGGCCCTGGTGACGGCGTCGCTCTCGCGAAATACCAGGAACGGAGCCGAGCGGTCCTTGGCGGCGGCCTCGATCTGCTCCCACTGGACTTTCAGGTTGTCGAGGTCCCACTGCAGCTCCTCGGCCGAGCGACCGACCCCGGCCGTGCGGACGATGGCACCCATGCCGTCCGGAATCTTCAGCTGGCTCATGACCTCGCGCATCTGGTCCCGGTCCTCGCCTTCGATCCGGCGCGAGACACCCCCGGCGCGCGGGTTGTTCGGCATGAGCACCAGGAATCGGCCCGCGAGACTGATGAAGGTCGTGAGTGCAGCGCCCTTGTTGCCGCGTTCCTCCTTCTCGACCTGAACGATCACCTCCTGGCCCTCGGAAAGGAGCTCGCGGATATTCATCCGTCCGGCCTGCGGGCTCTGGCGGAAATAGTCCTTGGAGACCTCTTTCAGCGGCAGGAAGCCGTGACGCTGGGCGCCGTAATCGACGAAGCACGCCTCGAGAGACGGTTCGATGCGCGAGATACGCGCTTTATAGACGTTGGCTTTCTTTTGTTCGCGGGAAGGTAACTCGATACTCAGGTCGAACAGTTTCTGTCCATCAACCAGAGCGACGCGCAACTCCTCTTCCTGAGTTGCATTCACTAGCATTCTCTTCATGTGCCCCTACTGTGCGGTGAAGGGCCGGCAAGCACACCTCGGGAGGCCACGGGAACTGATGCCCGCGGCAGCGAAGATTTCCTAAACCCGGCGAATGAGAGAGAGTCTCGTTATTCACGTTCATGACCG
>Ga0318494_10001108_pt1 | contig 10443 bp, 7 predicted proteins | sample GRESIP108b1f24_FD_203293 | JGI IMG/M metagenome (GOLD analysis project Ga0318494, IMG submission 203293) | Tropical soil microbial communities from Luquillo Experimental Forest, Puerto Rico - GRE.SIPMG.108b1f24 | ecosystem: Environmental > Terrestrial > Soil > Tropical forest > Bulk soil... | reverse complement strand
AGGTAGAGGACCAGGGCGACGAAGAGCAGCTTGAAGTGCCACGGCGCCGTCGGCCGCTCCGACGCATCGGCCGGCCCGACCGGCTCCCGCGACGGGGGCGCCTCCAGCGGCGCACCGCATGTCGGGCACGTCCCGTCGTGGAGTGAGGGGCGGTTCCAGAACTTGGCGCACGCGTCGCACCACGGCACCGGCGATCACGTCCGCCTGATGGCGAGGATGGCCACGTCGTCGGTCAGCGGGCCGTCGGCGAAGTCCTGCGCCGCCTCCAGCAGCGACTTGCACAACACCTTGGTGTCCTGGCCCGGATCGCGCCGCAGGATGCCGGCGATGCGATCCTCGCCGAACAGCGCCTCACCGGCTCGCGCCTCGGCCAGCCCGTCGGTGTAGAGGAGCAACACGTCGCCGGGCGAGAGCTCACGCTCGCGGCTGACGTAGGTCGCCCGCGGGTCGAGCGTGAGGAGGGGTCCGGTCGCCCGCAGGGCGCGCACTTCGTTCTCGGTCCACAGCCAGCCGGGCGGGTGACCGGCCGACGCGTAGCGCAACGTCCCCGCCGCCGTGTCGAAGACCGCGCACACGAGCGAGACGAACTCCTCCGGGCGGCCACCCGCGCTCATGACGGCATTGAGCTCCTCGAGTGCCTGGCCCGGGTCGCGGTACTCGCGGAGGAACACGCGCAACAGGTACTTGACCTGGAAGGCGGTGATCGACGGTTCGATGCCGTGCCCGCTCACGTCCCCGATGACGACGGCGGTGCGGGTCTCCCCGGTCTGGTAGAGGTCGTAGAAGTCGCCGGCCATCATGCCGGCACCCGGTTCGTAGACGCGACCGACCTCGAAACCCTCGATCGGCGGCAGGTCCGGGGGGGCCAGGCGGGCCGCCCAGCGCAGCGGCGCCAGCTCCTCCTGGGCCAGCACTTCCTCGGCCCGGCGTTCGAGCGCGGCGCGCTGTTCGGCCATGCGGGCCTCGGCCAGGAACCGGGGCCCGTACCGCATCGACACGGCCACGGGCGCGAGCACGGTGACGAGCGCGAGCGTCGCCGGCTTCGGTGTCCAGATGGCAATGGCCACGCACGCCACGGCGACGCAGGCGTAGAGCCCGGCCGTGTGCACCTCCTTCCGGAACTGGGACCGGGCGAGGTCGCGCGCGTCGGCCCCGCGACCCTGCGCTTCGACCTCGGCGGCCAGACGGCGCCACGCCCGCTGCAGACGGCGGCTCGACCGTCCCCACACGACGGCGGCGACGGTGCACCCCGCGGCGGTGACGACCAGCGCCACCTGGACGAGGCGGGTGGTGCTCAGGTGCACGTCAGCCCGCCCGCTTCCGCACCCGCAGCTTCAACGGTGTCGGGCCGAACCCGAAGTGCTCGCGGATGCGCCGCTCGAGATAACGCAGATAGGTCGGGGGCATCGCCCTGGTCGCGAAGAGCGTGAACGTCGGCGGATCGGTCGCCCCCTGTACCGCGTAGAGCACCCGGCCGGTCGGTGACGGGTGGGCCGCCTGGGCCTGCCCCACGACGGCGTTGAGCTCACGGGTGGGGACCCTACGGTGGTAGGCGTCGATCGCCTCCCGCACGGCCGGGAGCAGCTTGTGCACCCCGAGCCCGGTGCGGGCGCTCACCTTCAGGATCGGGGCGTACCCCAGGAAGCCCAGGCGGTCCTCCACGTCGGCCACCACCGTCGGGCGGTCCTCGGTCGCCACCATCTCCCACTTGTTGAGCACGATCACGATCGGGGAGCCGGCCGCGTCGACCCGCTCGGCCAGGCGCTGGTCCTGGTGGGTCACCCCGGCCACGGCGTCGATCACCAGGAGAGCGGCGTCGGCGTGGTCGATGGCCTGCAGGGCACGCACCAGGCCGAAGTACTCGGGGCCCTCGTCCACCCGGCTCTTGCGCCGGAGGCCGGCCGTGTCGACGAACCGGATCGGACCGTCGTCGGTCTCGACGACGGTGTCGACGCTGTCGCGCGTCGTGCCCGGCTGATCGTGCACGACGGAGCGGTCGTCACCGATGAGCCGGTTGAACAGCGTCGACTTGCCCACGTTGGGCCGCCCCACGATGGCGATCCCGGGAACGTCGGGGTCGGCGGGCGCCGCGTCCTGCTCACGGTCATCCCGCCCGTCGCCGACCTGCACCGGGAGGCGGGCCACGATCTCGTCGAGCAGGTCGCCACTCCCGCGGCCGTGCAACGCGCTCACGGCCACTGGATCGCCCAGCCCCAGCCGGACGAAGTCCCAGACGTCGGCTTCGCGGTTGTCGGCGTCCACCTTGTTGGCGACCACGAGGACGGGCCGTCCGCTCCGGTGCACGCGCGCCGCCACCGCCTCGTCCTCGGCCGTGATGCCGACCGTTGTGTCGACGACGAGCAGCAACAGGTCGGCGCCGTCCATGGCCCGCTCGGCCTGGGCGCTCACCTTGGTGTCCAGCCCGTCGCCGCCGGGCAGCCACCCACCGGTGTCGACGAGGGTGAAGCGGGTGCCGGCCCAGTCCGCCTCCACCACCTTGCGGTCGCGGGTGACCCCGGGACGCTCCTCGACGATCGCGTCCCGGCGTCCGAGGATGCGGTTGACGAGCGTGGACTTGCCCACGTTGGGACGCCCCACCACGGCGACGACGGGGAGCCGGGCGCTCAAGGCCGCACTCCGTGCGTTCGCTCGGTGCTTCCCGCTCGCGGCGTCTTCCCGCTCTGCCCGACTTCCCGCTCTCCGCCGCTCGGGCGTGGCGCTCGGGCGTGGCGCTCGGGCGGCTCGCTGCGCTCGCTGAGCAGCTCCCGGAGCGCGGCGCCGGTGGTGGGCACGACCTCGACCGGACGCGGGAGATCCTCGGGGCGCATCCCGTCGAGGAAGACACCGCGCGACAGGCACACGTCGGGAAGCACGTAGCGCTGGTCCTCCGGCTGCTCTGCCAGCTCCCGGGCGAGGTCGGCGCCGACGAGGAGGCCGGTGACGGCGATGTTCCCCCCGAACCAGTCATTGCGGACGGGAACGAGCCGCGCCCGCTCCCCCACCAGGGGCGCGAGCACCCGGGCGCCGTACTCGCCCGTCAGGATCGCCAGCGGCCCCTGCCGGCGCGGCCCGGGGGCGCGCCGGGGAGCCCGGTAGCCATCGGCCGGGGCGCCGTCGACGGCGGCGAAGAAGCCGCTGCGGGAGCCCTCGTCCCCGCCGGCGAGCAGGTCGGCGGCCATGCCGACGCCGTTCTCGTGCTGCGGGAAGCCCTCGTAGTGGGCGGCGGGCGGGAACGGCCGCCCGGCCAGCAGGTAGTACTCGTCGGCGGCGAAGACGAGCCGCCGGCCCAGGCAGTCGAGGCACAGCCGCTGCCACTCCTCGACGGCGTCGACCACGGCGGCGGCTTCGGCCGGCGTGTGGGCGCGCAGCCGGGTGCTGGTGGTGTGGCGGCTGACCCCGAGCGGCACGGCCGCCACGCTGGCCAGGTCGGCGAAGCGGTCGAGGACCCCGCACATGGTGTCCTCCAGCGCGTCCCCGTCGTTCACGCCGGGGCAGATCACGAGCTGGCCGTGGACCTCGATGCCGGCGTCGAGGAGGGCGCGTAGCCAGCGCAGGCTGGTCGCACCCCGGCGGTTGTTGAGCATGCGGGCGCGCAGGTCGGGGTCGGTGGCGTGAATGGAGACGTACAGCGGGCTGAGGCGCTCCGTCACCACCCGTTCGAGGTCGGCCTCGGTGAAGCGGGTCAGGGTGGTGAAGTTCCCGTACAGGAAGCTCAGGCGGTAATCGTCGTCCTTGAGGTACAGGCTGCGCCGCATCCCGGCCGGGAGCTGGTAGATGAAGCAGAACTCACAGTGGTTGTCGCACGTCTGTACGCGGTCGAAGACGGCGCTGTGGATCTCGGCGCCGAGGGCCTCGCCCGCGCCCTTGGGCACGTGGACGGACAGCTCGAGGCCGCCGCGGCGCACGTCGACGGCGAGATCGGGCTCGTCGACCAGGAGGCGGTATTCGATGATGTCCCGGGGGGCGCGACCGGCCACGGCGACGATCTCGTCACCGGGGAGGAGCCCGGCCCGGGCGGCGGCCGACCCGGGGTCGACTGCCACCACGGTGGGCAGCGACATGGCGTGCCAGTGTAGAGGACCGGCGGCCGGGGCCCGGCGCCCCCGCCGGTAGCCTGTGGCCCGATGGGCGCCGAGCGCGTGCAGCGAGTCCTCCTCGCCAGCCCCCGGGGCTTCTGCGCCGGCGTCGAGATGGCCATCAAGGCGCTGTCGTGGATGGTGCGCGTCTTCGAGCCGCCCGTGTTCTGCTACCACGAGATCGTCCACAACCAGGTCGTGGTGGACCGCTTCCGGGCCCTCGGGGTGGTGTTCGTGGACGACGTCGCCGACGTCCCCGTGGGCGCGCCCCTCATGCTGTCCGCCCACGGGACGGCGCCGGACGTGGTCGAGCAGGCCCGGGCCCGGGGCGGGGTCGTGATCGACGCCGTCTGCCCGCTGGTGACGAAGGTCCACCATGAGGTCAAGGTCCGGGCGGCCAAGGGTTACACCGTCATCTACGTCGGCCACCGGGGCCACGACGAGGCGGTCGGGACGGTGGCCGTCGCCCCCGAGGCGGTGCGCCTGGTCGAGCACGAGGCCGACGTCGGGACGCTCGACCTCGCCCCCGAGGCGCCCGTGGCCCTGCTGGCCCAGACCACGCTGGCGCAGCGGGACTGGGAGGGCGTGCTCGACGCCGCCCGGGTGCGCTTTCCGTCGCTGTGGATGCCCGGGCGCAGCGACCTGTGCTTCGCCACCACCAACCGCCAGGACGCCCTCGCCACCATCGCCCCCCGGTCCGACGCAGTGGTCGTCATCGGCTCGCCGAACTCGTCCAACACGGTGGCCCTGGTCAAGACGGCCGCCGCCGGCTGCGCCCGCATCCACCGCGTCAACGGCGTCGAGGAGCTCCCCGGCGACCTCGCCGGGATCGTCGGCGTGACGGCCGGCGCGTCGGCGCCGGAGTCGCTGGTCCAGGCCGTGATCGACCGGCTGGACCCGCTCGAGGGCGTGGAGGAGGTGTCGGCCATCGACGAGGACGAGTACTTCCCGCCTCCGACCGAGCTGCGCGGGCTCCTGCGGGGCATGTTCGCCGGGTTGTCCGTGGGCCTGGGCGGGCCCCTGGAGCCCGGCCCCCTGCTCGGCGGCGACCGCGACCTGTCGGCGGCCGACGTGCTGGCCGGGCTGCCCGACGACGCCTGAGGCGCCCCGTCCGGATCAGGACGGGTCGAAGCGCACCGGCAGGGCGTCGGGACCTCGGAAGGCGAGCCCCTGGATCACCGGAGGCGGCGCGTCCGGGTCGAGGCGCAGCCCCGGCAGGCGGTCGAGCACGGCGTTGAGGCCGGTGCGCAGCTCGAGGCGGGCCAGGTGCATGCCCAGGCAGAGGTGCGGGCCCCACCCGAAGGCGAGGTGCGTCTGGCCGGGGCGGTCGAGGCGCCAGGCGTCGGGCTCCGCGTAGCGCCGCTCGTCCCGGTTGGCCGAGCCGGTGATCACGCCCACGGGCGACCCCGCCGGGATCGGGCAGCCGGCGATCTCGGTGTCGGTCGTGGCGATGCGGCTGACCATCGTCACCGAGGTCTCCCAGCGCAGGGTCTCCTCGATCACGGCGCCGAGCAGGTCGCGGTCGGCGCGCACCCGCTCGAGCTCGGCCGGGTGGGTCAGCAGGGCCACGAGCGCGTTGCCCATCACGCGGAACGTCGTCTCCGCCCCGGCGGGGATCAGCAGGCGCAGGAACCCGTACAGCTTCTCGTCCGACAGCCGCTCGCCGTCGATCTCGGCCGTCGCCAGATCGCTCAACAGGTCCTCGGTCGGCTGGCGGCGGCGGGCTTCCACGATCGGCTCGAGGTAGGCGCGCATCGCCCGCGACGCGGCCATCCCCCGTTCCGGGTGGAGGGGGCCGGTGTTGATCTCCTCGGCCCACCGCACGAACTGCTCGTGGTCGGCGATGGGGACGCCCACGATCCCGCAGATGATCTGGACCGGGTACTTCGACGTGACGGTGCGCACCAGATCGGCGCGCCCGAGCGGGGCGATGTCGTCGAGGAGCCGGTCGATGATCGGCCCGACCAGGTCGCGTTCCCAGCGCGCGAGCGAGGACGCGCGGAACGCGTGCGAGACCAGCCCGCGGTACTGCTTGTGCGCGTGACCGTCCATGGCGAGGATCAGGTCACCCATGTAGCGCCCGATGACTTCGGCGTTGATCGACGACGAGAAGGTCGCCTGGTCCCGCAGCACCCGTTCGACATCGTCGTGGCGGCTGACGTAGTACGTCGGGCGAGGATCGACGTCGCCGCCTTCGGTCCGCATCACCGGGCACTCGGCCCGGGCGCGGGCCCACATCGGATAGGGCTGACCGGTGACGAAATCGACCTGCTCGTAGACGTCGGTCATGGACGCGACGGTAGCGGCCGGAGGGGATGGGCCCGGCTACGGGTTCTGACCGGCTCAGGCGACCGCGGTGACGGGCCTCGGGTACCCGCCGCCGCGATCCGTCAGGCTCCCGCGGCGCGATCCGTCAGGCTCCCGCGGCGCGATCCGTCAGGCTCCCGCGGCGCGATCCGTCAGGCTCCCGCCCTCACCTGGGCCGCATCGAACATGGCCTGCAGCTCCTTGTGGAGCTGCGCCGTCAGCTCGCGCACGGCCCGGCGCGACCCGCGCAGGCGCTCCACGGGCGGAGGCTCGATGGGCTCGCCCACCACGATCGCGATGCGTACCGGCCGCAGCATCCTCGAGCCCTTGGGCATCGCCCGCTCGGAGCCGCCGATGCCGACCGGGATGATCGGCACTCCGGTCCGCAACGCGACGTAGGCGGCACCCTCGAACAGCTCGTGCACGAGCGGGCCCGACTGGCGGGTGCCCTCGGCGAACAGCACCAGCGGCTCACCGGCCTCCACCACCTCGATGCAGCGCCGTAACGCGTCCCGGTCCACCGTGCCGCGGTGAACGGGGAACCCGCCCAGGGCCGAGAAGAAGCGCGCGCTGCCCCGGTTCTTCCACAGCGTGTCCTTGCCGAGGAACCGCAGCCTGCGCCGGGTGATGCACCCGATGAGCGGGGTGTCGATGTTGGAGCGGTGCACGGGGGCCACGACGTAGGCGCCGGCCGGTGGCAGGTTGGCGGTCCCGTCGATGGACAACCGCCAGTAGGCCCGGGCGAAGACGTGGATGGAGGACCGGCAGACCCGGTACAACCACCGGTCGAACACCTCGGCCCGCGCGCTCGGCTTCCTCGGCCGCCACACGCCGCGGCTGTCCCGGACGAGGGGACCCCCGCCCGCCGGCGCCGCCGACGCGTCCGAGGCGCGCACCCGCGCCAGCACCTCGTCGACGATCTCCTCGACGCTGCGCCCGGTCGTGTCGATGACCACCGCGTCATCGGCCACGGCCAGCGGCCCGGCGGCCCGGCTGGCATCGAGGAGATCGCGCCGCGCCATCTCGGCCTGGATCGATTCGACCGCCAGTCCGGGGGAGTCGGCGTCGTAGTTGAGGGCGGTGACCTCCCGATGGCGTCGCTTCGCCCGCTCGTCGTCGGCGGCGGTGAGGAAGACCTTGGTCTCGGCCGAGGGGAACACGACCGTGCCGATGTCGCGTCCCTCGACCACGCCACCCCCGTGCTCCTGTGCCCACGCCCGCTGGCGGTCGCGAAGCTCGGCGCGGACCTCGGGGTTGGCCGCCACCGTCGACACGGCCCGGGTCACCTCGGGCCCACGGATCTCGATGGTTGCGTCGTAGCCGTCCACCCGCACCTGGTCGCCCACGTCGATGGTGATCTGGCGGGCCAGCCGGGCGACCGGTTCCTTGTCCTCGGGGTCGATGCCGCGCTGCAGGGCGGCGAACGCCACCGACCGGTACATGGCGCCGGTGTCGAGGTAGTCGAGGCCGAGCCGGCGGGCCAGCTCCCGGGCGACGGTGGACTTGCCCGAGCCGGCCGGGCCGTCGATGGCGATCACCCGGGGTGCGCCGCCGCCGGCGCCGTCGGGTTCGGTGGTGCCGGCGGACGGGCGGGGTTCGCTCACGGCCGCACTCCGTGCATTCGCTCTGTGCCTCCCGCTCTCCGCCGCTCGGGCGGCTCGCTGCGCTCGCTCACGGCCGCACTCCGTGCATTCGCTCTGTGCCTCCCGCTCGGCCGCTCGGGCGGCTCGCTGCGCTCGCTCACGGCCGCACTCCGTGCGTTCGCTCTGTGCCTCCCGCTCGGCCGCTCGGGCGGCTCGCTGCGCTCGCTCACGCCTGGAGCTCCTCGAGATCCCCGACGAAGCCCGGGTAGCTGGTCGCCACAGCGCCCCATCCTCGCACCTGGCTGGGCCCGGATGCGGCGAGCGCACCCACCGCCGCCGCCATGGCGATGCGGTGGTCCCCGCCCGAGTCGACGTCGCCCCCGTGCAGGCGGCCTCCTCCGGCGACGACCAGGCCGTCGGCGCGGGGCTCGACGCTGGCACCGAGCGCCCGCAGCGCGGCCGTGGTCGTGGCGATGCGGTCGGTCTCTTTGACCGAGAGCTCCTGCGCGTCGGCGAAGGTGGTGACCCCGTCCGCACACGCGGCGGCGAACGCCAGCACCGGGATCTCGTCGACCACGGAGGCGACCTCGTCACCCCCGACGTCCGTCGCCCGCAGGGACGCGCTGCGCACTCGGAGGTCCGCCGCGGTGCTGCCGCGCATCGTGGTCTCGATGTCGGCTCCCATGCGAAGCAGGACGTCCAGGAAGCCGGTCCGGCCCCGGCCGATGTAGACGTCCTCGACGATGACGTCGCTCCCCGGCACGATGCACGCGGCCACCACCCAGAACGCCGCCTGGCTGGGATCGCCGGGCACCGCCAGGTCGAAGGGCTCCAGCGGCCCCGGGTGCACGGTGACGACGCTTCCATTGCCGGCCACCTCCACCCGGGCGCCGGCTGCGTGCAGCAGCTCCTCGGTGTGGGCCCGGACCACGGTCGTCTCCCGGACGGTGGTCGGTCCGTCGGCGCCCAGCCCGGCGAGGAGCACCGCGCCCTTCACCTGCGCGCTCGGCACCGGCAGCGAGTAGTCGATGCCGTGCAGGCCACCGCCGCGGATGGCCAGCGGCGGCAGGCGTCCGCCGTCGCGGCCGTCGACGGTCGCCCCCATGGCCCGCAGCGGGGCGACGACGCGGTCCATCGGGCGGCGGGCCAGGTAGGCGTCCCCCTGGAGCACGGCGAACCAGGGGAACGCCGCCAGCCACCCGGCCAGGAGCCGCATCCCGGTCCCCGAGTTGCCCACGTCGACGGGCATCTCCGGTTCGTGCAGCCGGGCCAGCCCGCCCGCGACGCGCACGGTGTCCGCACCGTCGGGGACGACCCCGGCGCCGACCCGCGCGATCGCCACCGCCGTCCGCCGCACGTCGTCGCCGTCGGAGAGACCCCGCAGCACCGAGGTCCCCTCCCCCCGTGCCGCGAGGAGCAGGGCGCGGTGCGAGATCGACTTGTCCCCCGGCACCCGCACGCGACCTCGGAGGGGCCGCCCCGGGGTGATTGACACCGCGTCCGGTGTGGCGGACGCCGCCCGCTCACGCCAGGGCCATCCGTCGCCGCCGGTGCTCATTCGAGGGCCCGCACGACCGGCCGGTACCCGCGCTCGTTGAGCACCTCCCGCAGGCGACGGCCGGCGGCCGCCTCCACCACCATCACGATCAGCCCGCCCTCGTGTTCGGTGGCGTCGGCGGTCTCGAGCGCCTCGATGTTGACGCCCATCCGGCTGGCCAGGGTGGTCACGTCGGCCAGCACGCCCTCCCGGTTGGGCACCGGGATGCGCAGCTCGACGACCTCGCCCGCCGGTCTGGTCGAGCGTCCCGGCAGCGCCAGGCGCGCCGCCCGCGCCCGTTCGAGGAGCTCGACCAGCTCGCCGCGCTGCCGGCCGGCGACGACGTCGCGTACGCGGGTCAGGGCGCCGAGCAACTCGTCCAGCACACCGGTGATCGCGTCGGCGTTGTCGGCGCACACGTCGGGCCAGATCCCCGTGGTGCCCGCCGCGATCCGCGTCATGTCCCGGAAACCGCCGGCGGCGAGACGCAGGAGCGGCCCCTGCTGCTCACGTTCGTGACCGGCCGCCACGCCCATCAGGGCGGCGGCGGTGAGGTGGGGGACGTGGGAGACCACGGCCACGATGGCATCGTGGCGGGCCGGGTCGACCGCCACGATCTCGGCCCCCATGGCCGCCACCGCAGCATGGACGGCGGCGAAGGCGTCCGGGTCGGTCTGTGCTGTGGGGGTCAGCACCCACGCCGCCCCCCGGAACAGATCGGCGTCGGCGCCGTCGACCCCGTCGAGCTCGGACCCGGCCATCGGGTGGCCACCGACGAAGCGGGGGTCGGCCACCGCGGCCACGACGCTCGTCTTGACGCCGCCGACGTCGGTGACGGCGCCGGGACCGGCCGCCAGCGCGGCGCGTGCGGCCGACGCGATGGCCCCGACGGGGGTGGCGATGAACGTCACGTGAGCCGCCGGATCGACCCCCAGCGCGT
>Ga0318494_10001096_pt1 | contig 10476 bp, 6 predicted proteins | sample GRESIP108b1f24_FD_203293 | JGI IMG/M metagenome (GOLD analysis project Ga0318494, IMG submission 203293) | Tropical soil microbial communities from Luquillo Experimental Forest, Puerto Rico - GRE.SIPMG.108b1f24 | ecosystem: Environmental > Terrestrial > Soil > Tropical forest > Bulk soil... | reverse complement strand
GGCCGCACCGCCGAACTCGACGGCGGCCGCCCGCTCCAGCCGTTCCATCCAGTGACCGGAGATCGCCCGGAACACGATGAGGTTGCCGCGCTCGTCGGTCATCACCGCGGGGCTCGGCGAGATCCCAGCCAGGTGCATAGTGACCTGCGGCACCTCGGGAAAGGCGCGGCCCATTCCGTCGGCGTCCACCAGCGGCAGTCCCATGCGCGCCGCCCAGGCCACTGGCAGCAGGCCGTTGGAGCCGCCGATCTCGGCCGCCATCAACGCGGCGACCTGCCCGCCGGTCACGAACTCCAGGTGCTCGCGGAGCCGGCCGCCCTCGTCGCCGTTCTCGATCTTTTCGATGCTCACGGTCGGGGCGCCGATCCCACCGCAGGGCATGATCAGCGATTCGCCGGGCAGTTCGTCGATGTCCACGAGCGCCACCGCGCCGAAGTCTTCGGTCGCCTGGAGCGCCTGCAGCAGGCCCAGGTAGGGGTCACCGCCGCCGCCCGCGCCCAGCACCGCGCAGCCCCGCGCGAGCGCGCGCAGCGAGTCCGGGTCGAGCTGCCGCTTCATGGTCAAGTGTCCGGCCTCACGAGACAAACGATTGGGTGCTCTCCCCATGATTCCCGAAGCTCACCGGCGCGCGCCACTACCTCCAGATCACTGTCTGGCACCGTTTCCCGGGCATGCCAATAGCCGACGGCCCCCCCGGGACAACTCGCGGCCGATTGGTCAGCGTGCGGCCTCTGCCCTGATGATCCGTTCGCGAAGGGTGTTCAGGTCCCTGCCACGGACCACCTTTGGCGGGCTTGACCTTGGACGGCGCGCGTAAAGCAGGCCCGCGACCCCGCGCCACACATGCCAGTGCGGGAACTCGGGGGCGTACGGCCACCATTCCGGGGCCTCGTCAACGGCCACGGCTCCGGAGCCGGCGTCACAATTCATTGCTCTCCCGAGGTGACGACGTGTGCACCTGATGCTGCCGCGGCAACACAGGTGCAACGCAAGGCTCCCAGCCTCGGGCCGCCGTCGGGAATGGGCATAATGCACCACGATCGTGACTCAGGTGTGCGCTCCGCATAAGGTGGGCCTCCTGACGTGTGAAAAGGTGGCCGTCCCGATGCCCTCCGTTGACGAGATACTCGCCGGTTCACCGCTGGCCGGCCTGCGGCGGGTCAGCTCCGGCGGCGGGGATCGCCAGGTCGCCCTGGTGCGCCTGGCGGAGAGCTTCACCGACCTGGACCGGGCCCCGGCCGCGAGCCTGGTCATACTGTCCAAGTTCGCCTCGGCCGAGGTGAGCGACTACCGCCTGGACATGGCCCTGCGCTGGGGGGCCATTCACCAGGTCGCGGCGGTCGCGGCGTTCTCCGCCGCGCCGTGGCGGCCGACCGTGACGGCCGGCGACATCGCCGGGCGGGCCGGCATCGCGCTGATCTCCGTCCCGGCGGGCATGGACATGGCCGGGCTGCTCCAGGCGATCATGCACGAGATCGGCGGCGACGCGGAGCGCGCGCTCGGCCGGGCACAGCAGGGCCTGGAGGCGGTGCTGGCCGCCGAGTCGTCGGGCTGCGGCCTGGAGGAGTTGCGGGCGGCGGTCAGCCACGCCCTCGGCACGCCGGTGGAGTTCCGTCCCTGGGCGGGGGCCGACGTCCTCGGTGCCCTGACCCGCCCGGCGGGGAACGGCGGCCCCGGTGCAACGGCGGCGGGCGGCCTCCCGGGTGCCCCGGTGGCAGGCGGCATCCCGGACGGAGCGGTCGCGGGCGGCCTCACAGGCGCACAGGTGGTGGGCGGCCTCCCGGGCGGACCGGTCGCGGGCGGCGCGCCGGGTGCCCGCGACGCAGGTGGGCACCACGGGGCATCCGGTGACGGTCGCGGGACGCCGGCCGACGGCCTCGGGGCCGAGGTCAGCGCGGCCGTGGTGGTCGGCGAGACGCCGATCGGCTGCCTTGTCGCGCCCGGTGCGCACGGCGACTTCGGGACCGCGGTCGGGCTGGTCCTGCACAGCGCGGCGCTGACCGCGGGGCGGCTTCTCGACCTGGCCCGGCACGCACGCGAGATGCCGGTCAGGTCGCGCAGCGAGTTGCTGGCCGAACTGCTGATGTCCGATTCGGTGATCAACGAGGACCTGCTGGAGCGGGCGCGGCAGCTGGCGATCCCGATTGGCGGCTGGCACGTGGTGGTCCGGATCGAGGCCGACGACCTGCAGGAGGCCGAGCCAGACGAGGTGCAGCGGTTCGAGCTGCTCGAGGCGGCGGGCCAGGCTGCGCTGCAGGCCGGGGCCGCGACGGGCGGGACCTGGTACCTGTCCCGGATCGCCCGCGCCATCGTTCTGGTCCGGGTCACCACCTCCAACCCGGGGCCGCAGGCCGGCGCCAGGGCCGCCCGGTCGGCGGAGCGCGCGCTGCAGGCCATCAGCGCCCGGTTGCCGTCCTTGCGGTTTCGCGCCGGGGTGGGCGCCCCGCACGAGGGCCCGACCGGGCTGCGCGCGTCGGCCGCGGAGGCGCGGGGCGCCCTGCTGGCCGCGCGAGCCGCGCTCAAGCCGGCCGGCGTGGCCGCGCACGACGCGGTCGGCGTCCAGCGGATGCTGATGGAGTGGTACGCGTCCGACACCGCGCGCGCCTCGGTGCGGGACCAACTCGCGCCGCTGGAGAGGCTCGGCCCGGCCCGTGCCGACACGGCGATCCGGACCCTGGCGGCCTACCTGGACGAGCAGGGCTCGATCGGCCGGACCGCGCAGAGGCTGCACCTGCACCGCAATGCGGTGGCCAACCGGTTGCGCGGGATAACAGAGCTGCTGGAGCTGGATCTAGACGACCCGGATCAGCGGCTTGCCCTGCAGCTCGCATGTCGCGCACGGTTGCTGGACTAGCCGCGCGGGCGGTCTCGGCCGGCGCGCTGCCGGCGGCGCTCACCGCCCCCGGAAGCTCCAGGGCCGCCCAGACGGCCTTTTCGCCGGTGCCGAGTACGGTCCAGCCCCAGGCGACCGCCAGCGCGCCGACGATCTGCAGGCCGTGGCCAGACTCGGCTTCGGGATCCACGGCCGCGAGGGCCGGCGGCGCCCCGGTCTGGTCGGTGACCACGCAGATCAGGCGGCTCGCCTGCAGGCACCAGCTCAGCTCGACGCGCCCGCCGGCGGCATCCCCCGCAGCGGCGGGGGTCCCGTGCTGTATCGCGTTGGTGGCCAGCTCGGACGCGATCACGACGGCGTCCTCGGTCAGCACGTCCAGCCGCCACTGCCGCAGCGTGACCGCCGTGAACTCACGGGCGGCCCGGGCGGACTCGGGCACGGGCGCCAGCCCGATGCGCCGCCGGCCCGCGCCAGGCGGCGCTGGGTGCCCGGCGGCGTAGCTGTCGCCCGCGGCCTGGGCGGGAGCCGCTTGACGTCCGTGATACATGGATGGACCACCGAGCCTGAGATTGGATTCGTCCGCCACCGGTCAAACGCATCAGCTACGATGCCACTTGGGGTGTGCGGATGCAAGTGCACTTGCACAAATGAGGGGACCGTGTGAGCTTGACCCGCGCAACGGCGCCCGGGGGGATACACAAGTTTCAAGTCACAGGCGGCCGGATGGCGACTCATGTGGGCCGGCATCCGCCTCGGAAAGAGATGACCGTGGATCTGGTGCCAAGTCCCTCGCTGCCTGCACAGTTGCGGGCCGCGAAATGGCGGAAGAGTCGTCACAGCAATCCCAGTGGTAACTGCGTCGAAATGGCCAGGCTCCCCGGGGAGCAGGTCGCCGTTCGAGATTCCCATCGCCCCGACGGGCCTGCCCTGCTGTTTACCAGGGCCGCCTGGGAGCGGTTCCTGCTCCTGCTGCGTGAAGGTGCCGTTGAGTTAGCGTTAGCCGCCCTCCCGCGCCAGGGCGACGGGGCCGGCCGGACCCGCCGCTTGGGCGATCTGCAACGGATTGCAGCCGTCTGGCGGTGAAATGTTCCCCGCACCCGGTTCTGGCGCAGGCCCGCCTCACGTGGGAGACTTCCGGGGTCGGACGTTGGCGGGAGGGCACATGATCAAAGCTGCCGAGCCAGTCGGCGGCCAGGCCGGGGGACTGGTAATCCCGGCCGCGGGGGGGCCTACAGTTCTGCGAATTCTGCTGGGTGCCCAGCTTCGGCGGCTTCGTGAAGCCAACCGAATCACCCTCGAGGACGCCGGGAAAATGATTCGCGCATCCCATTCGAAGATCAGCCGGCTGGAGACGGGCCGGGTGGGCTTCAAGGACCGCGATATCACCGATCTGCTCACGCTGTATGGCGTGACCGATGAGGAGGAGCGCGAGGCGCTGCGGGCACTCGCTCGCCGAGCGAACGCGCCGGGCTGGTGGCACGACTACCACGACGTGCTGCCGCCGTGGTTCGAGGCGTACGTCGGGCTGGAGGAGGTTGCGACCCAGGTCCGGGCCTACGAGGTTCAGTTCATCCCGGGGCTGATGCAGACCGAGGACTACGCGCGCGCCGTGACGATGCTGGGCTACGACAACGCCAGGGAGATCGAGCGGCGGGTCCGGCTGCGGATGACCCGCCAGGCCGTGCTGGACCGGGAGGAGCCGCCCAACGTATGGGCGGTCATCGACGCGGCGGTGCTGCGCCGGCCAACCGGCAGCCCGGCCATCATGCGGGGGCAGCTGCAGCACCTGGCGGACCTGGCGAAGCGCCCGAACGTGACGATCCAGATCATCCCGTTCGAGGCCGGCGGCCATGCCGCCGCCGGCGGGCCATTCAGCATCCTCCGGTTCGCCGAGCCGGACCTGCCGGATGTCGTCTACCTCGAGCAGCTCACCAGCGCGCTCTACCTGGACAAGCCGGACACGGTGGACAGCTACATGAGGGTGATGGAGCGCGTCTGCGTGGAGGCCGCGACCCCGGCCGACAGCACCGCGATCATCGCGGCCCTGCTCGCCGAAACCTGAGTTCCATGATCACGGTCACTTTCCCGCAAATGGAGCGGGGAAGTGCCCGTGATCAAGGTCGCCAGCGCTGGCGTAGGACGCCACGGCGGCGACGCTGCGGTCGATGTCCCGCGCGGTGGTGTTCCAGCCGCTGACGCTGACCCGCATCGCGGCGGCGGTTCGGCCGGCGGGCCCGCCGGAGCTTCATCGGGCCCCCCGCATAATAGCCGTGCCGCCGGTCAAGCCTTCCAAAACCCGGCCTGCCGTCGTCACACTGGAGATATGTACGACTTCGATGTGCTGGTGATCGGTTCGGGTCCGGGCGGGCAGAAGGCCGCAATCGCGGCGGCCAAGCTGGGCCGCCGGGTGGGGATCATCGAGCGCAAGGACATGATCGGCGGGGTGTGCCTGAACACCGGCACGATCCCGTCGAAGACCCTGCGCGAGGCGGTCCTGTACCTGACCGGCCTGGACCAGCGGGAGATGTACGGCCAGAGCTACCGGGTCAAAGACGAGATCACCATCGCGGACCTGGCGGCGCGCACCCAGCACGTGGTGGGCCGCGAGATCGACGTGGTGCGCAGCCAGTTGTCCAGGAACCGGGTCAGGACCATAACCGGCACCGGGTATTTCATCGACCCGAACACGGTGGAGATCGACGACGGTGAAGGGCGGACGCGCCGGGCCACCGCCGAGAAGATCGTGATCGCCACCGGCACCCGCCCGGCCCGGCCGGCCAGCGTGGACTTCGACGAGCGCACGGTGATCGACTCGGACGGGATCGTCCACCTGCAGCGGGTGCCGCGGTCGATGGTCGTCGCGGGCGCCGGGGTGATCGGCATCGAGTACGCGTCGATGTTCGCGGCGCTCGGCACCAAGGTCACCGTGGTGGAGCAGCGCGACCGGATGCTGGAGTTCTGCGACAACGAGGTCGTCGAGGCGCTCAAGTATCACCTGCGCGACCTGGCGGTCACCTTCCGGTTCGGGGAGACCGTGGCCTCGGTGGAGGCCCGGCCCGAGGGCGCCATCGCGATCCTGCACAGCGGCAAGAAGATCCCGGCGGACACGGTGATGTACTCGGCCGGCCGCCAGGGCATGAGCGACCTGCTGAAGCTCGACGCGGCGGGCCTGACCGCCGACAAACGCGGCCGGATCGTGGTGGACGAGTTCTTCCGCACCTCCGTGCCGCACGTCTACGCCGTCGGCGACATCATCGGCTTCCCCGCGCTGGCCGCCACGTCCATGGAGCAGGGCAGGCTGGCGGCCCACCACGCGTGCGGCGAGCCGATCCACGAGATCGGGAAGGACCAGCCGATCGGCATCTACAGCATCCCGGAGATCTGCTTCATCGGGCGGACCGAGGAACAGCTCACCAAGGACAACGTGCCGTTCGAGGTGGGCGTGTCCCGGTACCGGGAGCTGGCCCGCGGCCAGATCATCGGCGACTCCTACGGGGTGCTGAAACTGCTCGTCTCGCTGGACGATCGCACGCTGCTCGGCGTGCACGTGTTCGGCACCGGCGCGACCGAGCTCGTGCACATCGGCGAGGCCGTCATGGGCTGCGGCGGCACCGTGGACTACCTGGTCGACGCGGTGTTCAACTACCCGACGCTGGCCGAGTCGTACAAGGTGGCCGCCCTGGACGCGACCAACAAGATGCGCGAGATCGCCCGGATGTCCTGAAGCCCCTTCGCCACGGTGGTCAGGCGGGCGGCGCGGCGTTCAGGGCGGTGGCGATCGCGGTGCCCAGCGCCCTGGCCACCGGCGGCGGGAACGCGTTGCCGATCTGGCGGTAGGCGGCGGTCTTCCGCCCGGTGATCGTCCAGTCGTCCGGGAAGCCCTGCAGCCGGGCGACCATGGCGACGGTCAGTTTCGGCGGCCGGTCCGCCGGGACATCCGGCCCGGGGATCTCGTCGGCGATGCCGAGCCCGTTGACGCCGATCTGCGCCCAGGCGGCGCGGGCCCGCGTCGGCCCGAGGTCCGGCCCGCCGTGCTTCTTGCTGCCGCCCACGATCGTCGGCGCGATCCCGGTGGCCCGCCGCGCCCAGGCGGCCGCCCCCGGCCAGCCCCGCGAGGCCATCAGGCCGCCGAGCACCTCGCCCACCGACGGCGGCGGCACCGGCTGCGGCCGGGGCCAGCGGAACCACAACGCCCACGGCAGGCGCATCGCCACCAGCACGAACCGCGGCCGCAGCTGGGAGACCCCATGGTCGCTGGCGTACACCAGGTCCCACCAGGCCTGGAACCCCAGCGCGCGCAACTGGCCCAGCACCTGGGCCCGGTATCCCTCGAACCTCCGGGTGCCCAGCCCCCGGACGTTCTCCAGCAGCACCGCGCGCGGGCCGATCTCCTCGATCAGCCGGAGTGCATGGGGGAACAGGTCCCGCTCGTCGTCGGAGCCAAGCTGCTTGCCCGCGATGGAGAACGGCGGGCACGGCACCCCGCCCGCGAACAGGTCCACGCCCGCGAACGCGCGGCCGTCCACGTTGGCCACGTCGCCCTCGATGACCTTCCACTGCCGGTTGCAGCGCAGCGTCGCGCACGAGTCCGCATCCAGCTCGACGACGGCCTCGTGGGCGAACCCGGCCTGCTCCAGGCCCAGCGCCTGGCCGCCCGCCCCGGCACAGATCTCCAGGGAGGTAAGCACCGGAAGGTCAGCATGCTCCACGAGCCCGCCAGGAAAGCCAAGCCCCATGATGCCTCCCGTGCCCGTCTTCTGCCTGATTCTGCCGGTCGCCCCGGACAGCGGGCGGCGGAACACGCCGGCGGCGGAAGATGCCGGCGGCGGAACACGCCCGCGGCGCAGCATGCTCGCGGCGGAACACGGCGATGTCCTCATTGCCACGCGATCGTGTCCGCGAGCACCTCGTAGCTGAGCACCCGGCGCTGCCTGGTCACCTCCCGCCAGGCGTCCTTCTGCTCGGGGTTCGCGTGCCTGGCGACGCTGGCCGCCATCGCGTCGTAGGCGATGTGGTACACGGCGTCGACCTCGCCGGTGCCGCGGGCGATGGACGCCAGCCGGGTCGGCAGCGGCTCCGCGGTCACCGTCACCAGGTGCGGCTGCCGTCCCCGCCGGTGCCGGATCATCTGCAGGCACTCGTGCCGGATGTTCTGGACCCGGTCCGAGCGGATGGTCCACTTGCAGGAGATCGCCGCGTGCAGCGGCGGCAGGCCGGAACCGGTGCGGACCCCGGCCAGGCCCACCGTCACGTCCGGCTTGATGAGGTAGTCCATGCCGACCGAGATGCGCAACTGCGGGCTGGCCCGCACCAGCGCGTGCACCTCTTTGAGGTGCGCATACTGGTCGAAGCCGGTGATCACCTGGTCCCGCCGGACCAGCCAGTCGCGGCCGGTCCGGTAGCCGGGCAGGGCGGCGCGCAGCTGGTCACAGACCGCCTGCTCCAGTGGACCGCCCGGGTCCTTGGGCACCTCCGAGGCCTCGTCGCGGGGCACGCCCAGGGCGTCGAGTACCCCGGCGGCGATGCGCATGGATTCGGCGCTGTCCACGTCTGCGGCGTTAGGGACTAATGTCCAGCCGAGCCGGTTCTTAGCGCTCGCCTTCCAGCCGGCCAGCGCCGTCGCGAACGGTGCGTTCATGATGAGCGGGCGCGGTCAGGGCTTCTTGGCCCGGCTGGGCGCGACGCGGGACAACTCCCCGGGCTGCTTCGGGTACACCGGCGGCCACGGGGCGTCGGGCAGCCCGGCCGCCTGGTCGCGGGCGTGCAGTTCGAGGAGGGGCTCGAGGGACTGCGGTTGCTCGTTCATCGCCAGCCAGGGGTCGCCGACGGTCTCCAGCCTGGCCGGCAGTGTGGCGATGGTGAACTGGTCCGGGTGGATGTCGTCGATCTCCGCCCAGGCCAGCGGCGTGGACACCTGCGCGCCCGGGCGAGCGCGCACCGACCACGCGCCGAACACCGTCTTGTGCGGGGCGTTCTGGTTGAAGTCGATGAACACCCGGGAGCCGCGCTCCTCCTTCCACCAGGCGGCGGTCACCAGGTCCGGGTGGCGGCGCTCCAGCTCCCTTGCCAGCGCGACGGCGGCGGAGCGCACCTGGTAGGAATCCCAGCGCGGCTGGAGCCGGATGTAGACGTGCAGGCCCCGGTTGCCGGTGGTCTTCGGGTACCCGGTGATGCCGAGCTCGGTGAGCAGCCCGTGCACCTCGTGCGCCGCCCGCCTGATGTGCGGGAACTGGATGCCGGGGGAGGGGTCCAGGTCGATCCGCAGCTCGTCGGTGTGCTGCGGCTCGTCAGCCAGGTACGGCCAGACGTGGAAGCCCAGGCAGCCCAGGTTTACCGCCCACAGCACGTGGTCGATGTCGGCGGCCACCAGCGCCTGCGAGGTGGTGCCGTTCGGCGTGGACACGATCGTCGTCTGGAGCCAGCCCGGGGCGTTCTTCGGCACCCGCTTCTGAAAGAACGAGGGACCGGACGCGCCGTCGGGGAAGCGCTGCAGCAGCACCGGGCGGCCGCCCATGGTGCGCAGCAGCGGCTCGGCGACGCGGACATAGTGGTCGGCAAGGTCGCCCTTGGTCTCGCCCCGCTCGGCGAAGAACACCTTGTCCGCGTGAGTAATGAGCTGCCGGTCGCTCATTTCCCCTGGCCAGGCAGGTTTCTGGACACAGGTCAAGCTACCACGGCGTTAAGACTGAGTCGCGGTGAGGGAGACCGTATAGCTGGAGGCAGAGCAGTAGAAAGTGGCGGCGGAGACGTAGTGGTAGGTGCCCACCATGGTGCCGGTCCAGGAGGTGGCCGCCCACGTCTGGCCCTGCCCGACCGCGTCGGTGGCGCGCAGCCGTACCCTCAGCGTCGTCGGGTCGGGGATCGAGCTGCCACGCGGCCCGCAGGGGTAGAAGTTGACGACGGCCTGCCCCTGGTACCTCGCGCCCGCGCGGGCCAGCCGCATCGTGAACGAGTACTTGCCGTTGATCGCGTGCAGCGTCACGTCGCATGCGCCGGTCGGGCACCCCGGGCTGAGCGTCCAGGCCGAGGTTCCGTTCCGTTTGCGGGACGCGGGGTGGAGGTACTTGAGGTTGACGTTCCACGACCCTTGCAGGCGGGCCTGGGAGATGGGCGGGGTGACGGTGCGGACCGCCAAGACGGCGGACTGCGGGGACCGTTTGCCGCCCCGTACCGCCACCACGCGGAACTGGTAGCCGGTGGCGGGGGTCAGGCCTGCCTGCCGGTAGGACGTGACCGTTCCGGCGACAGACCCGGCCACCGTGCCGTCGCTCAGGATCTGGTACTTATCCGGCAACGGGCCCGAGGCCGGGCGTGACCAGTGGAACGAGATCGAGTTGGCCGTGGCGGGACCGGCGGTCAGCCCGGCCGGGCGCAGCACCGGCGGCGGCGTCCATGGGGCCCAGAGCACCAGGCCAACGGCCAGGCCTGCCACCACCACTAGGGCCGCGAGCGTGATCAACGGCCATCGCCGCCGCTTGCGCGGGGCCGCGGCGCCGGGGTCCTGGTCCGCGGCCGGGTCCTGGGGAGAGCCCGGGTCCTGGGGAGCGCCGGGGTCCTGGTCCGCGGCCGGGTCCTGGGGAGCGCCCTGGTCCTGGGCCGCGCCCGGAGCCGGGGGAGTGCCCGGGTCCTGGGGAGTGCCCGGG
>Ga0318494_10001087_pt1 | contig 10515 bp, 9 predicted proteins | sample GRESIP108b1f24_FD_203293 | JGI IMG/M metagenome (GOLD analysis project Ga0318494, IMG submission 203293) | Tropical soil microbial communities from Luquillo Experimental Forest, Puerto Rico - GRE.SIPMG.108b1f24 | ecosystem: Environmental > Terrestrial > Soil > Tropical forest > Bulk soil... | reverse complement strand
GTCAGATATCCCGGCGGGCCTAGCCGAGGATGTGGTACGCGGCAAGATCAGGCTGGCCGGCGGCGGGGCCCTGCTGCCCGGCCTGGCCGCCCGGATCGAGACCGCCGCGGGCATCGGCGCGGTCCTGGTCGAGGATCCGCTGCGGTGCGTGGTCCGCGGCGCGGCAGAGATCCTGGAACGTTCGCCCGGGGGCAAGCACGTCGGACCGGGCCTGCGCCAGTTACCGCGGCGCAGGCCCGTCCGGTTATTCGGTTATTCCAGGGGCTGGCGGGATATGACGGGCGGCTGGCGGCCGGCCAGCAGCCAGCCGCCCACGGCGGCGACCACGGGCAGGCCGACCAGCAGGGCGATGAGGTCGACGGTCGGCACATCGCCGAACGTCACCGACAAGCTGCTGCGCGCCCAGGCCAGGCCGGCGATGGCCGCCGCCAGGGTCCCGAGCACCGCGCCGAGCAGGCCCAGGGCACCGGCGGTGGCGCCGGTGATCGTGCGGCGAGTGGTGCTGCTGGCGCCGGTGGCGGTCAGCGTGCGCAGGTCGCGCGCGGTCTCGCTGCGGATCAGGCCGACGGTCATGACCAGCACGCCGAGCGCGATGACCAGGCCGAGCACGGTGGCCCCGTCGCTGATCTGCGACAGCCCGAGCTCACCCGATTTTGTCTCGACGCTCACCCCGGCGCTGATCGCGATCTGCCGGGCCGTGTTGATCTGCCCGGCGGTCAGCGGCTGCGGCGTCTGGATGAGCCAGCCGTCCAGGTTCTCCTGCAGGTGGTACCGCTGCATGGCCTGCGTGGTGATCACGGTGTTCGGCGCCGAGGTGCCCGACGGCAGGTTGCTGTTTTCCTGGATCTTCGGATTGGCCAGGCAGCCGTTACTGATCGTGCAGGCCGGGGGCGGGCCGTTCCCGCCGAAGTAGCCGCCGGCCCAGACCATCAGCATGTCGGGGTATCCGGACAGGCCGGGGCGCATGGTGAGGATGTCGGTGCCCGGACTGACCTGGCTGGGCGTGATCCCGTACTCCCTGAGCAGGGCCGGGGTGGCGACGAACACCGTACCGGTCCAGTTGTTGTCCTGCGTGCCCTGCTGGTACAGCGTGGCGCCGGTGGTCTCCAGCGGCAGGACGGACTGCGCGTGCAGCGAGGCGGCGTAGCTGTCCACCTTGGCCCGCAGCGCGTTCAGCTGGCTTTGGGTGAGCGGCGCGTTGGGCCCGGCGTTCGGGCCCTGGTTCTGGGTGTAGACGATCAGCTGGTTGCTGCTCAGGTTCGGCCCGGTCCAGTCCAGGACCTTCTCGAACCGGATGCTGGCCACGATGGAGATCAGCACGGCGAGGAACACCGCGAACGTGACCGCGGCCAGGGCCGCGCCGGAACGAGCCCGGTAGCGGACCAGGTCGCGGAGCGCGATCCGCACCGCGACCGGCATCCGCGGCCCGGCGAACGCGGCCAGCACCGCGACGCACAGCGGCGCGAGCAGCGAGATGCCGATGATGATCGTCACGAGGCCCACCAGGAGGAACAGCGCGTCACTGCCGCTGTGGCCGGCCCACCCGCCGGAAAACGCCAGCGCGACGATGCCGATGGCCAGCAGGATGGCGCCCGGCACCGCCGAGCGGTGGACCGCCTTGGGCCGTGCCGGGCGCCCGGACAGGGCAGCCACCACCGGGATCCGGGCCACGGCCCGGGCCGGCCGACTCGCCGCCACGATGGCCGTCCCGATGGCCAGCACGATCGCGACGCCAATGGCCCACCAGGGCAGGTTCGTCGCGTTGACGACGTGCCCGGTATTGGTTTGCAGGGACGGGACGTACGCGAACCACGCGGCGAAGCCGACGATGGCCCCGAGCACCGCGCCGATCACGCCGATGAGCGCGCCGTTGGCCACCATGACCAGCCGGACGTTGCGTTCGGTCGCGCCGAGCGCGGCGAGCATGCCGAGCCCGCGCAGCCGCCGCTGGGCCATCACGGTGAACCCGGCCACCGACACCAGGCCGATGAACACCAGCCCGAGCACCGCCACCGCCAGCACGATCGTCGCGGGCGGAATCCCGGCCGAGGCAGCGGTGGGGTAGGAGATGGTCGCAGCCTTGGGCAGGCCTGGCAGGCTCTGCGGCTGGTTGTCCGGCCCCGGGTTCTGGTTCTGCGGCACGGCGGCCGGGCCGAGCAGGATCGTCACCTGGCTGGGCGCCGTGACCTGGCCCGGGGCGACGAGCGCGAACTCATCCAGCAGGTTAGCCGGGTTCTCGACCATGCCGACCACCTGCCAGGACCGGCCGTTGGCGTGCCAGACGCCGCCGATGCCGGTGTTGTAGGCGGACGCGACCTGGCTGGTCAGCGCGACCTGGCCGGGCCCGGTCGGGTAGCGCCCGGAGGTCAGCGCCAGCATCGGGGCGCCGAAGGGACCGGCAGGGTCCTGCGCGCGCAACTGGACCGCCTCGGTCAGGCCGGTGCTGAGGTTCTGGTTCTCGATCACGTCCGCCGGGCGGTATTTGCTCGTCACCGCGGCGATGTCGGCGGCCAGGTGGGGATCGTGGCCCGGCAGGGTGACCAGCGCGCTGGCCGTGCCGAACGTGCCCGCGCTCGGGTTGGACGGCGGGGTGTTGGTGGCGACCCCGGCGCCCCAGATCGTGGCGGCCACTGCGACCATAAGCAGGGCCAGGATGAGGATCTGCTGCCGCCATTCGCGGCGGAACAGCCGCCAGGCCCAGCGGATCACGGCACGCCGGGCGGGGACGCCCCCGTCTGAGGTCCCCGCGACGACGGGCCGTTCCATGGTGGCTATGTCGCTCATCTGCTCTGCTCCCCGGACAGCAGGAACTCCGGGCCCGACAGCGGCGCGGTACGGTCGGTCACCCGGCCGTCCCGCAGGAAGACCACCCGGTCGGCCCATGAGGCCAGCTGGGCGTCGTGGGTCACGACCACGGCGGCCACGCCCCGCTTGCACGCGGCGTGGATCAGGCGCATGACCGCCTCGCCGTTGGCCGAGTCCAGCGCGCCGGACGGCTCGTCGGCGAGCAGCAGGCGCCGGTCGCCGGCCACGGCCCGGGCGATCGCCACCCGCTGCCGCTCGCCGCCGGACAGCTGGTCGGGGAAGTTCCCCGCCCGCTCGCCCAAACCCAGCTCGTCCAGCGCCTTCAGCCCGGCCAGGCGCGCTTTCCGCGCGGACACGCCATCGAGCTCCAGGGGCAGGGCGACGTTCTCCGCCGCGGTGAGCCCCGGCAGCAGGTTGAAATCCTGGAACACGTAGCCGATCACGCGCCGCCGCATCCGCGCCTTGGCGTTGCGTGACATTTTCGCCAGCGGGGTGCCGCCGATCAGGACGTCACCGCTGCGCGGCTCCTCCAGGCTCCCGGCAATGGTCAGCAGGGTGGACTTGCCGGAGCCGCTCGGCCCCATCACCGCCACCATCGAGCCGGCCTCAACCGCCAGGTCGACATCCGTCAGCGCGTGCACCTCGTCGGCATCCTGGCCGTAGGTCCGCGACACGTGCCGCATTTCGAGGACGCTCATTGTGATGCCCCCGTCTGCTGGTGCGATTTCATGATGTTCCCCGTTTCTTTGTTGGTTAGTGAGCTGATTGTCGGGTCTGTGAGCCACGGCGCCGGGGCACCATGGGTGCGGTGGCGGTGCTGGGCTCGCTGAGGGGTTCGGCCGCGGATCGCTTGATGCGGCCCTCGGCGGCATCCAGCCACCGGATGACCGAATCCAGCCGGAACAGTTCCGCGTCCACGACCAGGGCCAGGCCGAGGTCCGATTCAGCCTCGGCTTCCTTGATGCGGGTCCACTGCTGCATCAACTCGACCAGATACCGGCGGTGGACCTGGATCACGTCATGCACGTCGGTGCCCGGCACCCGCATCGCCACGAGCACCTTCATGACCAGTTCGTCGCGCGGCGGGGCGGACAGGTCCGGCGGGGTGCGCAGCCAGCCGGCGAGTTCGGTCTGGCCCCGGGCGGTGATCCGGAAGGCCTTCTGCGGTGTTCTCTCCCGGCCGTCCGGCCCGGCGTCGTCGGACTCGACCAGTCCGTCCCGCTCCAGCCGCTGCAGCGTGGTGTAGACCTGGCCGACGTTCAGCGGCCAGACCTCGCCGGTACGGGCCTCGAATTCCTCGCGCAGCTGAAGGCCGTACTTGGGGCCCTCGCTGAGCAGCGCGAGCAGGGCGTGCCGGACGCTCATCGGGTGGTCTTACTGGGTAGCATACTGAGTATCCTGCCGTGGAAATCTGGCCCTGGCAGGCCGGGTGACCCCCGTCTTCACCCTTCCGTCTAACCCCCTCCGGAACCGGTGGACAGCCCCCTTGCGCGATCCGGGCCCGGTGTGATAACCAATCGGGCTCATGTCCCCTGGCGCCCCCGGCTACTCGGGCCGGCCGCAGGCCGTCAAACTGGGCCTGCGGCCCGGACAGCGAGTCCACCTGCACCATCCCCCGGCGGGCTGGGACTTCGCCGACCCGCCGGACGGCCTGCTCGACGCGGGCCCGGCCGGCCCGGCCGACCTGATCATCGCGTTCTTCTCATCGCGGGCCACGATCGCCGGGGAACTCGACGGCCTGGCGCGGCGCATCTACCCGGCCGGCGCGCTGTGGGTCGCGTGGCCACGGCGGGCCGGCGGCTCTATCCAATCTCGGCGCAGCGACATCACCGATACCGTCATCCGCGCCGAAGCGCTGCCGCTGGGACTGGTCGATGTCAAGGTCGCCGCCATCGACGACGACTGGTCCGGGCTGCGCCTGGTCTGGCGCGTCGAGCACCGCGGCTGACCCGGCATTTACGCTCGGTCCTTTATGCTGGGGCGGCTCCGCGGTACTCGGCGTAGCATGGGCGCCATGGGTTTCACTTGACGCTGAAAGCCAGCCCTTTCCGCCCTGGCGGTCGCGCTCGCGGTCGAACTGGCCGACGAGCTAGTTGACGGCGCCAAGGGCGCCGCGCTCCCGCTGATCCGTCACGACCTGGGGCTGAGTTACGAGCAGGTCGGCCTGCTCGCCTCGGTCCCGCTGCTGGTCGGCGGGGCGCTCGAGCTTCCGCTGGGCATTCTGGCCGGTGTGGGACGGCGGCGTCGGCTGGCCGTGCTCAGCGGCGGCATCGTCTTCATCCTGAGCCTGCTCGCGGTGGCCGGGGCGCGCTCCTTCATCGTGCTGCTGGCCGCCTTCACCGTCTTCTTCCCGGCCTCGGGTGCGTTCGTCTCGCTGACCCAGGCCGAGCTGATGGACGCCTGGCCGGACCGGCGGCCTCAGGTCATGGCGCGCTGGGACCTGGCCGGATCCACTGGCGCGGTGGCCGGGCCGCTGCTGCTCATCGCGGTGCTGGCCGCTGGGGGCGGCTGGCGGGTGGCCTACCTGGTGCTGGCCGCGCTGGCGTCGGGCGCGTGGCTCGGCACCTGCCTGTGCGAGCCCCATCCGGTGCCTGCCGCCGCGGCGGGCGCTCCTGGCCCGGACGCCCCGGGCGCGGACGCCGCGTTCTGGGTACGTCTGCGAGCGGTCCGGGGGGCGCTGCGGGACTGGTCCACGGTGCGCTGGGCGTTGGTCGCCGTGGTCGCGGACCTGCTGGTCGACGTGCTCACCGGGTTCCTGGCGCTGTACCTGGTCGACGTGGCGCACCTGGCCCCCCCGATCGCGGCGCTCGCCATCGCGGTCCGGCTCGGTGCCGGGCTGGCCGGGGACGCGGCCCTGGTGTTCGTCCTGGACCGGATGGCGGACATGACCGTACTGCGGGCCAGCGCGGTGGCGGCCGCGCTGCTGTACCCGGGTTTCCTGCTCGTGCCCGGGCCGGCGGCCAAGCTGGTCATCCTGGCCGTGCTGAGCGCGACCACGGCGCCGTGGTACCCGATCATGCAGGCCCGGCTGTACGCCAGCCTGCCCGGGCGCAGTCCGGTGGCGGTCACGCTGAGCAGTGCCGCCGCGCTGGCGGGCGGGCTCGGGCCGCTGGCCGTGGGACTGATGGCCGGGGCGTTCGGGTTGTCCTGGGCGCTGGCGGTCCTGGTCGTCGTGCCGGTGGCGGTGCTGGCGGGAACGGCGGCCCCCGGCCGCGATGCCGACCCGTCCGGCTCGGGGCCGGGGGACCCGCCCGGCTCGGACGATGAGTGACGCGGGTGTCAGCGGCCAGCGGCGCCTGAGCCGGGCGGCGGGAATAGCTGCGCGGGACACGCGTTAGCCGCTAGTGATGATTTTGCTCTTGACTAGAGCCATATTGTGTCTCGCGTTGTGTCCCGCCGCCCCTTCGACCTCGGGGTCCAGCTCATGAAAGGTTTCCCAGTCCGTTCCGCACCCAGCGAGACCGTAAGCGAGGCGGCGAAGGCGGTCGCCAGGCGTCAGGCCGAGCAGTTGACCGTGGTCCGCCGCCGCGCCCAGCCGGCCGCGGTGTACATCACCCGGATGACGCTGACCGCGGTGTTCGCCTACCTGCTCGCACTGCAGCTACCGGGCGGGTCGTCCCGGTCGGTGCTCGCCCCGCTGACCGCGCTCCTGGTCGTGCAGGCGACCCTGTTCAACACCATCCGCAGCGCCGTGCAGCGGGTCATCGGCGTCACGGTTGGCGTGCTGGCCGCGGTGGCGGTGTCGGCCTATGTCCCGTTCAGCTGGTGGGTCCTCGGCCTGCTCATCGCGGGCACGCTCGCGCTCGGCCTGATGCTCCGCCTGCGCGAGGAGACCCTGGAAGTGCCGATCAGCGCGATGCTGATCTTCGCGGTCGACTCGCACGCCGCCGCGACCAGCCGCATCACCGAAACGCTGGTCGGGGCCGCCGCCGGGCTGGCCGCCGGCCTGCTGTTCGCGCCGCTGCGAGTGCAGCCGGCCAAGGACGCGATCGGCGACCTGGCCGACCAGATGGCCGACCTGCTCGGCCAGATGGCCGACGGCCTGGCCGACGAGCCCGACCCGCGCCGCGCCGCGGAGTGGCTGGACCGCACCCGGGCGCTGCGCGGCGAGATCGAGCGGGTGGACGACGCGCTCAGTCAGGCCGAGAACAGCATCCGGCTGAATCCCCGGCGGCTCCGGTATCCCAACCCGGCCGCGGGCCTGCGCGACGGCGTCGACACGCTGGAGCGAGCCGCCACGGACCTGCGCGTGCTGGCTCGCGCGGTCGCCGACAGCGCGCGGCTGGACAGCGGGGACAGCCCGGTCAAGGACGCGGAGACCCGCGCCCGGCTGGCCGCCGTCATCACCGAACTGGCCGCCAGCGTGCGCGTCTACGGGCGGCTCGTCGAGACCGACCCCGAGCCGCTTGACGCCCCCGAGGCCCGGGCCGAGCCGATCGCGGACCTGCTGGAGGATCACCTGGAGGAGGCCCAGCGCCAGCAGGACCGGCTGGCGGACCTACTGGCCGCCGACCCGGCCGAACGCCCGGACGGCTGGCCGCTGCGCGGTGAGATCCTGGCCCACGTGGACCGGCTGCGCAGCGAGCTTCAGCCCCCGGGCCCCTCGCGGGAGGCCCTGCCCCGCGGGCGGCGGCTGAAGAAGCTGGCTCAGCCGTGGTGGACGGCCTCGACGTTGTGGCCGTCGGGATCGCGCAGGAACACGGCGTAGTAGCCGGGATGGTATTCCGGCCACTCGCGGGGAGCGTGCAGCACTTCTACCCCGGCTGCCACGGCGGCCTCGTGCACGGCGTCGACGGCGGCCCGGTCGGGCGCCCGGAACGCGACGTGCAGTTCCCGGGTCTCGTTCCCGGTGGGCGGGCTCAGCCAGAACGTGGCAATGCCGTCGGGACCGGACAGGCCGACCACGATGCTGTCGCCGGCCGGGAAGCGCATCGCCTCGCGCATCCCGACCACGGCGAAGGTGCGCAGATAGAAGGCGAGCGACGCCTCGACGTCCCGGGCCTGCAGGCCGATGTGATCGAGCATGCCCGGAGCCTAGCAACGGGAGATGACATTCTGGCGGTGACATTCTCGCGGGCCGCGCCGGCCCGCAGGTCGTGGCACACTACCCGGGTGGCCGCATTGAAACTGCCCACTCTGCCGTTCCCGTTGGAGCCCGCCGGCCGCCCGCCGCCGGGCTGCCGGGTGCGGCACGGGGCGCTGATCCTCAGCGCGGCGGCCGGGACCGACATGTTCGTCGATCCCGCGGGGGCGCCGGTAGTGCCGGATGCGGGCCGCTTCGTCGGCTTGCCCCCGGCCGGCGACTTCACGCTGGCCGCCCAGGTCCGGGTGGAGTTCGGCAGCACGTACGACGCGGGCGTGCTGCTGCTGCACGCCCGCGAGCGACACTGGGCCAAGCTGTGCTTCGAGTACTCGCCGCAGCTCCGGCCGACCGCGGTCACGGTCGTGACCAAGGGCGTCTCCGATGACTGCAACTCCTTCGAGGTGGACGGCGACACCCTGTGGCTGCGGATCACCCGGTCCGGGGCGGCCTGGGCGTTCCACGCCTCGGCCGACGGGTCCTGGTGGCGGCTGCTGCGTTACTTCGCGCTCGGCGGGGATCCGGCCGAGCTGGTCCGGGTCGGCTTCCTGGCCCAGTCGCCCACCGGCCAGGGCTGCACCGCCGTCTTCGACCACATCTCGTTCCAGCCCGGCGCGCCGGAGAACCTCCGCGACGGCAGCTGACGCGGTGGTCAGGCGCCCGGCCGTGCCGCGCTGGCTGACCGCAGGTGGACTCAACGACATGGTTGCCACAACGACGCGCACCTGACGACATGCCGGAAGTAGGTACTGCCACAACGACGCGCACCTGACGACATGCCGGAAGTAGGTACTGCCACAACGACGCGCACCTGACGACATGCCGGAAGTAGGTACTGCCACAACGACGTCGTTGGGCAGAGCCGCTGGCGGTTCAGCTGAGCGGGGAGCCGAGCACGCGATCGGTGTAGGCGTTGCGGAATTTGCCGGAGGGGTCGAAGCGGCGCATGAGGTCGAGGAAGTCGGGCAGGCGTTCGTAGCGGGCGCGGAGGGCTTCGGACGGGGTGGTGAAGACCTTGCCCCAGTGCGGCCGCGGAGTGAACGGCGCAAGCTGACGTTCGACGAGGCCGACCACGGGGAGCACCGCAGCCGGATCGGCGATCCAGGTGAAGTGGAAGGCCACGCTGTCCTGGTGGTAGCAGGTGCTCAGCCACAGGTCGTCGGCGGCGACGGCGCGGATCTCGCAGATCTGCAGCACCGGGGCCAGGCGGTCTCTTACGTCATCGAGGGCGTGCAGGGCGGGGACGGCGTGGGCCGCGGGGAGCAGGTACTCCGACTGGAGTTCGTGGCCGGCACTGGGCCTGAACCCGGGCCGGAAGTGCGGGAGCCGGTCGTACCACCGGCCGGGCACGCCGAGCTGCCGGGTGCAGGCATCCGGCGACGCGCCGGGGACCGGATTGCGGGGCTCGCGTGCGGCAACAGCAGTGAACCATGGCTCCTGTGTGACCGATGGGGAGGGATGGTCATACCACTGCTTGATCCAGACCTGGGTGAGCCGGGGGGCTCGCCAGTCGGTGAACAGGCTGACGCTGTAGCCGCTGGTCATCAGGTCGGTGAAGTGCTCGTCCAGCGTCGCCAGGGGCAGGTTCTCGTAGACCCGCTGGCTGACGTCGAAGGACGGCACCACGTCGAGCAGCAGCCGGACCACGGCGCCGACGGTGCCCAGGTGGACCACGGCGCCATCGAACCCGTCGGCCCCGCGGCGCAGCTCGACCAGGTCACCCTGCGCGGTGACCAGGGTCAGGCCGGCCACGGCGGCGGCGAGGTTCTGGTTGGCCGGGCCGGAGCCGTGGGTGGCGGTGGCGGTGGCACCGGCCGCCGAGATGTGCGGCAGTGAGGCCAGGTTGCGCAGGGCGAAGCCGTGCGCGTCCAGGCGGCCGGCGAGCTCGGCGTAGCTCAGGCCCGCCGCGACCTCGGCTACCCCGGCGGCCGAGTCGACCGAGACCTCCGGCGGCAGGCCGGCCAGGCTGACCTGGGCGCCTGGCGAATCGGCCATGTCATTGAACGCGTGGCCGGTGGCCAGCACGCGGATCCGGCCGGCCCGGGACACCGCGGCCTGGAGTTCGGCCACCGTGGCCGGGCGGAGGAAGTCCGGAGCGCCGAAGGCGACGTTGCCCGCCCAGTTCGTTCGCGGTCGCGCGCTCATCCTCGACTCCTCGGGAAGCATCGGCCCGTGTTTCCCCCGCACCCCCCGTGGATCCCCGGTGCCGACGGACACCCTACCTACCGGGACCACCCGGCCGAAGTTGGGCCAGTGCCATGTCTACGACCTGGGTTAACGGGGCGGCGTCCAGGTCGAGGGTAGCGGGCCGCCGTACCAGGCCTCGATGATGTGCCGCGCGATCGACACCGACGGGGGCAGGGCCAGCTCGCGAGCCTGCAGCGCGGCGAGCAGGTCAGCGCGGCTCCACCAGCGCGCCTCGGCCAGTTCCTCATTGTCGACGGCGATGGCCTGGCCCGCGGGCGCATCGGCCCGGAAGCCGAGCATCAGGCTGCGCGGCATCGGCCAGGGCTGGCTGCCCAGGTAGCGGACGTTGGTCACGGTGAGCCCGGTCTCCTCGGCCACCTCGCGGACCACGGCCTGCTCGGCGGACTCCCCCGGTTCCACGAACCCGGCCAGGATCGAGACCC
>Ga0318494_10001085_pt1 | contig 10515 bp, 8 predicted proteins | sample GRESIP108b1f24_FD_203293 | JGI IMG/M metagenome (GOLD analysis project Ga0318494, IMG submission 203293) | Tropical soil microbial communities from Luquillo Experimental Forest, Puerto Rico - GRE.SIPMG.108b1f24 | ecosystem: Environmental > Terrestrial > Soil > Tropical forest > Bulk soil... | reverse complement strand
CATGCCGGGCGCGACGGTGCAGCCGCCGCGCGCCCGCCCCGGCGAGATCGTGCGCGTGGACGTGAGCGGCGCCGCCGAGGCTCCCTCGGGCGAGCTCGCCGGCCGCGCGCTCCAGTTCTTCCCCGCGGGCGGCGGCGTGTTCCGCGCGTTCGCGGGCCTGCCAGTGGAGCTCGAGCCCGGACCCGCGGCGGCGAAGGTGACGACCGGCAGCCGCACGCTCGAGGCGCGCTTCGAGGTGGTGGAGCCTCGCTGGCGCGAGAAGATCCTCTCCGTGCCGCCGCAGTTCACCGAGGAGAAGACGCCGGAGGTGGAGGCGCGCGTGCAGGAGGACAAGGCGGCCTTCCAGCTCGCCTTCGCCCAGCCCGCGGCGCCGCCCGCGTTCTCGCGCCCCTTCGCCTGGCCGCGCACGGCGAAGAAGGTCACCGGCCGCTTCGGCGACCTGCGCACCTTCAACGGCGCGACCCAGGGACAGCACTACGGCACCGACCTCCCCGGCCCGGTGGGCGCGCCGGTGCGCGCCTCGAACGACGGCACGGTGGTGCTCGTGCGCGACGCCTGGGCGAGCGGGCTCACCGTGGTGCTCTTCCACGGCGCGAACCTCTACACGGTGTACTTCCACCTCTCGCGCGCCGACGTCGCCCTCGGCGATCGGGTCCGGCGCGGGGATCGCATCGGCGCGCTCGGTGCGTCGGGCCGCGCCTCGGGGCCGCACCTGCACTGGGGCGCGAAGGTGGGCGACCTCTACGTGGATCCGGAGTCGCTGCTCGCGCTCACCGGGGCTTCGAAGTCCCTGGCGAAGCGCTCGGCGAAGGCTCCGGCGCGCGAGCACCGGGGCCACCCCGAACCTGCGCGATGACCTCGAGGAGCTGCGGGTGGATCGCCGGGTTGCCGGCGACGATCTCGCCGGTCTCGAGGATGCGGCCGTCGCCGCGATAGTCGGTGGCGACGCCGCCCGCCTCGCGCACGAGCAGGACGCCGGCCGCGAGGTCCCAGGGCTTCAGCTTCATCTCCCAGAACCCGTCGAACCGGCCGCAGGCGACGTAGGCGAGGTCGAGCGCGGCCGAGCCGAGCCGCCGGATCGCCCGCGCCCGCGAGAGGAAGCCGCCGAAGAGCCGCAGCGGCAGCTCCTGATCCTCGTGGATGTCGTACGGGAAGCCGGTGACGAGCAACGAGCGGTACAGCGCGTCGGCCGAGGAGACGCGGAGCGGCGCGCCGTTCAGCGTCGCGCCCTCGCCGCGGGCGGAGAGGAAGAGCTCGTCGCGGAGCGGGTCGTAGGTGGCGGCGGCGGCGAGGCCGCGCGCGTCCTCCGCGGCGACGTTCACCGCGAAGTGCGGCAGGCCGTGGGCGTAGTTCGTCGTGCCGTCGAGCGGGTCCACCACGAACCGCAGCCCCTCGCGCTCGCCGCCCGACGCGCCCGATTCCTCGGCGAGCAGCGCCGCGCCGGGGAACCGCGCGCGCAGGAGGTCGAGCACCGCCGCCTCGCTCGCCCGGTCGGCGTCGGTCACGAGGTCGATGCCGCCCTTGTACTCGATGGTCCGCGCGCGGCCGAACCGCTCGCGCAGCACTGCGCCCCCACGCCGCGCCGCCTCGGCGCACGCCTCCCTCAGCTCGATCGCTTCCGCCACGCACACCTCCGGCGGCCAAGATAGCCCCGCGCGAGCGTGGCCGCACGCGCGCAGCCGTGCGATGCTCCGGGCATGCTCAAGGCGCTCGCGGTGCTGCGGACCTTGTTCCTGATCTTCATCGTCGCGTTCACGGTGCGTGCGATGCCGTGGGCCATCGACGTGTCGCGCACCTTCGACGAGCAGTACGCGCGCTACGCGGCGGCGGTGTCGCAGCTCCAGCGCGCCGCCTGGTACGCGGTGGGCTGGATCGCCTTCGAGACCCTCGTCGGCTGGTGGTTCGCGCTCCGCGTCCGCCCGCGCCCGGCCCCGAGCGCGCCGCCCACCGCGCCCCCGGCCTCGCCCCGCGCCTGACCTTGCGGCTCGATCCGCGCCACGCGCTGTTCCGGCTCCGCTCGCGCCTCAGCCGCCGGCCGCTGCCGGTATGGTACTCGCCGTCGTACCGGCTGCCGCTCACCGGGATCGAGGCGGTCACCGGGATGGAGCCGCGGCGCGCCGACTTCGTCGCCTGGTGGCTCACGCGCATCGACGCGGTGCCCGAGCGCGCGCTCCGCGTTCCGCGCCCGATCTCCTGGGAGGACCTCGACCGCGTCCACTCCCTCGAGCTCCTCGAGTCGCTGGGTCGCCCGGAGACGCTCGCGCGCGTCTTCGGGGTCGATCCGTCCGACGTCCCGGTCGACGAGGTGATGCACACGATCCGGCTCGCGTGCGGCGGCACCCTCGCCGCCGCGCGCGACGCGCTCACGCGTCACGCCCCGACGTTGAACCTCCTCGGCGGCTTCCACCACGCCGGACCGGCCTCCGCCGGCGGGAACTGCCCGGTGAACGACGTCGCGGTCGCGATCGCGGCACTGCGCGCGGAGGGCTTTGCCGGCCAGGTGGTGGTGCTCGATCTCGACGCGCACCCGCCGGACGGGCTCGCGGCCTGCCTCGCCGCGGACGAGCGCGCGTGGATCGGCTCGCTCTCCGGATCCGACTGGGGTCCGCTCCCGCGCACCGACGAGACGCGGCTCCCCGACGGCACCGGCGACGCCGACTACCTCGCCGCGCTCGACGCCACGCTGCGCCGGATGCCACGCCCCGCGCTCGCGTTCGTCATCGCCGGCGGCGACGTGCTCGCGGACGATCGCTTCGGCCGCCTGGGGCTCACGCTGCGCGGCACGCGCGCGCGAGACCTCCGCGTGGCACAGGCGCTCCGCGGCGTCGCCTCGGTGTGGCTGCCGGGCGGCGGCTACCAGCGCGAAGCCTGGAAGGTGCTGGCCGGCACCGGCATGGCGCTCGCCACCGGCTCGGACGCGCCGATCCCGGAGGGGTGGAGCCCGCTCACCGCGCGCTTCCGCGGGATCTCCCGCGAGATCGACCCCGACGCCCTCGCGCACCCCGGCCTCCTCACCGCGGCCGATCTCGAGGAGGCGCTCGGGCTCGGCGCCGGCGACTCGCGCAGCCTCCTCCTGCACTACTACACGGCGAGCGGCCTCGAGCACTCGCTCTACCGCTACGGCGTCCTCGGCTTCCTCGAGCGGATCGGCTACGGGCCGTTCCACGCGCGCATCGACCGCGCGGACCCGGGCGGCGATCGCGTGCGCGTCTTCGGCGACGCGCAAGGCAGCGAGCACCTCCTCATCGAGCTCATCCTGCAGCGGCGTCGCGTCGCTGGGAGTGAGGTGCTCTACGTGCACTGGCTCGCGATGCGCAACCCGCTGGCCCGGTTCAGCGACGCGCGGCCGCGGCTCCCGGGGCAGGAGGTCCCCGGGCTCGGCCTCGCGCGCGAGATGGGCGAGCTCCTGGCGCTCATGGCGCGCCGGCTGGGCCTCGCGGGGGTCGCCTACAAGCCGGCGCACTTCCACACCGCGTTCGCGGCGCGCCACAACTTCGCCTTCGCCGACCCGGCGCGTCAGGGACGGTTCGAGGCGCTCGTGCGCGACCTCGGAAGCATGCCGCTCCTCGAGGCGACGCTCGCCATCGACGAGGGGCGCGTGCGGATGAACGGCGCGCCCTACGCCTGGGAGGCCGACGACATGGTGTTCTGGCTCGGGACCTCGCCGCCGGAGCGGACGGACGAGGTGCGGGCCGCGCGAGAGCAGACCCGCTTCGAGGTCGTGCCTCGCGACCGCGCCGCGTGATCCGGGCGCGGCGCGCGCTCTTCTAAGGGGCCTCGTCCAGGAGCTTCTCGACGGTGCGGCGCACCTCGCGCTCTTTCGCCGCGCTGTACCCCTCCTGCACGAGCCGGATGACCCCTTTGCGGTCCACGACCAGCGTCGTGGGGAGCTGGTTCACCTCGTAGCGCGCGGAGTACCGGTCTCCGCCCTTGTCCCACAGCACCGGAAAACCCACCGGGGCCTTGGCGAGGAACGCGGCGATCTGCTCGTGATCCTCGTCGAACGACACCGCCACCACCTCGAGCCCGCGCGCGCCGAGCTCCTGCCCCATCGCGTCGAGGTGCGGCATCGCCTCGCGGCAGGGCTCGCACCACGACGCCCAGAAGTCGACGACGCGCACCTTGCCCGCCATCGCCCCGACGTCGGTCTCGCGACCCGACAGGTCGGGCGCGGCGAGCTCGAGCCGGTGCCCGAGCTGGCTGGAGGTGCGCGGGACCGCGCGCGCAGAAGCGCACGCCCCTGACGTGGCCAGGATCAAGAAAGCCAAGAGGGCCGCGAACGGGACGGATCGGTGCATCGCGGCGATGTTAACCTCGCGCAGCCCGGCCGGCATCAGGGCATCGGAAGAAGCACGAGATTCTCCTCGAGCGCCACCACGCTTGCGGTAGTCTCCCGCGCCCCATGCCGCGAACTGGAGGGAACCATGGTGTGTAAGGGATCGGCTCCGAAACCGGGGGCGTCATTCACGGGAGGTGATCGATGACCCGCCTCCGCCTCACCCTCTTCGTGGCGGCCACGCTCCTCTCGACGGCAGCGCAGGCCGACGTCGTGCGGGCGAACTCGACGACGCTCTTCTACTCCCGGCAGGACTGGTACGCCGGGCAGACGCAGAACGCGTCCCCCATCTTCCAGCTGGTGTCGATCACCGCGAGCGAGGTGAGCTCCCCGTTCGCGGAGGACGTGGAGATTGCCCTCTCGACGTGGGGCTCGGCAGACCTCTCCGACGTGCGCCGCTGGCAGAACGGCGGCCCGGCAGAGGTGCGCGTCTACGGCGACGTGGACACCGCCTACATCAAGGGCGACCTCTTCTCGCACCACCTCACGCTGCGCATCGGGCGGCAGATGATCGCCGACGGCGTCGCCCGGATGGTGCAGCTCGACGGTGGACAGTTCCGCCTGCGGCTCCCCGGCAACTTCGGTCTGTCCGGCTACGCGGGGTCGCCGGTGTCGCCGCGCTTCGCGGCGCGCGGCGGCGAGTTCGTCACCGGCAACACGCGCGGGGACCTCGCGAGCGGCGGCCGCATCTTCTGGTTCTGGCCTAACCTCATGGAGGTCGGCGCCTCGGTGGCGTACGACCGCGACCGCGGCGACCTCTCCCGCGAGGACGTGGGCGCGGACCTCCGCCTCAACCTGCCGCTCCACCTCGAACTGGTGAGCTCGGCCTTCTACAGCATCCCCGAGGCGCGCTGGGGCGAGGTCGCGGTCTCCGGCGCGTGGCGCGGCCGGCGCGACGTGCAGGTCCTCGTGGACTACCGGCACACCGAGCCCGACCTCTTCCTGCCCCGCACCTCGATCCTCTCGGTGTTCGCCGAGAGCGAGCGGGACGACGTGGGCGGCACGTTGCGCCTCCAGCCGGCGCGCAACGTCCAGGTCGACGTGACGTACACGGAGCTCTTCGAGCCCGACGGGAACGGCCACCGCGGGAACGTGAAGGCCACCTGGCGCCCGCGGGCGGCGTGGGACGTCGGCGCCGAGGGCGGCATCCTGAGCCACAAGGACAACGGCGGCTACTGGCTCGCGCGCGGGTTCGCGGCCTGGCGCCAGACCCTGCTCGAGATCACCGGCGACATCATGGCCGTGGTCCTCGACAAGTCCGTGAACGACGAGACGCTCTCCTTCACGGCCACGGGCACGGCCGGTTACCGGTTCGCGGCGGGCTGGAAGGTGCTCGTCGCCGGCACCGCCGGCACCGACCCGTTCCTCAGCCGTCACTTCGACGTGCTCGCGAAGCTCGTCTACGATCAGACCTACACGACGCGGGAGGTGCGGTGATGCGGCGCCTGATGATCGCCGCAGCGCTGGGCGCAATCGCGCTCGCCGGCTGCAAGCGCAACTCGACCTGGAAGCCCGCCGGGGAGTATCCGGAGCGGACGTTCGAGACCAGCACGTTCCCGCACTCGAAGCACGGCGGGTTCGACTGCACCGACTGCCACGAGGATCTCGCGAAGAGCGCGAAGCTCGGCACGTCGAAGCTCCCCGGTCCGGACAAGTGCGCCGAGTGTCATGACAAGGACGCCGCGCACACGCCGCCGGTCCGCGCCGCGCGCACGGACTACGCGTTCACGTTCTCGCACGCGGGGCACCTCTCCTACGTGAAGGGGAAGGACGTCTGCGGCACGTGCCACAAGGTGCTGCCGGAGCCGGGCGAGAAGCGGAAGACCACTCCGCCGATGACCGCCTGCACCTCGTGCCACCAGCACCAGCAGGAGGTGGCGGAGGCGCGCTGCCGTCCGTGCCACCAGAGCCTGAAGGCGTACGGCCTGAAGCCGCTCGAGCAGTTCACCGAGTTCAGCCACGCCGGGAACTTCGTGAAGGAACACGGCAAGCTGGCGAAGAACTCGGCCGAGACCTGCGCGCAGTGCCACGACCAGACCTACTGCGCCGCCTGCCACGCCACCTCGACCCGGCCGTTCAAGCCGGAGCTCCAGTTCCCGGAGGACGTGACGGCCGACTTCATCCACCGCGGCAACTACGTCGCGTACCACCAGGTGGACGTGGAGCGTGATCCGTCGAGCTGCAGGAAGTGCCACGGCAGCTACTTCTGCGACTCCTGCCACACGGTGCAGAACCTGTCGACGCGGTCGCTGAGCCCGCGGGACCCGCACCGGCGCACCGGCTGGGTGCAGCGCGGCCCGGGCTTCCACGGCGACGCGGCCCGCGCGAACATCGTCTCGTGCGCGGGCTGCCACGACCAGGGCGCGTCGTCGATCTGCGTCGCCTGCCACCAGGTCGGCGGCCCGGGCGGCAACCCGCACCCGGTGGGCTTCATCAATCACCACCGGAACGACGACAAGACGAAGAACGTCGCTTGCCGCACCTGCCACAACCGCTGAGCCTCCTCGGCGGATCGTGATTCGAGAGCCCCCGGACCGGCGAGGTCCGGGGGTTCTTCTTTCCCGGGGTCAGGTCACTGTCGCCGTCGGCCGCATCGGCGTCGTCCGCCGCTCGTTGAGGCCGGCGCGTGCGGGCGGCCGGGTCGTGTCGCCGTCGCCGTCGCCAGCGGCCGCGTCGGCGTCGTCCGCCGCTCGGCCTGGCGCTCCGCCGCGGCTCGCGCGCGCCGGCTTCAGTGCGCTGCAGGTCGCGCGCGCTGAACTCGCTCGCTTCTCGCGCCGTTGCGATCCGAGCCGCGCTCGCTCAGACAGCAGCGCGCGCTCGGGGCGGCCGCCTCTGCGCTGCTCGTGCGCCTCGGGCTCGATTCGCGGCTCCGCGAGGGCCTTCGCGGGGCCGACGCCGACGCGGCCTCGGAAACCGGCGGGGCGCGTTGGCCGGCGCCCGAGGCGGCCTGGTCGTTCGCCGGAGCCATCGCGGAGCGGCGACTCGCGCGGGAGCGCGCCAGCACGCGAGGGGCGTCCGCACCGAGGCGCGCGAACTGTCTGAGCGAGCGCGGTACGGATCGTCGTTGCGCCGGGAGCGAGCGAGTTTTCGCGCGCCGACCTGCAGCGCGCTCCAGCCTCGAGCGTGCGGCCGTCGCCGCGGAGCGCAGGCGACGGCGACACGACCCGGCCGCCACCCCGCGCCGGCCGGGCGGCGCCGAAACGGCGACGGGTTACGCGAGCGCCGTGAGTAGCTTGTCCCAGATGCCGCCGAACGCCCCGTTCGACATCGCGACGACCACGTCGCCCGGCCGCGCCGCGCGAGAGACCGCGGCGACCATCTCCTCCACGCTCCCGAGCGCGTGCGCCGGCACCCGCGTCTCCGACGCGATCTCCTGCGCCAGCCGGCGCACGTCGAGCCGCTCGTGCTCCGGCACGCGGTCGGTGGGCGCCGGCGTGAGGATGAACACCTCGGACGCGCGCGGGAAGCCGTGTACGTACTCGCGCTGGTGCAGGTTCCGCCGGCTCGTGTTCGAGCGCGGCTCGAAGCAGGCCAGGATGCGCGCGCCCGGGTACGAGCCCGCGAGCGCCTCCAGCGTCTTCGCGGTCGCCGTCGGGTGGTGCGCGAAGTCGTCGATGACCGTCACGCCGTTCGCGGTGCCCCGCACCTCCTGCCGCCGCTTCACGCCCTTGAAGGCCTCGAGGCCCGCCGCGATCTCCTGCGGGGAGAGCCCGAGCCGGGAGGCCGCCGCCGCGACGCCGAGCGCGTTCTCCACGTTGTGCGGGCCGCCGATCGCGAGCCGCACCTCCGTGAGCCGCGCGCCCCCGCGGAACAGCTCGAAGCGCGCACCGTCGGCGCCGAGCCGGAGGTCGCGCGCCTCCCAGTCGGCCGCGCGCCCCACCGCGTAGGTCTCCACCGCGCAGCGCGCGCGCGTGGCGATGCGCAGCACGCTCCCGTACGACGCGCAGGCCGCGAGGAACCCGTCGTCGGGGAGGATCTCCATGAAGCGCTCGAACGCCGACTCGTAGTGCGCCTCGTCCCGGTAGATGTCCGCGTGGTCGAGCTCGCAGGAGGTGAAGATCGCGGTGCGCGGGCGGTAGTGGAGGAACTTCGGCCCCTTGTCGAAGTAGGCCGTGTCGTACTCGTCCCCCTCCACGACGAACGCGTCGCCCGCGCCGAGCCGGAAGTTCGAGTCGAAGTCGCGGGTCACGCCGCCCACGAGGAAGGACGGATCGCGCCCGGCGTGGTGCAGGAGCGCCCCCATCATCGCCGTCGTGGTCGTCTTCCCGTGGGTGCCCACCACGACCACGCCGTGGCGCGGCCCGATGAACAGATCGCCGAGCGCCTGCGGGAACGAGACGTGCCGCCACCCCTCCTCGCGCACCGCCACCGCCTCCGGATTCACGGAGCGGACGACGTTCCCCACCACCACCACGTCCGGCCGCGCGCGGCGCAGGTTCTCCGCGGCGTAGGGCGTCATCACGTCGATCCCCCACTTCGCGAGCTGGGTGGACATCGGCGGGTAGACGTTCTCGTCCGAGCCCGAGACCTCGTAGCCGGCCGCCTTCAGCATCCCCGCGAACGAGCCCATGCCCGTGCCGGCGACGCCGATGAGGTGAATCCGCTTCACGCCGTTCCAGTTCATCGACTGTCCTCGCTCCGACCCCGACCGTCCCTCACGCCGCCCTCAGCTCCCCAGGCTCTCCGCCACCGCGTCGTGGAACGCGCGCCGCAGCGGCCGGATCCTCGAGAGATCGCCCGGCGCCGGACAGTGGTTCGTGACGAGCGCGCACACCACCTCGGCGTCGAGATCGATCCAGAGCGAGCACCCCGTGAACCCGAGGTGGCCGATCGCGCCCTTGGGCCCGCGGCCGAGCCGCGAGCCGATGGACGGCTCCGCCCCCGACGGCAGGTCCCAGGCCAGCGCGCGCGTGGAGCCGGGCGTCGCGTCGCGCCGCACGAGCTCCGCCGCGGCCGTCTGCGAGAGCCACGCCGAGCGGCCGGCGAGCGCGTCGAGCCAGGCCTGGCCGAACGCGGCCACGTCCCGCGCCGACGAGAACACGCCGGCGTGGCCCGCGACCCCCTGGGCCGTCCGCGCGACGTCGTCGTCCACCACCGCCGACCGGACGTCGGTGGGCCGGCTCGCGCGCACCGTGGGCACGAAGGCGTGCATCTTCCGGAGCCGCTCGGCGAGGAACGGGATCTTCTCCGGGATGAAGAGCGTCTGATCGAGCCGGAGTGGACCGAACACGCGCCCCTGCGCGAGGGCGTCGAGCGGCGCCCGCGAGATCGCCTCGATCACGAGCCCCAGCCCCACGAACCCCACGTCGCTGTACAGCGTGCGCGCGCCGGGTGCCGCCTCGAGCGGCGTGCCGGCGACGTAGGCCTGGAGCCCGCCGCGCGCGAGCGGCGCGGTGGTGGGGAAGCCGGCGGAGTGGGCGAGGAGCTGGCGAACGGTGATCGCGGCCTTCTCGTCCACGAACGCGGCGGGCGCGTAGCGCGCGGCCGGCGCGTCGAGCTCCAGCGCGCCGCCGGCCAGGAGCTTCGCGGCGAGCGAGCCCGTGGCCATCACCTTCGTGAGCGACGCGACGTCGAACACGTGCCGCGGCCCAATCGGCGCCCCGCCGCCGCGCCCGCGCGGCGCGTCGGTCCCGTGGAAGCTCTCGTGCGCGATCCGCCCGTTCGAGATCACCGCCGCCGCCGCCGCCGGCGCCACGCCCTCGGCCACCGCGCGGTCGAGCAGCGCCGCCACCGCCACGAGCACGCTCACGCCACCGCTCCCGACTCGAACACGAGCCTCGGCACGCCCGGCTCGCCGGGCGCCGGCGCGACCACGTGCGCCACGGCACCGAGGAGCAGCGCGTGGTTGTCCCGCTCGTGGCCGGAGGGCAATCCTTCGATCGCGGGCACGCCGAGCGCGCGCACGAGTCCGCGCACCGTGTCGAGCGCCGAGATGCCGTCCTTGTCGGAGGCGGCGAACTGCCCGAGACACACCGCCCGCACGCCGTCGAGCGCGCCCGAGAGGCGCAGGTGCGTGAGGTAGCGATCGAGCTTGTAGGGCTCCTCGCCCACGTCCTCGAGGAACAGCACGGCGCCGGCGAGGCGGGGCAGCCAGCGCGTGCCGACGAGGTGCGAGAGCAGCGTGAGCGAGCCGCCGAGGAGCGGCCCCGAGGCGACGCCGGGCCGGATCACCCCCGTCC